>Ga0209571_1000182_pt1 | contig 121770 bp, 122 predicted proteins | sample EBPBio102011_DNA_FD_185866 | JGI IMG/M metagenome (GOLD analysis project Ga0209571, IMG submission 185866) | Wastewater treatment Type I Accumulibacter community from EBPR Bioreactor in Madison, WI, USA - Reactor 1_1/10/2011_ DNA (SPAdes)... | ecosystem: Engineered > Bioreactor > EBPR >...
CCGCGAACCAACCGTCAAAACGCCACCCGGAACTGTCCGGGCTTTAGCGAAAACGCTGTCCGGGAATTACTGAAATCTTTGTCCAGAGATTATCGAAAAATCCGTCCGGGCTTTACCGAAACCCGCAGCCATAGCAGAAAGAACAGGGCCAATTGCCATTCTTCTAACTTGAATGACCGAAGTAAGGCCACCTGGAACTCCAAGAACTAGGGCGGCCGCCGAGTCGACCATAGCGCCAGCTAGATCGACCGCTGCTGCAGAATAGTCGCCGGCTAGTGCATTAGAAATTGCGCTAGAATACCCTAGAGCTGCATTAAATGCATCCCAACCTGTTTCCAATGCATGCCCATTGTTGTCGGCCTTGTTCACCGGATCGTTGTGCGCATAGGCATAGCGGTTCGTCCCAACCCCCTCCATCACCGCATCCCAATCATCCGGGCTGATGAACCTGCCCCAGGCGGGGTTCATGTAGCGGGCGTTGAGATAGAGCAGGCCGGTCTCGACGTCATAGCGCTCGCCGATATAGCCCTTTTGGGTCTGGAAGGATGTGTTGGGTGCGCCGGTTGAACCGACCACGCGTTCGCCATAGGCGGCGTAGGCGGTCTGCTCGGCGATCGCGCCGGTGGACCCGGTGACAATGCGCACCGAAGCCAGATGATCGCGGTGCAAAAATTCCTTCGCCCCGCCCGACCCCGGGTGAGCAGCCGGTCCGAATGCAATGACGGATCGCTCATGCCAGTGGCATGAGCGAAGGCGAGCGAACGCCCGGGAGTTGCCGCAGGCAACGGGTCCCGGGCCGGGAGGTGATTTTGATGTCCGGATGCGGATAGCGGGTGATGGTGGTGACGCCAGATTGCGTGGTGACCTCGACATCTGCGGTTGGCCACAAAGTGGTCGAGGTGGCCGCGACCTTCTTCACCCGCTGCGTGTCGGGGCCATAGCTGAAGGTGGTGGCGACGCCGGCGACTGTGGCTTGGCTCAGCCGGTTGCCGGCGTCCCAGACCATGAGGCGGGTGCCGTCATTCAGCGTATTGCCATTGGCGTCATAGCTGACAGAGGTTCCCTTCACCGTCAGCGGCGCATGCGGACGCGTGGCTGCAGGTAGGCAACGGAGGTCAGCTGGCCGACGTTGAAGACGGTGCTGCGCGCATGGCCATCAGTGTTTGAGACCACAACATGCCAGACAGCACGTTCAAATACGAATGTTGCCGGGGCGCCAACGATCAATCACCATGCCAGCACCATCATGTCGGCCACATCGGCGGCCCGATTCACACCGGCAGATGTGCCTGCTGCGCCACTGACAATCGATAGGCGTCCAGGGTCTCGTTGATCGGGCCGAACAAACGCGGACGTCCATGTTCCAGCCACAACCCATGCGTACACCAGTCCTCAAGCAAAGCATCGTTATGCGACGCGACGACCAACACGCCGGCGCGCCGAACCAGCGCATCGGTTCGCTGCCTGGCCCGGCTCATGAACGCAGCGTCGCCTGCCGCGATACCTTCATCGATCAGGAAGATATCGGCTTCGACCGATGTCGAAATGGCAAAAGCGAGCCGTGCCGTCATACCCGATGAAAATGTACGCAGCGGCATATCCATGAACTCGCCCAGGTCAGCAAACTCGGCGATTGCATTCATTGATGGCTTGATTTCGTCAATCGACAGCCCGAGCGCTATGCCACGCAGGATAATGTTGTCCCAGCCATTGCTCTCCGGATCCATTCCAAAACCCAGCTCAAAGATCGGCGCAATACGGCCTTCTGTAGAGACTTCGCCAGTGCTGGGCGCATATATGCCGGCCATAAGCCGAAGCAGCGTCGATTTGCCGGCGCCATTGTGTCCGATCAGTCCCAGTCTGTCCCCATCCTTGAGCGACAGGCTAATCGATTCCAGGGCGCGTATCGAAACCTTCTTGCCGTTCTCGACCCTGACAGTGCCACCGGTCGCCGCCGAAAGCAGTGTGTTTTTGAAAGAGCGGTTGCTTCCGCCCAGAACGGGTATGTCAACCGTCACATCGCGCAAATGAATCTCGGCCATGACTAGATCCGGACGCCGCCTTGAAACCGCGCACCATGCAAAGCAGCAGCAGCAAGGATATCAGCCCTCAGAGCAGGCGCTCGAACAACAAAATCTTTCATGACGCGCTCAACCTCCGCCACCTGTCCAGCCTATACCCAATAGACAATTTGCGATCGATACTTTGAAAAGAATGTGAGCGACACAATGCCCAGAACCACCGTGATCCCCAATGCAACGATCCAGTTTACCGGATCGGACTCAAGACCAAGTAGCGGTCGACGCGTCATTTCCAGATAGTGGTAGAACGGATTCAGAAAAAGCAATTCAGACCTTCTGAGTTCATCAGTTGGAAGCCAGAATATCGGAGTAAAAAAGAAGAAGATTTGCATTATGCTAGTGACGATTGGAGGAATATCCCGAAACCTTGCGGAAATTGGGCCGATGATTGTCATTACAAAGAACCCGCCAATAAATATGAGAATCAACGCAGGAAAAATGAGAAGAGCACTCAATCCAACCGGGACATCAAAGAAAATAAGAATAACAAAATATATCAAAATATTGTGTGCAAAAAGAATAGCTTGTCGAGTGACTGCCTTAAAACAATAGAAAGACAGAGGGATAGCCGATTGCTTGATGCCCGCCGAGCTGTTTGAAAAAATCGTGCACGATTCGTTGACCATACCAGAAATCAGACCAAATATGATAAACCCAAGCGCCAGATATGGCAGAAAAAATTGAATATCCTGATTGAAAATACTTGAATAGAACCAGCCCAGTGCCCCAACAAGCACCCCCATATTCAAGGTAAGCCACATCGGTCCAAGAACTGAACGTTTATATTGGCGCTTCACCTCGTGCCACGACAGATAACACCAATTTCTCCATGCACCAGCGCCAGCTGCAATGTCCGCAGCCCCACGCGACAAGGCATCGCCAAAACCTTTGTCACCGTTGATTTGGGTATGTTCTGAGGGCAATTCTCGGCCTCTGGTCGCAGATATTGGGGAAAGGAATGCTTGTAGTGGCATGAACCAGAGCGCCGCGCGTCAATTTGGAAGCACAAAGGACGCTCCAGCACTTTGTATCCGCTGCATCATGCTTCCGAAAATCGAATCCGATTTTCGGATCGATGCACTAGCCGCTCCAATTGAAGCAGTCAACCAAGCCAAAAACTGACAAGATCAAAGCGGCGAGCGGGCAGAATTTGCTTTGTTAACCGCAAACTCTACCGGCTTCTTTTTAACAACTGCTATCTGAAGTGAAAATCGAAACCTTCGCGCTACCGGAAACCTGTTATCCGGATCACTTCGGCCGGCGATGTTATGCCCAGACGAGCCTTAACGACTGCGTCGTCCGACATGGTTGTCATCCCGCTCTGCAGAGCCGCTTGCTCCAACCGTCTATTGTCGGCCCCCGCGCCCACCAAATCAACAATCGTATCTTCCAGCGCCAGCACTTCAAAAACAGCAATTCGTCCCCGGTAGCCGGCCCCGGCGCAGCGTGAACAGCCAACGGCCTCAAAGACGATGTCACCGTCCCGGAAGCCAACAGCCTCATAGCGGGGCTGCGCCTCGATCTGGGCACTGGTCATCATCGCCTGACGTTTGCAATGGTCGCACAGCCTGCGGACCAGCCGCTGAGCCACGATCCCGCGCAGTGCGCCGGCCAGGAGATAGTTCGCGACACCGAGGTCGCGCAGGCGCGTCACGGCGGCGACCGACGTATTTGCATGCACCGTGGTCAAAACAAGGTGACCGGTCAACGCAGCCTGGACGGCCACATGGGCCGTCTCACCGTCGCGTATTTCGCCAACGAGGATGACATCAGGATCTTGCCGGACAAACGAGCGAATGGCAGCAGAAAATGTCACGCCGATGGCTGGCTGGATCTGAGCCTGGACGATACCCGGTATCTGGTATTCGACAGGATCCTCGATGGTCACGATCTTGCGGCCGGGCTCGTTGAGGTGCGACAGCGCAGCCGCAAGCGAGGTTGTCTTGCCGCTGCCTGTCGGTCCGGCAACAGCAATCATGCCATGTGTGTGATCAAGGAGCCTCAGCAAGGAGTGGCGGTCGCGGTCACCTAACCCGACAGCCGCCAGATCAAGTAACGTCCGCTCTCCTTGCAAAATACGCATGACGAGCGTCTCGCCATGGATCGACGCAAGCGTCGCGACGCGCAACTCCACATCCCGGTCTCCGACACGCAACCTGACGCTTCCGTCTTGTGGCTTTCGCCGCTCGGCAATGTCGAGGCTGGCAAGCACCTTGATGCGTGAAATGATTGCCTCGCCCATGTCCGCGGGCGGTGGGGGCATCAGCCGTAATACGCCATCGATACGGTAGCGCACCGTCAGGCGGCCACGCATGGGTTCAATATGAATATCAGTCGCGCGCAAGTCCAAAGCTCGCCGAAGCAGATCGTCGACTGCAACAACAACAGGTGCGCCGCTCGCCAGATCGCGCAGGCCGGCAACAGTCTCGGCGGCACCATGATCGGCCAGTGCTGCTGCGGTTGCATCTTCGGCGCCGGCGATCCGTTGCAGACAGGCTTCAATATCCGGGGCCGACATGGTGCAGATTTCCGCAGGCCTGTCGAATGCCGCAACCAGCGCCCCGATTGGCTCCGCGTCTCCGGGGTTCAGGACCCCGATCAGCAACTCACCTTCTCCACTCACCAGCGGAACAAGCCTGTTTTCGACCAGGAAACGCGTCGATAGGCCGCCGGAAGTAGGATCACTGGCGCGTACTTCGTCTCCGACGAGCAGCCGGACTCCGTAGATATCAGACAACACCTCCGCCAACCGGTCAGGATTAACCAATTGAGTTTCAATGAGGCGATGCAGATCGTTGGTGCTCAACTGGCCGCCGCCAAGCAGCGCACTCATAGCCCGAACATCGGCAAGTCCACGATCAGCCAGCGTTTCTACCGTGACGATTGGTGAAACGACAGAGCTGGATATTGTCGAATAGCTATTCACAACTAAAGTATTTGCTCACGGTTGGCATTTTTTGCTGAGAGATTGTGTCAAATCGGCCACCAAAGCGGGATCCATTGCCGAATACAGAGGAGAATGCAGTCCCTGCAGGTTGTCAAGAAGTTGGGTGGCAGATACGTTCTGCTGCGGTGCGCTTGGTGGGCAGGTATAGAGTGCGGGCCAGTCGGCCTCGAGTGGGGGTATAGAGTGCGTCATCTGAGTCCAGCCCAGGCCGGGACCATTACGCGGACATGCTTCCGGTGGAGCTTGATCGTCGCGTCGGCAATCGTGATAGCGGCATGCACATCTTCAGGCGGCTATCTGGATGATGTCGCTCAGAGACGCGATCCACTCGACAAAATTCGTGATGCAGATCTCTCTGCCCGCTCTTCAAAGGGCGGCGGCTATCTCGCCAATTCGGGCAACGCGCGCAACGGCGCCCGGCCCGGCGGCCAAGTCTATTATGGGGCTGAACAATCCCTGACCACGGGTGAACGCCGATCGATTGACCGGCTGCGTGGCGAGCAGCTTGAGGTCAATCTCAACAATGCCGAGATATCTGCTGCAGCCCGGTCGGTTCTGGGCGAGGTCCTGAGCATAAGTTACACGATTGACGAACGGGTCGCTGGGCGCGTTTCGATCGTGACGAGCCGGCCAACTCCTGCCGACGAAGTCCTGCGTATGTTCGAAAATGCGTTGCGCGCCAACGGGGTCGTCATGGTCCGTGAAGGCGACCGGTTGAGGCTCATGCCTGCGACCGAAGCGCTTGGTGTAGCAGAACTCGATCAGAATGTGCGGATTTCGCCCGGCTATGGTGTGACTGTCCTGCCAATGCGCAATGTGTCGGCAAGCACGGTTCTTCCGCTGCTGGAAAATTTCGTCGCGCGCGCCGGCATGGTGCGCGAGGATCCCGGTCAAAACGCCTTGATTTTTCAGGGTACAGCACAGGAACGATCGGCAGCGATCGAGGCGGCAAAATCCTTCGATCAGGATTGGCTTCGTGATCAATCGGTTGGCATATTTCCGGTTTCCAACTCATCTGCCTCGGCCCTGATGCCGGAACTCAACCGCGTCCTCGATCTCGGGCAAGGCGGGCGCGGCAACAACGCAATTCGGGTCGAACCGATCGACCGCACCAACTCGCTGCTGGTAGTCGCCAAATCCCGCAATCTCCTGCAGCGAGCCTCAACGTGGATTGCGCGTCTCGACAAGTCTGACACTTCAGCATCGAACCTGCGCGTCTACCAAGCGCAATATGTTGACGCGACGCGGCTTGCCTCCATGGTGTCGGCGATCTTCGCCGATCAATCTGCGTCCGCCGCAAGTGATCCTTCAGCCCAGTTCCCTCCCGATGGCCAAGCTGCAACCCAGCAATTGGGCGGAACAACAGATGGAATAAGCTCGAATCTCGCCGAGCGAATGGGGTCCGATGCGTCCGGTTCAGGTCAGTCTGTCGTTGCGCCACTCACAAATGACAGATCGCCCTCCCCTTCGTCTATTTCGGCAGATGGCGTGCGCATCACGGCCAACGCCGAAAACAACACACTACTTATTTTTGCCCGCCCTGACCGGCACCGTATGATCGACCAGGCACTTGCCGCATTGGACCGCCCTTCGGCGCAGGTCGCGATCGAGGCAACCATCGCCGAGGTCGCGCTTACGAATGATCTGAATTACGGAGTCCAGTATTTTCTGAAGGGCAATTCCGGTTCCGTCGGGCTGTTCCGAAACGCGGCCAATGCCGCGATCGGGCATGTCCTCCCGGGTTTCAACTTGCTGATCGGGCCAGAAACCGACCCGCGCGTTGTGATTGATGCACTTCGCGGAGTAACCGAGGTTAAGGTTCTGTCTTCGCCGACGGTCGTTGTTATGGACAACAAGCCAGCAACTCTGCAGGTAGGCGACGAAATTCCGATTGTGACCCGCACAGCCCAGTCAGTCACCAACCCCGACGCGCCGGTCGTCAACAATGTCGAGTTTCGGAACACAGGCGTCATCCTCAACGTATTGCCCCGGATTACTGCAAACGGGACGATCAATCTGAAAATTCAGCAGGAAATCAGCGCAGTCCTGGGCAACACGAGTTCCCTGACGCCGACGATTTCGCAGCGCCGCGTCGATTCGACCGTGTCTGTCTCAAGCGGACAGACGGTACTGCTGGGCGGACTGATCAGCGACAAGCAGGACAAGGGCCGAAATGGAATTCCGGTCCTTGGCGACATCCCTGTTATCGGCGACGCGTTCCGCAAGACATCCAACGGCGCCAAGCGCACTGAACTCATCGTCATGATCCGGGCCCAGGTGATCCGTGACACTTATGACGCGCAAGCAGTCGCCGAGCAGATGCGGTCGCAGCTTCACATGATGAATGCGCCCTCGAAACCGCTGCCACTGCGCAGACCGGTGAAGTCGCTGGTGGAATGATCTGGAAAGCATCGAGGGTCAGGGCCGCCGGCGCCTTTTCACTCGTATTGGCGCTGATGATTGCGCCAGCTATGTTTGGCTGGCCCTGGTGGCAGATTTCGGCAGCTCTCCTGCTGTGCATCTTGGCAGGAACAATTGCGGTCGAAGATCTTGCGGCTATGACCATTCCCGACTGGGCAAGCATCGCCATTGCCGTAGTCGCAATCGCCCTCATGGTGATGCAAGGATCGGATGGTCGCCAGATCGCCGCCGCCCTGGCGGTGGCGATCGGAACAACCGCCTCAATATTGGCGCTTACCTGGATTTATGGTCAGATTCGCGGCATCGATGTCCTAGGGCTTGGCGATGTGAAGCTGATCGGTGCATCAACAGTTTTGATCGGCCCTTGGGGCATCGCGATGCAATTGTTTATCGCATCAGTTGCCGCGATCCTGTTCGTCGTATTTCGGACATTGAGGCGCGGGAGGCGTCTGAGAATGGCCTCGAGGGTCCCGTATGGGACATTTCTGGCGCCGGCAGCGATCATCGTCTGGGCATGGTTGCAGCAGCCATGATCGAGTTCCTGATCCGACATCATGCGTCAACACACGCCCGCCGCGGGACGATATTGGTGGCCGTGTTGTGGCTGTTGATCTTCCTGGGCTTTCTGGCTGTCACGTTGCGCATCTATACTAGCAGTGTCGTCATCAGTGTCCGCACAACCGAGGACCGCGAAACCATACGTGTGCTCGGTGACGCCGGATTGGCGCTGGCTGCAGCGCTTGTTCGAGCCGGACCAGTGGACGGGGTCGGGCAATTGCCTGACATCTTGCAGGGACAATTGCAGCTGAATGGCGCCGATATTGCCGTCACCGTGCAAAACGAGGTACGGCGGATCGATTTGAACACCGCGGCTCGGCCACTCGTCGAAGCAGGCCTTGTTGCGGCGGGTCTGAAACGATCCGAGGCGCAACGGGTCGTAGAAAGTATCCCCAAATCCGATTGTATTTCGTGCCGGCCTCAGCCCGAAAACGAACCACCGGCGCCTGGGCAACCGCAAGGAAAGCCTGCCTTACAATCCGTCTCCCAACTCGCCTCGATGGCGAAACTGGACAATGATGTGGCCGTCGCTGCCGAGAGCATATTCACCGTTTCATCCGGTTATGAGGGCGTCCGGCTTGATGCGCTGACCGACGACATCCTGCGCTCAATCACCGACTTGCCTCCCTCGGCCCTGGCTGCAATCCGGGCCTATCGGCAAGGACGGATCGAACGCGACGAGATGGATCTCCAGTTGGCCGCCACTCGCTATCATACGGGCGAACTGGCGGCCTCATGGAGAGTAGTCGTTTCTGCGACGCTACCTTCGGGCTATACAGAAACCCATGAGGCAGTTGTCATCTTACCGCCTGACGGAGATGTGCCCTACATTGTGGCCGACTGGCGTCGAATCTAGACTTACGATCAAATTTTGGACAGCAACGACTGGCAAAGTGCGGAAATGGTGGGTTCGGTCGAAAATCTAACAAGACGCTTTGATACCTGGATCGAAGGGCCCGCCGCCCTGCTGGCAGAATTTGCGCGCGCCGTCAGACCCGGAAAGAATGTTCTGATTGCGCTCTCAGCTGACGGGGCAAGCGTGTCCGTAACCATGGACAAACAAGCTGAACCGGAAACACTTTCGCTCATTGGCGAGGATTCCAAGATTGCCTTGGATATTGCCGCTTTTGTCGAAAACAAGCAGGCTACCATTTCTGTTCCGGCGAATTTCATTATCAAACGCAATCTGGAATTGCCGCTCGGCGCTGCAGCTCATGCGGATGGCATCGTCGCCTCGCAAATCTCTTCACTTTCGCCAATTCCGGCAAACGAGGTTCTTTTTGGTCACCACATCACCGAGGCCGACCATAAGGAGCAGAAATTGAAGCTCACGGTTCTCATCCTGAGGCGCGCCAAGATTGCAAAATTATTGAACTGGGTCATCGCTGGCAAACCACGCGGGGTCGAATTGGTCTCGATAGACTCTGCGGACAGGCCAGTTGCATTATTGGCGACACAAGAAGTCGGAGCCAACCGCAACCGCGGTCAAAAGATATTTCTGACGTCTGTGGTTGTATTGTCGATCCTGACCACGTTGGGTTCCCTGATCGCCCCGGGTCTTGTCACCAGCCGCCTCAAGGATGAGCATTTTCAGCTCGAACAACGGGCTGCCCTGGCCCGGCAAAAGATAAGCAATGCGACACTTTCCGGCCAGAGTGCAGCGACTGTGCCAGAGCGCGCTGCGGCCAATCTGAAGAACGACGCAGTGAGCGCACTTGGAGCCCTTGATGACCTTGCAGGCGCAATGCCACTGGAAGCCTATGCATCCGAAATCCGGCTGGAGGAAGGAATCTTGCGTATCAGCGGCCGCGCCGTCGATCTTCCGGACATCCTCACCGCGTTGGAATCCTCCGGCCGCTTTGCCCAAACCAGGCAGATCGGGGCCGCCACGCGCGTCGACGACAGCAATTTGTCCGATTTTGTCATCGAGACCCGTCCGTTGATAAGAACTGGCGGAGAGTTGAAATGAGCCTGCTTGGCCGTTTGACAGACGCCCGTCTCGCATCGCTGGCGGTGATTGTTCTGGGAGCCTGTACAGCGGCGGCATTGGCAATCAACGCATATGGAACCTGGTCGGACGAGCGCGAACGGCTGAGTGAGCTTGAGCACAGGACGGCGCTTCTCGAGCAACGCGCCGAAGCCCTGTCCAGGCGCAACAATGCTGATGGACAAGAGACCGATGACGCCGGAATTCTGGTATATGGCGAAACGCCGGGCTTAGCTGTCGCCGAATTGCAGCGCATTGTGTCTACGATTGCCCGAAATGCTGGCGCAGTGGTGCGATCGATGGATACGCCGCCAGGCGCAACCGTCGCCGACGCAAAGACTGCGGACGGAAAGCTGCTTCAAAGCGTCAGGCTCAGCGCTGAAATCGACGTCGGAGAGCAGGCCCTGCCCGACCTCCTCTACGCGATTGAAACAGAGAAGCCGCTGATTGTCGTGGACGGGCTGGCGCTGACCGGCGACCGCCGCAATGTGGCTGGAGAAGCCACCGGCTGGGTCGGCCCGGCAGAACGGCAACTGATGCTACGGATAGACCTCTCAGCGTTCCGTGCGGGAACCGAAGAATGAGACGGCTTGTGCGCTTTGGCCTTGCAGCAATCGTTTCCGCAGCTGCATGGCCGGTCTATTCGCAAGATCCGCCGTCTCAGGCGATCTCTGGCCGACTGCCAGAAGATTACAGAGCTTTGCGCGAGCGGCCTTTGTTCTCACCTGATCGCCGCCCGCCTGCGCCGCCGATCGTCGAACAGACCCTGCCCGCCGAACCTGCGCCACCACCACCACCCGAACCGGTCCAGGTGATCGCGGGGCCGGCCTGGACCCTCATCGGTGTCGTGCGCTCAGACAAGGTCCAGAGCGCACTGTTCACCGCTCAGGGAGAACCGGAACCGTTCAGCATTCGGATGGGGGAGAGCCGGGACAACTGGACACTGCATTCCCTTGGCCGATTTGACGTTGTTCTGCGCAATGGCGACAATCAGGCAAACATCAGGTTCCCCGACAACGACAGTCCAACAGGTTCTCCCGCTGCATTTTCCGATGGTAATCCGCCTGCTCCCCGGGACATGTCGAAAGAACAGACTGTTCGGATACCCAAGAAATAAAGTAGACTGTCAAATATCGATATCGTCTAACCGGATGAAATGGTGACACATATGCGCAAGATAGCCTTGGCTTTTGCATTCGCCGGCGCTTTGGCCCAGCAAGCCTGGGCGTCGCCAATAGTCATTGAAGGCGACGCAAGCGCCGTGAAAGTGATGACAGAAAATGCCTCGACCGAAGAGGTTGTCAAACAGATTGCCGAGCGGTTTGGGATTGAGATCGTCGGAGGCGTTGTCGCAGGTGGCTCCTTGAATGGCCAGTACGAAGGCACTTTGGCGCAAGTTCTGAAATCAATCCTGCCGGCAAATGGCTACGTGATGGCCTATCGCGACGACAAACCGTCACGCGTTACCTTTACGGGCGCAAACAGCTCCCAGGTTTCAAGCCTGCCGGTGGCGCCAACGCCGCCTCCGACAGCCGCTCCCGCCGCAAACGGGACCGAAAAAATCGAAACCGGACCTCAAACCATCGAGCAAAGGCTTCGGACTCAGGCTTTGGGCAATCAGGCGCCCGCCCCGGCCGCCCCTACCGGTCAGACAGACCAGGCGCAACAAATGAAGCAGATGACGGCTCAGGCATTGACCGAGCTGGAAGCGCTCGTGCGGGGCATCAAGACGACGGTCCCGCAATGAAGGCTGAACGACCGCGCCAATTATCAGCGCGGTCGATTGAAACTGATGTGAGACAGTTTGATTTCGCTACAGCGGACGGGAAAGCCCGTCGCGCATAACCCTGATTCCCTCGACACGCTGAAGGCGGCGAACGCCACGCTGAGTCGTGCGGATGACGATCATTCGCGATTCAGGCATATGACGGGTGATCGTATACGGCACACCATCAAGCGCAGCGCGAATACGCCTGATCTCACGGCGCGAGTTACGGCCAAAATATTGCACGAGATACTGATCCAGTTCGGGGCGGCGGCGAGGTGTAGTCCAGTCAGGCTCAGGGCGGCGTCGCCAGTCTGGTTCCGGTTCAGGACGCGGGCGGCGGCCTGGCTCAGGTTCAGGACGGCGCGGACCGCGTTCTGGCGTTTCGCCGCGCGGCAGCGGTGTGATCCCGTCGGCCGCCACATTGACGACCATCGGCATGTCACGCAAACGATTCATCGCCCGGCCGCTCACGTCGAGAATGACGACCGGCTGATCCTGATAGGCCTCGACGAGACGGTATTCAACGCCCGACAGGCCATTGAAGAGATCCTGGATTTCTCTGTCACGATCACGGTTGCGCAAAGTAACGATCACGCGTGTCATCTGTTCGGCCAAAGCTGTAGATGGCAACGCCGTAACGGCAACTGCCATGCCAACCCCACCCAGAAACGCTCTGCGCGTCAGGTTCACGGTTTCACTCTCAAAAGTCATGTCACTCATCTGAGCGCTTCCTTTGACGACCAGGATTACACCGGCAAATTAGACGGTCCAGCTGAACACAGGCTGAACGGCATAGCTCACAAAGTCCTGGCTACCATGTCTTTAGTCTCGTCCACACTTTTCGCACAACTCGCCTCCCCCAAGTTGCGCTGGCAACGAGTGGCCAGAACTTTGTAGCGTAGATGCGATATTGGATTTCTGCGCTCAACTTGTATCGATAAGGCACCGATTTGCACGGCCAGATAACATCGACATAGTCTCTGAAATTGCCAAGCAATTCGTCGAGGTATGGTTTTAGCTTTTCATCACGTTCTGGAACCGGGCAGACAATGGCATTGTAGAGATCCCCGGCAAACGCGCCATGAAACCGCGGAATGAGCAAGTCGCGCATATAGAAACGCGTCTTTATCCGATCATCCGGAAAATCGGCGGCAACCTTTTTGAAATAGCGTAGCCGGCTGCGGCTCATCCGGATGCTATAAGACGTGCTCTCATTGTTTATGCACCACACCGTCACCGAGCGGGGTGTAAAGTAGTTGGTAAAACCTCGTCTGAATATGCGCAGGAACAAGTCATCATCTTCATAACCCATGAATTGCGGGTCGAAACCGCCCACAGCATCGAAAGCTTTGCGCGAAATCATCGACGCTGACGGAACGACGAACATGTCCCGGCGCAGCAGATCATACGCGTTGGTTTTCGGATGTTCAGCGTAAGACTTGACCATAGAAGTGAAAAGGACGTTTCCATCACCATCGGCCTCGAACAGGTCGCCATAGACCCAGCCGAATTGAGGATCGTCCTTCGGCAATGCTGCAAGCAAGCTTTCGATATGCGAATCGAGGAAGAAATCATCCTGATCAAGCAGGCAGATCAGATTGGCCGTAGACGCCGCCACGCCGGCGTTGCGCGCAGCACCCTGCCCGCCGTTCTCCTGGTCAATGACCCGGAATCCATAGGTCTTGGCCGCCTCGTGCAAATAATCACGTTCTTCAGGACGTGAACCGTCATTCACGACAATGAACTCAGCCGGCTGTATGGTCTGTGACAGCACGCTACGCGCCGAACGGTCGATATATTTGGACCCGTTGTAGTATGGAATCACAACAACAACGGACTGTCTCCCCGAAGTCTTGCGACTGTGTTTCCGCAAATTTTCCAGTTTTCTGATAGCCATTCGAAAAATCTAATCCGGCACAACTTCAATATCTACGTCGCCTTTTTGCGGGGCATTCAGCCAAGCCGCTTCGTCACGCTTTCTAGAACCAATGAGCCTTTAGTAACTGGACATGGCGCGAAACGAAGCAATTTATCTTCATGCCGCTCCCCATCTCCTGACCGCCCCCCGGTGCGCCTAGCGTCTCACAGCCGCCCTAATACGACGAAACGGGCTCGTCATGCGCCAGCTCATCGAATTCCTGACTTCCGTTGCCTCAGCTTCAAGGCGGGCAACTTCGCCAGCCAGACGTTCCAGTTCAACTTCTGATGCTGAAACCTTTTCAAGCGCAGCGGCCAACTGCTCAGGCATTTGCGGAGAAACGCTCGCTGCGCGAGCCTTCATCAATTCGTCAACCAGAAATGCAAGGCGCAAGTCTTGCGGAACATCCGTCTCGCTCGCTGACACGACAATCTCTCGCATCTCGCCTTGTGCTTGCTTCATCAGCTCAATCGACGTGCTCCCGGATCCGGCACCCGTTCGCGACAGCGAAATATAGAACTCGTGCATATGCAGATCTGCGACCTGGTTTTTATGAAACCGCACTTCTTTCAGGCCGATCATTCCGATTTCAAACAGAATCTGAATGAAATACCGGAAATAGGACGGCGTAAATTGCCAGCGATGGATGTCGACATATTCCGCGTTGACCCTGGCAGAATCGAGCGCGTCTTTGGCTGCCGCGACAGATCCGATAAAATCGACACCTTCGAGCGATGACTCAAGCCATACGCCTTGCCCGAATTTTGCAGCTGCAAGGCTGGAATGATCAAATACCATGCCTGGAGGATGCCGCGTCGGCTTGTCCAGATAGGCTTGGATCGCCGAGCCAACGGTAGACACCGGCCGCAATACGTCAAAACAAAAGCGCTTGTCAGGAACCGCCAGCACAAGGACGCCGTCGGGTTTCAAAAGCTGTTCGCAATCGCTCAGGAATCGGATCACGTCCGTTACGTGCTCGATAACGTGCGAGGCGAAGATAAAGTCGTACCGTCCAGTCTGCCCGATCAGATCGACCAGACTGCCACCATCCGATACATAGTCGACATCCTCAATGTTGCCGACATCAACTCCACCGATCTTGGTATATTTTTCCCGAAGCTCGTCGCCGGTTGCATGGTCGACAGTCTCGACATTGTAACCCTGCCGTTTTGGAAGCAGCGGGTTGTAACTCGGCCCCACTTCAAGCCCAAAGCCACTCGAGTCGAACATCGACTGGATGAGTTTACTGCGATCCATAACTGACACCAACCTTGCGCTTGCTATTACCCCAAACAGGGCGGAGCGGCTCCACTCTTCCTGTCACCGCATCCGGCGACAAGCTGGATCTGTTCAACAAGCCACCGTCGCGGGCCCCCAAGGCCTGGAATTGCAAAACGGGCGGCCCCGATGAGCCGCCCGTTCCTGTTCGATATTGGCTACGCTAATTCAGCGATGCTGAATCGAGTTTTGCCTCTCCTGCAACTGCCCCGCCACCAGCCGCGTCGGTGGTGACCGCCACACTGGCAGACCCGACAACCGTCGCGCCCTGCCGGAAGTGGACATAGACGCGCCGCGTCGCTGGATTGAGCGGTACCGCCGTCCCCTGGTAATTCACAAAAGCTGCAAATGTCACCGGAGTATTCTGTGTCGCCGTGAACGAAATCGGTGACGCTGTCGGCGTTGCAAGACACGCACCAGTGGACGGATTAGTCCGGCAGAAGAACAAGGTAAGCGGCAGCGGCGCAGCCGTGGAGCCAATCGCCACAGACGAGACATTGGCTGTTACGGTTGCCGTCGGACCAATATTCATGCCCGCCATCGCCGCAGCGTTCGCCCCCCCCGAGACGGCAGGAACACGAAGAATACCGTCATTCGTCGACGTCACCGCCGTCGCCACCACGTCAGCACCCGCAGTCGTGGTCGCAACCAGATTAAATGAGTTCAGACCGAGCGAAGTCGGAGCAGGGCTCGTGTTTGAACAGTCAAAGACCAACTGGAGGTTGCTCGACATGGCCGCAGTTGGCGTGAACTCCATAATGAAATGCCGCGCCTGGCCAGGCGCCAACGTAAATGCCGCATTTCGCGGACCGAGGCTTGCTGACGGCAAAAGGCGCTCGGCAAATGCGAACCCGTAGGGCAGACCGTCAGAAGGCCGCGCAATCGTGCAACCCGTCGCCGTCGTCGTGCTCGTCGACGGGCTGATCACGGTTGCAAATGCAGTGATCGGCGTACCACCAACGACACCACGGCGAGCAACCGGAGTGACAGCTGCAACCAGGCTGGCTGTCCCGGTAGCGCCACCACCACCCGTCACCGCCATCGAAATGTTGCCGGTCGCACCATTAAATCCCGCAACAGCGATCTGGTACTGAGTGCCCGCAGTCGCGTTGAACGTTAAACTTGCGAACAGCCCGCCAGACTGACTGTCATCATTCGACGCGACTTCTGTCAAAGCTGAAACCGGACTTCCAGTGTAGACGCCAAGCACGGTATCAAAACTCGAACCGACTGTCGTGATCGCCACCTGCCCTGATGCTGCAGGCGTAAATCGCCACCATGCACTGGCCGTTGCAGTCGTTCGTCCTGCATGAGTCGGCTCACCGGTCTCGAACGTATAGCCGGCGTTGCTACCCCACACACTGACCGTGCCGCCTGACGTCGCTGGCGGATTAATCGTGTGACGGTTTGCGAAATTGTCATTGTTGGTTGGCGGCGTCCCGCCCAAGAGAACCGCCAGAGCCTGATCAACCCTGATCCTTGGCTTCGCGGTGCCAGCCGATGAAATGTTCAACCCGGTCGATTTAAGAGCCGATTCGATCTCATTGACGGTTGCCGACGGAACGCGGCTGCGCAATGCAGCCCAAACACCTGCAACATGCGGCGTCGCCATCGACGTTCCACTCAGCTGGGCGTAACCAACATTGCCGTTGTTGGTATATGAGGCGTTGATGCTGGAGCCTGGCGCGACAAGATCAATCAGGCTGCCCCAGTTCGAGAACGATGACCTGACATCCGACTTTGTCGCCGATGCGACAGTAATCGCACTCGAAATGCAGCCAGGGGCGCCAACTTGCGTGTCCAGGCCTTCGTTGCCTGCAGCGATAACCACAGCAATATTGTTTGCCCTCAGAGAATTGATGATCGCAGTTTGAGGCGCTGACGAATCACAGGCAGAAGAATACTGCCCGCCGCCAAGGCTCATGTTCACCGAGGCGATCGGCTGCGCAGCCCTCACCTGATAGACGTGGTTCAGCGCGGCAATCTGGTCAGACTGCCAAGACAACACACATCCGGTATAACCAGACGGAATGTTGGGCCCGCAGGCAGACAACGGGAATTGCGAGAAAACATTGATCGACAAAATGCTGCCATTACGCGCAACGCCGTTTGCCGGTTCACCGCTGTTGCGGTTGGTGTTGAAACCAGCTGCAGTTCCAGCAACGTGCGTGCCATGGCCGCAGCCGTAGATCGGGCTCGAATTGCAATCTTCACCCGACCCGGTCGCCGTTGATGTCGAAACGCCACCGGGGCACCGGCTCGTCGACTGTTGCGCCGAATTGGTTGTGTTGAAGCAAGCCTCAGCGGCAATGCGCGAACTGAGGAACTCATGCCCCCTTCGTCCGCCCGTATCCAGAACCGCAACGCGGTAGCCATTGCCAGTCGCGCCTTGCGCGTAGGCATTGTTCATGCCGATAAGCGGAACAGATTGATCGAGTGTTGGAGCAGCCAGCTGATCTTCGTAAATCTTGACGACACGGTTGTCAGACGCGAACTTTTCAAGCTCGGCGGCTGTGACGTTCATTGCCATCTGCGGCGAGAATGGCATCAACTTCAAGTTACGTGCTTCGGACGATTGCGCCTCCTGAACGGAAGAAGGGCCACTCATTCCAAGAGCAGTTGCCAGAATGCTCTCCTGAACCGAACGGACAGCCGTGACGTGCGCCTTGTCCAGATCAGCCGACGTAGCCGAAGCCGGAAGGCTCGGGACCTCGGGCATGGCAAATTCAATAATTACTGGTTTGGATCGGCCAGATTCGCTCAGCCCTGCAGCCCAGTTCGAGCCAGAATCGACAATCTTGCCCTGCGCAACGGCCGACAGCGGCGACCCAGCAAAAGAAGGCGCCTGAACATACGTTGTCGAAGCCAGAGCGAGCAGAATTGCAGCGGTGTGAGACGTGAGTTTCCAGCGGCTTGGCAGCAAGGTTCGCATGTTTGGCACCTCCCTTTCGTTCATTTTTTGATTGTACCGTCTTACTGCGCACGCAGCCACGACAAAGCGTACGAACACAGACAACTTTAAGCAACGATAATGATAAGCGCCCCAAGCAAAGTCAATTGTGGTTCTAGAAATCTGCTTCGTATCCGGCCGAAAAGAAAGATAAAGTAGTGCCTGATTGTCGGAGCGACTTCAAACCGCATCATTTGAAGCGACGGCAACTGGCTAAGATGGACGGCAGCGTGATAACATGATGACGCGGACCGGAAGAAAATCCGCAAACGCGGCTGCATTGGCCTTGGACCAATGCAGCGATTCCACCAAGAGTGCAAAAACGGTCTGACAAGCAGGATCGGATTTTTCCAGATGCCGGTCTATATCTACAAAGCGCTGACTGCCGGCGGGCAGATGGAACAGGGTCAGGTCAACGCGAAGACGGCTGACGACGCCGTCGCCGTGCTCAGTCAGCGTGGTCTGGTTCCCGTTGGCGTCAGCGCCAAGCGCAACGACAGCGGTCTGTTTGCATCCTTGATGACGCGCGGCATTCCTGCCACGCAGGTCACCCGATTGCTGGCAGATCTGTCAATCATGCTCAATGCAGGTATCCGGATCGATGAGGCCCTGTCGATTGTGGAGGGAGAATTCGACAACGGAAGGCTTCAGCCAGTTGTGGCTAGTCTGCGGACGGGTCTGGCAGGCGGTCAATCCTTTTCACAGACGCTGGAAGGCTGGCCTGCATTATTCCCTCCGTTTCAGATCGCGATGGTGCGGGTGGCTGAAAGCTCCGGCAAACTACCGATGCTGCTGTCTCGCATTGCACAGGAGCGGCAGCGCTTCGAGAAATTGTCAGCGCGAGTCGGCGAAGCGTTGCGGTACCCGGCCGTATTGTTTGCCGGGACGATTGCGGTCCTGGTCTTTTTCCTCGTCGGTGTCATTCCCCAGTTTGCGCCGATCATCTCATCTGCGGACAAGGATGCGTTCATCGACACAATGTTTGCACTCTCGGACTTCATCCGCACGAATAGCGATATCCTTCTTGCCCTGCTGGCAGCTCTGCTTCTGGGAAGCTTGCTTGCATTTCGCCGCCCGGCGGTCCGCTCACGATTGCAATCGGCGGCAGCGCGCCTACCTGGCATCGGCGATATCGCCAAGAGTTATCGGGCAGCGCGCTTTGCCCGGCTGCTCGGCATCATGGTCGAAACCGGCATCGCCGCTCCCAGCGCAATACGGCTGATCAGCGACACAATCGACAAGGACCAGGCATCAAAATTGCGCGCCGAGCGCGCTTCCGACGCAATCAGGCAGGGACAGCGTTTTTCGAGCGCGCTCGAAATTCTGGAGATGCCGGCATTGGCGGTGCGGATGTTGCGCATTGGCGAACAAAGCGGGGATCTGGTAGGGCTTGCTTACAAGGTGGCGGATTTTTACGAAGAACGAATGGAGCGCTCGTTGTCGCGGCTCGTCGGGTTTGTCGGTCCTGCCGCCGTGACATTGATCAGCCTGCTGATCGGCGGCATGATCGTTTCGATGATGTCGACTTTGATGTCCTTCAACGATATGGTCCGGTAATTGAGAAGGTGCAAGTCATGGGCATGACAACGGGTTACACGCGCCTGAAACGGTCCCGCCGCCGCGCTGGCTTTACTTTGGTGGAGATGCTTGTAGTGCTGGCCATTATTGGCCTCATCGCATCGCTTGTCGGCCCGCGCGTCCTTGGACAACTGACGGATTCGCGTGAACGGGCGGCAAAGCTGCAGATCGAGGCGTTCACCAGCGCGCTGGATATTTTCTTCATCGATGTTGGCCGCTATCCGGCCCAGAATGAAGGCTTGGGCGCCTTGATGCAGAAGCCGTCGAGCATTCAGGTCTGGAACGGCCCTTATCTTCGCGGCGACCGTGTGCCGCTTGATCCATGGGGCCGGGAATATCGCTACTCCAGCGATGGACGGACATTCCAGATCACAACCCTTGGACCGAGCGGAAATGGCCCAAGTGCGCAAATTGGCAACAACTAGAGCAAATCATCTCCGGCGGGGCATGGTCCTTCTGGATGTCGTGTTGGCCGTTGCGATCCTCTCACTTGCCGCCGCCGTGCTGTTGCCACGCCCCCGCGCCGGCCTGACTGACATAGAATTGCGGGCTGAGGCGGCGCGCATCGCAGCCCAGTTCCGGCAGGCGCGCGCAACGGCGATCCGAAGCCGTACCCCGGCCGACATTGTTGTCGACGTGCGCGGCGCACGTGTTGGCCTTGCCGGCGAAGAGACGCAGACGATCATCCGGAGCGGCATCGTGCTCGACTGGCGGACATCAAATCTCTGCCCGGTGGTTGGCGGCATGCGCGCGTTACGTTTTCTGGTCGACGGCCGATCGTGCGGAGGTGTTTTGACGCTTGGATCAAACGGCCGATCAGTTGAGCTGCGCATCGACTGGCTGACTGGCAGGGTGGAGATGTCGCGCCAATGAGCCGGCCAGACCTTCGCCGGTCGCGCCGCGGCTTTACGCTCATCGAAGTCTTGGCAGCCTTTGTCATTGCGCTGCTGATGATCGTCCCGATCACGGCGATCATTGGCCGCGTCTCCACCTCAATGGGAGCGCTCGACAGATCCGTTGAGCGGCGGGTGGAATTTCGATCAGCAATGGCGGCTGCGCAAACTGTGCCGCTGCGTACAGGCCGCGTCAGCGTTGGTGCCCACGCGCTCGAGGTTGTTCCATACCGCTTTGATCGAAGCAGAGACCTGCAGAGGGCAGGATGGGAAATTTACAAGATAAGCGTTACTTCTTCGAACGGCCGCCGGATTGAAACCGTCCGGATCGGACGCCGGTGAGCCGCCACATGGCAAGGCTTCTCCTGAACCGGCAATTCAAGTACGCCGATCCAGGAAAGAGGCGTGGCTTCACGGTAATTGAGGCGCTGCTTGCACTCATTCTTGCGACGCTCCTGTTTGGAGGAATTTCGCTTTACACCGGCACATGGCTGCGAAGCTGGAGCCAGATCATTGAGCGCGGGGGGCGCGAGGATACGGTTGCAACTGTTCTCGATCGAATGGTGGAGGACATTGAGGCGGCACAGCCGATCTTTTCCGAAAGCGCCCTGCGCGGCAATATTGTGTTTACCGGAGAAGCGGACCGGATCAATTTCCTGCGTCCGGCGCTTGGCTACGGACCACGTGGCGGTATCGATGATGTGACCTATCACAACCAGCCGGCTGGTCGCGAGAACCGGATCGTCCGGTCGCGTCAGACATACGGTCAATCAGACTCCGGCGAAGATCTTCCACTGATGGAAAGCGACGCCCGCGTCTCATTTCAATATGTCGATGAAAGCGGCAACGAAAGCGACAACTGGGAGCGGCCAGAACGATTGCCTGCCGCCGTCCGCATCACATTCGCAGGCACAGGCAAGGCGCCCTGGATCCAGTCGAGCTATGCGCGCCTGCGCAGTCTGGTGCCGCCGGTATGCGGCATGAAAGACAATGTGCAGGAGTGCATGTCCTGGCTTTCGGCGCGAAGCCGCTGACGGATCAAGAATTGCCGGGCCGGCCCCAAAAACGGCCGCCAACTTTCATGCAAGCAAGATCAGCTCTGCAATCCTGAAGTCCAGAGCAAATAGGCAAGACGCTGTGTGGCCAAGATATCTTCGTCTGCCGCCTCGTTGAAAGGAAGGCCGTCAGGATCCGGCTTAGGTTCAACTGGCAAACCATCCGGCTTCCTTTCGGCCGTGAACGGCAGGCCATCTGGCCGCTGCCCAAATTCGACAGGCAAACCATCAGCCCGATCGCCATTTTCGAAGGGAAGACCGTCGGGCAGGTTCGTGCGCTCCTCCGGCAAGAAAGGCAGTGACGACAGTTCTGGCTTGCCGCTGAAAATGCCCTTATCGACGCCCGGACCCTGCTTTTTCGGCTGCCTTGCAATCAAGCTGTCAAATCCGCCTGGCGCCGCCTTCGATTTGTCTGCGGCCACTCCAAAAGAGGATCCGGAGAGATTTCCGCTGGCTGATACGGTTGTCATGTCCTGCCCTTCTCTCCAAACGTCATCATCCGAAATCTGCTCCAGCATACGCGCACGGCCGGATTCCGACAATGAATGCGGGCAACCTCAGGTAAGCCTCACGCAAGCCAGCAATCATTGCCGTGAGATTTGCCTGGCTGCATCGCGTTGTTGAGCATGCCCCGTCGACGACAGGGGCAATCGTTCCATCGCGCTGCCTGGGTTGTAGCGACGACTAGGTCGTAGTGACAAATTAACGTTTGGCTGCGTTCGCCACCTCTGCCACTTTGCTGGTGCGGCAGCAGATGACAGACCGAAATCAGCCTGCCGCCGCCTTGTCATAGAGCTTTTCATATTGCTGGCGCAGCATGTTCTTCTGCACCTTGCCCATGGTGTTGCGCGGCAGCTCGTCGACAAACAGCACCCGCTTGGGCTGCTTGAATTTCGCCAGCCGGTCCTTCAGCGCTTCTTGCACCATGCGCTCGTCCACGGCCGCGCCCGTCTGCTTCACCACGACAGCTGTAACGCCCTCGCCAAAATCGGCGTGTGGAAGCCCGATCACCGCACTCTCAACCACGCCGGGGATCAGGTCGATCTCCGTCTCGACCTCTTTGGGATAGATGTTGTAGCCGCCGGAGATGACAAGATCCTTGCCACGCCCGACAATGTGCACATAGCCGCGCTCGTCGATCTTGCCGAGGTCGCCGGTGATGAAGAACCCGTCATCGCGGAACTCCGCCTTGGTCTTCTCCGGCATGCGCCAATAGCCCTTGAAAACGTTCGGACCCTTCACCTCGATCATGCCGGTCTCGCCGTCAGCGATCGTAGCGCCCGTCTCGGGATCGGTGACGCGCAACGCGACATCGGGCAGCGGGAAGCCGACTGTGCCCGCCACCCGGTCGCCGTCATATGGGTTCGACGTGTTCATATTGGTCTCGGTCATACCGTAGCGTTCGAGAATGTGATGTCCGGTTTTGTCGCTGAACGACCGGTGAGTCTCGGCGAGCAATGGCGCGGAGCCGGACACGAACAGCCGCATGTTCTTCGTTGCCTCGCGCGTCAGGCCAGGATGCCCAACCAGCCGCACATAGAAGGTCGGCACACCCATCATCGACGTAGCGTTCGCCATCAGCCCGAGCGCCTGGCCGGCGTCGAATTTCGGCAGAAAGATCATCGACGCGCCCGACAGAAGAATGACGTTCGAGGCAACGAACAGTCCGTGCGTGTGAAAAATCGGCAGCGCATGGATCAGCCTGTCATCACTGGTGAAGCGCCACAGTTTTTGCAGCGTCACGGCGTTCGACAGAAGGTTTGCATGCGTCAGCATCGCGCCCTTGGAACGGCCGGTCGTGCCTGAGGTGTAGAGGATCGCCGCAAGATCGTCCGGCCCGCGCTCGACATCGGCAAAGGCCGGGCTTTGTTGGCTGGCAAGCGTCAGCATCGAGCCCGAGCCATCATCGTCGAGCGTCTCGACCCGAGCGCCATATTTCTCGCCAACGGCTGCTACGCCGTCGCGCGATTTCGGCGTCACCACCACCAGCCGGGGCTCAGCGTCGCCGATGAAATAGTCCAGCTCCGCGAGCGTGTATGCGACATTGAGCGGCAGATAGACGGCCCCTACCCGCACGCATGCGAGATAGAGCATCAGGGCTTCCGGGCTCTTTTCGACCTGCACCGCCACCCTGTCGCCGGGCTGCACTCCCAGCTTCACCAGCGCGTTGGCCAACTGGCCAGACTGCGCCAGCATGTCGCCATAGGTCCAGTTGCGACCGGCCGGCGTCTCGATGAACGCAGCCTCTGGCCGGGCCGCGGCGCGGATCGCGTCAAACAGATGGTTCATGTCAGGTCTCCTTCCCCCCGCTCGCCGGCGCATGGCCTGGTGGCTCCCCTTCGGTAGCCTCGCGGCCGACAACAGTAAAGTTGCGCACAGCCTTGGCTGCCGGAACCAGTTTCTTGATCTGAGGCGTCGTCACCACTTCGCCGTGCGCTGCAAACGCCTCGTGATTGGCTTCGATATCAACCAGCCGATACATATAGTTGACCATCAAACCATAGGCTTGGCGCATCGCGCGCGGCGACTTGTCAGCCAGAAAATTGATCCGCTCCAGCCGCGCGCCATTGCCAAGGTGAAACCGCGCCACAGGATCAACCACCCGGCCGTCCTTGGTCCGGGCCCGCAGGAAATACCAGGCCGCAGCTGCCGTCATTGCCGGTTGCACGGCGGCGATAACATCGGGCTTGTCTGCCCAATCGTCCTCGTCGAGCGCGGCAAGCCTGGCCTTGTCGACCGCTGACAGCGCACCCGGCTGTTCGGTCTTGCGTTCGCTATCCAGCCAGCGCGAAAAGCCCGGCACGGGCGACAGCGTGACAAACTGCTCGAGCTCTGGCAAATCTCGCCGCAGGTCCTCCACCACCTGCTTGATCAGGAAATTGCCGAACGAAATACCGCGCAGACCCTCCTGACAATTGGAGATCGAATAGAACACTGCGGTCGTGGCGTCCTCGGCGTGGATAGGCGCGCGATCCTCCCGTAACAGGTCGGCGATATTGTCGGGGATCGCACGCGTCAGCGCCACTTCGACAAAGATGAGAGGGTCGTCAGGCAGACGTGGATGGAAGAATGCGAAACAGCGTCTGTCTTCGGGCGCAAGCCTGCGCCGCAGCTCATCCCAGCCGTTGATCTCATGTACAGCCTCATAGCGGATGATCTTTTCCAGGACGTCGGCTGGCGTTGACCAGCTGATCGGCCTCAGGACCAGGAAGCCGCGATTGAACCAGGAGCCGAAGAGATGGGCGAAGTCGGCATCCACCACCGCCAGCTCACGATCCTGCGCCTTCAGCTTAAGCAACGTCTCGCGCATAGCTACCAGTGTGGCGATGCCGTTGGGCGCAAGGTTGAGCCGCCGGATCAGCTCCTGCCGCCGCGGTTCTGCCGCCTCGTGCAATTCGAGCAGTTCCTTCGAGCCTCTCTTCGTCTGGTAGGCGTCAATCGCCGCTTCCAGCCGCTCTGTGCGAGGTCCGAACTTTTCAGCCAGCAGCCGCATGAACTGGTGTTGCTTGTCACCATCGAGGTTGCGCCATCGTTCCAGGATGTCGTCCGCCAGCGCCATGCCCGACGCCTCGCCCCGGCTTGACAGAAGCGCGTCGCACAGCGCCTCAATCGCCGCAACCGGATCGCGTCCGTTGTCGCGGGCCGCTCCCGGCGACAGCAATTGCCGCCCACGCTCGGTGATCGTTTGCAGCATGTCGCCGAAGAAGCTGCTCATTGCACCGCGCCCAGCATCTGGTTCGGCAGCCATGTGACAATGCCCGGAAAGATCGACAGGATGATAATCGCCAGGAACATCACCAGCACATAGGGCAGCGCGCCCCACAGGATGTCCTTGGTCGGTATCTTCGGCGCAATTGCATTGATGACGAACAGGTTCAGCCCGACCGGCGGTGTGATCAGCCCGACCTCCATGTTGATCGTCAGGATGATCGCAAACCAGTAGGGATCAAAACCCGCCTGTGTGACGATCGGAAACAGCATCGGCGCGGTCATCACGATGACAGCGACCGGCGGCAGGAACATGCCGCACACCAACAGGAAGATGTTGATGATCAGCATCAGCACCCACGGATTGACGTCCATGCCGGCAATGCCTGCCGCAACTGTCTGGGTGATGAAAAGCGACGACAGCGCAAACGCAAACAGTTCGGCCGCCGCCATGATCATCATGATCATCACGCTCTCGCGCATCGCCGAGCCAAAGATCTCCGATACCGGTTTGAAACGGAACAGCCGATAGGCGATGATCACCACGGCCAGCGTCAGGAATGCGCCCGCACCCGCCGCTTCCGAAGGCGTGGCGATGCCGCCATAGAGCACGTAGAGGGTGCCGGCGATAATCAGCATGAAGGGCAATACGCGCGGCAGGGCTGCGAGCTTCTGCTTCAGCGTATAGCGCATGGCGCGCGCCGAGAACTCGTAGCCCTTGCGTTTGCAGTCGATGATCGCCCAGGTCATGAACATGGCGGTCAGCATGATGCCGGGCAGGATGCCGGCCATGAACAGCCGCCCGATCGAAGTCTCGGTCGAGATGCCGTAGACAATCAGCGTCACCGACGGAGGGATGAGAATGCCGAGCGTGCCGCCAGCCGCAATCGAGCCAGTGGCGACACTGGTCGGATAGCCGCGGTTGAGCATTTCGGGAATGCCCATCTTGCCGATCGCCGCAACCGTCGCCGGCGACGAGCCAGTCATGCCGGAGAAGATCGCGCACGCGCCGATGTTGGACAGGACAAGCCCGCCCGGCACCCGGTTCAGCCAGCGGTCAAGCGCCGTGTAGAGATCAGAGCCCGCCGGCGACGAAGCGACCGCCGCGCCCATCAGCACAAACATCGGGATCGACACATAGGCCAGGTTGGCGATGCCTGAAAACATCGTGTCGCCCAGCACATAGAAGATGTCCGGGCCGCTTTGCAGGAACAGCGCCGCAAAGGCGGCAAGACCGAGCGCAAAGGCAATCGGCATGCCCGTCGCCAGCAGAGCGAACAAAGCTCCTACAATCAGCAGTCCGGAGAGACCGGGGCTCATGGTGCACGCTCCTTGCCGGGGGTTGGTGAAATGGGCAAATCGACGTCGTCAATCGCCGGGCCGTCGGCGAAAGACGCGACATGGCTGTCGGGCAGTGTGCCTTTCGTCAGCAGCACCAGGATCTGCGCCACATATTGCAGGCACAGCACGCCAAAGCCGACCGGCAACGCCAGCAGCGGGATCCACAGCGGCGGACCCCAGATGCTGGAATGTTTCCAGTTGCCGGCCCATGCATCGTGAAACTGGATCCAGCTGGCGATCAGCATGATGACGCAGAAGACGAGGCCCAGCAGGCTGCCGGCAATCTTCAGCCGCCTGCGCGTCGTATCACCCACCATCATTTCGACCACGTCGACGCCGACATGTCCTCCCTTGAGCAGCACATATGGTGCGCCGAGGAACATTGCGGCGGTGGCAGAGAACACCACGAAATCCGTCTGCCAGATGGTCGCCATCCGAAAAACGTAGCGCATCAGGATCATCTGGCACACAACCAGCATCGCCGCGATGATGAGCAGCGTCGCAAACACGGCAAGCGCGCGCGACAGCCCGCCAACCGCCCTGACATAGGCGTCAACCATGGAAAAATTCCTCGCTGGTGCGGCCTGCGGCGGTTTGTGTGCCGCCGCAGGCCGGCAACCTTACTGAACCGCCAGAGCCTTCTCGATCAGCTTGTCGCCGCCGGGAACCTTTTCGGCAAAATTCTTGTACGAAGTCTGCTTGGCGATCTCGAGCCAGGCGTCATAGTCAGCCTTCGACATTTCGGCGACTTCGACATTGGCCTTCTTGTATGTATCGATCATCAACTGGTCGCCCTTGCGGACTTCGTCGTTGAAAAAGGCCTCGGCCTTTTCGCCAGCCGCCAGGATCGCCTTGCGCTGCTCTTCGGTCAGGCGTTCGAAGACCTTCTTTGACACCAGAACCGGCTCATACATGAACCAAAGCGCATTCTCACCGGGCGCTGTGAGGCACTTGGCCTGCTCGAACAGCCGATAGGAGACAAAGCTCGCCGACGATGTGTTGGCGGCATCGAGCACGCCGGTCTGCATACCGGTGTAGATTTCCGACGACGGCATCGATGCGATCGACGCGCCAGCTCCCGCCAGCATTTCCTCAAACGCCGGGCCTGCGGCGCGGATCACCTGACCCTTGATTGTGTCGGGCGAGGTAATGCAGCCCTTCTTCGACGCAAATGCGCCTGACAGCCAGGCGTCGGCAATCACGAGCGCCCCCGCATCCTCGACGATCTTCTTGATGTCGGTCATGAATTCGGAATCGTTCAGCCGCATGGCGCGGTCAAAATTGCCGACCAGACCCGGCATCAGCGTCGCCGAAAACTCAGCATGGCGCCCGGAAGCATAGTCGAGCGGAAACGAGGTCATGTCGAGCAGGCCGCGTGTCACAGCGTTCCACTGGTCGTTCGGCTTGTAGAGCGACGCGCCGGGAAACACCTGGATCTCAAGGCCGACATTAGCCGCCTTCACATCACGGGCGATCATCTGCACCATTTCGTCGCGGATATCGCCCTTGCCGCCCGGAAACTGGTGGGACGCTTTCAGGATCGTCTGGGCCGAAGCGGGCGTGGCTGTGGCAGCCACCAGGATGGCCGCTGATGCGCAAAGCGCTTTGTATATCGGTCGCAATCTCATTCCTCCCTTGGTCTTATCGGCCCTCCAGCCGTCAGGTATGGATTGGAAAAGACTTTGTGCGCATTGTCAATCAGATTGCATACAATTAAGACAGCATTGTACGCTCCCTCTTGTGCGGAATCGAAAAAAGCAGCACTGTTCCGGCATGAAGATTAACCAGTCGACACGGCTTCGGGCGCAGATCGAGGAGGAGATCGCCACAGGCGCGCTCCGCCCGGGCGAGCGTCTCGACGAGGCGTCGCTCGCCGCCCGTTTCGGCGTCTCGCGCACTCCGATCCGCGAGGCTTTGCAGCAATTGTCGATCGCGGGCCTGATTGAGCATCGCCGCCATCGAGGTGCGGTCGTGGCTGCTGCAGACCCGAAAAAGCTGCTCGAAATGTTCGAACTTATGGCCGAGTTTGAATCGATCTGCGCCAGGCTTGCCGTGCGCCGAATGCTGGTCGAAGACGAGACAAAATTGAAGCAGACGCTGGAGGCCTGCCGCCAGGCAGCTGAGTCCGGCGACACCGACGCCTACTATTACGAGAACGAGCGTTTCCACCGCGCCATCTACATTGCCTCTGGCAACGCGTTCATCGCCGAACAGGCGATTGCCCTGCATCGCCGGCTGGCTCCGTTCCGGCGGCTGCAATTGCGGGTGCGCAACCGCATGCAGGTGTCGCTCGCCGAGCATGAAGGTATTGTCGACGCTTTGCTTAAAGGCAACGGCGACCTGGCCGCACAGCGCGCTTTCGCCCATGTCGCCGTGCAAGGCGAACGTTTCACCGATCTGATCGCCTCCATGCACCGGGTGGCGGCCGAATAGTTTCGCCTACGCCGCCAATCTCACAATGCTGGCCGGCGGCAGGAAGAAGTGCGAAGCAGAGTGGCTTCTTTCAGACGTAGCGCCGCGGATAAGTCGAGACCGCACGCGAGGCGACTTCGACGCCAGACGACAACGCTTCGGCGACACTTTCGCCCCCGACAATCGACGCCAGATAGGCCGCGTTGAATGTGTCGCCCGCCCCTACTGTCTCAACCACTTCGACCGGCGGCGCTGCGGCTGCAAACTCGACGCCATCGCACAGCGCAATCGCGCCGCCCCCACCGCGCTTGACCACCATAACGCCCCCCGCTGGCAGCAGACGCGCGACATCCGCCGCACTCCTGCCGTCCGCCAGTCCGGTCAGTTCCTCGTCATTGAGCAGGGCGTGATCTGTCAGCGCCAACCAGTCAGCAAAGTTGCCACGCAATTCCGTCGACCATCCCTGCGGCGGCCAGCCCGGATCGATCGCCGTCGACCAGCCGTGCGCCCGCAACTGCTGCAATATGCCGGTCGTTCCAGCGAAAACGTGTGGCATCAGCAGATTGCCGGATAGAATTGCAATGGCGCCCGGGCGCGGCGCTGTCGGGATGTCCGCCAGCAGCTGTTGCGCCGTTGCCCGCTGCAAATGGCCGGGCGTCGTAAAGAAGGCACGGTCACCGCCCTTGTGCACAATACCGACCGTCAGCGTTGTTGCGCCCTGATCCTCGATCCAGCGACAGCTCTGAGCGTCGAACTGGCTGCGCAGCCAGTCGCCCTCATTGTCATCACCAGTCGACGCCAGCATCAGATGCGGCACTCCCAGCCCGGTCAGCGCCAGCGCGGTATTGCCCGCAGACCCACCGGCGCGTTTTTCAGCGCGCTCAACTTCGATCTCTGTGCCAACAGCCGGCCAGCCGTCAACCGGACCAAGCACCAGGTCGACATTGACATTGCCCAGCACCAGGATCGGGGCAGTCATGCCGCCTCTCCGTCGGTCACTTTTGAGGACCGCTGCGGCACACCCATACCCTCGACACGCCGCGCTGCCGCATTGATCATCAGCGATTGCACTGCCGGCAGCAATTGAGCGACACCAGCTAGACCGGCTATTGCCGGAAGTGCGATGGCCGCCGCATTGTCAATGGGAGGGTTCGAACCCAAATCAAACATCACCACCGGAACGCCCCATGTGATCGCGTCGCGCGCGAAACTGGTAACGCCGGCTGCATCGTCGCCATTTGGCCGAACCAGAACCAGCGCAGTGTGTCGGCCAAGCGCCTCCTGCGGACCGTGAATCAACTGTCCCAGCTCCAGCGCGAGCGCAGGCGTGCGCGCCAGCTCCATATATGTCAGAGCGGCCCCCTCCAGCATCGGCGCAAATTCACCCCGCGACGAAAGAACCAGCGTTTCGCAATTGACGAGTGCCTGGATCGCCTGTTCCGTCGCAGGCGGCGGCAGATCAGGCGCAGTCGTCCAGACCTTGATCAATGGGCCCGGATCCTTGCCGAGTGCGGCGAGCACGCTGGCGTGCATCGCCAATGTCAGCATAACGCTGCGTGTCGCTGCAAATGCGCGTTCGCGCCCGCCCTGTCCGATCAGGCAAGGCACCGCCTTGCCGAGCAGACTTTCGGCCTCCAGCGTCATCCCAAACGTGTCGGCAAGGTCTGGATTTCGTTCAAGCCAGACCCGCACCTCGCCCGACGCACCCGATTGCGATGTCAGGATCGTAACGCGATCACCCGCAGGCGGGGGCAGGCGCAGCGCTTCCGACAGGACTTCGGCACGCACATCCACACCAAGCGCCCTGTAGCTGGCCAGCGCCATCCGGTTGGCCCAGTGCGATGCGCCCATGCCGAGCAGCAGCAACTGCCCGGTAGCTCTGATGCGCGCCGCAATGGTCCGCGAAATCGTCTCGCCAGCCTCGAACGTCGCGAGAGCATCAGCGTGCTGCCGCCGCATCTCGGCGTGCAGAATGTCAAGCGGCGTTGCCACGTCAGCCTACCCGGGCGACCACCGGCACATAGGTCTCCAGTTCGGGTTCCGGAAACTCGACTGTGCGGCCAAGCTCTGCCGACATGTAAAGCCCCATCAGGATCTCGACCACAGCCAGCCCGTCGTCAAACGTTTCCGCCGGGGTCACACCTTTGCGGAAACAGTCGACCATGTGACGGTTTTCGTCCGTGTAACCATAGACGCCAGCCTCGTCTTCCAGCACCGGCATCAGCCCCTGCTCGGCGTTCTGCTTTTCGACCAGATCCTCGCCTTCCGATCCCGTCACCGCGCGTGACATGAAAATCTTGAGGCCAGTGCCCAGCGAGTTGAACTCCATTGCATATTCTGGGCCAAGCAATTCGAGCTGGATGCGCAGACCCGCACCGACATAGGCCCAGGATGTCGTGGCTTCGATCATCAGGTCATTGCCATCCTGATCTTCCAGCAGCACCGTGCCGCGCGCAAAATCCTCTGACGGCCTGTTGCGGTAGTCGACATCCTTGCCAAACCGCTTGCGCAGATCATCCGCATAATTTGGCCGGGTCCACTTCAGATTGGCCACGGTGCCGTTGACGGCCTTCACCTTGAGCGAATTGCGCGGCGCACCGGGCGCCGTCAGCAGATGCCGCGCCACTTCCACCGAATGGCACATCATATCGGACAGCACGCCGCCGCCCTGTTTGTCGCCCTGCCAGAACCATGGTTCATGCGGTCCCGAATGCTCTTCCGCCGCCCGTGCCAGATAGGGCCGCCCGGTGGTCGAAGCGGCGCGCCGCCAGATGATTTCCTTGCCGCGGATGACCGGAGTGGCGAACACCTGGTTCTCCAGATAGCCGTGGTTCAGGTCTGCATCCCCGGCCAGCCGCAGCATTTCTCGCGCCTCGGCCACCGTGCGCGCCAGCGGCTTTTCGCAGGCCACAGCAAACACTTTTGAGCGGCCAGCCTTTACCTCGGCATGGATGGTGCGCATCACGTTCAGCCGCGTATCATTGGGCGACAGGATCCAGATCGCGTCGACATCGCCTGCCTGCAACAGCGATTCCAGCGTCTCGTGGCTGCGGCATTCACCGAGCTCATGTTCGGCCACCGCATTACAGAAGCGCAGTCGCTTTTCAGCGCTGCGGCTGTAGACGCCGGTCACGTCGACATTGCGCACACCCACCAGGGATTTGAGGTGAAAATGGGCGATAAAGCCCGACCCGACAAATCCGATGCGCAATTTATCTCTCGTTTTGCCAGCCATTCTCGATACTCCGTCTGTGATGTGTCAGGCCCGAGGCGGCGCAACGCTGGCGCGCTCGGTCAGGATTGTGGGCAAGATGATGGGGTCCCGCGGCGGCTCGTTACCTGACATGATGCCGAGCAGCACCTCCATTGCCGTGCGGCCGATGTCTCCGCGTGGCTGGCTGACCGTGGTCAGCGGCGGATAGATCGCCTGGCTGAGATAAATGTCGTCAAAGCCAACAACCGACACATCGCCCGGCACGTCGAGGCCGGACCGGCGCACCTCGTGGATCACGCCAAAAGCCATCTCGTCATTGCCGCAGAATATCGCTGTCGGCGGTTCGGGCAGCGCCAGCAGATTGCGGCAGCCCTCCATGCCGGAATGAAGCAGATAATTGCCGCGTTGTTCATAGCCGGCAGGGATCGGCAGCCCGGCCTCCTGCATCGCCGCGCGATAGCCAGCCTGACGCAGGCTCGCCATGATTTCAGGCAGCGGTCCGGAAATATGGGCGATGCGCTTGTGGCCAAGTCCTGCGAGATAAAGCACCGCCTCGCGCGATGCGCCAAAATTGTCGACCTCGATATGCGCATAACCGGAATTGACGATCCGCTCGAGCGCAACAACCACCGGCAAACCATCAAGCGGCATCGTAGTCGGCGGAAGGCCGCCGGTCATCAGAATCATTCCGTCGGCGCGGCCGTCCCTCAGCATCTTGAAATATTCAGTTTCGCGATCCAGGTCGTTTTCCGTATTGCCCATCAGCACGGCGTAGCCTGCCGCCCGCGCCTCCGCCTCCACGCCCTTCATCACGTCGAGATAGAACGGATTGCCGATATCGCGCACCACAATCAGCACCGACATCGACCGCTGGGTACGCAGGTTCCGGGCGCTGACATTGGGGCGGTAGTCCAGCGCCTCGGCTTCTTCCCTGATCCGGGTCAGTGTCGGCTCGGCGACAAGACCTGATCCCGCCAGCGCGCGCGACACGGTGGCCGGCGAAACGCCGACGCGCTCGGCAATGTCCTTGATCTTTGGCCTGCCGCTCATGCGCGCATCGCCCGCCCCCGGCCGTAGAACAGCATCAGCACCAGCAGCGTCGCGCCAAAAATCATCTGGCGGCCGGATTCATCGATGTTGACGGTGGTGAGAATGCTCTGCAGGACCACCAGCATCACCGCACCCGCCATCGTGCCGGTGTAGCCGCCCTTGCCGCCAGCAAGCGACGTGCCGCCAAACACTACGGCAATGATCGAGGGCAGCATGTATTGCTCGCCCACATTGGCAAATGACGATCCTGAATAGCCCAGCAGGCACATGCCGGCGATGGCCGCAAACACGCCCGACAGCACAAACAGCATCACGCGCACGCGTTTCACCGGCACGCCTGCCATATATGCCGCCTGCTCATTGGAGCCTATCGCGTAGATGCGATGGCCAAAAACGGTCCGTCCCAGCAGGAAGGCCATGAACACGCCGATGGCGATCCACAGCCAGATAATACCCGGCAGACCGAACAGGAATGGCTGGGTGACAAATTCCGACAGACCAGGCGCCGCGCGTCCCGACGGAATGCCGTTGCGGATCACCACCAGCAGCCCCTGCAGCACCCCAAGCATGCCAAGCGTCATCACCAGCGGCGGAATGCGCAGAAGCGTCACCCCAAGCCCGTTGATCAGGCCAAAAAACGCGCCGGTCGCCACACAGGCCAGGATCGCCAGCGGAATGCCGGAATCCAAGCCGTTCATCATATTGCCCGCAACAATCGCCGACAGCGACACCACGCCGCCGACCGACAGGTCGATGCCTTCACGGCCACCGAGAATGACGAGGTTCTGTCCCGCCGCGACGATGCCCAGCAGCGCCGCAACAATCAGCAACCGCAGGATCTGCTGCGGCGACGCAAAGCCCGGGCTCAGCTGCTCGCCCAGAAACAGCAGCGCCACGATCAGGGCAATGGCGATCGACAGCGGTTGTCTTATGAAGGCTGCGGCAGCGTTCATCACTGCGCCCTCCGTCCAACCAGAATGCCGGCCATCAGCGCAATCAGGATGGCGAGCCCCTGCACCAGGTTCTGCCATTCAGACGGCGTGCCAACAAAATAGACCAGCGAGTTGATCAGACCGATGATCAAAGCCCCGAACACAGAACCAACCACAGTTCCATATCCGCCTGACAGGGCGCTGCCGCCCAGCACAACTGCCGCCACCGAATAGAGCGTCATCTTGCCGCCCACCAGAGGATCGCCGCTCGCCGTGTCGCCGGTGATGCAAAACGCCGCCAGCGCTGCGAAGACGCCACACAGCGCATAACCTTTCATCCGGATCAAGGTAACCGGCAGGCCGCTCTGGTAAGCGCCCTGCGCGTCATCGCCAACTGCCAGCAGCTGCGTGGTCAGCCGCAACCGCGCTAGCGCATAAAGCAGCAGCGCCAGCACAACGACTGCGTAGAACACGAACGGTATGTCGAAGAACCGCGCGCCATATGTGCGCCAGAACGCAGCTGGCGCAGGCGTGCCCGCTACCGGCAGCACCCATAACGCCGCACCGGTGAAAAAGATCGAGGTGGCGAACGTCGCGACAATCGCCTGCAGCCTCAGCGCCGCAACCACAAACCCGTTGATCAGGCCGCATACCAGACCAGCCGCCAGGCCGACGAGCATCGCCGCAACCACCGACAGGCCCGACCCACCCCATTTCTCCATCAGGACGACGATCACCACATTGACCAGCGACACAATCGCACCCACCGACAGGTCGATGTCTCCGGCATAGACAACATAGGTCTGCGCCACCGCCAGCAGCATCAGCGCCAGATAGGTCTTGGTCAGGCCAGTTAACCCGATGAGGCTGACCGAACGCGGCTGGAAATAGCCGTTCAACACCAGCAGCACGATCAAGATCACCAGCGCCGGCAGAAACGGAAACCGCTGAAAAGCCTGTTTCAGGCCTTTCGACCGGGTCGCTTGTGTGGAAACGGCGTCGCTCATCACGCAGCCTCGTAAGCGGCTTGATAAAGGTTGAAGCGGGTGCGGTCGTCGCCGGTCAATTCCCGCGTCACGCGCCCGCCATTAAAGACAAGAATGCGGTCGGCATTGCCCAGTAGCTCCGCGTCTTCCGACGAATACAGCATGATCGCCATGCCCTCTGCCGCCAGCTTGCGGATCAGCGCAAACAGATCCGCCTTGGCCGCAAGGTCGATGCCCTTGGTCGGATCGTCGAGCAGCAGCACATCCGGCCGGTCGATCAGCCAGCGGGCGATGACAATCTTCTGCTGATTGCCGCCAGACAGCGAATTGATCGAGTGCGAAAACCCGGCAAACTTGGTTTTCATCGAATCCACCGCCGGCATCGCCTTTTCTTTCAGCGCGCCCGGCCGTGCAAAGAACAGCTTTTCGCGCAGATAGTGGATTGGCGTCACGTTCTCCAGGATCGGCCGTTCGGTGATGACGCCGTCACGCCGCCGGTCGCCTGACACATAGGCGAACCCCTGGCGAATCGCGTCGGCGGGCGCGGCTGTGCTGATTTGCCGGCCGCCAAGAAGAACCTGGCCTGACGCAACCGGATGCGCGCCAAACAGCGCCCGCAGCAAGGTCGATTGCCCTTGCCCGTGCAGGCCGCCAAGGCCAAGGATTTCGCCCTTGCGAAGCGCAAAACTGATGTTGGAAAATCCGCGGCTCGTAAGGCCGGCAGCCTGCAGCGCCACATCGCCGTCGCTGTGCGCCTCGCCCGGCGCAGCCGGAGGCGCAAGCTCGCCCTGCTCGCCGACCATCAGCCGGATAACCGTTGCCGCGTCGGTTTCAGCAATACGCGACGTATCGACAGTGCGCCCGTCGCGGATCACGGTCACGCGGTCGCCCAACGCAAAAATCTCGTCCATGCGGTGCGAGATGAACACCATCGCACGGCCCTCGCCTTTCAAGCGATTAAGGATTTCAAAGAAGCGATCAACCTGCGCCCGGTCGAGCGCCGAGGTCGGCTCGTCAAAGATCAGGATCGGCGCTTCGGTCGCCAGCGTCTTCATGATCTCGACCAGTTGCCGCTGGTCAGCGCGCAGGCTGCCGACGGTTGCGTCGGCCGAAAATCCGGCACCGGTGACGCCGTCAAACAGCGCGATGTAGCGCGCCGCACGAGCCGACATTTTGGCGTGGTCGACAAACAGTCCAGCCTTCACTGGCATATCAGGCAGGCAGATATTTTCCTCGACCGTGCGGCCGGCCGCCAGGCTGAGCTCCTGATAGAAAATGCCGATCCCCAGCGCCCTGCCCGCTTGCGGTCCAGACACCGCAACTGGCTTGCCATCAATGAACATTTCGCCCGCATCGGGCCGCACCGAACCGGCCACGATCTTGCACAACGTGCTCTTGCCCGAACCGTTGGACCCGATCAGCACATGAACCTCGCCCTCTTCAAGGGTGAGGTCGCCATGGCTGAGCGCCACCGTGGCGCCGTAAGTCTTGCTTACGCCGCTGACTGCCAGCTTCGACATGGAGTTGTTCCCTTCAACCAGCCCGGCGCAAGCGCGACTTTAACGCGCCTGCGCCGGTGGAGAAAGCGTGCTTACTTGAAGAGTTTTTCGGCGTCTTCGATCGACAGCGAGCTCGTATAGGAATAGTGGCCCGGCTTGCCTTCGGTCTGCTTCACCGCCTCATCGAGATTGGTCGAGTCGATGAACGGGATCGGCAGATACATGGCGTTCTTGTACTGGCCAGCCGTGGCAGGCTCCTTCAGTTCCTTGCCGTCAAGCATCAGCACAGCAACGTTCAGCGCCGACGCCATCACGCCCGGAGGGTTCACCGACGCGCCGGAGTTCAGCTTGTCCTTCACCCACAGGTCGATGAAGTCCTTGCGGATTTCGCCGGTGGCAGCGATGTCGCCCTGCTTGCCAGCGTCCATGATCGACTTCCAGGCGCCGGCAGCCATGCCGTCCTGCACCCAGACACCCTTGATGTCGGGATAGGTGGCGAGCAGGTTCTGCATCGCCTGCTGGCCCTTGGCCTGGTCCCAGTCGGCATTCACTTCGTTGACGATCTTGATGTCGGGGAACTTGGCGAACACTTCGCGATAGCCAGCGACGCGCATTTCATTGGCCGGGTGGCCGGCAACGCCGTTGATGGCGACGACATTGCCCTTGCCCTCAAGCGTCTTGGCCAGCCATTCAGCGCCTGCCGCGCCCCATGCCTTCTGGTCGATGCCGACATAGGTCGCATCAGGCGACGACACTTCCGCGTCGGTGGAGATCACCAGAATGCCGGCTTCCTTGGCCTGCGCGAAGACAGGATCAAAGGCGGTCGGGCTGTTGGGATTAATGATGATTGCGTTGACGCCTTCATTGATGAAGTTGCGCACATGCGCGATCTGACCGGGCACGTCGACATTGGCGCTCTGCACCACGACCTCGACATTGTGACCCTTTTCCTTCCAGGCCGCCGCAGCAGCTTGCGCTTCCTCGATCATCTGGGTGCGCCATTCGGAACCGACCCAGCCGTTCGACAGGCCGATCTTGAAATCAGCGGCAAACGAAGTGGTCGCAGACAGGGCGGCGGCGGCAACACCGGCAAGGGCGAGCAGAGTCAGTTTTTTCACAGAATTCCTCCCAAAGGCATGAACTTATGAAATCGATTGTATTGCAAATGAAATCGATTTCAATAGCCGTATTCAGCCATTTTCGGAAGATTCGATGCTGCGCATGCGAAGGGCAGCGACGCACAGGTCCAGCACAATCTTGCACCGGATTAGCATTCTAATGAATGGAATCAGGCCTTTGGCATGCCCTTGGGCCGCATCAGGCGTTTTTGCGCTGCAATACGGAACGGCGCGTTCGGCGCGCCATATCCTTGATAGCCGCCGCGCCTTTCGATGATCTCGAACACAAAACCGTGCTCCAGCGCCGGAGCATAGATCTGGAAAAACTCGCCATGCTCGTCCCGGTCATAGAGGACGTTGCCGGCGCGCAGGCGATCAGAGAACTCAGGCTCCAGTCCGAACCGCGCCTCGACATCATCAAAATAGTTCGGCGAAATCGCCAGCGGCGCAAAACCGTTCCCGGCAAGCTTTTCCACTGTCGCAAAGATGTCGTCTGTCGCCAGCGCCATATGCTGCAGGCCCGAGCCAAAGGTTTCGGCAAGAAACTGGCCAGCCAGCGTGCGGCGGTTTTCTGCTCCGTTCAGCGTCAGGCGGAGCTTCTTGTCCAGGCCTTCCACAACCTGACTGCGCACGATGCCGGCCGGATCAATGACATCGACCAAAGGCGTCTTGGTCGCCTTCAGCAGCGAAACGTAGAACAGCAGCCAGCTCGACATATCCTCATGGCTCATCGTCTGGCCGATATGGTCGATTCGCGTCAGCCCCGCATCGTGGCCTTCGCCCCCGACCGGGCGGAATTCGATGTCCCAAACCTTTGCCAGATCGGTTGAGTTGTCGAGGAAATAGAGCAGACCGCCGCCAACGCCGCGCAGCGCAGGAATCGCAAGCTCACCCGGCCCGGCCGGCTGCTCGAACGGGCTGCCGCCCAACGCCTGCGCCCGCTGCATCGCAGCCGCCGCATCGCCAACCTTGAGGCCGGCCGCATAGGCAGACGTGCCATGCACGACAAAGCTGGAATGGGCAAATCCGTCACGGTCGGTGTTGACCACCACGTTGATTGCACCCTGCCGGTACAGCGTCACATCCTTTGAGACATGCCGGCCCACTTCACTGAACCCGAGCACACGCAACAGTCCGCCAAGTTCCGTCGCGCCCGCCTTGTTGGTTGCAAATTCGATGAACTCGACCGCCTCAACCTCAACGCGGTCCGGCATTGGCGGCGCATCAAAGTCGAGCGAAGGCTCCTCGCGCTTCACCTGGTCCATCAGCCACACCAGCGAGCGATGACCATCGGCTGCAATCGCCTTGGCCGAGCCGCCCCGGAACTGGTCGTTGAAAATCTCCAGCGACAGATAGCCATCATAGCCGGTCGCCGCCACAGCCTGCATGAATTCGCGCACCGGCAGATCGCCTTCGCCGGGCATATTGCGGAAGTGGCGGCTCCAGTAGAGCAAATCCATGTCAATCTTTGGCGCATCCGCCAGTTGCACGATGAATATCTTGTCTCTCGGGATCGAGCGGATCGATGACAGGTCGATCTTGCGCGCCAGCGTATGAAACGAGTCTAGAACGATGCCTATATTCGGATGATCTGCCCGGCGCACGATTTCCCACGCGTCGCGGTGATCCCACACATGTTTGCCCCAGGCCAGCGCCTCGTAGCCGACACGCAGACCGCGCTTTGCCGCCCGCTCCCCCAGTTCGCGAAAATCGGCGGCCGCCCGGTCGATGCCGCCCAACGACACCGGCGACACCGACGAGCATACCAGCATCAAATCGGTGCCAAGTTCCGCCATCACGTCAAACTTGCGTTCGGCGCGGTCGAAGGCGCGGCTGCGCTGCGGCTCGGGCAGGCCCTCGAAATCCCGGAACGGCTGGAACAGCGAAATCGCAAGACCCGCATCGCGCGCCATCTCACCGACATCGCGCGGCGACCCGTCAAATGCGAGGAAATCATTCTCGAATATCTCGACACCGTCAAAGCCGGCCGCAGAAATCGCGGCAAACTTTTCGGCGAGGTCGCCTGCAATCGAAACGGTCGCAATCGATGTTTTCAAGGCGTCCTCCCGTTCAGTCCTTCAGGTGCTGCGCCTTGGCGACAAAACGCACAATCGATTCAACTGTGTTGTGACGCAGCTTTGCAAGTTGCTCGCCAGACCCAATGTCACGGCCAAATATCTTGGAAAATGTCGCGCGGTTCGACACGTTGAAGAAGCACAGCGCACTCACGTGCCAGTGCAGTTCGAACGGGTCGAGCCCCTCGCGGAACACGCCGTCGGCAACGCCACGCGTGTAGATCCGCGCAATGTGATCGATAGCCGTCACATTCAGGTCTCGGATCACATCAGACTGGGCCAGATACTGCCCGTGATGGATGTTCTCGATCATCACCATGCGGATGAATTCCTCATGCAGGTGATGGTGGTCAAAAGTAAATTCCACCAGCCGCGCCAGCGCCTCGATTGGCGGCAGGTCGTCAATATCGAGCGCGCCTTCGCCTTGCCGCATCTCCCGATAGGCGTTCTCGAGCGCATGGCGATAGAGCCCTTCCTTGTCGCCGAAATAGTAATAGATCATCCGCTTGGAGAAGCGCGTCGCTGCCGCAATCTCGTCAATTCGCGCGCCCGACAGGCCGTTCAGCGCAAATTCCTTCGACGCAATTTCGAGAATGTTGCGGCGCGTGCCTTCAGGGTCCTGCGCGCGGGTTGCCCCACCTTCGCTCTTGCGTTTTCGAACCACTTTTTCCGCCGCCATAGCAACCTTCCATTTGCGCGCCATGTTTCGGTTATTGACTAAACTAACCAGTTAGTACATTGTTGGCAATGAGCGCAGCCGCATTTATCCGGCGGGGGCGCGCAAAGACAAGGTGATCTGGCACAAGATCACAACCGGCTGGAGGAACGCCGGTGAGGGGGGAGTGATGGGCGGCGCTGTCGACCAGATCAATGCTGTGCTTTCGAGCCGTGGCTTGAGCGCCCCGAACGGGGGCTCTGTGCTTGTCGGCCTGGCCGGCCGTGGCATTCAACTGTCCCGGACGCCTGCCATGCACGAGCGTGAGGCGCACCGTCTCGGCCTGCCCTATTCTTATGTCCTGCTGGATTTTGACCGCATGGGACTACCCGACAGCGAGATCGGCAATGTCATCGCCGCTGCTGCCTCTATTGGCTTTCGCGGCCTCAACATCACTCACCCGTTCAAGCAGATGGCAATCGCCGCGATGGATGAGATGTCGCCGGAAGCCGCCGCCATCGGCGCCATGAACACTGCGGTCTTCAACCAGGGCCACCGCACCGGACACAACACCGACAGCTGGGGCTATGCCGAGAGTTTTCGCGAAGGCATGGCCGCGGCGCCGATGGGCCATGTTTCGATATTCGGCGCAGGAGGCGCGGGGGCAGCGGTTGCCTATGCACTGATGGAGCATGGCGCCGGCCAGTTGTCGATCATCGACAGCGACCCGGCGCGCGCCATCGCCCTGGCGCAACGGATGCGGCAGACATTTGGCGCACGCGTCATTGCAGCCCCAGACGCTGCGGTTGCTGTGCTCCAGGCCGACGGCGTGGTCAACACAACTCCCGTCGGCATGGCGAAATACCCGGGCACGCCCTTCGACACGGCTCTGCTGACGCCGGACAAATGGGTTTCAGACATCATCTATTTCCCGCCCGAAACCGAGCTGCTGCGACAAGCCAGATCGCTCGGCTGCCGCACCCTGCCCGGCATCGGCATGGCGATATACCAGGCGGTCCGCGCTTTCGAACTGTTCTCCGGCCGCAAGGCAGACCGCACCGCCATGGCCGGCCATTTCGAGGCCGCTGCATGACCGTTTTCACGAAATCGCTGATGCCCCGATACGGCCAGCGGGACTGCTCGACTTGATCAACGCACTTTAGAAAATCATCGGAGGAGACTGACATGACACTGAACTTCACCCGCCGTGCATTGATGGCGGCAACTGTTGCGGTGGCGGCCCTTGCAGCCGCTCCGGCTATCGCCCAGGACAAGGCAAAGGTCCGTTTCTCGGCCGTTTTCGCCGAAACTGACATCCGCGCCGAAATGATGAAGGTATTCGCAGACGAACTGAAGGACGACATCGCCTTCGAAGGCTACTACGGCGGTAACCTGTTCAAGCAAGGCACGGAACTTGTCGCCCTGCAGCGCGGCAACCTCGAAATGGGCAACATCGCCCCACAGGACGTGTCCAAGCAGGTCCCGGCATTCTCCATTGCCACAGCTGGCTATCTGTTCCGCGACGCAGCGCATCTGAAAGCATTCTTTGCCTCCGAAGCCGGTACCGAACTTAAGAAGATCGCAGAAGATCAGCTCGGCATCAAAATCCTCGGCCCCACCTATTTCGGCGTCCGCCAGGTCGGCCTGAAGGGCGACAAGGAAATCAAGACCCCGGCTGATCTGGCTGGCGTCAAGCTGCGCATGCCAGGCGGCGACGCGTGGCAGTTCCTGGGCACGGCGCTGGGGGCAAACCCGACGCCTATGGCCTACGCCGAAGTGTACACCGGATTGCAGACCGGCGCGATCGACGGCCAGGACAACCCGCTGCCCAACGTCGAGAACATGAAGTTCTACGAAGTCATGAACCAGATTGTGCTGACCTCGCATCTCGTCGGCTTCGATCTGCTGACGATATCCAAGAAGGCCTGGGACTCAATGGACGCCGGCAAGCAGGCCAAGGTTCAGGCCGCAGCCGACAAGGCGATCGACTTCTCGACCGAGAAACACCTGGCCCGCGAGACGGAACTGGCAGAGACCTTCAAGGGCCGCGGCCTCAAGCTCTATGAACCCGACGTTGCCGCGTTCCGCACCCATGTTCAGGAGCAATATCTGAAGTCGGATCTGGCCAAGGACTGGCCGGCCGGCATGCTCGACAAGATCAACGCCTTGTAAGGCGTTCGTTTTTCCCGGGGGCTGGCCCATTCCGGCTCCCGGCATTTCTGCCCGGCAATCATCCAGACGACTGGTTCCGGAGATCAACAATGGAGATAGGGAGACAGGTCGATGGGCGAGAACCGGAATAGCATTATCAGTTGGCTCTATGCCCGGGCCGAAAACCTGCTCGCGGCGATGCTGGCGACCATGTTCGCTGCGTTCTTGCTGCAGATCGCTTTCCGCTATCTGCTCAATTTTCCAGTCGGCTGGACCCAGGAACTATCGGTCATCATGTGGATATGGATGGTGCTGTTCGGCGCTGCCTTCGTCGTACGCGAAGAAGAGGAGATCCGGTTTGACCTGATCTATTCGTCAGTCGGGCCTGGCACGCGCCGGATCATGCTGCTGCTGTCTGCCGCCGCCCTTATCACCCTCTACGGCATGTCGTTTCCGGCGGTCTGGAGCTACGTCACCTTCATGAAGGTCGAAAGCACCGCATACCTGAAAATCCGCTTCGACTGGCTCTATTCAATCTACATCATCTTTGTCGTCGCAGTCATCGCGCGCTACCTCTGGCTCTCCTGGAACGCCGTGTTCGGAAAAGCCCCCGAGGATGTTGACCCAACCAAGGCGAGCTCAGGCGTATGAACATGGCAAGTCCTTTTTCCCTCACCATCATCGCGATCATTGCGCTGTCATTTCTTGGCCTGCCGATCGGCCATTCGATGATCGCCGGTTCGATCCTTTATCTGTTCATGGCCGGCCTCGATATGGGAACCGCTGCAGAACAGATCCTCAACGGCATGTACACCAACTATATCCTGCTCGCAGTGCCGCTGTTCATCCTCGCTGCCGAGCTGATGAATATAGGCTCGATGACAGACCGTTTGATGGTGTTCTGCAACGCCCTGGTCGGTCGCTTTCGCGGCGGCCTCGCCCACGTCAATATCGTGCAGTCGATCATCTTTGCGGGCATGAGCGGCTCTGCGATTGCCGACGCTGCCGGTTCCGGCAAGATGATGCAGCAGCTGATGACCAAGGACGGCAAATATCCGGCGAGCTATGCAGCAGCCCTCACCGCAGCAACTGCAGTCATCGGCCCGATCATCCCGCCATCCATTCCGATGATCATATACGCGCTCGTCTCGGATGCTTCCATCGGCTACCTGTTCCTGGGTGGCATGGTCCCGGGCCTGCTGCTTGCCCTGACCCAGATGGGCATCGTCGCCTACGATGCCCGGCGCAAGAATTTCCCGGTCGAGAAGCCGACGCCGCTGCGCGAGCTGCCACGCATCACTTGGGAAGCATTCCCTTCACTGATGATGCCGGTCGTGTTGTTGGGCGGCATCTATTCGGGCATCACCACACCAACAGAAGCCGCAGCTATAGCCGCCGCTTACGCACTGGTCATTTCGGTGCTGCTCTACCGTTCAGTGACGTTCAGGCAGTTTTACCGCTCGGTCCTGTCAAGCGCCCGCACCACCGCTTCAATCGGCATGCTGATCGCCGGCGCACTGGTGTTCAACTATGTCGTGACGGTCGAGAACATCCCGCAGTCCTTGTCGGCTTTGCTGCAATCGTGGGATCTGTCGCCGACAGGCTTCCTCATCATGGTCAATGTCATTCTGCTGGTGCTCGGCTGCCTGCTCGAAGGCACCACCATCCTGCTCATCGTCGTGCCGGTGCTTATTCCCACCGCCCAGGCGCTTGGCATCGACATGGTGCACTTTGGCGTCATGGTCGTCGTCAACATCATGCTGGGGCTCATCACTCCGCCCTACGGCCTGTTGCTGTTCATCATGACCCGCATCGCCAACGTGCCCTTGCGCGATCTGGTGCGCGACACGATGCCGTTCCTGTGGGCCATGCTCGCAGGCCTCGGCATTATCACCTTCTTCCCGTCGGTCGTGCTCTGGTTGCCGCGCCTCGTGGGTTATCAAGGATAAGCAAATGAAACCGATCTATGTCCTCAATGGCCCGAACCTGAACCGCCTCGGCATGCGCGAGCCGGAAGTCTACGGCAAGACGACGCTGGCCGAGATTGAGGTCATGTGCCGCGACGCTGCGGGAAAGCGCCCGGTACGTTTCCTGCAGACCAATGCCGAACACCAGATGGTCGACTGGATCCACGAGGCGATTGATGAAGGCGCCGCCATTCTCATCAACCCGGCAGGACTTACCTTCCGCTCGATCCCGGTGCTGGATGCGCTGAAAATGTTCCCCGGCCCGATCGTCGAGCTGCACATTTCCAACATCCACAAGCGCGAGGAAATCTATCATCACTCGCTGATGTCGGCCGTCGCTACCGCAGTGATCGCAGGTCTTGGCGCCAAGGGTTACCCGCTGGCGGTGAGATGGCTGATTGATCGGCTGGAAAGTTAGACAGCAATCGTTTCAAGCACCGCTCTGAGCTTTTCGCTCAGCGGCTTTGGCCGCCGCGAGGTGCGGTCGACATAGACGTGGACGAAGAACCCTTCCGCCGCCGGATTCGGGTCGTCATTGCGGAACAGGCCAACCTCATAGCGAACGGAAGACGAGCCGATCTTCGCCACCCGAAGCCCAGCATGCACCACGTCGGGAAACGCCAGTTCGCCGAAATAGCGGCAGCCGGTTTCGACGACGAGACCGATCTGGTCGCCGCCATGAATGTCAAGCACCCCTCGTTCGATCAGCCACCCGTTCACGGCGGCGTCAAACAGCGAATAGTGCACCACATTGTTCATGTGGCCGTAGATGTCGTTGTCCATCCATCGCGTCGTCAGCACGCGAAAGACACGGTAATCGTTACGCGTCGCAGCCACTGTGTTCACCACGCCGCCCTGTAGATCGCCAGCGCATCCGCTTCGCCGACCTCGCGCGGATTGTTCACCAGAAGCCGCTGCTGCTTCATCGCATCCGCCGCCATCTTGGCCAGATCCCCTTCCCCGATGCCAACTTCGCGCAGTTTGGTCTGCATGCCGAGCCGTTTGGCCAGGCCATCCAGTTCTTCGATGAACGCGGCGCACAACCCTTGCACGCCCTGCTCGCCAGTCAGTCCTGGAAACGCATCCGCCGCTATCTCTGCATAAAGATGCGCTGCATCCGGCGCGTTAAAGCGCAGAACATGCGGCAGCACCAAAGCGTTCGACAGGCCATGAGGCACGTGGAACGTGCCGCCGATTGGATAGGCCAGTGCATGCACGGCAGCCACCGGCGAATTGGCAAATGCCTGCCCAGCCAGCATGGATCCCAGCAGCATCGCCGACCGCGCCTCGATGTTCTTGCCGTCGTTGACTGCCGTTTCAATGTTGGCCCCAAGCAACTGCAATGCCTGCTTCGCCAGCATCCTTGACAGAGGATTGTTGTTGGCGTTCTTCGACGCATAGGCTTCGATTGCATGCACCATCGCATCAACACCGGTCGCCGCGGTGATCGCCGGCGGCAGACCAAGCGTTAGCTCCGCGTCAAGCAGCGCAATGTCGGGCAGGATCACAGGCGATGAAACGCCGCGCTTTTCCTCTTCGCCCACCGTAATGATCGACACTGGCGTCACTTCAGACCCCGTGCCTGATGTTGTGGGAACCAGCACAAGCGGAAGGCGCGGCCCCTTGGCCTGCGCCACGCCCCAGGCTTCATCAAGGTCCTCGCCCGAGCCGATCAGCAGCGCCGCCAGCTTGGCGACATCCAGTGACGATCCGCCGCCAAACCCGACAACACCCGTCACACCAGCCGCACGGCCGCTATCGACCGCTTTCATCAAGGTGGCGCGCGACGGATCAGCCTCTACGCTGTCAAACACCGTGACGGGAATTCCACTCGCCTCAAGAGACGCGACCGCAGCATCCGTCAGCCCCAGTTTGCGCAGGCCCGGATCAGTGACAAACAGCACCCGTGCGCCCAGCTTGCGCCCGGTCACCTCGCCCAGCCGCCGCGATGCGCCCGGCTGAAACACAATCGACGGCGTTGTGTTGAAAACAAAAGGGGTCATGCGCTTAAGGTCCAGATCGTCAACAGTCCGAGCAGATAATGCCCGGCCCGGACCCTTGTCCACCATTGAGGCATGGCTGCCATGCCCAAAGCTGCGTTTTCACATCTCTGGATTTGTTTGATAAGATCAGCTGTATTCCGGGGGACGGCCCCCGCGCATCATGCGAATGAACAGTCGGGACGGCCCGCATCACAGGAGCTGTCCATGTCTTGGTTTTATCTTGTCATCGCTGGTGTCTTTGAAATCGGTTGGGCCGTAGGCCTCAAATACACCGATGGTTTTTCCAAACCGCTACCAACCGTTCTGACCGTTGGCGCGATGGCGATCAGTCTGTGGATGCTTGGTCTTGCCTTGAAAGAGCTGCCCATCGGCACTGCCTATGCGGTCTGGACCGGCATAGGCACGGTTGGCACGGCGATCCTTGGCATCTATCTGTTCAATGACCCCGCGACTGTCGTGCGGCTCGCCTGCATTGGCCTGATCGTTGCCGGAATCATCGGGTTGAAACTCGTGGCTTGACCATTAACGACTCTTGACGCGAGTCAGCGGCCATGAAACCTTGGGCGAAGCATTAAGTGCTTCGGCTCGTTCGCCCGGCACAGGCGCAAAAGCGCCAAACAGCGTAGCGTAATATGAGTGAGCAACGCGCTGGTTTCCCAGCGCGTGGATGAGTCGTGCATGGCGGGCGCGACAAGTCCGATCGCCGTCGTTTCAGGCGGCCAAAAACGGCCAATGGCCAGGGGCATGGGACGAGCAGATTCGCGCGGCTTGAACAGTCATGCAAGCAACGAGACAAGCCGTTTCGGCGATGATGCCGGGAACGAATGGTCAACTCCGTTTCTCGACACGATTCATTCGGCGGTCACCCGGGAAGTCCTGTCGCGTGCTTTGCGCGAAATCTGCTTGTCAGTTGGCGCAGACCAGTTCTGTCTGGCCGATCTGTCGCGCAGCCATGCAGAATTGCCGCCGCAGATCCTGTCGTCGAACTGGCCCTTTGACGCCATCGACCTGATCGGCACGCCCACGATCGAATTGATGCATCAGAGCCAATACGCCACACCGCTTGGCGAACAGCCCCGGCTTTTTGTTCCTGCCATGCCAGGCAGCGGCAGCCGCGTTGTTGACGTGCGCGTCACCGCTCGCTTGATCGAGTTCGGCCACTGCAACATGTTCCTGCTCAAACTGAAGGCAGGCCCGCGCCACGGCGTCTGCGTCCTGTCATCGGCTGCGCCAGGCCAGATCGATACCGCCCTGCTCGACCGCGTTCACCTCGCCTGCAATTACCTGATGTCCCGCCATGCAGAGATATCGTTTTGTGCCGACAATCCATCGCTTAGCGATCGCGAGCGCGAATGCCTCCTGTGGGTGTCGGAAGGCAAGACCACGCAGGAGACGGCTCTCATCCTCGGCGTCTCGTCCAACACGGTCAACAAATACATCGTCAGTTCCATTCAGAAGCTGAACGCCGCCAATCGCGCCATGGCGATTGCAGTTGCAATTCGTGCGGGGATCATCTGATGGCGGCACGCAAAGGCAAACGCACAGTATCGGCGGACGAAAACGCCACGCGCCCACTAGCTGAAATTGCCCGTCTTGCACGAGTGACATCGGACGGCGTGATTCCCAACTCGGTTCGCATCCTGCGCCGCGGCGCGCGCGACATAGGCGCAACCACGTTCGCAATGTTTTACACCGGGCGTGGTGCAGCCTCTGCCCGCCTGGTCCACTGTTTCGACGAACAGTTCCCGCGAACGTCGCGAGTTTCATCGGTAATCGCTGAGACAGGCTCGCAAGCCCTTTCGCGCCACGCCGCAACCTCGGCGCTGCCGGCGCTCTGGCTTCCTGGCGGTGCTGGCGCTGTTCCCGCCAGCCTGTTCCTGACAATGCTGCCTGCCGCCATTCCAGGTTCACCAGGCATCGCATTCCCTGTCAGCGCGGAATCCGGTCATTCCGGCCTCTTCGTCTTCACCGGCGAAAACATAGGCGGCGACAAGGACGCCATTCTGGCGCTGCACAAGCTCTGCTACGAGATCTTTGCCGCCGTCTCTGAATTGAAATCCGGCAGCGCCTCCAGCGCCTCGGCCATCAGCAAGCGCGAACTCGAATGCCTCAAGCTCACAGCCGCCGGGCGCACCAGCGAAGACATCGCGCGCATTCTCAAATTGTCGGTGCACACGGCAAATCAATATCTGACCACCGTCTCAGGCAAGCTTGACGCCGTCAACCGTATGCAGGCGGTCGCCAAGGCGATCCGCCAGGGACTGATCGACTGACCTCAGACTGTTTCACAGCCCCGGCTGCATTGCTTCGGGCGAAATCGTCTTGCGGATCCGTGCGGTGAGCAGTGCATCTTCCAGCCGTCTTGTGTTGACATCCGGATCAGCGTCAGGGCTTTCAAAACTCACATAGTTGACATCGACCGACGCATGCTGCGCGGTCAGCGTCAGCGCAAAATACACGGTCACGCCCTGCGGACGCAGCTCCAGGTCCAGCACGATGCGCGGCTCGCCGGTCCATTCCACGTGCGCTTCGCCGCCATGCCCCAACCGTAGCGTGCCCGGCATGAAATAGAGTTCGGCTGCCGAATCCACGATGTCCGACACATTGCCGAACCGTTCCATCCGGATGAAAGCGATATAGTCTGCAATGTCGACCATACGCAGTTCACTGACAAATTCGCGAATGGCCTCGGCCACCACTATTTCACGCGCACATGTATTGGGCTGTCGGATCATGTCGGCCTTGGTTGCGATTTGCGTTGTGAGCTTGCGTAGATGGAGCGGATCAGCTCCGCCACAGCCTGGTAGAATTGCTGCGGGATCACACTATCCACCGAAACTTGTTTGTACATGGATCGGGCGAGAGCCACGTCTTCAAACACCGGAACGCCGGCCTGTTCGGCAATCTCACGGATCTTGAGCGCCAGCAGGTCCTGTCCCTTGGCCACCACCACCGGCGCATTATCCTTGTTGCGCTCATAGCGCAGCGCGATTGCAAAGTGCGTCGGGTTGGCGATCACCAGCGTGGCCGTAGGCACTTGCGCCATCATACGGTTACGAGCCCGGTCACGCTGCAGCGAGCGAATGCGCGACTTCACCAGCGGATCGCCATCCGTCTGTTTGTGCTCGTCCTTCACCTCTTGCTTGGTCATGCGCAGGTCGGCGCGCCAATGATAGCGGGACCAGATGAAATCGGCGACCGCAATCAGCGCCATCACCAGCGTGATGGTGATCAACATTTCCACCACAATATCGAGCATGACAGGCGCAAACGATGTCGGGTTGGTCGCCATGCCTGCCAGCAGCCGGGCCGGCGTATCGCGCAGCACAAACACAACAAAAGCCGTCGCCACCGACACCTTCGCCACCGATTTCAGGAATTCGACCCAGCCTTTCACGCCAAACATGCGCTCCCAGCCCTTGATCAACGAGATCCGCGAGAATTTTGGCTGTATGCGGTCAGCTACAAACTGCGGCGGGTTCTGCATGATGCTGGCCGCCAGGCCAAACGCCATCATCAAGGCAAGCACCACCAGCAGCGCCCGGCCGATTTCAAGCGAGACAAGACGATAGAGCACCACCGCATCCGCATTGTTCCCCAAAGTCCATTCGTCCGGACGTTCGAGAAAGATCGACAGGAATCCGCCGAGCCGCATCGCTGCGTCATAGGCGAAAAACATCGCAAAGATCAGCACCGCCACAAACGACGCAAACAGCGGCGTCTCTTTCGAAAAGGGCGTCTGGCCCTTGTCGACAGAGTCACGGACCTTTTTCTCCGTGGCTTCTTCTGTCTTGCTGTCCTTGTCCGAAGAGTCACTCATGCCGCATTATTGCTTTTGAGTGGTCAGGCCGCAGCTTGCGGCTGCGGCAGCCGGATCGTACCTTCCGACGCCAGCTTGATAGCCGTAGACGCGATCTGCCGGCGCGCCTTGACGATTTCAGCTGCAGTCAGATTGCCAGGATCAGATTTCAACTCGGCCTCGATCATGCGGCGTGCACGTGCGCCAAGCGACGACAGAATGGCCTCGGTCAGCGCTGCCGCCACCTCTCCGCGCAGGGCAATCGTAACAATGTCGGCCTGGATGCCGTCGAACAGGGAGACGCGCTGGCTCTGCTCCAGCATCTCGATGTCTTCGAATGCAAACAGCTGTGAGCGAATTGCCTCGATATTGGTCGCGCCGGCTTCCGCCAGATCATCCATCACCTCGTCAAGGTCGGATTTGTCAAGTTCGTTCAACACGCTCGCCACCCGCGCCTGGCCGGACGACGACGATGCGCCGGACTTGTCCTCGATCAGTGCAGTTCGCAACTGCATTTCCAGGAGATGCACAGCCGCCGGAGCCGCCTCGCCGACATCCAGCATGCGCTTGACGATTTCGCCGCGCACCGGCTTTTCCAGCGTCAACAAGATCCTCGCCGCTGCCGAAGGTGGCACCTTGGTCAGTGCAAAGGCAGCCGTCTGCGGATGTTCAGCCGACAGAAACTCACCCAGACGTTCCGCTTCCACATTCTCCAGCAACGGCCACACCGGCTCATCTTCGGCCTGTTCGTTTTCGGCATCTTCGCCACCCATGATGGCGTTCATTTCCTCTGCAGAAAGGGTCTCGGAGAAGATGCTGTCCATCGTGTCGGCTGAATCGAGCAGGCCGACCCCTTCGGCAAATTCGCTTTCGAATTCCGCGACGATCTTTTCCAGCTCGACCTGGGGAATAGAACGCAGACCACGCGCGCCTTCCATAAGGAAGCGCAATTCGTCCTGCTTGAAGAATTTCAGCAGCCGCCCGGCCGCAGGCTTGCCCAGCGCCACCAGAATGGCGGCAGCCTTCTGCGCTCGGCTGAGCGCGGGCAATTTCGGCGCTTCCCGGGCTGCCTGCATGGTCAGAGCTTCGCCGCCGTAATGATCTCGGTCAGCTTGACGCCAAACCGCGACGGATCGTTTTCAAGCACCGTGATCTCGCCGCGCGCGATCTTGCGGCCATTCACCATCACATCGACCGGTTCGCCAATGCGCCGGTTCAGCGCCACCGTTGAGCCCTTTTGCAGCGCCATCAGGTCGGACACAGGCATCTCCGCGCCGCCCAGCACGATTTGCACTTCGACGGGGATGTTCATGATCAGGCTGTTGTTAGGCGAGGTGGCGCCGGTGTTCACACCGGGGCCGGCGGCCGCCATTGCGGCGGCGGCCGGCTTGCTTTCGTCCTTCAGCACGCCGCGCAGTTCTTCGATTGCCTTGTTGAGCGTCTCTTCTTCGTTGGAATCTGTCAGCGTTTGCGCCAGTTCGTCACCCATGCCCGCACTGTCTTTCTTCTCGGCCGCACTCATCGTCCACCTGCCAGCAATCCGTTCATCAATTCAGCCTCAGCGTTGAACGGCTCCTTGATGCGAACAGTGTAGTTCTGCCCCAACTTGCCAAACTCGCACACAAACAGCGTTTTGTCCTTGGCCGACAGCCGGGTCTCGCCAGGTGCATCAGCTGACATTTCAATCACCTGACCCGGCTGCAACGTTGCAATGTCGCCGAGCGTCATCTGGCCAAGCGGTACGGTCGCCTGCAACATCACCATCGAGCGCATCACTTCGCCGCCGAAGCGGGCCTGCCATTCATTGCCTGCTGCCGCCTTGCCATCGTCGGTGCCGTGTGGCGACAACACGATGCGTTGCGGCATCGTCACCCGCACCCGGCCCTCGCCGCCGGCAGTCGATATCCGGTAAACCAGCGTCGCCGATGGCCCATCGCGAAATATCTGCTTGCGCCGCTCTTCGCCACAGATCGGCAGCGAAACGGGAAAGCGCACATGCATGGGCCGCGTGCCAGCGCCGTTCAACGCTTCAGCCAGCCGATGAATGAACAAAGTGCAGATACCAAGCTCAATCTGCGATATCGGCCGGCTCATTGGTTTGACACTGGCCAGCGGCGACCCGCCAAACAGCAGGCTTGTGAGCAATGACACGGCGTTTGCGTCAACCGATATCATCAGCGCATCCGGCGAATGCGCCGACGAGGCAATCGTCAGCGGCTCGGCATCGCTTTCGCAGGCAAAAACGTCAGCCACACGGCCAAGTTCGACATCCTCCAGCTCGATTTCAGCCGGAACCGGCAAGAACTCTTCGATTGTCGTTGCAATCGGCTGCATTGACCGCTGACCAAGGCTTCGGGCCGCAGCACTTACCTTGTCAGGCTCGGCCGTCGCGCCGACCAGCCGCTCGACAAGAGCCGCCGGATCACTGGATATGAGAGCCGCCGCGGTCATCTCTACGCCGCTTTCTTGTCGCCGCCGCCGAGTGTGCTCTGCTCGACAGCGTCAATCGATGGGCGATCATAGGTTGAAATGGTCTTGCGGCCAAACTCGATCGCAACCTGTGGCAGGGAGCCGTTCATGTAGGCGATCAGCGTCTGCTTCACGATCGTGTAGAGCCGCAAGTTCTTTTCCCGGACCATCTTGATCTTCGCGGCGATGGGCGTGCACACGCAATACGACATGAAAATGCCGAGGAATGTGCCCACCAGCGCCGCGCCGATCAGGCCGCCGAGGATTTCAGGAGACTGGTCCAACGCACCCATTGCCTTCACCACGCCCAGCACTGCGGCGCAGATCCCGATGGCAGGAAAGCCGTCGCTCATCTGGCTCATCGCCTGATAAGCCTTCATCTTGTCATGTTTGATGGTGTGGATTTCTTCTTCCATCAGCGCCTCGATTTCATGGCTCTTGGCGTTGCCAATGATGATCAGGCGGCAATAGTCGCAGATGAAATACATCAGGCTCTTGTCCTTCAGGATCGTCGGATAGGCCTGGAAAAGCGAGGATTCTTCAGGGTTGTCGATATGGGCTTCAACTTCGTTGCGCGACTTGGTGCGCAGTTCGCGCATCAGCGAGTGCAGGACGCCCAGCGTTTCGAGGTATTGCTCTTCTTTCGGCACGGCCTGCTTGAAAGCTTCCAGCAGCGCCTTGCCAGTGTCCTTGACCGTCTTCATCGGATTGGCGACGAGGAATGTACCCATCGCAGCGCCGCAGATGATCACGACTTCCCATGGCTGGACCAGCACTTCGATGTGGCCGCCCATCGCCATAAAGCCGCCGAGAACGCAACCGAGCGTCATGACCAGTCCGATTACAATGCCCATGTCCACGTCCGCACAGATTACAACGCACAATGGGTAGTCCGTCTGCCTTGTGTGAAGCTTGATGCGTTAAGGAAAATTAACACCCGTAAAAATTTGAGCGATCACGAAAGGTTCGCGCAAGCAATTTTCGCTACCTGTTGGCGGGAATTGCCCGGAGCTCGCCGTGATCAACACCTATGTTGGCTACAAAATCATTGCCCAGGATATGACCAAGTCGATCCAGCGCGTCGCTGAGCAGCCAGTGGTGGAACGCGAGACCGAATACTATCGCGAGAACATCGGCAATGTGAAATCGATCAAGGACCTGATGGCTGACAGCCGTCTGTTCAACTATGCCATGAAAGCGCACGGCCTCGAAGACATGGCCTACGCCAAGGCGTTCATGGTCAAGGTGCTGGAGGGCGGCATCGACAGCAACCAGTCATTTGCCAACAAATTGACCGACACGCGCTACCGCGAGTTTGCAGAGACCTTTAATTTCGCCCGCTACAAGGACACCGCCACGGTGTTCACGCGCGCCCAGCAGGGCACAATCGACAAATATCTGCGTCAGACACTCGAAGCCGACGCTGGCCAGACCAATGAAGGCATTCGCCTGGCGCTCTATTTCGAACGCAAGGCGCCTACCATCAAGAACGCCTTCCAAATCCTGGCTGACCCGGCGCTCACCAAAGTTGTATTCACGGCCCTTGCCATCCCCTCCACTTTCTCATCCGCCGCCATCGACAAGCAGGCGGCGCTGCTTGAGAGCAAGATCGACTTCAAAGAGTTGCAAACCAAGGAAGGCACGGCGGACTTCCTGAAAAAATTCACCAGCCTGTGGGAAATCGACAATCCGTCCAACGCGGCAGCCAGCCCGGCTTTACTGATCGCGCAACCGGCGGAATTCGGCATTTCGACGGACCTGATGATGACAATGCAAAAATTGAGGCTCTAGGCGAATGCAAGACTCACTTTACGTTGCGCTGTCGGCCCAGGTCGCGCTCGACCGCCGCCTCACCACCATTGCCGACAATGTCGCCAACGCTTCAACCGTCGGTTTCCGCGCCACCCAGGTCAAGTTCGAGGAAGTCCTCACCGGTCCTGCCAGCAACTCCACGGCCTTCGTGCGAACCGGCGGCACCTACCTCTCGGCCGCAAAAGGTGGTTTCAAACAGACCGGCAACGAACTCGACTTTGCAATTCGCGGCGACGCCTGGTTCAGTCTGCAATCGCCAGACGGGCAGATCATGACCCGCGACGGCCGCTTTTCGCTGACGCCCGAAGGTCAGCTAGTGTCGGTCGAGGGCTATCCGGTGCTCGATGCCGGCGGCTCGCCATTGCAGATCAACCCGGCCGCCGGTCCGGTCGTTGTCAGCGGCGACGGCTTCATCCGCCAGGCCGGCCAGCAGGTCGGTGCGCTTGGTTTGTTCGAGTTTGATCCGGGTCCGGATTTTGTCCGTTACGGCAATTCCGGCGTTGTCGCCACCGGCCAGGCCGAAGCTGTCGTCGACCTCGCCTCCACCGGTGTCGTGCAGGGTTTTGTCGAAGATTCCAACGTCAACCCGGTCATGGAAATGACCCGCCTCATCATGGTCCAGCGCGCCTTCGAGGGCGCAACCGCCGCAATCAAACAAACCGAAGCGACCTTCGGCCAGGCCGTCCGCACGCTTGGCGGCGGTAACGGCTAGCAGGGATGACGCAGCCATTTGTCAAACCGGACTCGGACTCTAGCCCGCTGCTGACGCTGGAACGGCTTCTCGCCCAATATTCGAATCCTGCCAAACTCGTGCGCACCGGTGGCCGCGTCACCGAAGTCTCCGCCACCCAATATGCCGTGCGCGGCCTCTCGCAAACCGCCTGCATCGGCGATGTCGTTGAACACCGCACCTCTGCCGGCGTGCGCAGCGGCGAAGTGGTCCGCGTCACCGCCGACACGGTGCTGGTTTCGCCTTTTGAATCAACCGCCGATCTCGGCGTCGGTACAGCTGTCTTCAATCGAGGCGCGGTTAAACTGTCGCCTGATGACAGCTGGCGTGGCCGTGTCATCGACGCGCTTGGCCGCCCGATCGACGGCGGCCCACCTCTGTTTGCCGGCGAAGCCTCGACGTCGGTACGCCCGCCCGCGATGAAGCGTCAGCGCGTCGACGCGGCGTTCCGCACCGGCGTGCGCGTCGTCGATGTCTTCACTCCGATCTGCTATGGCCAGCGCATTGGCGTTTTTGCCGGCTCGGGCGTCGGCAAGTCGACGATACTTGCCATGCTGGCGGCGGCCGACAGTTTTGACACTGCTGTCATCTCACTCGTCGGCGAGCGTGGCCGCGAAGTGCGCGAATTCATCGAGGACACGCTCGGCGCAAACAACCTCGCCAAGAGTGTCGCCGTCGTCTCCACCAGCGATGAAAGCGCCATGATGCGCCGCCGAGCCCCGCTTACCGCCATGTCGGTTGCAGAGCATTTTCGCGACCAGGGCCACCGGGTCCTGCTCATCGTCGATTCTGTCACCCGCTTCGCCCATGCGCTCCGTGAAGTCGCGACTGCGGCCGGCGAACCGCCCGTGGCGCGGGGCTATCCCGCTTCGGTTTTCACCGAACTGCCAAAACTGCTGGAGCGCGCCGGTCCGGGCGAAGGCGAAAGCCAAGGCTCGATCACCGCCATCATATCGGTCCTCATTGACGGCGACGATCACAATGACCCGGTCGCCGACACGGTGCGCGGCATTCTCGACGGCCATATAGTGCTCGACCGCGCGATCGCCGAACAGGGCCGCTACCCGGCGGTCGATCCGCTTGCCTCCATTTCGCGCCTGGCCCCGCGCGCCTGGTCGCCGTCAGAGCGGGATCTGGTCAACAAGTTGCGCTCGATGATCTCGCGATATGAAGACACCCGCGACATCCGCTTGCTCGGCGCATACACCCCCGGCGCCGATCTTGAACTGGACGTCGCCGTGCGTCAGGTTCCTCTGATCTACGAAGCACTGATCCAGGGGCCCGAAAGCGGACGTTCACCCGACCCGTTCGGCGACATCGCACGCCACCTGAAGTCCAGGGAGGCGTCCGATGCCGGCCAAAAAGCCTGACTGGCGCAAACCTGTTGACGTCCACACTGCCGACAAATGGTGGCGCTTCGGCCGCAAGCCAGCCACCCCGGTCAAATCCGAAGAAGACATGACAGAGGCCGAACGCATCACCCAGTGGGTGACCGAGGCACACACCGCCGCTGAAAGGAAATCGCCACAGGCTCATGCCAGCAAGCCATTGTTCCGGTCGAGCTCCGAAGCCTATTCGAGGGGCGATAAAATCCTGTTCACCTCAGGCATCGCACTTAGTCTTGTCTGCGCGTTCTTCCCCTGGTACGTTTTCCTCAATCAGGACCAGTTCGGCGTACGCACCGTTCAACTGGGCGACATCCCGGCCCGCAGCGACACGCGCAGCGACGTGACGCCAACCACACGTGTCGAAGCGCCTCTGGCGACCGACGAAATCGCCGGAAGATTGCAGCTTGATACCTTCACCACCGGCACGTTGCCGGACAACAATGCCGGCGAAGAACCAGAGGCCGAAGCGCAGACGGCGCCGCGTGAACAACCGTTTCCGGTAAATGAGCCGCCATTCAAGCTGGTTCACGTCGCAAATGGCAGGGCAATGTTTGAGGATGACAGTGGCTTGTTCATCGCTCAGCCGAAATCGGTCCTGCCAGACAGTTCGCGCGTCATGTCCATCGAGAAACGCGATGGCCGTTGGGTGGTCGTCACCAGCAATGGCCGGGTGATTGAAGTCGCACAGTAGGCGCAAGGTCCACGCAAGTCAGACTTCCTATCGTCGGATGGTTCAAGGAACCAGACGACCACCATGGTGCAACCCGTCCAGCTATTCGATCTCGCCACACAGCAAGCCAAATGGCTGGCTGCCCGTCAGGCTGCGGTCGCAGGCAACGTCGCCAACGTCAATACGCCCGGCTACGGCAGCGTTGACGTCGCACCGTTCGAGCAGGTGCTGGATAATCGCATTGCCCAGCTGACAGTCACATCGCCTAAACACATTCCGATCGCCGCCGGCGGCGGAGCTTACGGGCTGCGCCAGGAGGGCAATTCAACCCTGCGCCCATCCGAAAATTCGGTTCAGCTTGAGCAGGAGCTGATGAAGTCCGGCGAAGTGCGCCGCTCGATGGAGTTGAACACAGCCATCGTCAAGGCATTCCACCGCATGTTGACGATGACCACGAGGGCCTGACGCATATGGATCCGTTGACAACATCCCTCAAGGTCGCAGCCACAGGCCTCGGCGCACAGTCCGAGCGTCTGCGCGTCGTGTCAGAAAACCTCGCCAACGCCCAGTCCACCGCCAAAACCGCAGCCGAAGATCCATACACCCGCAAGACCGTCAGCTTTTCGGCCCACCTCGATCGCGAAAGTGGTGTCGCCTATGTCAACACCACCTCCATCTCCACCGACCCGTCCAACTTTCCGGTCGAATACCTGCCGGGCCACGAAGCGGCTGACGACAAAGGCTACGTCAAGATGCCGAACGTCAACATGCTGATCGAAATGGCGGACATGCGCGAGGCGAACCGCTCCTACGAGGCCAACCTGCAGGTCATCAAACAGGCTCGCGAACTCATCTCCATGACCATTGACCTGATGAGGGCGCAATAGTGATCGGCGGACTTTCAATGCTCACAAAGCTGACGCCCGGCAGCGTCGGCGAGACGCCTTTCGCAGGCGCAACTAAGCCTGCCTCGCCCGACTTCGGCGCTTCCTTTGCCGAGGCTCTGGGCGCTGCCGCTGGCAACACCGTCAATGCGCTGCAAAACGCAGACCGTGTTTCGATCGCCGCACTCAGCGGCAAAGACGTCTCGACGCGTGATGTCGCCGACGCCGTCATGAGCGCCGAACAGTCGCTTCAAACGTCGATCGCCATCCGCGACAAGATCGTCTCCGCCTACCTCGAAATCAGCCGCATGCAAATCTAGGAGCGCGCACCAATGAGAGCACTCGCCATCGCGGCCACGGGCATGAATGCCCAGCAAACCAATCTCGAGGTGATCGCGAACAATATCGCGAACATCAACACTACCGGCTACAAGCGCGCTCGCGCCGAATTTGCCGACTTGCTCTACCAGGTCGAGCGCATGCAGGGCGTGCCAAACCGCGCAAATCAGGCCATCGTTCCAGAAGGCGCGCATATCGGTCTCGGCGTCAAAACGACCGCTGTGCGCAACATCCACATTCAGGGATCGCTCACCTCGACCGGCAACAAATACGATCTCGCCATCGTTGGCCCAGGCATGTTCCAGATCGAAGGCGCAGACGGCGAAACTTTTTACAGCCGCGCCGGCGCCTTCAACACCAACGCCACCGGCCAGATGGTGACTGTCGACGGCTACACAGTCGTTCCCGGCATCACCGTTCCGACCGATGCGGTCGAAGTCATTGTTAACAAGACTGGCCAGGTCTTCGCCCGCATCGACGGCCAGACCCAGTTGCAGCAACTCGGCCAGCTGACTCTGGCGACCTTTGCCAACGAAGCAGGTCTCGCGCCAATGGGTGACAACCTGTTCCGCGAGACAGAAGCGTCGGGCGCAGCCGTTATCGGCGTTGCCGGCGATCCCGGCTTTGGCTCGATCGAACAAGGCTATCTGGAAAACTCCAACGTCGATCCCGTCAAGGAGATCGCCGACATGATTCAGGCCCAGCGCGCCTATGAAATGAACTCAAAGGTCATCAAGGCCGCCGACGAAATGGCCGCTGTCATTGTGCAGGTGAGGTAATGAACTCCCGTAGTCTCGCTGCAGCTTTTGGATTGATCGCGCTTGCCCTTGCGCCGCAGCCAGCCGTCTCGGCGGAGCTGGCGGTAGTGGTCAATCGCGTCGTCTATCCTGGCGAGACCGTTGACCTCGCGGTTCTCCAGCAGGTAACGCTACGGCGCACCGTCAATGGCGCGGCCTTCGTACGAGATCCCGCCGAAATCGAAGGCAAGGTAGCCAAACGCACGCTCGTCCCAGGCAAGCTCATTCCTGTCTCGGCGCTGCGTGAGGCCTATGTCGTCGAGGCGGGAACGGTCGTCACTGTCATCTACAGCCACTCCGGTCTCACCATCACCAGTCAGGCGGTTCCTCTGGAACCAGGCGCGCTTGGCGCAATGGTCAAGCTGCGCAATCCTGATAGCGGCAAGATTTTCTCCGGCGTCGTCATGGCGGACGGCACGATAAGGGTCAGCGGATGATCCGCCGCCTTGCAATTATCCTGGCCTCGGCCCTGTCGCTGGCTTCATCGCCACTTCACGCGGCAGACCCGCCAGAACTGATCCTCCAGGACAATGGCGAGGTCTATGAAGGCATGGCGCCCCATCGTGCGCCGCCACCGCAGCAGGTCTACGCTCAGAAGCGCCCCTACCGGTTGGAAACGGGCGGTCCGTCCAATTTGCCAGTGCCATCGGGTCCGATTTCGCGCATCAAGGACATCGCCAGTGTCCAGGCGGCTCGTGACAACCAGCTCATCGGCTATGGTCTTGTCATCGGCCTCGCAGGCACCGGCGACAATCTGCGCAGCGCGCCTTTCACCGAGCAGTCGGTGCGCGCCATGCTGCAAAATCTGGGCATCGCCACCGAAGGCGGCCAATCGCGTGTCAAGAACATCGCAGCTGTCATCGTCACCGCCAACATGCCGGCCTTTGTCCAGTCCGGTGCGCGTATCGACGTCACCGTCTCCTCGATGGGTGACGCTTCATCGCTTGCCGGCGGCACGCTTGTCATGACGCCGCTGCGCGCCCCGGATGGCGAAATTTACGCCGTCGCTCAAGGCGCGGTTGTCGTTTCCGGCTTCAGCGCACAAGGCGCGGCAGAAAGCGTCACCAAGGGCGTGCCCACCGGCGGCCGTATCGCCAACGGCGCTATCGTTGAGCGCGAGGTCCCTGCCCGCTTCGCCGATGTCGATGTCGTCACACTGCAATTGCGAAATGCTGACTTTTCAACGGCCATCCGCATCACCGACGCCGTCAATCAATACACCAGCAGCCGCTTCGGCAAGCGTCTCGCCAGCGAGCAGGATTCGCGCACGGTGATGATCAAGCGGCCGGAAAAAATCACAACCGCCCGCTTTGTTGCGGAACTGGAAAACCTGCAGATCGAGACCGACACAGCCGCCCGCGTCATTGTCGACGAGCGCACCGGCACAATCGTCATAGGTCAGGACGTTCGCATTGCCAAAGTTGCGATCAGCCACGGCACACTGACCGTTCGGGTTACCGAGATGCCTCAAGTCGTCCAGCCGGAACCCTTCTCGCGCGGCGAGACCACTATCGAGGATTCCACTGCCATCAATGTCGAGCAATCCGGCGATCCGGTGACGACCTTGAGCGGCCCGAACCTCGAGACTCTTGTCCAGGGCCTTAACCGGATCGGCGTCAAACCAGACGGCATCATCGCTATCCTTCAAGGCATCAAATCGGCCGGCGCGCTGCAGGCTGATCTGGTTGTGCAATAGGAGGTGCAGATGATGTCCCGCCCCCGCTTCACGGTGCGATCCCCGGCTCGGCCGATCGTGGCATTTGCCTCGCTCTTGCTGCTTGCCCTCCCGGTGTCGGCGCCAGCACAGCAGGACGTGCCTGCCGGCGGCTACAAGCCCGATGAGATCGAGCGCTTTTGCGGCAACATCGCCGACGCTGCACGAGACCGTCGTCACGCCAATCAGCTCAAGGAGCTGGAGGTCCTCAAGACTGACATCGACGCACGTGTAAAGCTGCTCGACGCCAAGCGCGCCGAATACGAACAATGGATGAAACTGCGCCAGGATTTCATGGCCCAGGCCAGCGAAACCGTCGTCAAGATCTATGCCCGCATGAAGGCCGATGCCGCAGCCGAACGCCTCGTCGCGCTTGAGCCGCAACTCGCCGCAGCGATTATCATGAAGCTCGACGTGAAACAGTCCGGCCTCATTCTGGGCGAGATGGAAAGCACCGCTGTCGCCAAGCTGACCGGCATCATGGCCGATGCGTCGCGCAAGAAAGATCCGAGCTGAGACCTCCGACATGAAGAACATCGTCGCCATTTCCATCGTCTCGCTCACCCTCGCGGGTTGCGCATCCGATCCCATGAAGCTGCGGGAGATCAATCAGGAGCCTCCCTTGTCGAAAGTCGGTAGCGGCATGACCGCAGCTCCGGTCGTGGCTTCGGGTTACGCCCAGCAGCAGCGATCCCAATCACTGCATCAATCGTCCCTGTGGAATGACCGGCAAAGTCATCTGTTCACGGATGCACGCGCCCTGTCGATTGGCGACGTGATGACGGTAACCATTCAGATCAACGACAAGGCCAAGTTCAGCAACGAATCCGAACGCAGCCGCACATCAGGCCGCGATTTCGGCCTCGGCGGCAAATACGCGGTCAACGGCGCAGGCGGCGACGCCAATCTCGGTTTTGATGTTGGCGCAACATCGAAGAGCGCCGGCACCGGTCAGACCGAGCGCTCCGAAAACCTCCGCCTGTCGGTGGCTGCAGTTGTGACCGAGGTCCTGCCCAACGGCAATCTCATCATCTCTGGCACCCAGGAAGTGCGCGTCAACGCCGAGCTGCGTGTCCTGACCATCACCGGCATCGTGCGCCCGCAGGATATCGAGGCCTCCAACACTATTTCTTATGAGCGCATCGCAGAGGCACGCATTTCCTACGGCGGTCGCGGCCGATTGAGCGAAGTCCAGCAGCCGGCCTACGGTCAGCAGTTCCTTGATAAAGTCCTGCCGTTCTAGAGATGGCAAAGGCCGTAGCAACCACCGACGAAACACAAGAGAAGCCCAAGGGGCCTTCGCTTGTTGTCCAAATCGTGGTTCTGCTGGTCTTGACCGGCGTGGCCGCCGGCGCTGGCCTGTTTACCGCCCAGTTTCTCGCGGGTGGCCAAAAGCCGGCCGCTGAAGGCGAGGCTGCCGCGTCTCCCGAAAAGAAGAAGGAAAAGGAAGAGCCCCCGACGGCCGCTGACCTGGCGGCGGCTGACCTCAAGCGCGGCGTCGCACAAATCCCCGCGATCACCACCAATCTGGCTGCGCCCGCCGACACATGGGTCCGTATCGAACTGGCGGCAGTGTTTGAGGCAGAGCCTGATCTGGCTATGGCTGACGCAGTCGGACAGGACATTCTCGCCTTTCTGCGCACCGTGAAGATGCATCAGGTCGAAGGTCCGAGCGGCTTCCTGCATTTGAAGGAAGACATGAACGAGCGCGCCCGCATCCGAACCGGCGGCAAGGTCAGCCACCTTCTCATCAAGACGTTGCTGTTCGAATGAAGCGTCTTGCCTTCACCATTCTGGCCTTTGCCGCAATGGCTGGCGCAGCGTTCGCCCAGACCATCGACCTCGGTCCGCTGACGCGCGGCGCCGATGGCCAGACGGCAGGCACCATCATCCAGCTGTTCGGACTGCTCACCATCCTGTCGCTGGCGCCAGGCATCCTTATCATGGTGACCAGCTTCACCCGCTTTGTCATTGCCTTTTCGATCCTGCGCGCCGGTATTGGCCTGCAGACCACGCCCGCCAATTTCATTCTCATCAGCCTGTCGCTGTTCATGACCTTCTATGTCATGGCCCCCACCTTCGACCGCGCCTGGGCAGACGGGGTTCGCCCGCTGATGAACAATGAGATCACCGAACAGGTGGCGGTCGAGCGCATTTCGGATCCGTTCCGCTCGTTCATGCTCAACAATGTCAGGGAAAAGGACTTTGACCTGTTCGCCGATCTGGCTCGTGAACGTGGCCAGAACGTCGTCGAGGGTCAGGCAGTTGACCTGCGCATCCTCGTTCCGGCTTTCATGATTTCGGAAATCCGCCGTGGCTTCGAGATCGGCTTTCTGATCGTGCTGCCCTTCCTGGTCATCGACCTGATTGTCGCGACCATCACGATGTCGATGGGCATGATGATGCTACCACCCACCGTCGTGTCTTTGCCGTTCAAACTTCTGTTCTTTGTGTTGATTGACGGCTGGAATCTGCTTGTGGGCAGTTTGGTCCGTTCCTTCGCCTGATCGCTGCCGGCAGCGCCGGAAGTTACCAATCATTAACCATGTTTTCATCGCCTGCGCTCGCGGATAGCCGCCATATGGCCAGGTTATCCATTTGGTAGCCATTACAGCCAATGATCGCCGTCAAGCAGGCGAATTGGCGGCCTTTCTCCGGTCGCCACAGGCATGATGCCGTTCAACGTCCTACCGGTTCAGCCCGGAATGTTCCTGTGTATTTGTGTTAAGAGTAGGGAACACCCCCCATGTCGAGTATCATGACAAACGCGTCAGCAATGACCGCGCTGAAGACCCTGAACGCCACCAACAAGGCGCTCTCCACCACCCAGTCCCGCATTTCGACCGGCTACCGCGTCGCCGAAGCATCCGACAACGCCGCCTACTGGTCGATCGCCACAACCATGCGTTCGGACAACAAGGCGCTCTCCACAGTCAAGGATGCGCTTGGCCTCGGCGCAGCCAAGGTCGACACCGCTTATACCGGCGTCAAGGCCGCAATCGATGTCGTTGACGAAATCAAGACCAAGCTGGTTGCTGCCCGCGAACCAGGCGTTGACCGCTCAAAAATCCAGGCTGAAATCACCCAGCTACAGGGTCAGCTGCAGGCAAACGCCGACGCGTCGGCCTTCTCCGGTGAAAACTGGCTGTCTGTGAAGAGTGATGACGCCGGCTACAATGCCACCAAGTCGATTGTCTCGTCCTTTACCCGTGGGTCAACCGGCACCGTGTCGGTCGGCACCATTTCGGTGAACACGCAGAGCACCAAGCTGTTCGACGCCGCAACCAACGCCACCGGCGGCGCCACCATCGGCGGCGGCGGTACCGGCATCCTTGACGCCGCTCGCGACAACACAACCGGCGGCCGTTTGGCAGACCAGGCCGCAGCTGGCTTCACCGTAGCCTCACTGAACATTGGTTCGCTCGACAACAGCGCAGCGAGCCTTGCGACAATCGACGCTTACATCAAGGGCGTTGACGCCGCGGTGACGGAAATGACGTCAGCGGCTTCCGATCTGGGTGCAGCCAAGAAGCGTATCGACATGCAGTCGGAATTCGTGACCAATCTGATGGACACGATCGACCGTGGCGTCGGCACCCTGGTCGACGCTGACATGAACAAGGAATCGACCCGCCTCCAGGCGCTGCAGGTTCAGCAGCAGCTCGGCATTCAGGCGCTGTCGATCGCCAACGGCAACTCGCAGACCATCCTGTCACTGTTCCGTTAACCGGCCGGTAAGCACATTGACAAAGGCCGCGCCGCAAGGCGCGGCCTTTTGCTTTGATTGCAACATATTCGGCATCTTAATTCTCGATTAACCAAGATTGTTGGCAAAATCTCAAAGAACGGCAGGCTAGGTTCAGGCTGCAACGTAGTGAATAGCCATCTTGGGCTAAGGCATGAAGCCGCTCCACGTCGCCGGTTAGAGCCCGGCATGTTCCTGTGTTTGTGTAAGAGTAGGGAACACCCTAAATGTCGAGTATCATGACAAACGCGTCGGCAATGACCGCGCTGAAGACCCTGAACGCTACCAACAAGTCGCTCTCCACCACCCAGTCCCGCATTTCGACCGGCTTCCGTGTCGCTGAAGCGTCCGACAACGCCGCCTACTGGTCGATCGCCACGACCATGCGGTCGGACAACAAGGCCCTGTCGACGGTCAAGGATGCGCTCGGTCTCGGCGCAGCCAAGGTCGACACCGCTTATACCGGCGTCAAGGCCGCAATCGATGTCGTTGACGAAATCAAGACCAAGCTGGTTGCTGCCCGCGAACCAGGCGTTGACCGCTCAAAAATCCAGGCTGAAATCACCCAGCTACAGGGTCAGCTGCAGGCAAACGCCGACGCGTCGGCCTTCTCCGGTGAAAACTGGCTGGCGGTGAAGAGTGACGACGCAGGATACAATGCGACCAAGTCGATTGTCTCGTCCTTCACCCGCAGCTCGACCGGCTCGGTTTCGGTCGGCACCATCTCTGTCGACACCAGCAAGGTGAAGCTGTTTGACACCGCCGCCAATGCCGGCGCCGCCGGCGTTGGCATTCTGGACACCAAATATGACGCGGTTACCGGCGCTGTTGGTGCCTATACGGCGACCGGCACAGTGAACGCAAACCAGGCTACGGCCGAAAGCGCCACGGTGTTCACGGTTGCGGGTCTGAATATCTCCGGCCTGAGCAACAGCACGGACGACCTTGCAACCCTTGAAGGCTACATCAAGGGCGTCGACCACGCCATCGGCAAGATGACGTCAGCGGCTTCCGATCTGGGCGCAGCCAAGAAGCGCATCGACCTGCAGTCGGAATTCGTGACCAATCTGATGGACACGATCGACCGCGGCGTCGGCACGCTGGTGGACGCCGACATGAACAAGGAATCGACCCGCCTCCAGGCGCTGCAGGTTCAGCAGCAGCTCGGCATCCAGGCGCTGTCGATCGCCAACGGCAACTCGCAGACCATCCTGTCGCTGTTCAGGTAAGCTGCTCATCTGACTTCAAGATTGAAGGCCGCGCCATGACAATGGCGCGGCCTTCTTCATTGTCTTGAGACGTCTCGAAACACGTTCATCGAAAATAAACCATAACAATTTACCTTTTGCGTGTGTCGCCGATTAGCCGGCGTTTACAGGCGGGAATGGCCATAATTTTGGCCCTTGGCATGAAGCTGGTCGCGCCTTTCCGGAATTGCCGGAATGATGTTGTTTGTCGGTTCGTAAGGGTGCGTAACCATGTCAAGTATTATGACCAACGCGTCGGCGATGACGGCGCTGAAAACTCTCCGCAAGACCAACACGGAACTCACGACAACCCAGTCCCGCATTTCGACTGGCTACCGGGTTGCCGAAGCTTCCGACAACGCCGCCTACTGGTCCATCGCTACCACCATGCGGTCAGACAACAAGGCGCTCTCCACAGTCAAGGACGCACTCGGTCTCGGCGCAGCCAAGGTCGACACGGCCTACACGGGCGTCAAGGCTGCCATCGACGTCGTCGACGAAATCAAGGCCAAACTGGTCGCGGCGCGCGAAGCCGGTGTCGACAAGACCAAGATCCAGGCTGAAATCACCCAGTTGCAGGGACAACTCAAGGCAAATGCCGACGCAGCCTCCTTCACCGGTGAAAACTGGCTGTCGGTCGATTCCGGCGCTGCCGGTTTCAACACTCTGAAGAGCATCGTCTCGTCATTCACGCGCGCTTCTGATGGATCAGTCTCGGTCGGCACCATTGAAATCAACATTGCTTCCGCCTTTCTGTTCGACGCAAGAGCCAACACAACCACGGGCTTGGGCGTCGGCATTCTCGATGCGCTACACGCGGCAACCGACATCACCGGTCCTCCGGCCTACGCGGCCGGCGACCTTGTCGTCGACCAGACAATGACCGGCCCGACCGTCTTTTCGGTCTCAACACTGGATATTTCCGGACTGACCAACAGTGTAGCCGACACCACCACCCTCGAAGCCTTCATCAGCGTCGTTGACGGAGCCTTGTCGCAGATGACCACGGCCGCTTCGGATCTGGGCGCGGCCAAGAAGCGCATCGACCTGCAATCAGAATTCGTGACCAATCTGATAGACACGATCGATCGCGGCGTCGGTCAGCTCGTCGATGCTGACATGAACAAGGAATCGACCCGTCTCCAGGCGCTCCAGGTTCAGCAGCAGCTCGGCATCCAGGCCTTGACCATCGCGAACTCCAACTCGCAATCGATCATGAGCCTCTTCCGCAGCTAGATGTAGAGCCTCGCGCCGGCATTCTGGTTCAATCTGCCAGGCTGGTTTGGTCCTAATCCAGCGAGCGTCGTCTTGGCCGGGCCACCAGCCGGTTCTCAAGCGAGATTTGAAGTCCGCGCCCGTCAAACGGCGCGGCTTTGGCGTGTACATCACGAAATGGAAACCGGCCTTTAATCTTCGTTAACCATATTCATTCAAGGATTGTTTACCAGGCCAGAACCTGGAGCAGCCCTTCGTCACGCAATGGGCTTCTCCGATTGGCCAGCAACGAGAAATTGGCAGGCAACGGGGCAATAACGTGACCAGTATTATGACCAATGCGTCGGCCATGACCGCGCTCAAGACCCTGACCTCAACCAACAAGTCCTTGCAGACCACCCAGGCGCGCATTTCCACCGGCTACCGCGTCGCCGAGGCCTCGGACAATGCGGCCTACTGGTCGATCGCCACCACGATGCGCTCGGACAACAAGGCTCTGTCCACGGTTCAGGACGCACTCGGCCTCGGCGCAGCAAAAGTCGACACGGCCTATACCGGCGTCAAATCGGCCATCGAGGTCGTCGACGAAATCAAGGCCAAGCTGGTCGCCGCCCGCGAAACCGGCGTCGACCGCACCAAGATCCAGGCCGAAATCACACAATTGCAAGGCCAATTGATCAACAACGCGGCCAATTCTTCGTTCAGCGGCGAAAACTGGCTGTCGGTCAACTCGTCAGATGTTGGCTACAATGCAACCAAGACCGTCGTTTCCTCGTTCACCCGTGCAACCGACGGAACGGTAACCATCGGCACCATCAGCATCAGCACCACCAGCATCAAGCTGTTTGACGCTGCAACCGATGCCGCAGCCGCCGGCACCGGCATTCTCGACGGACGCTATGATGCAACCACCGGCGCCTTGCTCGCCAATCAGTCCACCGGCGGCTTCACCGTCGCCTCACTCAACATTTCGGCGCTGACCAACAACGCGGCCGATCTGACGACGCTCGAATCCTATATCAAGGGCGTCGACCATGCTCTCGGCCGCATGACCACAGCCGCCTCCGATCTCGGCGCCGCCAAGAAGCGCATTAATCTGCAACAGGACTTCGTCACCTCTCTGATGGACGCTATCGAGCGCGGTGTCGGTCAACTGGTTGACGCTGACATGAACAAGGAATCAACCAGACTTCAGGCGCTTCAGGTGCAGCAGCAGCTGGGCATTCAGTCGCTGACCATCGCAAACGCCAACGCCCAGGGCGTGCTGTCGCTGTTCAAGGGCTGATAGTCCCCGCATATTGGTAGTTTCCGGGCCGCTGCCTTACCGCAGCGGCCCTTTCAATTTTCGCACAAGCTTCGTTGCCTAGTGTTGCTCCTGTCCTTCGTCAGGAGCTTTCACACGTGCCAGAACAATTGCAGCGCATCGCCGACAATCTCCGCTCGATGGGGACACGCCGGCTTTCGATCATGGCTGCCATCGGCGCACTTGTGCTTTCTGTTGTTATCGTCGGTTCGATCTACCTCAATCGTCCCAGCTACGAGACGCTCTATGTCGGCCTCGAGCGTTCGGATGTGAACCAGATGGGCATCGCGCTGTCAGAAGCTGGCATGTCGTTCGATGTATCCTCCGACGGAACCGCGATCATGGTCCCGGTCGGCTTGACTGGTCAGGCCCGCATGCTTCTGGCTGAGAAGGGCCTGCCCACCAGCACCAATGCCGGCTACGAGCTGTTCGACAATGTCGGCTCGCTTGGCCTCACCTCCTTCATGCAGCAGGTCACCAAGGTTCGCGCGCTGGAAGGCGAAATCGCCCGCACCATCCAGTCGATCAACGGCATCAAGGCCGCCCGCGTCCACATCGTCATGACTGACCGCGGCAGTTTCCGTCAGGAGCAGCAGGAGCCATCCGCATCGGTGGTCATCCGCACCTCAGGCATCGACGCCACCCGCAACGCCAATTCAATCCGCCAGATGGTTGCGGCGGCCGTTCCTGGCCTGTCATCCGAAAAGGTCACCGTGCTCGATTCAACCGGCATCCTGCTCGCTGCTGGCGATGATCCCAACAACAACAGCGCCAACCGGTCAATCGGGGTCGAACGCACCGTCGAAAGCCAGATCCAGGACAATATTCACCGGGCCCTGACACCTTATCTCGGTCCCGACAATTTCCGCACCAGCGTCAATGCGGACGTCAACACCGACACGCGCCAGACTGAGGAAACCATCTTCGATCCGGAATCACGCACCGAGCGTTCGGTCCAGATCATCAAGGAAGCAGACAAAAACAACCAGAACCAGTCATCCACCCCGGCCTCGGTCGAGCAGAATTTGCCCGACGAGGGCGCTCCGGCGGCTAATGGACCGCAGTCCAGCGAGCAGCGTGAACGCAAGGAAGAGATCACCAACTACGAGATCAACTCCAAGAAAATTGCGACCGTTTCCAATGGTTACTCGATCAGCCGCCTGTCGATCGCAGTCGTCGTCAACCAGGAGCGCCTGAAAGCTGTCATCGGCGCCGACCCCAAACCAGAGCAGATCGCCGAACGCACTGCCGCTATCCGCGAAATGGTCGCTTCAGCTGCCGGCTTCACCGAGACGCGCGGTGACCAGATCACCGTCAACGCAGTCGAGTTCATCGACGGCATTGATGGCGAGGCTGTCCCCGCCCCCGGCTTCCTCGAGATGGCTGGCCGGCACGCAGGCACGGCAATCAACGCCGCCGCATTCATCGTCGTCACGCTGATGGTCGTCTTCTTTGGCCTGCGTCCTTTGACACGCGCCCTGCAGCCAGAAACTCCAGTCATCGCTGACGCAGCCGGCGCGCAAACCTCGCTGCCAGGCGCACCCGAAAACTTGCAAATTGGCAGCGCAAATGCCGGCGAAGACGGCGAATATGCAGGCCCCGGAGCTCCTCAGCTCAGCCAACCCCAGGTCAATCCGATCGACGAGTTGCGCAACAAGCTGAAGCCGCCGCCACAGGACAGGCTGGCGCGGATGCTTGAACTGAACGAAGAACGCACAGCGCAGATTCTGCGTAAGTGGGCCAACATGGAGGCGACCTGATGGGCGCTGCCCTGGCCGATCTTCTGGTCGATTTCGGTGCACGCCCGCGCATGGCCGCGCCTCGCGCTGTCGAGCCGCAGCCAGTGGCGCCAGCGCCTCCTCAGGCCCCGCCGGTCGATGTCGACGCGCTGATCGCCGAGGCAGTTGCCCGCGCTGAGGCAGAAGTCGCCACGCGCTTTCAGCTCGAGATGGAGTTGCGCCTGCGCGAGGCCGATGAAGCTCACCAAACCGAACTCGATCGCGTGCGCGCCGAAGCCGGCGTCGAATTGGGCAAGCGTATTGCTGCTGGCATCGCCGATCTTGAACACAAGACAATCGGCATCACCAGCGCCATTGTCGCGCGTATCCTCGAACAGGTAGCGACAGAAGCCGTAACGGCCCGGGCAGTCGCCGCGCTCGCCGGCACCATCCGTTCCGTCATCGACGATGCCGAGACGATCCGTGTTCGGGTCAAAGGACCGCAATCTCTTTTCCTGCCACTTGCCGCCGCGATGGGTGACCAGTCGCGCCACCTCGATTTCACCGAAGTCAATGCTGTCGACCTTACTGTCGCCATCGATGAAACACTGTTTGAAACTCGTATCGCCGAGTGGTCCGCCGCGCTGGCCGAGAGCATCTGATGAGCGCCCAAGCCGCTGAAGAAAAACATGAAATCCTGATCATACGGCGTGGTGGGAACGACGACCATGACGACCATCATGGTGGTGCGTGGAAGATCGCCTTTGCCGATTTCATGACCGCCATGATGTGCTTCTTCCTGGTCATGTGGCTGATCAACGCCGCCAACGAACAGACAAAAGCTGCTGTCGCCAGCTATTTCAATCCGATCAAACTGACCGATCGTAACGCCAGCCGCAAAGGTCTCGACGACAGCGGCGAAGGTCCCGTCGACCTGGAAGACCCAGCCAACCAGATGACCGAAGCCAAGCAGGCCGGTCCGTCCAAGGTCGAAGAACAAGCACAGAGCACCGAGAACGCCGCCAAAGCGGAAGCACGCACCGATGCGCATCTCTTTTCCAATCCATATGCAGTGCTTGCAGAAATCGCCGAAGAAACCGGCACAATGCAGAACATGAGCCCCAAGGGCGATGGTGGAGCGCAGGATTCGGGGCCCGCGACTGGCGCATCGGGCGGTGAATCATTCCGCGATCCGTTTGCACCTGACTTCTGGTCCAAGGAAATCGCCCCCCCGGACCCGGAACCAGCCAACCCCGCCGCAGAAGAAGTTACCAAGGACGCCCCGAAAGCAGGCGAACCGGCAAAACCCGCACCAGCAAAGCAGGCCGCCACAGAAGAAGAGCAGAAGCCCGAACCAGTCAAACCGCCTGAGGCTGAAGCACAAGCGCAGAAGTCTAGCAGCCAGACCCATATGGCCGAGGCGCAAAAACTCGCCGACGAAATCCGCGAAGCTCTGAAGAAGATCCTGCCCGCAGGCTCAAAACTCGAGGGAGGACTGTCGGTCGAGGCAAGAAATGAAGGCATCCTCATCTCGATCACCGACCAATTGTCATTTGGCATGTTCGAGGTCGGCTCGGCTGTGCCGCGGCGCGACATGGTGCTGGCAATGGAGCAGATCGGCAAAGTCTTGTCAGAACGCAACGGCAGGATCCACATCAACGGACACACAGACGGCCGCCCCTATGCTGGTGAAAACTACGACAATTGGCGGCTGTCGACCGCGCGCGCCCATTCGGCCTATTACATGCTGGTTCGCAGCGGCCTTGATGAGAAGCGCATTTCCGAAATCGCCGGCTTCGCAGATCGCAAACTGAAAGTGCCAGAAGACCCGTTCGCCGACGTTAACCGCCGCATAGAAATCCTGCTGGAACACGCTGGCTGATGAAACCGGGCCGCCCCAACTCGCTGCTCATGCACGCTGCCGTCTTGCCGGCGGCGCTTGCGGCTGCAACGCCAGCGGCGGCGCTTGAACCCTATCAGACCGTCCGGTCGATGCAGCTTGTGCAAGACCGCATTGCCGACGGAGATCATGCTGCAATGCCGATGCAGTCGCGCGTGCTTGGCCTGGCCGACAAAAGCATGCGCGAGGCCGATGCCAATGTCTTCAGTGAAGACGACCGCAATTTCCAGGCATTGCTTGTCTATGGCATGAGCGGCGGCAATCCGGTCACGCTGGATGTGGTCATGGCGCGCATCAAGTTGACGGACCAGCAGAAGCTGGTTGGGGAAGCGGTTAGTCAATACTTACGTGGAAACATTGGCGGCGCTGCCGTCAGTCTCCAGGCGATTGCGACGGAAAATATGCCAGCCGCGTCCCGCAGTTTCCTGTCGCTCATCAAAGGCTCGATTATCGCTCGCGAACAGCCTGCGCAGGCGCTGCAACTGTTCAATTTTGCCCGCCTAGAGGCTCCCGGAACATTGGTGGAAGAAGCCGCGCTGCGCCGGTCCCTGCCACTGGCGGTCGAGGTCAAGGATGGGGCGGTGTTCCTGCGGCTCGCAGGTCAGTACGCCCGCAGATTTCTCCGTTCGCCCTATGCCACCCAGTTCGCCGACGAACTGGTCAAGGGGATAATCGCCCTTTACGGAACGATTGAACTGGAACAGGTCGAAGAGGTCATTGGTGAGATGACGCCGGCTCACCGCAAGGTTGTCTACCTGCGCCTTGCCCGCACCAGCGCCATCGACGGCCTGAAGGAGCTCAGCGATTTCGCAGCCGCCAAGGCCGCCGAATATGGCGGCGTGCCCGGTGTCGCCAACGATGCGCGCGCCCTGCTCTATGCCAACCTCACGTCTGTTGCATCCGACAATGCCGAAGACGTGCTGACCACGCTGCGCAAGATTGACCGCGAGCAGTTGAACCCTGCCGACAAGCAATTGCTTGATGCGGCAATCTCGGTCGCGTCGCTTGTCATCAAGCCGACGCCCGGGCCCGGGCCTGTGCCTACGCAGACAGAATCAAAACCTGCCGGCAAGCCTTCAGAAGTTGATGTTAAACCCGCGGTCGAAAATCAGGCCGAAAAGCCCCCGCCCGTAGATCCTCCTGCTCCTCCTCCTGCTGAACAGACTCAATCCCAGCCCGAAGACGAGCCTCTTCCGGTTCTCGTTGAGGCAAAGCGCAAACTCGACGAAATAGACAACCTTCTGGCGGACGACAAATGATCCCGGATCTAAAGCTCACAAATGTGGCGCCTGATAACAAGGGTGCGGCCAGGTCTATGGCCGAAACGGACGGAAAACTGAATTTCGGCGACGCGCTCGGAAAGAAGCTGCCGCACTCCAGTGCACCGGGCGCGGAGGCAAGGAAGATCGGGATGACAAACAGAGACCGGCTGCTTGCCGCACTCAACGATAGTCTGAGACGGCAGGCCATGATCGAAGGAGGCCTGACGTCCGGCGAGCGGGCCAGGCGCTCACTCGGAGATGAGCGGGCAGTTGACGATGCAATACACACTGATGCCGAAGCGCGGCCAGCTGGCGAAACCGCCGCAGATGAAACCGACAAGACGCGCTTTGTCGCATTGCCGGCCTATTTGCACACCCGCGAACTTTCATCGTCGCTCAATGTTGGGGGTGGCACCTTCTCTACCCGGTCAGGCCAGGAAGCGGCAGGCGGAAGCGAATTTGCCGGCGCTGCGGCTGTCAAGCGGGCTGGCCACAACAAGCAGCACGATCCTGCCAGATCCGCATTCGCAGACGTAACAAATGAAGCATCTCAAGCAGACGACAAACACGCGGGATCGTCCAGATCTTTGAAGGACGCTCTTGACCAGCCGGCCTTCAACAAAAAGGCCACGTCTTTGGCCGGAGACGTCAAACCTGGCACGAACACCGACACCGCCCTTGCTGCGGCAAGGTCCTCCGCCCAGTCCCCCGGGCAGCCAGCAGTTCAGATTCAACTGGTCACAGCCGACAACGGTTCCACGCCGGCTCATATGGTGACGGAAGCGATCAAGGCAGAGCCCGCTTGGGCCGCCTATTTCCGTGATACGGGCACGTCCGCAAACCAGCCGGTCAAATCGCTTAAGATCCAGTTACATCCTGCGGAACTCGGCACCGTAACAGCTCACATGCGCGCTGCCGGCGACGCGATTGAAGTCGAGATCACCGCTGAGACCGCCGAGGCACATAGGCACCTGACCGCCGAGGCGGACGAAATTCTCCGTTCGCTGCGTCAGGTCGGCATCGATGTCGACCGCATTTCAGTCCACCTTGCTGACAATGGCGCAAACACAACTGCTAAAAATTCGTCAAACCAGGAGTGGCGGAATTTTTCATCGTTCCAGGGACAGGATCGCGGCGACGGCGGTTCGTCCCAAAACGGCAATGGCGGCCGCAATGGCGGCAATGGGCAGGGTAGTGCCCAAATAAGCGAATCTAGGGGTAGACAGGCCGACGGACGCTATATCTAGATCCAAAAAACCCATAGATTACTAAGTATTGATGCGGTGGAATGCCGAAGCACGAGACGCTTCGGACGGACCGCGCAATAGGCGTTTTCGCAACCCCCAGAAATGATTCACTATAAATCGCGGTTGTTCACGAATCCCCACAAGAGCTACCCCTTTACCTACAAATCAGGTCTACTGATTCGGGGCGAAAATGGGGCAGAACCGATGATCGTTATCATTGACGAGCGGGAGCTCGTAAAAGGCGGATTCAATTCCCTTTTCAGTCGTGAAGGCATCGCGAGCGCAGGCTTTGCTCCGGGCGAATTCGGCGACTGGGTCGACAGCGCAGCAGACGATGATCGCCATTCTGTTTCGGCGGTCCTCCTCGGACAATGCGGCGACATCGATTTGTCGCCCTCCCGCATCCGCGACCGAACCAATGCGCCAGTCATTGCGCTCTGCGAACAGCACTCGCTGGAGAACACGCTGAAGCTGTTTGACTCTGGTGTTGACGACGTCATCCGCAAGCCGGTTCATATCCGCGAAATCCTCGCCCGCGTCTCGGCCATCCGCCGCCGCGGTTCCGACGAAGCCCGCTTTACCCAGGTTGGTCCGATGCGCATTTATTCAGATGGGCGCGACCCAGAGGTTGACGGCGAGCCTATGCCACTGCCGCGCCGCGAGCGCCGCATCCTCGAATATCTCGCTGCTAACTCCGGCCGCCGCGTCACCAAGGCCCAGGTGTTCAACGCCATTTACGGCGTGTTTGACGACAGCGTCGAAGAAAACGTCGTCGAAAGCCACATTTCCAAACTGCGCAAGAAGCTGCGCGAAAAGATGGGCTTTGACCCGATCGAATCGAAGCGTTTCCTCGGCTATCGCCTCGCAACCTGACCCGCAACAGCTTCACGCAAGTCCTGACGTCTATGCTCTTTGGACGCGCCAAGAGAGACCAGGAGCAGGAACGATGAGCCTTTATGGAATGATGAGGACCGGCGTGTCCGGCATGAATGCACAGGCCAACCGCCTGTCCTCTGTCGCCGACAACATCGCCAACTCGTCTACTGCCGGCTACAAGCGGTCGCGCGCAGATTTCTCGACCCTCGTCATTCCAAGCACTCAGGGCAACTACGCATCCGGCGGCGTCAACTCGACGATCCGTTATGCGATTTCCCAGCAAGGCGCTTTGCAATACACCACTTCGACCACGGACCTCGCCGTCAACGGCGACGGCATGTTTGTGGTCCAGGGCAGCAATGGCACGCCCTATCTCACCCGCTCCGGCGCATTTGTTCCAGACGGCGAAGGCCGTCTGGTCAACGCCGCCGGCTTTTACCTGATGGGCTACAATTACCTCAATGGCGAACCGAGCGCCGTGGCAAACGGATTTGACGGCCTTGAAGTCATTCGCATCTTGCAGGATTCGCTCACCGCAGATCCGTCCACAACGGGTGAGTTTACCGCCAATCTGCCGTCCGATAGCGCCCCGGTCGCAGCCGGCACCAGGCCGTCAGACAATTCTGTCACGTCTACCTACAGCGAAAAGACCTCGCTTGTGGTCTATGACAATCTTGGGGGCGATGTCCTGCTCGACATCTACTTCACCAAGACGGGCGCCAATACATGGGAAGTCACCGTCTACAACAAGGCGAACGCCGCGACTGGTTCAACGCCATTCCCCTATTCGTCGCCAGCCTTGTCGTCCACGACAATGACCTTCAACCCTGCCAACGGATCGCTGACCAGCGCCGATACGATCAACTTTCCCATTCCCAATGGCTCGAACTTCTCACTCGATGTATCGCGCATGGTGCAGCTCGACGAGAATTTCACCATCATCAACGCCAATGCGAACGGCAGTGCTCCCTCCGCCATCAAGCAGATCATGATCAGCCAGGACGGCAAATTGTCCGCGCATTACGAAAACGGCACGGTCAGGCCCCTGTTCCGCATCCCGCTTGCGACAGCACGCAGCCCGGACATGATGCGTGTCCTGTCAGGCAACGTCTATGCGGAAAGCAACGAATCAGGCTCGCTCCGCATCGGCTTCCCCAACGAGGCTGGCTTGGGCACCGTTCTGTCAGGTGCGCTCGAAGAATCCAATGCCGACATCGCGACCGAGCTGACAAACATGATCGAGTCGCAGCGCAGCTATACAGCCAATTCCAAGGTGTTCCAGACAGGTTCCGACCTCATGGACATCCTCGTCAACCTCAAGCGCTAGGACCCGTAATCGATCATGCAATGCACGCCGGAGCTCGATAGCTGATGTCGCTGTCAACGGCGTTCAACATTGCTGGCCGTTCGCTGCGCGCGACGTCACACCAGACGCAAATTGTTTCGCGCAATGTCAGCGAAGCAGGCAATCCAAATTACAACCGGCGTATCGCGGTGGTCAGCAGCACCGCGCCCGGCTCGCAGGTTCTGACCATCCAGCGGGCCGCCAATTCAGCGCTTTTTCGTGCAAATCTGTCTGCAGTCTCATCTTACGAAGCACAAGCAAGTCTGCGCGTTGGCATCGAGAGCATGACGCAGGCCGTCAATGGCGTCGAGAACGCTTCCTCCGCCGCAACAGCCATCGGTTCGCTCTACGACGCATTGCAGATCTATTCGGCCAACCCCGCCAACGCTTCGATCGCAGAGCGCGCCATCGACGCTGCCCGCCAGGTTGTCCGTTCACTCAATTCCGGTTCCACTGCGATCAACGCATCCCGCGTCGACGCCGACAGGCAGATCTCCGGTTCCGTCGACGAGCTCAACCAGATGCTGGCGGACTTCAAGGACGTCAATGACGAGGTCATCGCAGGCACCATCGCCGGACGCGACATTTCTGAACCGCTCGACAAACGCGACACCCTGCTCCAGCGCATCGCAGAATATGTGCCGATCTCGACCATTGGCCGCGCCAACAACGACATGGTCATTACGACAACCTCCGGCACCACACTCTTCGAGACCCTGCCGCGCGAGGTTTCATTTGAGCCTGCGTCCGGTTACACGGCCGGCTCAGCCGGCAACCAGATCTACCTGGATGGCGTGCCATTGCCCATCGGCACGGGCGGCGACACCAATTCGAACGGCAAGCTCGCAGGTCTGATTCAGTTGCGCGATCAGGTTGCGCCGGCGCTGATGGCCCAGCTGGACGAAATCGCCCGTGGCATGATCGAAGCTTTCGCCGAAGTTGACCGGTCGGGCGGCGGCGGCCCTGCACTCGCAGGCCTGTTCTCATGGAGCGGCGGCCCCGCCCTGCCCACGGCTGGCACACTTTCCAATGGTCTTGCTTCTCGCATCATCATCAACCCGGCGATGGATTCGTCAGTCGGCGGTAACGCTTCGGTTCTACGCGACGGCGGCGCAAACGGCGCAAACTATGTCGCCAACGCCAGCGGCGGCGCATCCTACGCGGATCTGCTGATTTCCTATCAGGCCAGGCTCGACCAGCCGATTTCCTTTGATCCGGTTGCAGGGGCCGGCGCCACCGCATCGGTCATGGCCTATTCAACTAATTCGATCAGCTGGCTGGAAAGCGTTCGCAAGAAGGCCGATGAGGCCCAGCTCGCCAAGGAGGCTCTGGTCATGCGAACCTCCGAAGCTCTGTCCAACTCGACCGGCGTCAACATGGACCAGGAGATGTCACTTCTGCTTGAGCTTGAGCAATCCTATCAAGCGTCTTCGCGGATCATTCAGGCGGTCGACGAAATGTTTGCCGCACTCTTCCAGGCGGCGGGGTAACCGGACATGAAAACGGTGGCCGTTTCCTCGCATTCGATCAGGCAGGCCCTGCGCTACTCGATGTCGCGCATGCAAAATGATCTGGTCTCTGCACAAAAGGAATCGACGACCCTGCGCGTCGCCGATGTCGGGCTGGCGCTCGGCGCGCGCACTGGCCATTCCGTCTCGCTGGCTCGCGACGTTTCGCGCCTGAACAGCCTGATCGATTCCAATCAGCTTGCCGCGTCACGCCTGTCATCCACTCAGTCTGCGCTCGCCCAGCTGAACGAACGAGGCGAGGAACTCCGCACGGCACTGACTGCGGCCCTGTCAGGCAGTTCCGATCCCGGCATAGCGCGCGCCGACAGCGACGCCATGCTTGAGACGCTGACGTCGATCATGAACACATCGATCAACGGCGAATACCTGTTTGCCGGCATCAATACCGACGTCCAGCCGCTGGCCAATTTCAAGGATCCAACCTCGCCGGCACGTGTCTCGTTCGACAACGCGTTCCAGACCCATTTCGGCTTCACCCAGACCGACCCGGCCGCAGCCAACATCACTGAAACCCAGATGCTCGACTTCATCGACAATGTTGTCGAGCCCCAATTCATGGGCGCCGATTGGAACACCAACTGGTCAACTGCGTCTGACGATACGATCGTCGCGCGCATCGGTCTCAACGAGACAGCCAAGACATCTGTCAGCGCCAATGAAAGCGGCGTACGGAAACTGGCTATGGCGGCGGCGATCTCCACCAGCCTGCTGAGCGGTCCGGTGAACAGCGGCGCCGTTTCCGCTGTCGTCAATCGGGCTTTGGCTTACACCGCCGAAGGCATCGCCGAGATCACTGACGCCAGGTCGAACGCCGGCATTCAGGAGAACCGGATTTCCAACGCTTCCTCACGAATCGAGATGCAAATCGATATCTTTGAGCGGTCCATCCTCGATATGGAGGGCGTTGACCCTTATGCGGCAGCTTCAAAAGTGTCCGCGCTCGTTACTCAGATAGAAACTGCCTATTCCTTAACCTCACGCATACAACAATTGAGCCTGCTCAAATTCCTGGGCTGATAGGAAGAGACCTTTTACTCATGTACCAGTTTTCCTACGCCGATATCCAGACCGACTCTCTCGCTGACGCAAAAGACCGGGAGCGTCAGTTGCTTGATCGTTCGATTGAGCTGCTGGTTGATGCGCGGACGGCGGGCGTCGACTCGCATCAGTCGATCGAGGCCATCCATTTTATGCACAGGGTCTGGACGACCTTCATCGAAGATCTTGGCAGCGCCGAAAACGAACTCCCCAAGGAACTTCGCGCCAATCTCATTTCCGTTGGTCTTTGGCTGCTGCGCGAGGGCGAAGCTATTCGTCAGGGCACATCCGACAATTTCGACGGCCTGATCGAAGTGTCCCAGATCATCAGGGACGGCATTCAATGAAAAACACGCTGAAGATCTCGCTCAAGCCTAACGAAAAGATCTACATCAACGGCGCGGTCGTGCGCGTCGACAGGAAAGTATCAATCGAATTTCTGAACGATGTGCAGTTCCTGCTGGAGAACCACGTTCTGCAGCCGGAGGACGCATCCACGCCGCTGCGTCAGCTCTACTTCATCGCCCAGATGGTGCTGATGGCGCCCGAGTCTGCCGAGGAAGCGCGCCAGATGTTTCGTAAGTCGCTTTCGATGATGCTGGCAAGTTATAGCGACGACCATATCCTGATGAACCTCAAGCAGATCGACCGGCTTGTCGCCGAAGGTCAGGTCTATGACGCACTGAAGTCGATCCGCGCGCTCTATCCGCAAGAGGCCGAAATCTTGAACCCCTACGCCGGAGCACCTGCGTCCGGCGAGCAAAGAGCTGGAGCAATCTGATGACCGTAGCTGCAGTTGCCTCATTTGGCGCAACAAACAACACGCAAGGGACATCAAAGGGTACGACGGTCGACTATCAGTCATTCCTCAAATTGCTCGTCGCGCAGATGAAGAACCAGGACCCGACAGCGCCGATGGATTCAACCGACTATGTCGCCCAGCTGGCGACATTCAGCCAGGTCGAACAGTCGGTCCAGACCAATTCAAAACTCGATCAGATCCTGCAGGCGCAGTCACTTTCGCAGGCCAGCTCACTGATCGGCCGCACCGTCACTTCCGCAGATGAAAAAATTACCGGCACTGTCGCCTCGGTCAAGCTCTATTCAGATGGCATCATCGCCGTTCTGGAAGACGGCCAGCAGGTTCCGATGCTGCCTGGCGTCACCGTAAGCTGAAACCGCCATGAACGAGGCCGACGCACTCGAGATCGTCCAGGCCGCCATCTGGACCGTGCTGGTGGCGTCTGCCCCGGCGGTCGCCGCCGCCATGATCGTCGGCATCGGTATCGCGCTGATCCAGGCGCTCACCCAAATCCAGGAAATCACCCTCACCTTTGTGCCAAAGATCGTCGCCATCCTTCTGGCGATGGTGCTGACCGGCCCGTTTGTCGGCGCCCAGATTTCCGCTTTCTCCGGCGTCGTCTTCGAGCGAATTGAAAAAGGCTTCTGAACGCGCAGGCGCCTCCCGACAAGTTCGCGCAAGTTTGAGCCGCTAGCCTTCACCATGCGCCGCATTGCGCGGCGAGAGGACATGGTTTGGCGCTTGTAGAATCCCTCCCCAAAATCACAGCCGCAAAGCATGGCCGCGACGTCGGCTTCGCTGTCGGCATCGTCGCCATCCTGTGCGTCCTGTTTCTGCCCATACCGGCGTTCATGATCGATATCGGGCTGGCGTTTTCGATCGCGCTGTCCGTGCTCATCCTGATGGTCGCGCTCTGGATCCAGCGGCCGCTCGACTTTTCGTCCTTCCCGACCATTCTGCTGATCTCGACCATGCTGCGCCTGTCGCTCAATATCGCGACCACGCGCGTGATTCTCAGCCATGGCGCAGAAGGCACCAATGCAGCCGGCTATGTCATCGGCGGCTTTTCCAATCTGGTGATGAGCGGCGATTTCGTCATCGGCATCATCGTCTTCTCGATCCTTCTGGTCGTCAATTTCATCGTCATCACCAAGGGCTCAACGCGTATCGCCGAAGTCGGCGCGCGCTTCACCCTCGACGCCATTCCCGGCAAGCAGATGTCGATCGACGCCGACCTGTCGGCTGGCCTCATCAATGAGAAGGAAGCGCAGTTCCGCCGCCGCGAACTGGAAGAGGAAAGCGCCTTCTTCGGCTCCATGGACGGCGCCTCCAAATTCGTGCGCGGCGACGCCATCGCCGGCCTCATCATCACCGCCGTCAATGTCGTCGGTGGCATCATTATCGGCTATGCCCGCCATGACATGAGCCTCGGCGAAGCCGCCGACGTATTTGTGAAGCTGTCGGTCGGCGACGGTCTCGTCACCCAGATTCCGGCGCTCATCGTTTCACTTGCCGCCGGCCTGCTCGTGTCGAAGGGCGGCACGCGCGGCTCGGCCGAACAAGCCGTCATGGGCCAGCTCAGCGCCTATCCGCGCGCACTCTTCGTTGCCGCCATGCTGCTCACCATCCTGGCGCTGCTGCCCGGCCTGCCGATGCTGCCTTTCATCACACTGGCGCTCATCATGGCTTCTATTGGCTACATGATCCCGAGACGCCAGAACCGCATCGCCGCTGAGCAGGCCGAGGCGGAACAGCAGCAGCAGCAAGCCAAGGAAGACGAAGAGCGCAACTCGGTCAAGGAATCGCTCAAGACCGCAGAGATCGAACTGCTCATCGGCAAGCAGCTCTCCACCAAGCTGGTCGCCGGCCATCAGGAACTGGCGTTCCGCATGGGCAAGATGCGCAAGAAATTCGCCCAGCAATACGGTTTCGTCGTGCCGGAAGTAAAACTCACCGACGACTTTGGCATCCCCGGAAAATCCTACCAGATCAAGATGCACGGCACGGTCGTTGCAGAACACCAGATGCGCGTTGGCGAACTGATGGTCCTGCTTGGCTCCAAGGGCATTCCCGAAATGCCGGGCGAGGAAGTCAGGGAGCCAGCTTTCGGCATGCGCGCCTTTTCGGTTCCTGACATGTTTGCCGACGATTTGAAGCGCGACGGCTACGCCTTTGCCGACAACATGTCGGTCCTGCTCACGCACCTGTCGGAAGTCATCCGCAACAACCTGCCACAGCTTCTGTCCTACAAGGACATGAAGGCGCTGCTGGAGCGCCAGGACCCCGAATACAAGAAACTCGCCGACGAGATCTGCACCTCCCACCTCTCCTATCCTGGCCTTCAGGCCGTGCTGAAACTGCTGCTGGCCGAGCGTGTCTCCATCCGCAACCTGCATCTCATCATCGAAGCCATCGCCGAGATCGCGCCGCATGTGCGCCGCACCGAGCAGATTGTCGAACATGTGCGCATCCGCATGTCGCAGCAGATCTGCGGCGACCTCTCGGAAGGCGGCGTCATGAAGGTGCTGCGCCTGGGCAACCGCTGGGACCTCGTGCTGCACCAGAGCCTCAAGCGCGACGCCAAGGGCGAGATCCGCGAGTTCGACATCGACCCTCGCCTGCTCGAAGAGTTTGGCCAGGAAGCAGGCAAGGCGATCCGCAGCCACATCGACGCCGGCGAGCGTTTTGTGCTCGTCACGGCGCCAGACGCCCGCCCCTATGTGCGCATGATCATCGAGCGGTTGTTCCCCACCCTGCCGGTGCTCAGCCATGTCGAAATCGCCAAGGGCGTCGAGATCAGGGTTCTGGGCTCGATCTCATGACCGCCACCCTGCCCGATCTGGTGATCGCGGCCTTCATCGCCTTCTGCCGCGTCGGCGCGTGTTTTCTGGTCATGCCCGGCATGTCGAGCGTGCGGGTGCCGATGCAGGTGCGCCTGTTCGTGGCTGTCGCCGCGACGCTGGCGCTTCTCATCCACATGTGGGGCACGATCCTGCCCTTCGTCCAGTCACGGCCCGACGCGCTGCTTCTGCTCATCATCTCGGAAACAATCATCGGCGGGCTCATCGGCCTCGTCGCCCGCATCTACGTCCTGTCGTTGCAGTTTATCGCCGGCGCCATCGCCATGATGGTTGGCTTTGGCGGCATGATGGGGTCCGCCATCGAAGAGTCCGAGCCGCAGGCTCCGCTTGCTTCGCTCCTGTCTTTTGCCGCGCTGCTGCTGCTCTTCGTGATGAATTTCCACCACGAGATCATCAAGGCGCTGGTCGCCTCCTACCAGCTTGCGCCGATAAACGTTTTCTACAATCCCCAGACCAGTCTGGTGAACGTCACCGACACCATCTCGCAATCCTTCTACGTGATGCTGCGGCTGGGCAGTCCCTTCCTCGCTTATTCTCTGCTCATCAACCTCGCCATCGGCTTCATCAACAAGCTCACCCCGCAGATCCCGGTTTACTTCATCTCGCTGCCCTTCGTCATTTTTGGTGGCCTGATCCTGCTCTACTGGGGCGTCGGCGGCTTCCTGTCGCTGTTCGTCGATTCCTTCCTGCCCGTCACCATCGGACAATGAGCCCATGAGCGCCCGCACCCAACGCTTGAAAGACCTGCTCGACCTCCAGGAGCGGCTGAAGCGCATGCATGAGATGCGCCGCGCTGGACATCTCGCATCCGCCGCCGCCGCAGCCCGCGAGATCGACGAGATCATGGCCAGAAAATCTGACGAAGGCTCGCTGTCTGACCTGTTTCCCGACGTCTACTCCCGCTTTGTCGACCGTGCACAGGACCGCCGCCAGGCCGAGGAGAAAGCCGCCGAGGCACAAGGCGTGGAAGTCGCGCGCCAGACAATCCGCGCCAAGGTCACGGCGCGCGAATTGCGGGCCGAGCAGGACATCGAGGACCGCCGCGAACAGGAGCGCGAGGCGCTTGAAATCGTCGAACGCAAGCTGCGCACCTGATCCAGAGCACAAGGTTGCGGCAAGTTATCAGGCGCATAGTGGCGTCAACCAGAAACGCCGGAGCCCGGTTTGCCGACTAGTTTGAATATCAACGCGGTGCAAGGCACGAACCCGTCAGACGCCCCGGCTATCGTGCGCGAGGCGGATGGCCATTCGGCGCGCGTCGTCGCCATGGCCAAGGCTAATCGCACCGCCAAAAGCGAAACATTCCAGAAGTTCGAGGCGATGGTGCTGCAAAACTTCGTCCAGTCTATCCTGCCGGAAGAAAACGAAGCCGTGTATGGCGAAGGCATGGCCGGCGACATCTGGAAGTCGTTTCTGGCCACGGAGATTGCCGGCCAGATGGCCAAGGCCGGCGGCATCGGTATTGCCGACCGCGTGCTTGGCGACCACTACATGGACGGCGACCAGAAAGTCGCACTGTCCGGCGTCTCGCATGATCCGGCAAAGCCGGACGCTGACCGCCAGAAGGCCATGTCGGCGGCAATGGTTCAGGAATTGCAGCGCAACATGGCGCGCCAGATTGGCACTCAGCTGACCGGCGACGCTTCGACCGGCGTCTTCAACGACAAGTAACAGGATCGCGCAGATGAACGACCTCTTCTATGCTCGCGACACGGTGACGGCGGCCCCTCAGCCTGTACCTGCCGAACGCCCGCTCGCGCCTGCTTCGCTGTCGGCAATTATCAACCGTATTGAGGAAGCCATCGAGACCGAAACTGCCTCGATCACCGCTGATCCGGCTTTTGATTTGCGCGCCTCCAACATCCGCAAGAGCCGCCATCTCTACGATCTCAACCGCGCGGTGAAAGGCATAGATCCGGCCGATCTCGTGAACCGCCACCGCGACGACATCATCCGCCTCAAGGCAAAACTCGCCGCCAACGAGGCAGCCATTCTCGCCCACCTCAATGCAGTCAACGAGGTGGCCACGCTCATCAAGGGCGCCATCCAGCACTCCGAGGCGGACGGCACCTACAGCTCCCATTCCTACGAAGGCGCCTGAGCGTGATAAAGTTCATCGTCGCAGCAATCTGGATTTGCGGCGTCACTGTCGGCTCGATGATGTTTGCCTTTTCCGGCGCGCAGAAATCCGCTTCGCCCCAGGCCGAAACCGCCGCGACCTATTTTGGCGGCATCGACTATGTGAAGACCGACGTGCTCTCGATACCCGTCGTGCGCAACGCAGCTGTGCAGGGATATTTCATCGCCCGCTTCGTCTACACCGCGGAACAGAAGCGGCTCGCGGCCTTGACGGTGCCGGCTGAAAGCTTGCTGGTCGACGAGGTTTTCACCTACTTGTTTTCCCATCCGATGATCGACTTCACCGATGCGTCAAACATCGACATTGACGGTTTTCGCAATGGCCTGCGTGATGCCATGAACAAGCGGGTCGGCGAAGACCTCATCAAGGAAGTCATGATCGAGCAGATCGACTATCTGTCGAAGCAGGAAATCCGCGACAACGCCATGCGCCGCCGCGCCGGCCAGAAGGTGCCCAGCCTCGACCGGGGTCACAAGAAGCTGGACATTCCGGATGAAAAGAAAGAAGGCGGCGAAAAACCCGCCGCGCACTGATCTCAGCCGCCGACCTTCAGCACAACGATCTGATCGCCCGCCTTCGCCTGCTCGCCGGCTGAAATCACCACAGCTTCCACCACGCCGGCGGCGCGGGCATAGAGCGCGTTCTCCATTTTCATTGCCTCAACAACCGCTATCAATTGCCCTGCTTCGACCTTGTCGCCTGCCTTCACCGACACCTGCCTCACCAGGCCGGACACCGGCGCAACGATGCGTGACGGGTCAACCGGCTTTGGCCGCGCCGCCAGGGGATCCGGCTCGGCAAACACAAAACTGACGCCGTCCCGGTCGAGATAGATCGCGCAACCGTCTACCTGTACTGTCGCGCTCTGCGCCCCGCCATCGGCGATCCAGTTCAACCGGTCGCCGGCAAAACAGATTTCGCCCGGCAGCATCTGCTTGCCGCCAACTGTCACACCCGCCAGCGCGCCACGCGTGATCGACGCCGCCACCTGCCGCCGCTCGCCATCACTCACCAGTATCACCGGACACATCGCCGTTCCTGTGGAGCGAAACCAGCCGCCCTTGGCCGACAGAGCAATCACCGCGCCTGCCAGCGCAAAATCTTCATCGGCCGCCTGTGGCCGCTCTAGCATCTTGTCAAATCTTTCCACCCATTGGTCGATCAGCCCGGTCGTCATCTCGCCAGCGCGAAATTCCGGTGAGCTTGCCAGGCGGATCAGAAATGTCCGGTTGGTGCGGATGCCAAACAGCGGATGCTCTTTCAGTGCTTCGATCAGCCGTCCAATCGCCTCGTCCCGGTTGCTGCCGCGCGCGATGATCTTGGCGACCATCGGATCATAGTTCGGCGTCACCTCGCCGCCTTGCGCCACGCCATTGTCGATGCGCACTCCGGGCAACACGCTCTCAGGCTTCCAATAGGCGATCCTGCCCGCCTGCGGCCGGAACCCGTCAAACGGGTCTTCGGCATAGAGCCGCGCCTCGATGGCGTGCCCCGTCAGCCGCACCTCGTCCTGCGTCACCGGCAGCGCCTCGCCATCGGCGATCCGCAATTGCCATTCAACCAGATCGAACCCGGTGATCTCCTCCGTCACCGGATGTTCCACCTGCAGCCGCGTATTCATTTCGAGAAAATAGTAAGACCCGTCCTGCCCGGCGATAAACTCAACCGTTCCCGCGCCGCGATAGCGCACCGACAGCGCTGCCTGCACCGCGTCTGCGCCCATCCGCGCCCGCAAGGCCGCATCGACAAACGGCGACGGCGCTTCCTCGATCACCTTCTGGTGGCGGCGTTGCGACGAGCAGTCGCGCTCGCCCAGATGGATACAATTGCCGTGTCCGTCGGCAAACACCTGGAACTCAATGTGTCGCGCGTCCGTCACCAGCTTTTCCAGCAGCAGCGTGCCGTCGCCAAACGCGTTCTCCGCCTCACGCCGCGCGCTGTCGAGCGCAGGTCCCAGCCGCTTGGCATCGTCGACGCGCCGCATGCCGCGCCCGCCGCCCCCGGCCGCCGCCTTCACCAGCAGCGGATAGCCAATCTTGCCCGCCGCCTTGGCAAACGCCGCCCCGCTTTGTTCCGCCCCGTCATAGCCCGGCACCACCGGCACGCCTGCCTGCACCATCAGCTGGCGGGCGCGCGCCTTGTCACCCATCGCGTAGATCGCATCGACGGGCGGCCCGACAAAGATCAGCCCGGCCTCGGCGCAGGCAGCGGCAAACTCCGCATTCTCCGACAGGAACCCGTAGCCCGGATGAACCGCATCCGCGCCCGTCTGTTTTGCCGCCGCGATAATCGCCGTACCATTCAGATAGGAATCCTTCGGCAGCGCCCCGCCAATCCTCACTGCCCTGTCCGCCTCACGCACATGCAGCGCATCCCGGTCCGCATCTGAATAGACAGCCACCGTCGCAATGCCCATGCGTTTTGCCGTGCGCATGATCCGGCAGGCAATCTCGCCGCGATTGGCGATGAGCAGGGTTCGGATTCGCTTCATGGATGCTCCTTCTACGGGCGAGCACTGAAATTCAGGTCAGGGCGAGCCGGAATCGCAGATGGGCGCGGAGCGACCAAACTGGTGGCAGTCGAGACCCGGAGCGGAGTGAACTTTCGGGTTCATGAGCACCGGAAGTGCAGGATTCCGTCATTTGCAGTCCGCCCTCACCTGAATTTATCGGGCTTTGTTACTCGTCCCCGGCAGCGTCCCCTCCAGCTTGCAGATAATGCCAAGCATCACCTCGTCCGCGCCGCCGCCGATCGAGATCAGCCGCGTGTCGCGGAAGGCGCGCGATACCGGATTGTCGGCCGTATAGCCCATGCCGCCCCAATATTGCAGGCAGGCGTCCGTCAGTTCGCGCGCCAGCTTACCCACTTTCAGCTTCGCCATCGACGCCAGCTTGGTCACATCCTTGCCCGACACATATTGTTCGACCGCCGACCAGCCCAGCGCCCGCAGCGCCTCCACCTCGGTGCGCAGTTCAGCCAGGCGATAATGCACCACCTGATTGTCGAGGATCGGCTTGCCGAACGCATGCCGGTCGCGCGTATAGTCGATGGTCAGGTCAATCACCCGGTCAAACCCTTTGAGCGCACTGATCACAGCATAGAGCCGCTCTTCCTGGAACTGCAGCATCTGCATGGTGAAACCCATGCCTTCTTGTCCGATGATGTTTTTCGCAGGCACCCGCACATCGTCAAAGAACAATTGCGCAGTGTCGGACGAATGCATGCCGATCTTGTGGATCTTCTGCCGCGTGATGCCCTTCGAATCCATCGGCACGCAGATCAGCGACTTGTTCTTGTGCGCTGGCCCGTCCGACGTGTTGGCCAGCAGGCAACACCAGTCGGCCATCAGACCGTTGGTGATCCACATTTTTGTGCCGTTAATCACCAGATCATCATCATCGCGCCGCGCTGTTGTCTTCACCGCCGCCACGTCCGAGCCGCCGCCGGGCTCCGACACGCCGAGGCACGCAACCACATCACCGGCAATCGAGGGCGCAAGAAAATTGCGTTTCAGATGGTCCGAGCCGAACCGGTTCAGCGCCGGCGTCGCCATATCGGTATGCACGCCGATGCCCATGCCGACACCGCCGCAGGCAATCGCGCCGAGTTCTTCCGCCATCACCATCGAATAGGAGAAATCGAGCCCCAACCCGCCATATTCGGGATCATACTTGATGCCGAGCAGTCCGAGATCGCCGAGTTTCTTGAAAACCTCGTGCGAAGGAAACTGCTCCGCCTTTTCCCACTCGTCAGCGTAGGGATTGATTTCGGTTTCAACAAACTTCGCCACCGTGCGGCGCAGGCTCTCGTGTTCCGGGGTAAACTGCATGTATTCCTCCTCGTATTCTCGAAATTCCCCCTTGATCCTCCCCCGTTTACGGGGAGGGGGACCGCCAAAGGCGGTGGAGGGGGCGCGATCCTACATCCTCGCCACACCAAACGTGTTCGGCCTGAGCTGCCGCCTCGCACCTTCAGCAGCGACATCCAGGCACAGCGCCAGCACCGTCCTTGTATCGCGCGGATCAATGATCCCGTCGTCCCACAACCGTGCGGTCGCAAACAGCGCGCCTGACTGCGCCTCCACCCCGCCGCGGATCATCGCGCTCTGCTTGGCCAGTCCGGCCTCGTCCACGTCGCTGCCATCACGCGCCGCTTTGCCGCGCGCCACGATCTCCATCACCTTCGCCGCCTGCTCGCCACCCATCACCGCGGTCTTCGCCGACGGCCAGGAGAAGATGAAACGCGGCGAGAACCCGCGCCCGCACATGCCGTAATTGCCCGCACCGTACGACCCGCCGATGATGAAGGTAAATTTCGGCACCCGCGCATTGGCCACCGCCTGGATCATCTTCGACCCGTGCTTGATCGCGCCGTCGGCCTCGGCCTGTTTGCCCACCATGTAGCCGGTCGTGTTCTGCAGAAAGACCAGCGGCGTGCCTGCCTGGTCGCATAGCTGGATGAACTGCGCCGCCTTGGTCGAGCCCTGCGGCATGATCGGACCATTGTTGCCGATGATGCCAACCGCGTGCCCCGCCACCGTCGCATGGCCGCACACCGTCTCGGATCCGTAGTCGCGCTTGAATTCGAGAAAGTCCGACCGGTCCACCAGCCGCGCAATCACCTCGCGCATATCAAACGGCGTCCGGTCATCTGCGGGAACGATGCCCAGCAATTCCTCGGCGTCGTAGAGCGGCACATCGTCCACCCTGCCCGCCTGACCGGCCTCGTCCCAGGTCATCAGCCGCATGATCTCGCGGCCATAGGCCAGCGCCTGCTCATCGTCCTCGGCGACATATTCGCCAAGCCCCGTCGTTGAGCCGTGCAGATCCGCCCCGCCCAGTTCCTCGTCGTCGGCGTCTTCGCCAATCGCCGCCTTCACCAGTGGCGGACCGGCGAGAAAGATCTTCGACCGCCCGCGCACCAGCACCACATAGTCCGACAATCCCGGCAGATAGGCCCCACCCGCCGTCGACGAGCCATGCACGATGGAAATCTGCGGAATGCCCGCCGCCGACAGGCGCGCCTGATTGGCAAACGACCGCCCGCCCTCGACAAACATCTCCGACTGGTAGAGCAGGTTCGCCCCGCCCGATTCCACCAGATAGATCAGCGGAAGTCTGTTTTCGGATGCGATCTCGTGCAGCCGCAGCGCCTTTTTTAGGCCGATCGGCGGCACCGTGCCACCCTTGATGCCGCTGTCCGACGCCGAGACGATAACGCGCTTGCCTGACACCACGCCAATGCCGGCAATCGTGCCGCCGCCCATGATGTTCTTGCCTCCATCATCGTCATGCATCTTGTAGCCGGCCAGCGTCCCCAGCTCCAGAAACGGCGTTCCTCGGTCCAGCAGCCGCTCCACCCGCTCACGCGGCAGCAACTGTCCGCGCTTTTCAAACGTCGCGCGCTTTGACGCCGAGTTCTCGCGCACCGCCGCTTCCAGCGCGCGCACCTGCGCCAGCTTGGCTTCCATCGCCTCGACATTGGCCTTGAACCCGGCCGAGCGCGTATCGACCGCCGTCTCGATCACGGGCATCAGTCCTGCCCCTCGCTCAGCACCTTTGGCGTCACCGCGCGGTGGAATCCGTCAAAAGCCTTCGTCGCACGTCCCTTGGGCAGCGGAAACAGCGCTGAGCCAAGCGGCGCGCCGCCATCAATCGGCACCGTCACGCCAGTCACAAAGGCGGCTGCATCCGACAACAGGAAACAGATCACAGAACTGACTTCCGCCTCGACGCCAATGCGCCCCAGCGGCACGTGCTTTTTCAATTGCGGGATAAGCGCCTTGGTCTGCCCCTCATAGGTGTCCATGCCCGACGAGGCGATCCAGCCCGGCGCCACGCAGTTCACCCTGACGCCTGCCGGTCCCCATTCGTAGGCTGCCGTCTTGGTCAGGTTCACCATGCCCGCACGCGCCGCACCCGAATGCGCCATGCCAGGCATGCCGCGCCACATGTCGGCAGCCATGTTGACCACCGCTCCGCCATTGGCCTGCATCGACTGCAAAAATACCTCGCGCATCACCAGAAACCCGCCGGTCAGATTATTGGTGACAACCGCGTCGAACCCCTTCTTCGAAATCATCTGCATCGGCGCGGGAAATTGCCCGCCGGCATTGTTCACCAGCCCGTCGATGCGTCCCCGCGCCGCGACAATTGCCGCAATCGCTGCCTTCACCGCATCTTCGTCGCGAATGTCGAATACGCTGGTCGAGGCTTCGCCGCCATCTTCGGCAATCTCAGCCGCCACGCGGTCCAGCTTGTCAGCATTGCGCCCGGTCAGCACCACATGCGCGCCCAGGCCCGCCAGTTCATGCGCCGTGCAGCGCCCGATGCCCGAGCCGCCGCCCGTCACCACAACCGTCTGCTCCGCAAAGCAACCTGGCCGCAATATGCTGGAATATCCCATGCGGTTCCTCCTTCCGCATTTCGACGCTAGACGACGTTGACGTAAACGTCAATCAACTGATATGGGCTTGATCCGGTCCGCAGCCTGTGCGGAACTAGGAACAACCGGCGCGCATGATGCGGCCAACGACAAGCGAGGAGAATTTCATGAGCGTTCAGGATATTGCAGCGTCGATGAAGGACAAGGTCGCCTCGAGCGGTTTTGACCGTTCGGTGAAGTTCGACCTCGGCGGCGAAGGCGTCATCGTCATCGACGGCACGTCGATTTCCACCACCGACGCACCCGCCGATTGCACCATCAAGGTCTCGATGGACGATTTCAAGGATCTGATCTCGGGCGACCTGAACCCGACGGCTGCTTTCATGCAGGGCAAGCTGAAGATCGAAGGCGACATGTCGGTCGCCATGGCGCTCAGCCAGCTGTTCTAAGCCGACCGGCAATTCGACATTCAAAGGGCCGCGCCAGTCGCGGCCCTTTTTTATTTGGGCGGTTGGGACAAGAACTGATCGCCCCTTTCCGCCACGCTTGGGCGACAGCTTAACACACCTCTCGCCAAACATTTCTCATAGCGACCGATCAACACCCGCCGCCCTCTGCGGTTCCTCGACGAACCTGCGCTTCAGACCAAAACCATGCTTCCGCGCGTCAGCTCACACGTTCGTGATTATGGCATCAATAATGCCACTTGTTATTGGCACTAGTAGTGTCTATTTCACCGTCAGGCAGACGGAGACGACGCAAACGCGCCCCGGACGCCAGAATGAAAGAGAAATGAAATGAACAAGATCCTCACCGCTTCCGTCGCTCTCCTTGCTCTGGGTGGCGCCGCCATCGCTCAGGAAGTCCCGGGCTTCTACGGCACAGCTCCTTCGAGCCTGTCGCAGACGGTTGACGTCCAGACCTCACAGCCAGTTGTGGCTCATGACCGCGGCATCGTCGCCCAGTCGGCAACTGAAGGCTTCAACATCAACGCGTCCGACAATTATTCGGGCAAGTAACCGGCAGGCGTGAGACGGCTGGCAAAGCGCCAGCCGCCCGCCAGACCAGACCAGAATTTTGAAAGGCTAAGACAATGAACAAGATCCTCACCGCTTCCGTCGCTCTCCTCGCTCTGGGTGGCGCCGCCATCGCTCAGGAAGTCCCGGGCTTCTACGGCACAGCTCCTTCGAGCCTGTCGCAGACGGTTGACGTCCAGACCTCACAGCCAGTTGTGGCTCATGACCGCGGCATCGTCGCCCAGTCGGCAACCGAAGGCTTCAACATCAACGCGTCCGGCAACTATTCGGGCAAGTAATCTGCAGGCAAGGGACGGCAGGCAAATGCCGGTCGTCCCGCCAGACCAGACCAGAATTTTGAAAGGCTAAGACAATGAACAAGATCCTCACCGCTTCCGTCGCTCTCCTCGCTCTGGGTGGCGCCGCCATCGCTCAGGAAGTCCCGGGCTTCTACGGCACAGCTCCTTCGAGCCTGTCGCAGACGGTTGACGTCCAGACCTCACAGCCAGTTGTGGCTCATGACCGCGGCATCGTCGCCCAGTCGGCAACTGAAGGCTTCAACATCAACGCGTCCGGCAACTATTCGGGCAAGTAATCTGCAGGCAAGGGACGGCAGGCGTCCAATCCGCTGCAATGGCGTGGCGAAAACCTCCCCGGTTTCGCATTGATGGACGTTCGCGATTTGCTGCAGAACGAATAACGGCCGGAGACCGCCGCACGCGATCTCCGGCCGATTTGAGCGGGCCCCGGCCGGTCCCGGCCTCCCTCCGCTCGATCGACGCACGACATCTGTCCCCCGACTACGATGGGTTCGCCTTCTCAAGCGATCCGGCGTCTGGGAACCCTGTTCAGGCTGCTGTGCGCAAGCCTTTAAGCTCTGCCCGGCGTCCTGCCGCACGCAGAACCCCATGTGCCCCGTCGAGCGCGCCTTCAATCAATTCCAACGCCAGGAACCTGTGTTTTTCATATGGACCCGGCATTGCCAGCCGGCCGGTTTTCTCGGCCGAGAAACCGAAGCGGGCATAGTATTCCGGGTCGCCGACGAGCAGAATCGCGCCGTGGCCGAGCCGCCTTGCTTCTGATATCGCATGCCGCATCAGCGCCGAGCCGATGCCCGCCGACTTCTGTACCGGATCAACCGCAAGCGGGCCGAGGAGGAGAGCGCGGGTTTGGCCAACCGCCACATCCCACAATCGCACAGTCCCGGCCACGCCGCTTTCGCCGCGCGCAACAAACGCCAGCCCTTCCGACGGTTTTCTGCCCCGCCGCAGCTTTTCTGACGACTTCTTCTTGCGCTTCGGCCCCATGGCGCGGTCGAGCAGCGCCTCACGCGCCTGCACGTCGCCTGCCTGTTCGGCGGCGACCGTCAAGCCGCCAATCTCCACCTTTGAGGGGGAGATTGGCAGCTGCAACGCCACGCCCAGGCCAACAATGTCGATAGCTGCGTTCACTTCGAAAAATCCTTCACCCGCAGAGAAAAATTTCCACAAGCAAACCCGTCCGGGCGCGGCAGCGCCCGGAGCAGGGTCATTTAGCGAACCGGACGGTTCGCTAAATCACGTAGGATCGCAGCGGCTCGAACCCGTTAAACGCCACCGCCGAATAGGTGGTGGTGTATGCGCCAGTGCCTTCGATCAGCACTTCGTCGCCGATCATCAGCGACAGCGGCATCGGATACGGCGTCTTTTCATAGAGCACGTCCGCCGAGTCGCAGGTCGGGCCAGCCAGCACGCAAGGCGCTGTCTCGTCGCCGTCGCGCGGCGTGACGATGGCATATCGGATCGCCTCATCCATCGTCTCGGCCAGGCCGCCGAACTTGCCGATGTCGAGATACACCCAGCGCACATTGTCATTGTCGCTCTTCTTCGAGATCAGAACGACTTCCGACTTGATGACGCCTGCATTGCCAACCATGCCGCGGCCCGGCTCAATGATGGTCTCCGGCATCTGGTTGCCAAAGTGCTTCGACAGCGCGGCAAAAATCGCCTCGCCATAAGCCTTGGCCACCGGCACGTCCTTGAGATAACGGGTCGGGAAACCGCCGCCCATGTTGACCATCTTCAGCACGATGCCTTCATTGGCCAGCGTCGCGAACACGCTCTTGGCGTCGCCCAGCGCGCGGTCCCAGGCGGACAGGTCGCACTGCTGCGAGCCGACGTGGAACGACACGCCATAGGCGTCGAGGCCGAGCTGCTTTGCATGACGCAGCACGTCGACAGCCATCGCCGGCACGCAGCCAAACTTGCGCGACAGCGGCCATTCAGCGCCTTCGCCATCGGTCAGCACGCGGCAGAACACCTGCGAACCGGGAGCCACGCGGGCGATCTTCTCGACCTCTTCAACGCAGTCGACGGCGAACAGGCGGATGCCCAGTTCAAAGGCGCGCTTGATGTCGCGTTCCTTCTTGATCGTGTTGCCAAACGAGATGCGGCTGGCAGGCGCGCCAGCATTCATCGCCATCTCCACTTCGGCCACCGAAGCGGTGTCGAACGACGAGCCCATCGAGGCGAGCAGGCGCAGGATTTCCGGAGCCGGGTTGGCCTTCACCGCGTAGTAGATTTTTGACTGCGGCAACGCCTTCTCGAAGGCGCGGAAATTGTCACGCACCACGTCGAGGTCAAGGATCATGCACGGGCCTTCCGGACGGCGGGTCGCGAGGAAGTCGATGATGCGCTGGGTGGCGGCCATTGGTCTCTCCATCAGTCACGCAGCCATGGGCTGCGCGTTCAAGCTGCGAACCGTCCCGTGCGGGGATCGTTTCGCGGTCAAACAAAGGCGAGAAGACTGCTTCATGGATCCAGCCGGTGGAGACCCCGGAACCATAAAACGCCGTCTCGCGGCGGTGATCGTTGAGCCGCCCGGCTCTTCGATCGCTTTGTCTGCCTTGGCTTGGATGGGATTCCCGTCCGCACTGCCGGCAATGAGGGTGTGCCTCAAAGGAGACCGGCATATGGACAACCGGCTTCCAAAAAGGCCCGCACCGTCGTTGCTTCAAGGCGTCCTCGGATCTGCGGTTGGCCGCTGAACCGACCGGGCTCGTTAGGTCCCGGTTACCTGCCCGATACCTCTCCATTTCGAGGTCGGGGGACGCCCACAGGCACGTGCGACTTTGGGCAAGGGCGCATGTAGGGGATTCGTCCTTACCATTCAATGAATAATCGTCCTGCGGCGATATTTTTTTCGCCCGGCGACTGGTTAGCGATACGTCGAGAACGGTTGATGGAAAACCGACTCATAATCGGCATCGTCATAGATCGCGATCGCAATGCCGGGGGGGTCAACATCAACAAACTTGTCGAGCTCTTCGTAGGATCGCGTAATGCGGCTGTGATGCCTTCTCGCCCATTCAGACAGCCTTTCGAACATCAGTGCCCGAGCCTCGACATGACGAGGATCAGGGCTCGCGCCCAGGTCCACCAGTTCGTTCGGGTCATTCACCAGATCGAACAACATCGGCCGGAATCCCTCGGCATGAATGTATTTCCATTCACGCGACACGCACATGACCAGCCGCGCATCTTCAGCCTTCACGTCGAGCGTCACCCTTGCCACGCGCATCGAGTAGTCATACTCCGAAATTGCGAAATCCCGCCATTTCACGTCGCGCCCATGCAGGATGGGGCTGAGATCGCGGCCTTCCAGAATATGCCGCTTTGGCTCGCCTCCAAAAAAGGAATGGAAGGTCGGCGCAAGATCGATGGCTTCGACCAGATCTTCACTCACCTGCCCGCGGGTCTGATCGGCTTCCGGCCTGGGATCAACGACAATCAACGGAACGCGAACCGACGGATCGTGGAACAAATCCTTTTCGCCCATCCAGTGGTCTCCAAGATAGTCGCCGTGGTCTGAACTCAGCACGATCATCGTCTCGTCGAGCACGCCGATCTCTTCCATATAGGCGAACAGCCGGCCCAGATTGTCATCGATCTGCTTGATCAGCCCCATATAGGCGCCAAGCATGGAGCTCCTGACATCGTCATCTGAAAACGCCCGGCAAACCCGCGAGTCCATGAATGCCTTGTAGACAGGGTGCGTATCAATCTTCTCTCCGTCAGCGCGAACCACGGGCAGCCAGGTCTCGGGAGGATACATGTCGTGATACGGACTCGGAACGATATAGGGCCAGTGCGGCTTGATGTAGGACAGATGGCATAGCCAGGGTTGATCGCCGGCGGACCCGATAAAGTCCATCGCACGGTTGGTGAGATATGCCGTTTCCGAATGTTCCTCCGGGATCCGGGAGGCGAGGACATTGTTCTTGATCAGCCAGCCCGACAGAACCTCTCCGTCTTCGGTCTCTCCGGAGTTCGCCCACGTATGCCAAGGATTTTCGGCCGTAAAGCCATGCTCGCGGAGATAGTCGTTATATCTGCAATCGGGATCAAAATCTGCGGCGTGAATCCCGTCGTCGCGTTCGAATGCCTCAAACCCGACCTGTGAGTGATGAACCCCGATGTCAGAGCCGGGATCGATGCCCAGCCTGTCCATTCCGTCTTCGTCGGCGACCATATGCGTCTTGCCGACCAGAACGTTTCGCACACCGATTTCATTAAGATGATCGCCGAGCGTCGGTTCGCCGATCCGCAACGGTATCCCGTTCCATGTCGCGCCGTGCGACCGGCAATATCGCCCGGTATAGTAGCTCATGCGCGACGAGCCACAGATCGGCGAGTTCACATAGGCGCGGTTGAACCTGACGCCCCTCGCCGCCAGTGCATCGATATTGGGCGTCTTGAGATGAGGATGGCCGTAGCAGGACAGATAATCCCAACGCAGTTGATCGGCCATTATCCAAAGTACTTTGTTGGCTTTTTTCATAACGTAAATACCTGTCCCGCTTCCGGCCCTGACCTTATTTCTTGACGAGCGATTCGATGGTCGCCCGGTAGAATTCCCGGGCAGCGCTTCCATCGATCCCCTTCTTGTCGGCTTGATCGATCCACTCGGTCACATAGGGCTGCGCAAGTCCGGCCAGCTCGGTATTGAATGCGTCGCTCGCCTCCAGGACCTGGAAACCTTCCGGATACGACTGGCGTGTAGCAACGCCTGCTTCATCCCAGATACGGCCGAACGCTCCAGCGAAGGCTTCGCCCGATACCGACATGATACCGTCGCGGTCCGCGGACGAGATCTCGTTCCACTTGTCTTCGTTGATCACGAAGGAGAACGATGCGGTGAACAAAGACGGGCTGGAGATCGTCATCGACTTGGCGTGGGACAGCGCGCCGAAAGCCGCCGCGCTGGTCGGATCGAGTCCGACAAAGCCGTCGACAACCTTACGCTGAACCAGCTCGGTCATCTGGATCGCCGGCCCGGCGACAATACCCGCGCCTTGCTTCTTCAAGATGTCCGCGATCGCGCCGGGAGGCGACCAGATCTTCCGGTTCGTCGCCGTCTCGACCGATGTGATCGGCGTATTGGTCAACGAAAAGAAGTCGGACCCGGGGAGAACCACAAGGCTGAGCAGATGAACACCGTCATATTCGTCGGCCGAGCTGAGGAACTTCTCATAGGTTCTCCATAGCGCTACGGAATTTGCATAACTGCTGTTATCGGAAATGAGCGGAAGCATCGCCACCCGCGGGCCCACGACTTCGTTGGCGATGAAATTGTTGGCCTGGATCGCCGCGTCGTAGATGCCGGAGCGCGCTGACGCCATCTGCTCGGCTGCCGGCGCAAGATTGGACGCTGGAAACGATATCTTGACGCGCCCTTCCGTAACCTTCTCAACATCCGCCTTCCACGCTGGCAACAACGCCTTGCACATAAAGTGCTGTGGCGGCCAAAGACAATTGACAAGCAATTGCGTCGTTTGGGCGTACACGCTGGTCGCAGTTAATGTTAGAAATAATGCACCAATTATACCATATATAGACTTCATATCTTCCTCCTCCTGATCAGATATTCTGAAACTTCATTCCACCGGCCAAAAAAGCGGCGGCAAAAAATTAATTCATGTTCGTATTTATTCGATAAATACTGTCACGACAGCTGGCACAAAAATCAGCGCCGTCAACACAACCAATATCGAAAATACAAACGGAATGACCCCGCGAAACACTTCCGTCAGATCAAGATCCGGCGCTGTTGCCTTGACGACGAAGACATTCATGCCAACGGGCGGGGTTATCAGGCCTAGTTCCGACACCAGAACAACGATGATGCCAAACCAGATCAGGTTCACATCTGCATCAATCAGCACCGGAAGAAACACAGGCACCAAGAGCAGTAGTATTCCGATGGCGTCGAACACCATGCCCATCGCTATGCCGATCAAGGCGATACAAATGACCAGCCCTGTCGGCGACAGATCCATTCGCTCCACAACGCCGACGAGCTCATAGGGCAGTCCCGACAAATTGATGAACTGGGCGAAGACAAGGGTTCCAAATATCACCATGAAGATCGACGCCGTACTCATGACCGCTTCACTGAGCGGGGCGCGCCAGTCTTTCACGCTGCGCAGGTAACCTCTTGAAAGCGCAATCAAGGCTGCGCCGAATGCGCCGATTCCAGCCGCTTCCGTCGGTGTAAAGATGCTTCCGTAGATCCCGCCCAGCACCAGAATGAACAGGAACAAAACCGGCAATATGCCTTTGGCGGAACCCGCCACAGCGACGCTTTCATCCTTGCCCTGGCTTGGCGCATAATCGGGCTTCCAGCGCACGATCAGGGCAATTGTCGCCATAAAACTCAACACCAGCAACAACCCGGGAATGATGCCGGCGATGAATAACTTGCCAATGTCCTGTTCCGCCACGATACCGTAAATTACCAGCGGCACCGACGGCGGAATAATGATCCCCAACGTTCCGCCAGCTGCAATTGTTCCCGCTGCCAGGCCGTTTGAATATTTGTATCGCTGCATCGCGGGCAACGCGATCTTGGTCATTGTTGCAGCCGTAGCCAGCGACGAACCGCACACCGCCGAGAATCCCGCGCAAGCCACAACCGTCGAATGCGCCAGCCCGCCCTTGAGGCGAGAGAACGCCGAGTGCGCCGCATTGAAAAGATCGTCCGATATCTGCGAGTGATAGATAAATACGCCCATCAATATAAACAACGGAATTACAGTAAAATTGTAATTCATTGCATCGTCAACGATCTGTTGCCCAAGCAATGCAAAGCCAGATTTGACGCCTCTGTAATAAATAACGCCAGATAGACCGACAAGAAGAGAGGCAATACCGATACGGACGCCAGAAAAAGCTAGCAATATGACCGCAAGAAACCCTAACAACGCAACCGTCATGGCGCTGCAACCTTTTTTACTGCAGTATTAATAATAATCTATAGCTGCAGTAAGGCTGCAAGCAGACAAAAAATGGAAACAGGCAGTATTATTGCGGCGCGAGGAAGTTCCAACACAATCGTCGTAACATTCCTCTCCAGATCATTGATGCCAATTCTGAAAAGCTGAACACCGACGATGCCAAGGCCGACAAAAGTAAAAATGTCCGTGTAGATCGCGTGAAGCCGTGGAAATCGGCGGCCAATGGCAGGCGAAAATATATCAACAGAGATGTGCTTGTCGTACAGAACAACAAGGCCCATGCCTGAGAATATCATTCCGATCAGCAGGAATTGCAGCACCTCGGTTGCACCGAATATTGGAGCATTCCAGAAATAGCGCCCAATCACGTCAGCAAAGGTGAGAAGCATCATGAAAAGCAGCGAAAGCGAAGAGAACCACTCAAGTATGTTGTGCGAAAATCGCACGAAGGTGCTCTTTTCCACCGCTTCCAGGGTGCCGGCTTCGTTCGCCTCGTTTTTCATCGGCCGTACTCAGCGGCATCCGCACCTGACCTGTTGCCGGCCGGCGGCACGGTCCTGAACTTTGGCGTTTGCGGCGCACGGGCTGCCAGAAGGGCAGGCCCTAAAATGCGATCAGCTTCGGCAAGGCGCAAATTCATCTGGTCGCATGAGATGTGTGCCGCCATGAGTCTTAACCCGCCTGTCGCTCTCTGGTCCGGCCAAAATCATGACACAGAACAGACCCAAGTCAACAAGATTGTCTGACATTCATTCAATCTTATGTCATGGCAGCATGACAGAATGGTCTATGTCTGGATGAAATCGGGCTATGAACCAGACAATTTTCGGGAAAGGCTTGCGAGCGCCCGGTCTTCTGCCGCCGAAACGGCCGCAAAATGGGTAAGAACCGGACCGCATCGCCTGACACGGCGAATTCCGGCGCCGCCCGCCGTCGAACTGCCTGCAAAACTGAGGATTTGAACCTTTCAGGATTGCCGCAAGATTCGCGCGCCCATCAGGGTGCGTTGATCGGCAGGCAATCGGTCGACGTCGTCTTGCATCGCCTGACCGGTTGGCCCGGCACCAGCGGCACAATACCCGTCATCGCATTGCCGAGATTGTTACCCAGGCGCGCACCCTGATCGCCAAGGCTGCGCCGGGTCGCCGGATCAACAATCGCAATCGGCACCGAGGCTGCAATGCCCGCTGCCGAGCCAACCGTGTTTGACACCGACAGTGCCGCCGCGCCGATCTTCTCGCCCACCCCAATTTGCTGGTCGGTCACCGTCTGGCCGGCGATCAGCCGGTCACCCAGCAACTTCACCACTTCCGGGCTCTCGGCAAACTTCGAGTGGTTCAGACTATCGCCCGCCTGTAGCGCGGAGAGGTCGAGCAGCGTGATGCCCTCCTGAGCCAGAGCCGCACTATATTCAGCACTATTAATGTCAATCTGACCAAGCCGCTGCACATTGCCGGAAATCCGGCGCGACAGGTCCAGCGCCCGGTCGTCGCGCGACACAAACACTGTGAACTTGGGTCTCTTTGGCCCCATATCTGCCAGCTGCACGCGAAACACGTCGATGTCGAGATCAGGCGCGGCGAGGATCACGTTCTGGATCTTTGAGGGCACGCCGTCATTGCGGATCGCCATTTGCCGCAGCGACTCCACCGTCAGCCAGGTGCCCATCGAATGCGCCAGCACGGTTACTTCCTTGATCTCGGGATCACGCGCCGCAGCCGTCAGCAGCGATTCGAGCGCCGTGCGTGAATAATTGGTGCTTTCCTTGTCATAGCCATAGGCGAACACCGAGCCGCGCGACGGCCAGGTAAACAGGACAGGCGTCGCCGACGCGCCGCTGTCATGAGCGATCTGAGCAAAGCGGTAGACCGCGCTCTCATAGCGATTGTTGAAACCATGAACGAAGATCAGCAGCCGCCCATTGGTCGAACGGTGCTGCCGCAGCCAGTTCTGCCCCGCATCAATCGTCTTGATCGGCGTCACAGACACAGTCGAAAAATCTATCGCCGGATCGGCCGGCAACTTCTTCGGCCACTGCACTTGCCCCACCTGGCGGCTGGAATCCGGCGGAATCGACACGACAATCTCGGTCAGATCGATATTGGTGCCGCGTTCACCGCCATAAAGCACGCCGGGTGTCGTCGAGGGTGCGCGTGTCGTCGCCACCATGATTGGCAGTAATGTCGCGCCCGTCGCGGTCTTGCCGGTCGGCTCCAGCACGCCTTCCGGCAGGCCGGCGCAGGCAGCGGCCAGCAAACAGGTCAGGGCGAGGGCACACCATCGCGAGATTTTTGCAGCATACATCTGGTCGGCCGGCGAATTGTTCGAGTGACGATTGACGGCAATGCCCTTGCTATCCGGTTCAACCGGTAACAAGCCGCACCACGCCGGGACGTTGCATATCACAGGTTTTCGCCGACACGGAAAGATCACTAACGAAACCTTGGCTATGCCAGGCAATCACCTTGCATTGCGGCATTTATCAGACGCGCGGAGCGCAAAGTTTCCAGAATGCGCCCATTGCATCATCGCATCTTTGCGCAATTTCTTCATGTGTCGGCTCATCCAGCACCCTGTTGACCCGTCTTACCTGCTGATCCCCGATCAGCAGCGAGAAATACCAGCCGGTCGCTGCAAGCGCCGATGGCGCTTCAATCATCCCATGCCGCATTGCGTCCTCGATCACGCCTTCGATGAGCGGCAGCAGCGCCTCGCGCCCGGCGGCCGCAATCGCCGCGCCCAGTTCCCCCGTATCATCCATCGCCGCCGCCCGGTTCAGCATGATCGCCCGCTCGCCCAGCACCAGCTTCAGCAGCAGCGGCGCAAAATCATTGAGCGTCCTGACCGGATCGGTGCCGCCCGCCAGCGCCTTCGCCAGCTTCGCTTTGGTCGCGCTGGTATTGGTCTCGACCATCGACAGGAACAGGCCGCGTTTGTCGCCATACCAGCGATAGAGCGTCTCGTTCGACGCCTTTGCAGCCTTGGCAATCGTCAGCATCGACGTCGCCGCATAGCCGCGCTCCGCCACCAGCCGCGCTGCGGTCTGATGGATCTCAAGTTCACGCTTTGCCCGTGCTTCTTCCTTCATGCGAACTCCTGTTGACTCCTCTACCGTATACAAATATACGGCAACTGAAAAGGCGTATACATATATACGGAGATCATCATGACAACGCTTCCCGCCACCTTGTCGGCCATCGCTATTCTACTCGCCGGCGCAATTTTCGGCTTCTTCTATGCCTGGGTATGCTCCACGATGTGGGGGCTCGACCAGGCCGACCCGCGCGTCGCCATTGACGCAATGAAGGCGATGAACGCCTCGGTCCGCAATGTCGTCTTCATGCCCGCCTTCTTCTTCACCCCCGTTGCACTTGCCGCCGCCTCATGGGCATGGTTTGCATCTGGCCAGCCAATGTCGACCATTCTGTTTGGCGCAGCCGCCGCCGTCTATCTGGGACTCGGCCTCATCCTGACGACGGTGATCAACGTGCCGATGAATGAGGCGCTGGCCGCCACGCCAACCCCGACCGACATTGAGGCCGCCCGCGTCGTCTGGGCCAATTATTCCCAGCCATGGCAGTTCTGGAACACGGTCCGCACCATCGCCTCCGGCGTTGCCCTCATGCTCGCCACACTAGGCCTCATGGCGGTCTCGCGCGCTTGACATTTACAGGGCGGCTCATTGCAGCCGCCCTCTCCTTTTCGGCAAGATTGGCCGCTATCGTCAGCGATCATAAGAGTCTGTTTTGAAACCGTCAGGCTCTGGGAAGGAGGCAACAAGAATGCAAATCCCGAAGAACATCATCTGCATCTGGTATGATCGCGACGCCGAAGAGGCGGCAAATTTCTACGCCTCGCTCTTTCCCGACAGTTCGGTCAACGCCGTCTTCCGCGCTCCGTCCGACTTCCCTTCCGGCAAGGCGGGCGATGTGCTGACGGTCTATTTCACCGTCGCCGGCATTCCCTGCATCGGCATCAATGGCGGTCCCGCCTTCCCCCAGTCCGAAGCCTTTTCCATGCAGATCGCCACCGGCGATCAGGCCGAGACCGACCGCTACTGGAACGCAATCGTCTCCAATGGCGGGGCTGAAAGCGCCTGCGGCTGGTGCAAGGACAAATGGGGCGTCAACTGGCAGATCACGCCCCGCACCCTCACCGACGGGCTCCTGGCCGGCGGCGGCGAAGCCCGCCGCACCTTTGAGGCGATGATGGAAATGGGCAAGATCGACGTCGCCAGGATCGACGCCGCAAGGCGGGGCTGATTACCCTTATCCTCTCCCTCCGGAGGGCGGGGTCCGAAGGACGGGCGAGACCCGTGGCTCGCCCTAAGTGGCGAGCGTAGCGAGACGGAGAGGGGGAAGACCGTCCTGATGGCGCGTCCGCATCCGCCTTTCCAACACCACCCTTCCGCCCCGGCCCTTTCCCTGCTATTGCGCGGGCTAATCGAGGCCATCATGACAGATTTGAACACTTCCCCCGCGCCCGCCGCTTTGCCGGACGCGGTTCCCGCCCCGCTTGCTTCGGCGCTTGCCGCCCATGGCTATTCGCAGCTGACGCCGGTTCAGCTCGCCATGCTCGACGACAGCAACGCGGCCGCCGACCTGCTCGTCTCCGCGCAGACCGGCTCGGGCAAGACGGTCGCCTTCGGCATCGCCATTGCGCCAACCCTGCTGGGCGACGCCGCGCGTTTTTCTTCCGCCGCCCTGCCGCTTGGCCTGGTCATCGCGCCAACGCGTGAACTGGCCATCCAGGTGCAGCGCGAGCTCAACTGGCTCTACGCAGACGCCGGCATCGTCACCGCCACCTGCGTCGGCGGTATGGACATGCGCAATGAGCGGCGCGCGCTCGAACGTGGCGCGCATCTGGTTGTCGGCACACCCGGCCGCCTGCGTGACCACATTACGCGTGGCGCACTCGACCTGTCGGATTTGCGCGCCGTGGTTCTCGACGAAGCCGACGAAATGCTCGACCTCGGTTTCCGCGACGATCTCGAATTCATCCTGGCGGCAGCCCCCGACGACCGCCGCACCCTGATGTTTTCGGCAACCGTGCCGCGCGGCATTGCCGAACTGGCCAAGACGTTCCAGCGCGACGCCGTGCGCGTCGAGGTCGGCGCCATCAAGGAACAACATGCCGACATCGACTATCAGGTTATGCTGGTGCGCCGAGACGAGCGCGAACACGCCATCATCAACACCCTGCTGAACACCGACTCACCCGCTTCGCTGGTCTTCTGCCACACCCGCGAAGCTGTCCGGCACCTGGCCGCCCGCCTCGCCAATCGCGGTTTTGCCGTGGTTGCTCTATCAGGCGAGCTGTCCCAGTCCGAACGCTCCAGCGCGCTGCAATCCATGCGCGACGGCCGGGCGCATGTCTGCGTCGCCACCGACGTTGCAGCACGCGGCATTGACCTGCCCAATCTCGGTCTGGTCATCCATGCTGACGTACCGTCCAACCCCGACACGCTGCTGCACCGCTCGGGCCGCACCGGCCGCGCCGGCAACAAGGGCGTCTGCGTTCTGATCGTGCCGGAGTTCCAGCGCGGCAAGGCCGCCCGCGTCCTGTCATTGGCGCGCCTCACCGCCGCCACGGTTGCCGCGCCCGGCATAGCCGAGATCGAGGCGCGCTACCGCCGCCAGATCCTGGAAACCGCATCGTCCGCGCCTGCCGCCGACGAGGCCGAAACCGGCTTTGTCGCCGAGCTCCTGGCTGACCTGACGCCCGAGCAGATCGCCCTCGCCTATATGCGCCAGCAGCTTGCTTCACGACCCATCCCCGAAGACATCGTGCCACTGCCGGTCGACCAGATGGCGGTCAAGCCGCGCCGCGAGCGTAAAGACAATGACGGTCCGCGCGAACCGCGCGAGCCGCGCACCCAGATGGAAGGCGGCGTCTGGTTCACCCTGTCGCTTGGCAGAAAGCAGCGCGCCGATCCAAAATGGCTGCTGCCGATGATCTGCAAGGCCGGCGGCGTCACCAAGCGTGATGTCGGCTCGATCAAGATCGACGACAACGAAACCCGTTTCGAGATTTCTGGCGACAAGGCCGACGCTTACGCTGCCCACCTCGCCAGCGGCGCGGGTCTGGAACGCGGCATCACCATCTCGCGCGGCGGCCAGGCCGGCTCTGCGGCCCGCCCTGCCCGCAAGTTTGACCGCCGCGACGACCGGCCTGCTGGCGGCAAACCCGCCTGGGGCAAGCCGAAGGGCGACTTCAAACCCAAGGGCGATTTCAAACCGTCTGGCGACTTCAAGCCGAAGTCAAAATACAAGCCCAAGGGCGATTTTTCCGGCGACCGGCCCGCCGACTTCAAACCTCGCGACGACAATGCCGGCGGCTACAAGGGCAAGGGCGAGTTCAAGCCAAAGGGTGATTTCAAGCCCAAGGGCGACTTCAAGCCCAAGAAGCCGCACAGAAAAGGCCCCAAGGTCGAACGCTAGACGCAGCGCCTCTATCTCTCCCCCGGAGGGAGAGAAAGCAAAATCAATAACTTAGCGGGAGCAAAGCGGAGCTAAGTGCTAGATTTTGCCAGAGAGGGGGTCGCGGCGCACCCACCTCGCACCGCCGCCATCCTCGGCCTTGTTCCGGGGATCTATCAACTGGACAGTCGTGGAGCGCAAGGTCTTCATCTCGTCTTGAGACGCGGGGTCTGACGGGGACAGTTTACTTTTTCCACGAGCCCTCACTCACGCCGCAGGGCTGGAAAAGGTAAATTGTCCGCAATCGCCCATTGCGCCCCCTCCACCACTACGTGGTCCCTTGCCGGGGCGAGCCACGGGTCTCGCCCGTCCTTCGGACCCCCCGCTTCGCAGGGGAGGATACTGCGTTGCGGCCGGCCTCGACCTTGATCCTCCCCCGTTTACGGGGGAGGGGGACCACGTAGTGGTGGAGGGGGCATGCGGCAGAGCAAAGCAGAGGACAAACTCGGTGAAACGGAAAGAACCAACGTAAGAATTGGTTATTCTTTTCAATCACATAGAAAAAACCGATCGGCAAAAATCGCCATTTCTATACCCACCTCCCGCGCCTCCACTATCCTTCCTCTCGCAGTCTGCTTCGGGAACGGGTGTGCACACCGAGCATCCAGGCAGATGCGGCGCTGGGGTAGAGCGGGTCGGTACCGCAAAGCTCCAGCCTCGCCAGGCGGGACCCGTGAGCTGACAGGCGCCAATGCCTGCTGGCCGGCAAACGCCGGAGGTCAAACGCCAGCCGGGCGCGGGGCACCGCGCTACAGTATCACTTAGGAAACCACCCGCACGGTCACCGCGCCCGGCTTCCTTCTCCCCCGAAAGGGAGCGTTCTTTGAAAAGCCGATGCCATTGCCCGAAAGGGTTTTTCGGCGTGGCCGGAAGGCTGCAACGCTTCACATCATGAACAACCATGCTACACCTGTTCGCGAATCCTGAACGACGAGGTTTGCATTGGACACGCTCACCCGCATGCGCGCTTTCATCGACGTGGTCGAAGCTGAAGGTTTTTCCGCCGCCGGCCGCAAGGTCGGGCGCTCCAAGGCGCTGCTGTCCAAATATGTCCGCGAACTCGAAGACGATCTCGGCGCGCTGTTGCTCAACCGCACAACCCGTCAATTCTCGCTGACCGAAGCCGGCCACGCCTATTTCAAGCGCGCCTCCGAAATCATCCGCGAGATCGACTCGCTTGCTGACACGGTGCGTGATTCCGCCGGCGATCTGCGCGGCCGCATAAAACTCTCGGCCTCGCGCACCTTTGCCGACGCTCCCATCGGCCAGTCACTGATCGACTTCGCTAAGGCCCATCCCGACATCGTGCTCGACATCCATCTCGACGACCGCATGGTCGATCTGGTCGAGGAAGGATTTGACCTCGCCATCCGCATCACCCGCCTGGAAAACTCTTCCCTCATCGCCAAGAAACTGTCGCCCTTCGGCATCCGCATCTGCGGTTCGCCAGAGTTGATCGAACGTGTCGGCGCGCCGCAAACGCCGCAGGATCTGGCTCAACTGCCCTGCATTGTCGACACCAATGGCCGCTGGCTCTACAACTGGCCCTTCGTTACTGAAGACGGCGAGCCGACCAGCGTTGCCGTAACCGGCAGGCTGGAGGTCAACAGCCCATCCGCTGTGCGCGCCGCGGCCATCGCGGGTCTCGGCTTCACCACCCTGCCCGACTTCATCGCCCGCCCCGCTTTGCAGGATGGCAGTCTCGTTGCGGTGCTCGACAAATACGTCACCACCGGTGGCGGCATTTTCGCCGTGTACCCGCATCGCCGCTACCTGCCGGCGAAAATCCGCGCCCTTGTCGATTTTCTCACCCTCTGGTTCAAGCAGAACGGGGAAGCCTGATTTGCCGGCCCAATTCCGCCGCCATTGTCCCGCATTTTCGTTTTTCTGTTTCAGGACTTTTTAGATGCCAGCCTTTGCCCGCGGCGCCGCCGTATGTTCCATCGCTGCCGCCCTGGCGCTTGCCGCAACGCAGTCCGCGCTCGCCCATCCACACATCTTTGCCGAGGCCCGTCTCGACGTGATGGTCGGCACAGATCGCACTGTCACGGCGCTCCGCAATCTCTGGCGTTTCGACGACCTGTTTTCGTCCACCGTTCTGGTCGAGTTCGACAAGAACAAGGACCTGAAGCTCGATGACGCTGAACTTCAGACAATCGCCGACACCATCTACAAATCGCTCGCCGACTTCGACTATTTCCAGCTTGTCTCGGCCAATGGCAAGGACGTCGCCATCCAGCAGCCAAAGCAGCTGATCGCCACCTTCGAGCAGAACCAGCTCGTCGTCCTGTTCGAGACCGCGCCGAAGGAGCCGCTGAAACTTGCCGGCAAGGTCGATTTCGGCATCTACGACCCGACCTTCTACACGGCGATCGATTTCACCGAAGACGGCCACATGCACGTTGAAAATCTGCCCGGCGGCTGCAAGCATCATGTCGTGCGGCCCGACCCCGATGAAGCCATCGCCGAGAATCAGGACAAGCTGACGGAGGAGTTTTTCAATCAGCCCGGCGGCAATGACATGAGCAAGATCTTCGCCACCCGTCTCGAACTCGACTGCCCGCAGCATGGCTGAACAGGACCGGGTCATGCAGCCAAGAACCGTCCGCATCGTCTTTGCCGGTCTCGTCGCCGCCTATGCGCTGACCCATGTCATCGGCCATGCCCACGCCCAGAGCCCGCTCGGCGTCGGCACGGGCGAAACCGCCCTGCCCTCCACCGGCCTGTTTGGCGACTTGCTCAACTGGGTCAACGCCCAGCAGCAGAGCTTCTACCGCTCGCTCACCGGCGCAATGAAATCCATGCGTGACGGCGGATCGGGCGGCTGGCTGCTGGTCGGCCTGTCTTTCGCCTACGGCATTTTCCACGCTGCCGGCCCCGGTCACGGCAAGGCGGTCATCTCGTCTTACATGCTGGCCAACGAGGTCGCGCTGCGCCGCGGCGTCATGCTGTCCTTCGTTTCGGCGTTCCTGCAGGCAGTAACAGCAATCGTCGTCATGGCGCTGGTCTATTTGCTGCTGCGCGGCACCTCCATCTCGATGGGCGACGCTTCGCGCTTCCTCGAAATCTCGTCTTACGCCCTCATCACCGCCTTCGGCGCCTGGCTGTTGTGGAAGAAGTTGCAGCCACTTCTGTTCCGCCGCGCCGCCAGCCTGTCATCAGCTGCCACTCATGACCACTCCCAGCACCAACACGGGCATAGCCACCATCACCACGGACATGCCCATTCCCGCGACCACCACGATCACCATCACCATGACGAAGTCTGTTCAACCTGCGGTCACAGCCATGCGCCGGACCCGGCATTGCTTTCAGCCAACCGCTTTTCCTGGCGTTCGGCCTGGACAGCCATTGCGGCCGTCGGCATCCGGCCGTGCTCCGGCGCACTCATCGTGCTCACCTTCGCCTTTCTCAACGGTCTTTGGGTCGCCGGCATCGCGTCGGTGTTTGCAATGGCGCTCGGCACCGGCATCACGGTCGCCATTCTGGCAACGCTTGCCGTCACCGCCAAGAACGTCGCGGTGCGCCTGGCTGGCGATGGCAGCGCCGGCAATACCGTGCATCAGGTGATCGAGATCGGCGGGGCACTGTTCATCCTGCTCATCGGCCTGACGCTGCTGGCCGCCAGCCTTCAATAGCTGGCGTCAGCCGCCGCGCGATTTGCCCCGCCACCAGAACAGCAGAAAAAACGCGGCCACAAACGCGACAGCAATCACTGCCGCCGCCGCCGTCGACCAGTTACCAACCGCGATCATGATTGTCGGCAGGAAATAAGCCGTCAGCCCGAAGCCGATCATAATGATGGCAGCGGCAATAGCAGAGTTGCGGGTTTGTGCGTCCATGCCCTCTACATAAGCGTTTCGCGAAATTCTTCCAGCCGCTTCTTCTGCGACCCGTCTGCGGCAAAATTGGTCGGATCAAGCCATGCCTCATAGGCAGCCTTCAACGCCGGCCATTCCTTGTCGATGATCGAATACCAGGCAGTGTCCCGGTTCTCGCCCTTGATCACCATCACCTGCCGGAACACGCCCTCCGGCGAAAAGCCGAACCGCAGCGCCGCCCGCTTCGACGGCTCGTTGCGGTTGTTGCATTTCCACTCCCAGCGCCGGTAGCCAAGTTCATCGAACACATATTGCATGAACAGAAACTGCGCCTCGGTCGCCGCCGGCTTGCGCTGCATCAGCGGCCCCCAATGGATATGGCCGATTTCGGCCACGCCATTGGCCGGGTCCATGCGCATCAGCGTCTGCCGCCCAGCCACCTTGCCGGTCGCCTTGTCGATGCAGACAAAATACATCGGGTCGTCGCTTGCCTCCACCTTTTCGAGCCAGGGCTGGAACTCGGCCCGGCTTTGAGGCGTCACCTCTCCCAGCCAGCGGAACCGCTCGTCCGAATTTCCGGCGGTTGCCGCCTCAAACAGACCGTCGCCATGCTTTGCCGCGCTCAGCGGTTCCAGCCGCACGTAGCGCCCGTCCAGCACCTTGCGTTCGGGTCTTGGGCGGCCGGTCCAGTTCGACAGATCTTCGGACATGGGTATTCCTTTGCGTTGACGGGCTGGACAATCCCCGGAAACTTCCGTTATCGCTTAGCTCCAGTCTGGACCAAGAAAATGATCCAGAGACAGAGGGGGGGGGAAATCATGCTTCGACGCCTTGCCGGTTTGCGGCCGCAACTGGTCCTGATCATCACGCTGGCTGGCGTCGCCCTGTCACCGCCAGCTCTGGCGATGGGCTCGAAGGGCAATATGTGTGGCGGCGCTGCCGCCACCCAGTGCTCGTCGAAAGATTTCTGCGAATACAAGGCCGGCCAATGCGGTAAGGACGGCAAATCCGGCAGCTGCGTCGAAAAGACATTGAGATGCACCCGCGAATACGTTCCCGTCTGCGGCTGTGACGGCAAGACATATGGCAATGACTGCATGCGGCGCGGCGCAGGCGTGTCAAAACTGAAGGACGGCGAGTGCTGAGCTGCTACAGGCTGAGCTCAAACCAGTGGTCGGCGTAGGGATTGTCATTGTAGCGCGGGATCTCGATGTAGCCGCGCTTCAGATACATGGCTCGCGCCTCGACCAGCGTCTTGTTCGTATCGAGCACCACGGCTGAAAAACCCGCCTCGCCGGCCTGCATTTCCAGCCGGTCCATGATCCGTCCGGCAAGACCAATTCCCCGGGCGCTTTTGTCAATCCAGACGCGCTTGATCTCGCCGCGCCCGTCTTTCATGCGTTTCAGCGCCCCGCAGCCAACCGCCTTGCCGCCTCGCCGCGCAATCAGGAACCAGCCTTTTGGCGGCGTCATCTCCGCCGGATCGAAATTGTTGACGGCCAGCGGGTCGAACCCGTCGTCAAACCGCTCCGCCAGTTCGGCATAATATTGCCCGAGGCACCAGCGCGCATCCTCGCTGCCCGCCGCTTCAAACGCTATTGTCACACTATCCGCCATCATCCGCGTCCCACAAACGGCATCTTGGTCGCCATCACGGTCATGAACAGCACATTGGTCGACAGCGGCAGGTTGGCCATGTGCATCACCGCTTGCGCCACTTCCACGGGGTCCATCGTCGGCTCAACCGCAATGCGGCCATCGGCCTGCGGCACGCCTTTGGTCATCGGCATCGCCATTTCGGTCAGCGCATTGCCGATGTCGATCTGGCCGCAGGCGATGTCGAAGGGGCGGCCATCCAGAGCAATCGTCTTGGTCAGGCCCGTGATCGCATGCTTGGTCGCCGTGTAAGGTACAGATCCCGGACGCGGCGCATGCGCCGAGATCGAGCCATTGTTGATGATACGTCCGCCCATCGGCTTTTGCCGCCGCATCAGGCCAAATGCGCCACGGGCGCACAGAAAAGAACCGGTCAGATTGACGTTCACCACATCCAGCCAGGTCTCGACCGGTATCTCGTCGATCGGTGCGCCCTTGGCGCCAATGCCGGCATTGTTGAACAGAAGGTCAAGCCGCCCGAACTCCTGTTCGATCCGCGCAAATAGTCCGTCCACCTGCCCGGGATTCGAGACATCACAGCCCATTGGCCGCGCCAGTTCCGGCGACGGGCTGGTCCCAGCCGCCTCGTCAAGCTTGTCCTGGCGGCGGCCCACCATCACCGTTGTCCAGCCGTCGGCCAGCAATCCATGCGCCACCGCCGTGCCGATTCCGCTGCCAGCGCCGGTCACCAGCGCGATTCGATCTGCCATTTCCGTCTCCTTTTCAGGAACGGAAGCAGAGTGAGACGAACGTTGCAAGTTGCTGGATACAAAGCGGGCGGCCATTGGCGGCCGCCCTAATTTAGGACCCTGCTTGGGAGGAGATAGCGGATCCGATTGCCTAAATTTACAGCACGAAACTTAACCGAAGCTTAACACTGCAAAAGCTTCACAGGGGGTCAAACCGGCACCTTGGCTGACGACACAGTTGCTTCGACATGATCGACAAGCGCATCCGGCAAGCCAAGCCGGCCAGCCAGCATGTCGAGATAGCCGCGTTCGGCGCGGCTGTTGGGCTCGATCGCCAGCCGCGAGGCTGTGTACAGTTCAACCTTTTGCGCATCCGTTCGTGCCGAAACCACCAGAACGTCTACGTCCACAGGGTTGCGCAGCTCCTGCGCAAGGAATTGTTGTGCCTCCTCGCCAATACCGGCCACCTTCAACCGGTCGGAAATCCGGCTGCGCTCGTTATCGTCAATATGGCCGTCAGCACGAGCGGCGGCGATCATTGCCCGGACCAGCGTCAGCGCAAACTCGGTCTCGCCTTGCGGGGCCTGCGACGGGTGAAAGCTCGTATTGTCCGGCGGCGGCAGCAGGTCCTGCTCCTTTGCCGCCGTCTCCTGCGGCTGCTGGCCGTTCTGATAGTTCTGATATGCCTTGTAGGCGAGGCCTGCGATTGCCGCCAGGCCACCGATCTTCACCGCACTGCCGGTCAGCTTGCGTCCCGCTCCCGTGCCCAAAAGCACAGCAGCGATTGCGCCTGTCGCTAGTGGATTGTCCTTGGCCATCTGCACTGCCTGTCCGGCCTTGTCGCGCACACTTCCCTGTCCGCCTGGAACCTGACTGTTCAACAGGTCGTCGAGAAGCTTTTTCGGGTCGAACATGGAACCTCCTCATTAGGTCGTTGTCGGCACGCGCCTGTCCCTTTGACGTAGGCAACGCCTGCCCCCATTGCAATGATACCCGGCCAATTCCGGGGCGGATGTGAGTCAAAAACGTGGAAGCGCCAAACAGGCTCGCAGAATTTTCAGCCTTGCTGGCCGACATGACGGCGGCCTTGCACCTTGGCCAAACCCACCTGGCGGTGCCGCTCGGCATAACGCTGCCGGTCCGCCTCACTGCGTTCATCGTGACATGCCGCGCACGAAATGCCCTCGACATAAAGTGGCGACCCGCGATCCTGCGGCGTCAGCGGCCGCCTGCAAGCGCGGCATAGCTCAGCCTCGCCCTCCACCAGCCCGTGGCCCACCGACACCCGCTCGTCAAAGACAAAACACTCGCCCTGCCACAGACTTTCATCTTCCGGCACAGTCTCAAGATACTTGAGGATCCCGCCCTTCAGGTGAAACACGTCGTCAATGCCGAGGGTTTTCACATAGGCAGTCGCCTTTTCGCAGCGAATGCCGCCGGTGCAAAACATTGCCACCTTGCGCCCCGCCAGATCGTCTCGATGCGCAGTTGCCCATTCGGGAAACTCGCGGAAACTCGTCGTTGCCGGGTCGACCGCATCGCGGAACGTGCCAATCGCCACTTCGTAGTCATTGCGGGTATCGATGATGATCGTAGCGGGATCAGAAATCAGTGCATTCCAGTCGGCCGCGTCCACATAAGATCCTGCATCCGCCGGATCGAGCGTCTCGACTCCCATTGTTACGATCTCGCGCTTCAGCCGCACCTTCATCCGGTGGAACGGCATTTCGGCCGCCTCGCTGAATTTCAGCTCCAGCTGGTCGACACCATGTCGCGCCAGCAGGGCAACCAGCCCGTCCAGCGCAGTCTGCGATCCTGCAACCGTACCGTTAACGCCTTCACGGGCAACCAGCAGCGTGCCCTTCAGCCCGTTACCGCTGCAATAGCTGGCGAGCGTTGCTTTCAGCGCATCGGGATCGGCCACGGCTACAAAGCGGTAAAGCGCCGCCACGCGCACCTGCATCTGGTTGGAATTGTCGCTCATGCCGATGCGCGTACAGGCTCGTCCGAAGAAATTCAACGCCGATTTGTCCTCCCGCCCCCAAACCGCCGGATCATGGGTCGAGCAGCGGAGACAGAAAACATGTTCAGCAGACAGACTATCGAAGACATAAACAGCACGGCGCTGAGGCTTGGCGTGGAACCAGCCGCTATGCTTGCGGTTGCCGAAGTGGAATCAGGCGGCAAGACATTCGCCCGCGTCAACGGGCGCGAAGAGCCGCTGATCAGGTTCGAAGGCCACTATTTCGACCGCCGCCTGTCCGGCGAAAAGCGCGACCGCGCGCGGCAGGCTGGCCTCGCCAATCCGGCCGCTGGCAAAGTGGCCAATCCCTCAACGCAAAGCGCACGGTGGACCCTGCTACGCCGCGCAGCCGCAGTAGACCGTCAGGCAGCTTATGAGTCAGTCTCGTGGGGCGTCGGCCAGGTCATGGGAGCGCATTGGGCCTGGCTCGGCTATACAAATGTCGACGCGCTTGTCGCCGAGGCCCGCCGTTCGGTCGCCGGCCAGATCGAGCTGATGGCGCGTTACATCGAAAAGGCCGGCCTTGTCAGCCCGTTGCGCAGGCACGACTGGGCGGCGTTCGCGCGCGGCTACAACGGCCCGGACTACAAACGCCACGGCTACGACCGCAAGATCGCCGCTGCCTATGCGCGCTACGCCCGCCTGCCCCCACGCGCCACGGTCGACCCCCCCGCCATACCCACCCTCGCGCGTGGCGCGACCGGGCCAGACGTCGTTGATCTGCAGACTATGTTGATCGCCGCCGGCCAGACAGTCGCCCGCGATGGCATATTCGGGCTCGAGACCCAGCTTGCAATCCGGCGTTTCCAGACAGCACAGGGGCTGGACGCCGATGGCATTGCGGGTCCGTTGACCATGGCAGCGCTGTCAACCGCAAGGGGCGGTCGCCACTGGTGGCGCCGGATGGTTGACTGGATTGCCAAGATAGCAATCTAAATCGATTAGCAATCGACAACTGATGATCGGGATGTTAGCGCATGGTGGAAAGTCAGGCAGAGGGGTCGACGTAACATGGCACAGAAAACCGAACGGCTTTTGCCAGTGATGACTGGCCAGCCGGTCATTCCGGTCATCAAGATCGCCAGCGTCAAACATGCCATACCGCTAGCGCGAGCGCTGGCGCGTGGCGGCCTGCCAGCCATCGAGATCACACTGCGGACTCCCGTCGCGCTCGACGCCATCCGCGCTGTGGCCAACGAAGTCGAGGAGGCGGTTACCGGCGCAGGCACAATCCTCAACGCTCGCCAGTTCGAACAGGCGTCTGAGGCCGGCTCAAAATTCATCGTCAGCCCCGGCCTGACGCCGCAACTGGTCGCCGCCGCCAATGAGGGCGATGTGCCACTGCTGCCGGGCGCGGTTACGTCGAGCGAGATCATGGCCGCACTGGAACACGGCTATTCGCTTCTAAAGTTCTTCCCTGCGGAACAGGCCGGCGGTGCCGCCTACCTGAAGTCGCTCTCCTCGCCGTTTGCAGGCATTCGCTTCTGCCCCACTGGCGGCGTCTCGGAAAAGAACGCCATGACCTATCTCTCGCTGCCCAACGTTCTGTGCGTCGGCGGCTCCTGGGTTGCACCAGACGAACTGGTCAACGACGGCAAATGGGATGAAATTGAGAAGCTGGCCCGTCAGGCGTCCGGCCTGAAAAAAGGCTGATCGCAACAGAGATCAACGCAAACAAAAAACGCCCCGTCTCCGGGGCGTTTTTTCTCGATCATTTTGCTCAGTTCGTTCCGAATTTTGCCACCGGCATGAAGGTCACAGCCTTACCGCCAAACCGCTGCGGGTCGGGCGTTACAGCACCCCGCCGGAAACCGGCGGTGTAAACTTCCTTCGGCGCATCACGCAGTGACGCAACCGCAAACGCCTTGCCATCCGGCTTGGCCGACAGCGTCTTCTTGGTCGACAGCGCGCGGCCGACATTGGCTGTCTGCACCGGCTTCTGCACAACCTTCGGCTCGCGCTTCTGGTCGCCAGCCACCGGCTTCGCACCTTTCGGGGTGGTCGCAGGTCCCGCTGTCACGGCTTTCACAGGATCAGCCTCGATGCCGCGTAGCGCCTGACGTGGACTGGCCGGCTTGGTACCGGCAAGTGCCATGCGATCAGTCTTGCGGGTCGGCGCCTCATCCGTCTGCCCCTTGGGCGCCGGAGCAAGTGCCGCCATTTCAACCGGCGCAGCAGGGCGGGCCATAGGCACCGGAATGCCGGTCACGTCATTGTTTTCCTGTCCGGACAGGATGGTTTCAATCGCCATTTCGCCCTTGGTCGCCGAAGCACGTGGAGCCAGGGCATTTGGCGCCGCAGGAACAGCAATTGGTGCGGCTTCCGCAACCTGAACCTCAGGTGTATGGTCCGGGCGCGCCATCGGGATCGGCACACCCTCTTCGACAACGCCCTGCTCGACATTGACTGCCGCGAGTTCCGCCGCCGCCTGTTCGGTCATCGGCGCAACTTCGGCCTCGGCAATACCCACATCAGCAGACGGCCGAGGTGCGAGCATCGGGCGTGGCACGTCACGCAGCGGCAGTGCCGCCACGATGGTTTCTGCGGTCTTCGGCGCTTCTGGCTCAGGCGCAGCCGGTTCAGCCGCCACCGGTTCTGCTGCGGCTGGCGCTTGAGGCGCTGCCACAACAGGCTGCTGGGCCGAACCCATAGAATCTTCAAGCACCGACGCCTTTGGCACGGGCTTTGGCGCAGCAGGTTTTGCTTCAGCTACGACAACCGCTTTGGGAGCAGGCGCCGCGCGAGGCGTTGCGTCTGCAAATGCGGTCCCGGTCTCTTCTTCCTCATCAGCCCCGCCGCCGAACAGCTTCGCGAAGAAACCACCCTTTTTGCCGGAGCTGTCATTGCTGGCCATGGCGATCGGCGCACCCTTGCGCTTGGCATAGGCTGCGACAGCCGCGTCATAACCAGGCAGCGGTTTGCCATCCGTCGGCACATGCAGCGTCTTGCCGTTCGGGAACACCGAAACCAGTTCGCTACGGCTCATGCGCGGCCAGTGACGCACATTGCCGACGTCCATATGAACGAACGGCGAGCCAGAAGTCGGGTAATAACCAACACCACCGCCCTGGATGCGCAAACCGGCGTTGCGCAGGTTCTTCAGCTTCACGCCTGGGACAAAGAAATCCATCGCCTTGCCGAGCATGTGCTGGCTCTGCTTGGCCACGCCACGGCCGCGCTTGCGCAGCATCGAATTGGTGGCGGGCGAGCGATAGGCTGACACAACGTGGATGTAGTCGCGGCCGCCAGCGGCGCGATAGGCTTCCCACACCAGGTCGAACAGACGCGGATCCATCTTGGTCGGCTCATTGCGGCGCCAGTCGCGCAGGAAATAATTCAGCTGCTTGAGGCCGGAGGGAACATAGCGGCCGTTCTTTTTGAACGTGATTTCAGCCTTCTCCCTCGTATGCAGGTAGTAAAGCTTCAGCGTGCGCGTCTCGGCCGCAGCAAACGGAGCAGTTGCAAAAAGGCAAGCCATAGCCAGCATCAACGCCGCAAATGGACGCCGCCAATCTAGTCTACTGCCACTCTGTCCCTGATGGACACTTACGATCCTGGTCAAATCGCCCCGCCTTGCCGGCTGATTTTGGTCCCTGACAACGACTTTGCACAGGGTATGAGTCTGTGACTATCGTGCCTAATGGTTAATCACAGCTTAGTGAAGCCCAAATGCGGTAACACGATGGCAGCGGAGACACCTGGCCCAGCCACGCCCGGATATGGCAAACAATTGGTTTATCGGCCGATTTCGGCGATTTGCGCGCTTGCAGCGTTTTCGGCGATCAAACGCCCGGAATCAGGATCAATCCCGTATTCCTTGAACTTGCGATAAAGCGTGGATCGGCCAATTCCAAGCCGCCGCGCCACTTCGCTCATCTGCCCGCCATAGTGGTCGACGGCAAACAGGATCATCTCAAGTTCGATATCAGACAGCGTGCGCACATTGCCGCTGCCATCAAGCGCACTGACACTTGCCGGCGGCGAAACATCAACCGCTTCCTCTGCAATCATTGTCGGCTTGCCGATCATCCGCGGCAAGCTTGGCGCGTCAATGCCGCGCCGGACATTGACTGCATCGTCGGCCCACCTGGCTTCCCCATCACCATTCTCAAGTTCGAGCCGGATCTGGGGGAAGTCGTCAACGTCAAGTAATCCGCTGTCGGCCAGCACAAACGCACGAAACACTGCGTTTTCCAGCTGGCGGATATTGCCAGGCCAGTCATAGGCCATCAGCATCGACAGCGCTTTCGGCGAAATGCCGGAAATTGCGCTGCGCTCACGCTTGGCAAGCCGTGCGATGAAATGCGCCACAAGCGCCGGAATGTCACCCGCCCGCTGGCGCAACGGCGGCACCTGGATCGGAAACACATTCAGCCGGTAGTAAAGGTCCTCACGAAACAGCCCGTCCTTCACCCGTTGCAGCAGGTCGCGATGCGTTGCCGAGATCAGCCTTATGTCGACCTTCTGGACGCCGCGCCCCCCCACTGTTTCGACTTCGCCTTCCTGCACGGCGCGCAGCAGCTTGACCTGCACGTCGAGCGGCAGATCGCCGATCTCATCGAGAAACAGCGTTCCGCCATTGGCTTCCACAAATTTGCCCGGATGTTTCTCGGTCGCGCCGGTAAACGCACCCTTCTCATGGCCAAACAGGATGCTTTCGACCAGATTGTCGGGGATCGCTCCACAATTGACTGTGATGAATGGCTTGCCCTTGCGATCGCTGGCCGCCTGGATGGCGCGGGCGATCACTTCCTTGCCGCTGCCCGATTCGCCTTCGATCAGGATCGGAATGTCAGAGCCTGCCGCCTTGCGGCCCAATTGCAGCACACGCTCCATTCGGGGCGCTTGCGCAATCATCTCTCGAAAGCCCAGCGCCGCAGAAGGCTGACGCCGCGCCTGGCGGGCCGCGCCATCGCGCCCCTCCACTTTGATCGCATTGGCAAGCGATGCTTTCAATCGATCCGGTGAAACGGGCTTGACGAGAAAATCAAACGCTCCGGCGCGCATCGCCGAGATCACTGTCTCCATGCCACCATTCGAGGTCAGCACGATCGCGGGCGTATCAATGCCGCCGTCGCGCATCCGTGCAAGCACGTCGAGCCCGCCCATTTCCGGCATCACAAGATCAAGCAGCACCGCTGCGATCTTCCCGTCAGGAGCCGACAGCGCAGCCAGCCCTTCGGCGCCGGAAGCGGCCACTGCCGGCTGGTAGCCGATCTTGGACAATGCCGTCTCCATCAGGCGGCGTTGCACCGGATCGTCGTCGACGACAAGAATTGTTTGCCCCTGGCCTCCGGCGGCCGAACTCGGTTTCGCAAGTGTCATGGTGCATCGTAATGACACAGGGTTCTAAACAAGGGTACAACAAACTTGGTATACGTACGCAGTATTGGGCGTTAGACCTCAGCTTGATAACCAGGTACCGTCTATGCTCTCGACCACTCAAAAGCCCGTCCCCATGAACATCGCGGCAGTGTCGTCGTCCGGTCTCGACGCTGAGGCCCTGCCGCAGTGGAACCTTGCAGATCTCTATCCGTCAATCGATGGACCGGAGATCAATGACGACTTGGCGCGCGCCGCCGAGCGCGCCGCCGCATTCGAGCGCCGCTGGAAAGGCAGGCTGGCCGATGAAACGAGTGATCCGCAGCAAGGCGGACTGGTCCAGGCAATCAGGGAATATGAAGAGCTCGAGGAACTGATTGGCCGGCTGCTGTCATTTGCCGGCCTGGTCTATGCGGGCGACACATCTGCGCCGGCAAACGCCAAACTCTACGGCGACATCCAAGAGAAGATGACAAATGCAGGCGCAAATCTGCTGTTTTTCGCGCTTGAGCTGAACAAGGTCGACGACGCTCTGGTCGATGCGGCCATGGAAAGGGACACCGAACTTGCGCGCTACCGGCCCTGGATTGTCGATCTGCGCAAAGACAAACCCTACCAGCTCGAAGACCGCGTCGAACAATTGTTCCACGAAAAGTCGGTTAGCGGCCGCGCCGCCTGGAACCGCCTGTTCGACGAGACAATGACAGCGTTGCGTTTTCGCATCGACGGCGAAGACCTGTCGATCGAACCGGCTCTCAACCGGCTGCAGGATCCGAATCCCGACGCACGCCGCCGCGCCGCTGAAGCTTTGGCCAAAACCTTTGGCGAGAATCTCCAGACATTCACACTGATCACCAACACGCTCGCCAAGGACAAGGAAATTTCCGACCGCTGGCGCGGCTTTGAAGACATTGCCGACGCGCGCCACCTGGCCAACCGGGTCGAGCGAAGTGTCGTGGATGCGCTTGCGTCCGCCGTGCACGATGCCGCCCCCCGCATCTCCCACCGCTACTACGCCATGAAAGCACGTTGGCTAGGCGTCGATCAGTTGAACAGCTGGGATCGCAACGCCCCCCTGCCCGACACGCCACAGGCGGTGATCGGCTGGGATGAGGCCAAGACGACCGTCCTGTCTGCCTTTGGTGGTTTCTCGCCGGAAATGGCCGACATCGCACGCGGCTTCTTTGACAAGCGCTGGATCGATGCCGGCGTTCGTCCCGGAAAAGCCCCAGGCGCATTCGCTCACCCCACCGTGCCCTCGGCGCACCCTTACGTGCTGCTCAACTACCTCGGCAAGCCGCGCGATGTGATGACGCTGGCGCATGAACTCGGCCACGGCGTGCACCAGGTGCTGGCCGCCCACCAGGGCGCACTGATGGCGCCGACACCGCTGACACTGGCTGAAACCGCCTCGGTCTTTGGCGAAATGCTCACCTTCCGCTCGCTGCTCGACCGCACCACTGACCGGCGCGAACGCAAGGCAATGCTGGCCCAGAAGGTCGAGGACATGATCAACACCGTCGTGCGCCAGATCGCTTTCTACGAGTTCGAGCGCAAGGTGCATACCGAGCGCAAGTCTGGCGAACTGACCTCCGAGCGTATCGGCCAGCTGTGGCTGGACGTTCAGTCGGCCAGCCTTGGCCCGGCGATCCGCATCCAGCCTGGATACGAAACTTTCTGGACCTATATTCCGCACTTCATCCATTCACCTTTCTACGTCTATGCCTATGCT
>Ga0209571_1000185_pt1 | contig 120863 bp, 105 predicted proteins | sample EBPBio102011_DNA_FD_185866 | JGI IMG/M metagenome (GOLD analysis project Ga0209571, IMG submission 185866) | Wastewater treatment Type I Accumulibacter community from EBPR Bioreactor in Madison, WI, USA - Reactor 1_1/10/2011_ DNA (SPAdes)... | ecosystem: Engineered > Bioreactor > EBPR >...
TGGTGTTGCGGCAATAGACATGCCACAGCCCGGTAACGCCCACGGTATCGTGCTGTTCGCGCACGGCTCGCGCGACGCTGGCTGGCGCGCGCCGATCGAGGCCGTGGCCGAGCGCATCCGGCGGCTGGCGCCCGGCACCCCGGTGGCCTGCGCCTACCTGGAGTTCACCCTCCCCGACCTGGCCACCGCCGTGCATCAGGTGCTGGCCACAGGCGCCGACACGGTCACCATCTGGCCGATGTTTCTGGGCCTCGGCCGTCATGCGCGCGACGACCTGCCGCGGCTGGTGGATGCACTGCGCGCACAGCACCCACAGGCGCGCTTTTGCCTGCAAGCGGCCATTGCGGAACACCCCGAGGTGCTGCAGGCCATGGCCCAGGCCATGCTGCAAGACCCCTCTTCTTAGAGCAATTCCGCCATAATGACGGGGTTTCATATTCGAAATTCCCATGAACCTGCACCAGTTCCGTTTTGTTCAGGAAGCCGCGCGGCGCAACCTGAACCTGACCGAGGCCGCCAAGGCGCTGCACACCTCGCAGCCGGGGGTATCCAAGGCGATCATCGAGCTGGAGGAAGAGCTCGGCATCGACATCTTCGCGCGCCACGGTAAGCGCCTGAAACGCATCACCGAACCGGGCCAGCACGTGCTGGACAGCATCGCCATCATCCTGCGCGAGGTCGGCAACCTCAAGCGCATCGGCGAGCAGTACAGTGCCCAGGACACCGGCACGCTGTCGATCGCCACCACGCACACGCAGGCGCGCTACGTGCTGCCGCAGCCGGTGGCGCGCCTGCGCGAGCAGTACCCCAAGGTCAACATCAGCCTGCACCAGGGCGCGCCTGACCAGGTGGCGCGCATGGTGATCGAGGAAACCGCCGAGATCGGCGTGGCCACCGAGTCGCTGGCCAGCTACCCCGAGCTGGTCACCCTGCCCTGCTACGAATGGCAGCACGTGCTGGTCGTGCCGGCCACCCACCCGCTCGCAAAAAAAGAGCGCCTGGCGCTGGAGGACATCGCGGCGCAGCCCCTGATCACCTATCACCCCTCGTTCACCGGCCGTACCCGCGTCGACGCCGCCTTCGCGCAGCGCCAGCTGACGCCGCGCGTGGTGCTGGAGGCGATCGACTCGGACGTCATCAAGACCTATGTGCGCCTGGGCCTGGGCATCGGCATCGTCGCCGAAATGGCCATGACCGACGACCGTCAGACCGACCTGGTGGCGCGCCCGCTGGGCCCGTTGCTGGGCCACAACGTGGCGCGCATCGCGCTCAAGCGCGGCGCTTACCTGCGCGACTTCGTCTACCACTTCGCCAGCCTGCTGTCCGACCGGCTGGACAAGGAGCTGATCCTCAAGGCCATGCGCGGCCACGTGAACGACTATGAACTCTGAACGCACCCCCGCCTTCCCCTCGCGCCTGCCCCATGTGGGCACCACGATCTTCACCGTCATGTCGGCGCTGGCGGCGCAGCACCAGGCCGTCAACCTGGGCCAGGGTTTTCCGGATTTCGACTGCGACCCCCGGCTGGTCGACGGCGTCACCGCGGCGATGAAGCAGGGCCACAACCAGTACCCGCCGATGACCGGCGTGCCGGCACTGCGCGAGGCCATCGCCGCAAAGACAGCAGCGATCTACGGCCGCCGCTATGACGCCGCGACCGAAATCACCGTCACCGCCGGCGCCACCCAGGCCATCCTGACCGCCATCCTGTGCTGCGCCGGCCCGGGCGACGAGGTCATCGTGCTGGAGCCGTGCTACGACAGCTACGTTCCCAATATCGAGCTGACCGGTGCCCGCGTGGTGCGCGTGCCGCTCACCCCCGGCACCTTCCGTCCCGATTTCGACCAGATCGCCGCCGCCCTGTCGTCGCGCACGCGCGCCATCCTCATCAACAGCCCGCACAACCCCAGCGGCATGGTCTGGTCGGCGGCCGACATGCGGCGGCTGGACGAGCTGCTGGCGCCCACCGACGTGCTGGTGATCAGCGACGAGGTCTACGAGCACATGGTCTACGCCCCGCTGCGCCACGAAAGCGTGGCGCGCTACCCCGGCCTGGCGGCGCGCAGCTTCATCATCAGCAGCTTTGGCAAGACCTACCACGTCACGGGCTGGAAGGTCGGCTACGTCGCGGCGCCAGCGCCCCTGACCGCCGAATTCCGCAAGGTGCACCAGTTCAACGTGTTCACCGTCAACACCCCCATGCAGCACGGCCTGGCCGCCTACATGGCCGACCCGCAGCCGTATCTGGGCCTGCCCGCCTTCTACGCCGCCAAGCGCGACCTGTTTCGCGCCGGGCTGGCACAAACGCGCTTTCGCCTGCTGCCCTGCGAAGGCACCTATTTCCAGACCGCCAGCTACGCCGATCTGGCCGGGCCCGAGCGCGATCTGTCTGAAGCCGACTTTTGCCAATGGCTGACACGCGAAGTCGGCGTCGCCGCCATTCCGCTGTCGGCCTTCTACGGCGACGGTTTCGATCAGAAAACCATCCGTTTTTGCTTTGCCAAGCAGGATGACACGCTGCGTGCGGCGCTGGGGCGGCTGGCGCGGCTGTGATTGTCTGGCGCTTCAATCAGTCCTGAATTGATAGCTGTCACTGAATGCCCTACGAGCTCGGGCCGCTCTTGGTGGTCTTGAACGGTTCAACGCTGCTGGCTGGCGCTGATCCAGTTCTCCACATCCAGGGCGGGTACGCGCGCGAATTCCGACATGTTGTTCGTCACCAGCACCAAGCCTTCGCTGCGCGCATGGCCTGCAATGTGCACATCGTTCACGCCAATGGGCTGGCCCTGCTTTTCCAGCGCTGCGCGAATGGCGCCGTAATGCTGGGCGGCTTTGGGGCCATAGGGCAGTACATCGAGACGGCTACAGAAATCCTCGATGGCGGACAAGTTCTCGCTGACACGGCTGCTTTTCTCCGCGCCATGCAGGAGTTCAGCCAAGGTGATGGACGAGATCGCCATGCGACCCGCATTGGCATTAAAGACGGACAGCACTTCGATCGGGCGTCGTTTCAAGACGTAGATAACGATGTTGGTGTCCAGCAGGTAGCGCAGCATCAGAGCGCATCCCGCTCGGCCTGGTGCTGGCTGGCCCGCTCGGCCATGAAGTCATCGCTGACCGCGGGGCCTGCCACAAAAAAGCTGTCCCAAGACTGACCGAGGGGCGCGATGATGCGCTCGTGGCCTCTGGCGCGCACCTCCACCTTGTGAACGCCCTCCGGCAGGCGCACATCCAGCGGAAGCCGCACGGCCTGCGTGCGGTTGGTGATGAAAACGGTGCCAATGGACATGCGACGCCCCCCAGTAAAAATGTATACGGCTATCGTATATAGCACTGCGGGCTCTGTCAAATTGACACTGGCCCAAGCCCGGCGGCTGGCCAGCGCCAGAAGCGGGACGCAAAGGGCGCGAAAGAGAAATCAAGTGGTTTTTTTGCGTCCTCTGCGTATCCTTTGCGTCCTCTGGGTTCGGTATTTTTCTCTTCCCCGTCTCAGGCGCGGCGCCTGCGCCAGCCCCACAGACCCAGCGCGCCGGCCAGCAGCGCCAGGCCCCAGGGCGTCACGGCGGGCACCGGGGTGGGCGCCAGCGGCTCGCCCACGCCCGGCCCGCCTGGGTCGAGGATGCTGCCGTCCTGCTGGCCATCGGCGTCGAACGGACCGCCGTCTTTCAGGGTGAAGGTGGCGGTGTGGCCCACCAACGTGGCCGGCAGCGCGGCGCTCCACTGGCCGCCCAGGTGCTTCCAGTACTTCATGTCGTCCACCGGGCCCGAATAGGTGAGCGTCACCGTGGCGCTGCCGCCGCTGCCGCAATTGGCCAGGGTAAAGCCCAGCGCACCATAGGGCAGGCTCACGCCCGGCGGCACGCCGGCCGGGGCGGCCACCGGCGCGGCGCTGGCCACCGCGCAGCTGCCGCCGCCCACGGCCAGGGTCAGCGTGCCGCTGCCGCCCAGCGCGGCAGCGCCGGGCGCGCTGCACTGCGCGCTGGCGCCACCATTCGTGCCCTGGCAGGCCCAGGCGTGGGCACCGTTGGCGCTGGCCACGGCGCCGGGCGTGCCGGCCGCGCACAGGTTGGCTGCGGGCACGGTCAGGCTGGGGCTTGCGTTGGCCGCGCCGCACTGGCCGTCGACCACCAAAGGAGCAAAAAACTGTCCGCCGCGCACGAGACGAACGGAATAGCCGTTGTTGCGGTTGCCGAAGAAGGCATAGCCGCCACCGAAGTTCACGTACCACGCGTACACCGCGCTGTCCAAATAGACGGACTGGGGCGAGCCCGACCAGACGAGCGGAGACGGGGCACCAGGAAACGCGCTGTCGTTGATGGCCGGACTTGTGCGGCATTCCTCCACCAGGCTGCGCAGCTCCTTCAGGTTGGGCAGGCGCCAGTCGCTGTAGCCGGCGAAGCTGGACGATGCCGCCTGTGCGAGCGCCTGGGCCCAAGTGAAGCTATCCACGCTGCCCGTGGTACAGCCCGGGCCGGACAGGCCCTCGACACAGCGCTTCCACATCAGGCCGGTGCGGGTGTCGGTGATGGTGCCGTCGTCAGGGTTCGGGACACTGTAGGCGCTGTCGGGATTGCTGGGCGCAATGCCGCTGGTACAGGTCACCGCCTGCGCCAGCGGCGCCGCAAGCCCCAGCAGGCTGACCAGCCACAGGATTCGGGTCGCGCGGGCAGTTGCGGTTGCAGGCATGGTCGTTTCTCGTGAGGCAAAGGAGTGCGGGTCAGGCACAGCCGGGGTCGACAGGATCGGCGGGCGCCACAGGGCGTACAGCTGGCGGCGCCCGCGCCACCAGGCGGTTGATCGCCATGACCTGGCTGCGCAGTTCGCTGCTCAGGGTGTACTTGTGGTAGCGCGCAAAGGCGCGCACCGCCTGTTCCACCTCCAGCAGCAGGCGCTGCGCGTCGCGCCACAGCGGCAGTTGCCGGTAGCGCGGGCCGTGGCCGGTGGTGGTGGTCATCGCAGCCCCGACAAAATCGCAAAATCACTGTCCGCCGCGCACGAGACGAACGGAATTGTCGTTGTTGCGGTAGTCGTGGCTGGCAAAGCCGTAGTAGAAATTCACGAGCCACGCTCTGTCCGACTGGCCGGCCACGGGCGAGCCCGACCAGACGTACGAAAACGGGGTGTTGGGGAAATACGTGGGGTCGATGGCGGGGCCGCTGCGCCCCAGGTCGGCAATGCCTTCGAGCTCTTTCACCGTGGGCATGCGCCAGTCGCTGGCGCCACACAGGCCGGCGGCGTTGACATCCTGCACGAATTTCTCGGTGTCGCAGCGGTAGTTGATGGAGAGGCTACAGATGCCGCCGTTGGCGGTGCCGGCGCTGCCGTCGGGGCTGCTGGAGTTGTACCAGCTGTAGGTGTGGTCCATGGCGCGCAGGCCGAGGACGCCGGGGGTCTTGACCTCCCACACCAGGCCGGTGACGTTATCGCGCGTACAGGCCCAGTCGCTGGGGCCGATGCCCAGCGCGGCGCCGGCCGGCAGCGATTGGCCGTTGTTGGCGATCTTGGTGTAGTCGAAGCCGTTGGCCACGCCGCCCAGGCCGGGCGTGCTGGCGCCGGTCTTGGTCAGGGTGCCGGCGGCGGCGGCGTCGCGGCCATGGCGGCAGTCCTGCCCGGCCGGGTCGCTGTCGCTGCAGGTGGCCGAGTTGCCGCTGGTGGTGCCGCCGCTCCAGGTGATGCCGGTGTCGTTGAGCGGCCGGGTCTGGGCCTGAAGCGCAGGGGCAATGAAGGCCAGGGCGGCGATGAGGGCTGCAAGGTGCCGGGACATGAAACAGCCTTTGCGATGGCAAGGTGTTGCAGTATGTTGGCATTCGTGACGGCGGTCAAGCCGGACAACCCCCAGTCCGTTCGCCGCCGGCCCGTTGGCTGGCCACTACAGCGGGCTGCGGGCGCGCGCAGGCCCAGGTGCTACAGCCACCCTGGACATGCCCGCGTCAACAGGGGGGTGTGTGCGGTTAGCATCCAGTACAGTGTTCGACGCTATCTGCGACATCAAACCGCGTCTTTTCGGCCTGGGCGGCGTTGCAAATCCTCGCGATACCACCCGGTACCGCTGCGGTTTGCGCCTTGCCCAGACCAAAAATTCATCGGTTTTATTTGTCGCATCAAGCATCAAACACTGCACTAGCCCCTTCCCCGACCTGTCCGCTCGACCATGCACCGCACCAACTCCCCATCCGCCCGCCGATCCGTGCTCTGCGCCCTCGCCCTGGCCGCCCTGCTGGCCGGCTGCGCCAGCGGCCCCGGCGCCGTGGGTGACCGCAGCGTCACCATCACGCGCACCGCCTACGGCATCCCGCACATCACGGCGGCTGACCCCGAATCGCTGGCCTACGGCGTGGCCTACGCCTACGCGCAGGACAACGTGTGCATGGTGGCCGACCAGCTGATCACCGCGCGCGGCCAGCGCAGCGCCAGCTTTGGGCCCAAGACCACCGGCCTGCTGGGCCGGCGCTACCTGCCCAACGAGCAGATCGACCTGTTTGTCGCCGCGCACATGGACGACGCGGCGCTGGCGCGCGCATGGCAGCAAACCAGCAGCGAGGCGCAGGCGCTGGTGCGCGGCTACGTCGAGGGCTACAACCGCTATCTGAGCGACCACGCGGCCAGCCTGCCGGCGGCCTGCCGCGGCCAGCCCTGGGTGCAGCCGATGACCGTCGCCGAGCACCGCCGCATGGCCGAAATCACCGCCGTGCAGGCTGGCATTGCCGCGCTGGCCGACGGCATGCTGGGCGCGCAGCCGCCCAAAGCGAGCACTGCGGGCGCCGACGCACCCCGCACCAACCTGGCCGATGCCGCCCAGGCCCTGCGCGACGTGGGCCTGCTGGACTCGCCCCTGGGCTCCAACGCCTGGGCCTTCGGCAAGGACGTGACGGCCAATGGCAGCGGCATGCTGCTGGGCAACCCGCATTTCCCGTGGACGGGGCCGAATCGCTTCTACGAAATGCACCTCACCGTCCCCGGCCGCATGGACGTGATGGGCGTGGGCATCGGCACCTTCCCCACGGTGGCCATCGGTTTCAACAAGGACGTGGCCTGGTCGCACACCGTGTCCACCGGCAAGCGCTTCACGCTGTACGAGCTGACGCTGGACGCGAGCGACCCCACCACCTACCTGGTCGACGGCAAGCCCGAAAAAATGAGCTCGCGCACCCTCGCCGGCCGTACCCTGTGGTCGACCCGCTGGGGCCCGCTGGTGGTGATCCCGCGCGCCGGCCTGACCTGGAACGCCAAGACCGCCTACGCGCTGCGCGACGCCAACAGCGGCAACGCGCGCATGCTGGACGCATCGCTGGCCTTTGCCCGCGCCCGCTCGGTGCAGGACATGCACCAAGCCCTGGCCGGGCTGGGCCTGCCCTGGGTCAACACCCTGGCCGCCGACCGCAGCGGCCAGGCCATGTATGCCGATGTCAGCGTGGTGCCCGACCTGAGCGCGGCCGACCTGCAGCGCTGCGCCCCCAGCAAGAGCGCCGCCGCGCTGCGCCAGGCCGCCGGCCTGGTGGTGCTGAACGGCGCGCGCAGCGACTGCGCGTGGCAACAGGACAGCGCCTCGCCCGTGCCGGGACTGATCCCGATCCAGCGCATGCCCGTGGCGTATCGCACCGACTGGGTGCACAACAGCAACGACAGCTTCTACTACACCCACCCGGGCCAGAAGTTCGAGGGCATCTCACCGATGGTGGGCGACACCAGCCTGACCCGGCCACGCACGCGCGCCGGCTTGAGCGAGATCCCCGAAATGCTGAGCCGCGGCAAGCTGACCGCGGATGCGATCCAGGGTCAGCTGCTCCAGAACCGCAACTTCATGGCCTCGGTCATCGTGCCGGACCTGCTGACCGCCTGCGCCCAGGCCCCCGACGCCGACGCGCAGGCCGGTTGCGCGGCGCTGCGAGGCTGGGACCGTCGCAACAACCTGGACTCGCGCGGCGCACACCTGTTTCGCGAATTCTGGCGCAATGCGCGCAACATCCCCGGCGTGTACCGCCTGCCCTTTGACGTCAACCAGCCCGTGGCCACACCGGCCGGCCTGAAGATGGGTGATGCCGCCGTTGCGGCCAAGGTGTGGGAGGCGTTGGGCGGCGCCGTCAAGCTGGTGCGCGCCAACGGCTTCGCGCTGGATGCGCCGCTGGGCAGCGTGCAGTTTCCGGACGCCGCCGTCACGCGCGAAGCGATCCCGCTGCACGGCGGCGAAGAGTTCGAAGGCGTGCTCAACAACCTGGGCCGCCAGGAGCCGACGCCGATGGGCAAGGCTGGCGCGCGCATCGACTACGGCACCAGCTACGTGCAGACCGTCACCTTCGACGCCCGCGGCCCGGTAGCCCAGGCCATCCTGAGCTATGGCCAGTCCGCCAACCTGGATTCGCCCCACGCCAGCGACCAGATGCGCGAGTTCTCGGCCAAGCGCTGGCAGGCCCTGCCCTTCCATCCCGAGGACATCGCCCGCCAGCGCGTGGGCGAGCCGCTGCGGCTGACTCGTCCCTGAGAGCCAGCGGCGCTGGGGCCGCTGCGCCCCTACGCCCGCAGCGGCAGCGCCACACCGATGGCGGCGAAGATGGCGCCACAGACGCGGTTGAAGCCGCGCCCCACCCGCGCCAACCAGCCGCTGATGCGCTGCGCCATGCTGGCGATCAGCACCTCGGTGACGAACTCAATCGCCACGAAGGTGCCCGCCATGATGAAAAATTGCAGAAGCAGGCTGCGCGCCGGGTCGATGAACTGCGGCAGAAAGGCGGCGAAAAACAAAATACCCTTGGGGTTGGTCATGGCCGACAGCGCCCCCGCTCGAAACAGCGACCAGCCACCCACCTGGCTGCCACCCGGCTGCAGCGCCACCGCGGCGATCGGCGGCGCGCGCCACACCTGCACGCCCAGCCACACCAGATAGGCACCGCCCAGCCACTTGAGCGCCGTCAGCCACGCCACCGAAGCCTTCAGCAGCGCGCCGATGCCGAACATCGACAGCGCGATGATCACCGTAAAGCCGACCGAGCCGCCCAGCACGGTGTACATCGTCTTGCGCCGGCCATGCAACGCGCCGTGCGTCAGCGCCAGCAGGCCGTTGGGGCCGGGCGACAGCGACAGGCCCAGGGCCGCCACGAAATAGATGAACCAAGTGTGCAGTGGCATGGATGTGGTGGGGTCGCAAACTGCGGCCGTAAAACCATTCTGACACGTTGCCAGCGCAGCGGCCCGACGACAAAGCAGTCATTGCGAGGAGCCGCAGGCGACGCGGCAATCCAGCGCGGCGGCTTGTGGGCCGACCGCCGCTTGCATGCAGGCCGCAGCACTGGACTGCCGCCCGCCGCGCTTCGCTCGCGGCTAAAGGCTGGTACCGCTCGCAGTGACGGAGGCAGTGAGGCAGCGTTGCGCCATGATTCGGGGCCATCAACAGAGATCGCTGTTTGGCCCAACGGAGTTGATATAAATTTGATAGCTACCTGCGCTATCCACACAAGCGCTAGCGCGGCTTTTTTATCAGAATATCGACCAACTCCGGCACCAGCTTCTGAGGCCCACCCTCAGCCACGGCGTGGTCAAAGGTGTCGCGCACCGCCTGCGCGATGCCCCGCGCGGCGGCGCTGTCCTGCGCCATGGTGGCGTAGTAGCCCAGGTCCTTGAGTGCGTTGGACATGGCAAAGCGCAGCGCCGATGGGTCCTGCTGCAGCAGGTAGGGGCGCAGGCGCTCCAGCGCCACGCCGGCGCCGCCGCCCTTGGCCAGCACGTCGACAAACACCTGCGGCGCCACGCCGCCGGCCTGGGCGCAGGCGGCGGCCTCGGCCAGCAGCGCCACGCTGCCCAGCGACACGTAGTTGTGCAGCAGCTTCATGCGGTGGCCGCTGCCCACCGCGCCGGTGTGGGTGATGTTCTCGGCAAAGCACTGCAGCAGCGGCAGGCATTCCGCCAGCAACGCGGCGTCGCCGCCGACCAGCAGGTTGAGGCGCCCCTCGGCGGCCTCCTTGGGGGTGCGCGTCATCGGCGCGTCCAGAAAGCGCCCGCCGGCCGCCACCACGGCGCGCGCCACGCTTTCGGTGGACGCGGGGATGGCGGTGGAGCAGTCGATCACCACCGTGCCCGGCCGCAGCGCGACCAGCGCGCCCTGCTCGCCCAGCAGCACGGCCTCGACCTGGGGCGAGCCGGTGACGCACAGGATCAGCACCTCGACCTGGCGCACCAAGTCGTGGACGGAGGCGGCGCTGGCCACGCCCAGGGCACGCAGGTCATCCAAGGGCTGATTGCCGGGGTGCTCGAGCACCGTCAGGCCGTAGCCCTTGCGCGCGATGTTGAGGGCGATGCCGTGGCCCATCAGGCCAACGCCGACCAGGCCGATGCGGGGTTTGTTCATGGGTTGCCTCGTGCGGTAGGAGAAGATGGCGAAATGCCCCCCGATTGTGGCGCGGCGCCGGTGTTGTGAAACACCAGCACCTTCAGCGATCGCTCCTCGTCCACGTCGGCAAACACTGCGGGGTTGGCCACGCGCTCGACAAAGGCCAGCGACGGCGCCAGGGCCTGCACCTGCTGGCGCAAAAAGGCGGTGCCCAATTCGGGCGCATTCAGGCACAGCAGCGCATGGCCGCCCGGCGCCAGCAGGCCGGGCAGACGGCGCAGCACGCGCGCGTAGTCCTTGGTGGCGACGAAGCTGCCCTTCTGGTAGCTGGGTGGATCGGCAATCACCAGGTCATACGGCCCGCCGCGCGTGACTTTGCCCCAGGAGCTGAAGAGGTCGTGCATCAGAAAAACGGCACCACCGTCCAGGCCATTGAGCCGGTGGTTGTGCTGACCGGTGGCCATGGCGCCGCGCGCCATGTCGACGTTGATGACCTGGGCCGCGCCGGCCTGCAGCGCCACCACCGAAAAGGCGCAGGTGTAGGCAAACAGGTTGAGCACGCGCGCGCCCTGCCCCGTGCGCGCCCGGTGCGCCGCCACCTGCGCGCGCACCCAGCGCCGGCCAGCCATCATGTCCAGAAACAGGCCGTGGTTCTGGCCCTGCGGCACGTTCACCCGGTAGCGCGCGCCGTCCTCGGTCACCACGTGCGGATCGGGCACGCGGCCGGCCATCAGCCGAGTGTCGGCGCGGCCGGCGCCGCGTTGCTGAAATACCCAACTCAAAGGCTGGTCCGGCTTGATCTGCTGCCAGCGCGCGTGCAGCGCGGCGCCAACGCGGGCCAGGTCGTCGTCCGACGCCGGGGCAAAGCAGGTCAAAACGAACACCGGTGGAAACACGTCCAGCGTCCAGGACCGGCTGTCCGGGTAGCGATCGCCGCGCCCGTGAAAGATGCGCTGTGCATCCCCGTGCAGCGGCATGGCCGCGATGGCGTCGAGCAGGGACTGTGTCATGGGCAGACGTACAAAAAAAACCGCGCAGCCCAATCAGGACATGCGCGGCCAGCTACTGAATACGTAGTGAAATCAGCAGCGTCGGAAGATCACCTCTTCTGCGGCGGCACGTCGGTGCAGCTGCCGTGCGCGACCTCGGCGGCCATGCCGATGCTCTCGCCCAGCGTGGGGTGCGGGTGGATGGTCTTGCCGATATCGACGCTGTCGGCGCCCATTTCAATCGCCAGGGCGATCTCGCCGATCATGTCGCCCGCGTGCGTGCCGACGATGCCACCACCCAGGATCTTGCCGTGGCCGTGGGCCTCGGGGCTGTCGTCGAACAGCAGCTTGGTGTAGCCCTCGTCGCGGCCGTTGGCAATGGCACGGCCCGACGCGGTCCAGGGGAACAGGCCCTTCCTGACCTTGATGCCCTGGGCCTTGGCCTGGTCTTCGGTCAGGCCCACCCAGGCGACCTCGGGGTCGGTGTAGGCCACGCTGGGGATGACGCGGGCGTTGAAGGCGGCCTTGGCCAGCGCCTCGTCGCCTTTCAGCTCGCCGGCAATCACCTCGGCCGCCACGTGGGCCTCGTGCACCGCCTTGTGCGCCAGCATGGGCTGGCCGACGATGTCGCCGATGGCGAAGATGTGCGGCACGTTGGTGCGCATCTGGATGTCGACGTTGATGAAGCCGCGATCGGTGACCGCCACGCCCGCGTTGTCGGCGCCGATCTTCTTGCCGTTGGGGCTGCGACCCACGGCCTGCAGCACCAGGTCGTAGGTCTGCGGCGGGGGGGCGTTCTCGCCTTCAAACGCGACTTCGATGCCCGCGTCCGTGGCCTTGGCGGCCACCGTCCTGGTCTTGAGCATGACGTGGTCGAAGCGCGGCGCGTTGAGCTTTTGCCACACCTTGACCAGGTCGCGGTCGGCACCCTGCATCAGTCCGTCGAGCATCTCCACCACGTCCAGGCGCGCGCCCAGCGTGCTGTAGACCGTGCCCATCTCCAGGCCGATGATGCCGCCGCCCAGGATCAGCATCTTCTGGGGTACAGATTTGAGCGCCAGCGCGCCGGTGCTGTCGACCACGCGCGGGTCCTCGGGCATGAAGGGCAGGCGCACGGCCTGGCTGCCGGCGGCGATGATGGCGCGCTTGAACTGCACCACCTTCTTGGCGCCGGTCTTGTCCTGGCCGGCGCCGCTGGTTTCTTCGACCTCGATGTGGTTGGCGCCGACAAAGCTGCCGTAGCCGCGCACGATCGTGACCTTGCGCATCTTGGCCATGGCGCCCAGGCCGCTGGTCAGCTTGCCGATGACTTTCTCTTTGTGGCCGCGCAGTTTGTCGATATCGACCTTGGGCTTGCCGCCGTAGTCGATGCCCAGCGCCGCCAGATGGCCCACTTCGTCCATCACGGCGGCCACGTGCAGCAGCGCCTTGGACGGGATGCAGCCCACGTTCAGGCACACGCCGCCCAACTGTGCGTAGCGCTCGACCAGCACCACCTTCAGGCCCAGGTCGGCCGCGCGGAATGCGGCCGAATAACCGCCCGGCCCGCCACCCAGCACAAGCACGTCGCAGTCCAGATCGGCGTTGCCGCCAAAGCTGGCTGCTACAGGTGCAGGAGCTGCCGGCGCTTGTGGGGCGGGCGCTGCCGCCGGTTTTGGCGCCGACGCCGCAGGCGCGGGCGCGGCGGCGCCGGCGGCCTCCAGCGTCAGCACAACCGAGCCTTCGCTGACTTTGTCGCCCAGCTTGACCGCCAGCGACTTGACGACGCCGGCGTGGCTGCTGGGGATTTCCATCGAGGCCTTGTCGGACTCGACGGTGATCAGGCTTTGTTCGACCTTGACGGTGTCGCCCGGCGCGACCAGCAGTTCGATCACCGCGACCTCGCTGAAATCGCCGATGTCGGGCACCTTGACTTGCACTTCGCTCATTTCAAGGCTCCCCGCTCAAAGCAGCACGCGGCGGAAGTCCGCCAGGATCTGGCCCAGGTACGCGTTGAAGCGCGCGGCCGCGGCGCCGTCGATCACGCGGTGGTCCCAGGTCAGCGACAGCGGCAGCATCAGGCGTGGCTTGAACTTCTCGCCATTCCACACCGGCTCGATGCTGGAGCGGCACACGCCCAGGATGGCCACCTCGGGCGCGTTGATGATGGGCGTGAAGTAGCGCCCGCCAATGCCGCCCAGGCTGCTGATGGTGAAGGTGGCACCGCTCATGTCGGCCGGGCCCAGCTTGCCGTCGCGCGCCTTCTTGGCCAGTTCGCCCATCTCCTGGCTGATTTGCAGCACGCCCTTCTTGTCGGCGTCCTTGATGACGGGCACGACCAGGCCATTGGGCGTGTCGGCCGCGAAACCGATGTGCCAGTACTGCTTGTAGACCAGGGCGTCGCCGTCCAGGCTGCTGTTGAACTCGGGGAATTTCTTCAGCGCCGCCACGCAGGCCTTGATGAGGAAGGCCAGCATGGTGACCTTGACGCCGCTCTTTTCGTTCTCCTTGTTGGTGGCGACGCGGAAGGCTTCGAGGTCGGTGATGTCGGCGTCGTCATGGTTGGTGACGGCCGGGATCATCACGGCGTTGCGCATCAGGTTGGCGCCGCTGATCTTCTTGATGCGACTGAGCTCCTTGCGCTCGATGGGGCCGAACTTGGCGAAGTCGACCTTGGGCCAGGGGATCAGGTTCAGCTCGCCGCCGCCCGTGACGCCGCCGCCGGCCGCCCCCGCAGCGCCCTGCGCCTGGGTGCGCTGCGCGCCGGTCATGACGGCGCGGGTGAAGGCCTGCACGTCTTCCTGGGTGATGCGACCCTTGGGGCCGCTGCCCTTGACCTCGGCGAGCGGCACGCCCAGTTCGCGCGCCAACTTGCGCACGCTGGGGCTGGCATGCGGCAGGCCCAGCGGCGCGCGCGTGGGCTCGTGCGCCGGCACGCTGGCGGCGGGCGCCGGGGCCACCGGCGCCGGCGCGGCAGCGGGCGCCGGGCTGGCGGCCGGGGCACTGGCGGGCGCCAGCGCGGCCGCGGCGGCAGCGCCTTCCAGCACGGCCAGCAGATCGCCCTGGTTGATCTTGTCGCCCACCTTCACCTTGAGTTCCTTGAGCACGCCGGCGGCGCTGGAGGGGATCTCCATCGAGGCCTTGTCGGATTCGACGGTGATCAGGCTCTGCTCGACCTTGATGCTGTCGCCGGGCTGGACGAACACCTCGATCACCGCGACATCCTTGAAATCGCCGATGTCGGGCACGCGCACCTCGACCGGGCCGCTGGCCGCCGGCGCCGCGACAGGTGTTGCCGCAGGCGCCACCTTTGCTACGTTTTCGGGAGCTGCTGGCGCTTGCTGCGTTTGCGCTGCAGGCGCTTTTGCTCCACCATCAGAGACCTCCAGCAGCAGCACGACCGAGCCTTCCTTGACCTTGTCGCCCAGCTTGACCTTGAGTTCCTTGACCATGCCTGCGGCGCTGGAGGGGATCTCCATCGACGCCTTGTCCGATTCGACGGTGATCAGGCTTTGTTCGACCTTGATCGTGTCGCCGGGGGCAACCAGCAACTCGATCACCGCCACGTCCGCGAAGTCGCCGATATCGGGGACCTTGACTTCCACCAGTGCCATGACTTGTCTCCCTCAGGCGTAAAGCGGGTTGATCTTGTCGGCGTCGATGCCGTACTTCTGGATCGCGGCGCTGACGCGCTCCATCGGCAGCTTGCCCTCGTCGGCCAGCGCGCGCAGCGCGGCCAGCGTGATGTAGTGGCGGTTGACCTCAAAGTGTTCGCGCAGGCGATAGCGGAAGTCGCTGCGGCCAAAGCCGTCCGTGCCCAGCACGGTGTAGCTGCGCCCGGCGGGGATGAAGGCGCGGATCTGATCGGCGTAGCTCTTGACGTGGTCGGTCGACGCCACCACCGGACCGCCATGGCCTTGCAGCTGCCGCGTGACGTAGGACTGGCGCTGCGGCGCACCCGGGTGCAACAGGTTCCAGCGCGCCACGTCCTGGCCGTCGCGGCCCAGCTCGTTGAAGCTGGGGCAGCTCCACACGTCGGCCTGTACGCCCCAGTCGGCGGCCAGCAGTGTTTGCGCCTCCAGCGACTCGCGCAGGATCGAGCCCGAACCCAGCAGCTGCACCCGCTTGTCACCCTCGGCGCCCGGCTTGCACAGGTACATGCCGCGGATGATCTGCTCCTCGGTGCCGGGCGTCAGGCCGGGCATGGGGTAGTTCTCGTTCAACAGGGTGATGTAGTAGAAGACGTTGTCCTGCTTCTCGACCATGCGCTTGAGGCCGTCATGCAGGATCACCGCCACCTCATGCGCGAAGCTCGGGTCGTAGCTGACGCAGTTGGGCACGGTGCCAGCCAGGATGTGGCTGTGGCCGTCCTCGTGCTGCAGGCCCTCGCCGTTCAGCGTGGTGCGTCCGCTGGTGCCGCCCAGCAGGAAGCCGCGCGCGCCCAGGTCGCCGGCGGCCCAGGCCAGGTCACCGAAACGCTGGAAGCCGAACATCGAGTAATAGACATAGAACGGCATCATGATGCGGTTGTTGGTGCTGTAGCTGGTCGCCGCCGCGATCCAGCTAGCCATGCCGCCGGCTTCGTTGATGCCTTCCTGCAGGATCTGGCCGTTCTCCTGCTCCTTGTAGTACATCACCTGCTCGTGGTCGACCGGGGTGTACTGCTGGCCCTTGGGGTTGTAGATGCCGATCTGGCGGAACAGCCCCTCCATGCCGAAGGTGCGGGCCTCGTCGACCAGGATGGGCACGACGCGCGGGCCGAAGGCCTTGTCGCGCAGCAGTTGCGTCAGAAAACGCACGAACGCCTGGGTGGTGCTGATCTCGCGCCCGGCAGCGGTAGGCTCCAGCACGGCCTTGAAGGTCTCCAGCGAAGGGATGGTGAACTGCTCGTCGGCCTCGGTGCGGCGGCTGGGCAGATAGCCTCCCAGCGCCTGGCGCCGCTCGTGCAGGTACTTCATCTCCGGCGTGTCGTCGGCCGGCTTGTAGTAGGGCAGCTTGTCGAGCTCGCTGTCGGGGATCGGGATGTTGAAGCGGTCGCGGATGTAGCGGATGTCCTCGTCGGCCAGCTTCTTGGTCTGGTGCACGGTGTTCTTGGCCTCGCCGGCCTTGCCCATGCCGTAGCCCTTGACGGTCTTGACCAGCAGCACGGTGGGCTGGCCGTGGTGTTCGTTGGCGGCATGAAAGGCAGCGTAGACCTTTTCCGGATCGTGGCCGCCGCGGCGCAGCTCCCACAGCTCGTCGTCGGTCATGTGCTCGACCAGCTTGGCGGTTTCGGGGTAGCGGCCAAAGAAGTGCTGGCGCAGATAGGCGCCGTCCATGGCGCGGAAGGTCTGGTAGTCGCCGTCCAGCGTCTCCATCATGAGCTGGCGCAGCTTGCCTGATTTGTCGCGTGCCAGCAGCGGGTCCCAGCCCTTGCCCCACAGCAGCTTGATGACGTGCCAGCCGGCGCCGCGGAAATCGCCCTCCAGCTCCTGGATGATCTTGCCGTTGCCGCGCACCGGGCCGTCCAGGCGCTGCAGGTTGCAGTTGATGACGAAGATCAGGTTGTCCAGGTTCTCGCGCGCCGCCAGGCTGATGGCGCCCTTGCTCTCGGGCTCGTCCATCTCGCCGTCGCCCAGGAACACCCAGACCTTGCGCCTGGCGGTGTCGGCGATGCCGCGCGCGTGCAGGTACTTCAGAAAGCGCGCCTGGTAGATCGCCATCAGCGGGCCAAGGCCCATGCTGACCGTGGGGAACTGCCAGAAACCCGGCATCAGGTGCGGGTGCGGGTAGCTGGACAGGCCCTTGCCCTTGACCTCCTGGCGGAAGTTCTCCAGCTGTTCCTCGCTGATGCGGCCCTCCAGGTAGGCGCGGGCGTAGATGCCGGGCGCGCTGTGGCCCTGGAAGAAGATGCAGTCGCCGCCGTGGGTCTCGCTCTCGGCGTGCCAGAAATGGTTGAAACCCGCGCCCCACATGCTGGCCAGCGAGGCGAACGAACCGATGTGACCGCCCAGGTCGCCCCCGTCTTCGGGGTGCAGGCGGTTGGCGCGCACCACCATGGCCATGGCGTTCCAGCGCATGTACGCGCGCAGGCGCTTTTCGATCGCGATGTTGCCCGGGCAGCGCGCTTCCTGCTCGGGCTCCAGCGTGTTGACGTAGCCGGTGTTGGCCGAGAACGGCAGGTCAATGCTGGCCTGGCGTGCGTGCTCCAGCAGCTCCTCCAGCAGTGCGTGAGCGCGCTCCGGGCCCTCGCGTTCGATGACGGCGGTCAGGGCGTCCAGCCACTCGCGGGTTTCCTGTGCGTCCAGCTCAGCGGCGGTCTGCGCCTTCGAATCTTCAGACATCTGGCGTCTCCTCTGGTGTTGTGAAAGTCATTGTGACCCAAGCAGCCGCAATGATGGCACAAAATCTGGCAATTTCAAATAGAGAATTTGAATACCATATTATGATATTGAAACATTGACCCCAAGGAAACTGCGCGCCGCCTCCAGGCGTTCAGCCGCCATCGCCCAGCGCCGCCTGCCGTCGCAGGCACGTACACTGGACATGCATGCAGTCAGAACACGCCTCCACCCTGTTCGATCCCGGTCCACCGCCGACCCGGTGGCAGCGCCTGCTCAAGGGGCAGGACCCGATCGCCCAGCTGGCGCCGCTGGCGGCCGTGCTGCTGTTCCTGGCGGCCATCGTGTCCGCGTTCTGGTACCTGCGGCTGGAGGAAACCCGGCGCGAGCAGGAAGCGGTCAAGCGTGACGTGGAATACAGCCAGCAGCGCCTGCGCCTGCGCCTGCTGGAACGCCAGGAGCAGCTGATGCGGCTGGCGCGCGAACTGGCTGACCGCGAGATGACGGCCTTGCAGTTCGACGCGCGCGCCGAAGCCATGGTGGCCCAGTACCCAGAACTGCGCGCGGTGAGCTGGATCGATGGCCAGCGCCGCCTGCGCACCACGCAGACCGCGCCCAGCGTGTCGTCCCGCCCCGATTGGCTGGCCGGAGACCGTCTGAAGCCCGGCGACGCGAGCGACGGCTACGAGCTGGCCCAGGACTTGCGGCAGGCGGTGTACAGCCAGCCGCTGGCCGCCGAGGGCAGCGAAGCGGTGCTGTACCTGCACGTGCCGATCACGCCGCGCGCGCAGTTCGCCGGCGTGGTGTTGGCGGAATACTCGGTCGATGGCCTGCTGCGCCATGGCGTGCCGGCCGAGGTGCTGGCCAAGTACGCCGTCTCCTTGCTGGACGCCAAGGGCCAGTTGCTGGCGGGCCAGACCATCCCGGACCGCACCGGCGTGTCGGAATACCTGCCCTGGACCGACCAGGTCAACGCCTTCGACAGTCCGGTGTCCCCGGTCGGCAACGGCCTGGTGCTGCGCGCGCAGGCCTGGCGCACGTCGCAAGGCGTGGTCGGCGGAACGCTGTTCTGGCTGGTGGCGGTGCTGGCCACCATGACGGCCTGGATGCTGATCGCCAACTGGCGCCAGTCGCAGCGCCGCCAGCAGGCCCAGCAGGCGTTGCTGGCCGAGACAAGCTTTCGCCGCGCCATGGAAAACTCCATGCTCACGGGCATGCGCGCACTCGACCTGCAGGGCCGCATCGTCTACGTCAACCCGGCCTTCTGCCAGATGACCGGCTGGAGCGAGGCCGAGCTGATCGGCCAGTCCGAACCCTTCAGCTACTGGCCGGACGCCCACCGCGAGGAACTGTCGGCGCGCCTGAAAGACGAGCTGAGCGGCGCCGCCGACCCGGCGGGGTTCCAGATGAGCGTCAAGCGCAAGAACGGCTCGCTGTTCGATGCCCGCCTGTACGTATCGCCCCTGATCGATGCCACCGGCAAGCACACCGGCTGGATGGCGTCGATGACCGACATCACCGAGCCGAACCGCGTGCGCCACCAGTTGTCGGCCTCCTACGAGCGCTTCACCACCGTGCTGGAGGCGCTGGACGCATCGGTCTCCGTCGCACCGCTGGGCAGCCAGGAACTGCTGTTCGCCAACAAGCTGTACCGCCAGTGGTTCGACGGCACGACCGCCGGGCACCTGAAGCTGGTCGAGCGCGCCGGCAGCCCGGAGACGCAGCTGAGCGACGACGGCCTGGATGCGGTCGACGCCTTCGCCGGCCTGCCGCTGGATCGGCTGGCCTCCGCGCCACTGGCCGAGCATGCCGAGATCTATCTCGATCGCCTGGACAAGTGGCTGGAGGTGCGCTCGCGCTACCTCAACTGGGTCGACGGCCGGCTGGTGCAGATGGTGATCGCCACCGACATCACGGCGCGCCGCCACGCCGAAGAGCAGGCGGCGGCCCAGGCCGAGCGCGCCGAAGCCGCCAGCCGCCTTATCACCATGGGCGAGATGGCCTCCAGCGTGGCGCACGAGCTGAACCAGCCGCTGACCGCCATCAGCAATTACTGCACCGGCATCATCTCGCGCGTCAAGGGCGGGCAGATCAGCCGCGACGACCTGCTGGGCGCCCTGGACAAGACCGCGCGCCAGGCCCAGCGCGCCGGCCAGGTGGTGCAGCACATCCGCAGCTTCGTCAAGCGCAGCGAGCCACGCCGCGAATGGGCCGAGGCGACGCCGATGGTCGAGCAGGTGCTGGAGCTGGCCGAGATCGAGCTGCGCCGGCGCAACGTGCGCCTGGTGCACCACATCGCGCCCGAGCTGCCGGCGCTGTATGTCGACCCGATCCTGATCGAGCAGGTGCTGATGAACCTGATCAAGAACGCCGCCGAGTCGATCGACGTGGCCCAGCGCCCGATCAGCCAGCGGGCGGTGGAGCTGCGCGTGGTGCAGCGCGACATCGAGGATCAGCCCACGGTGCAGTTCAGCGTCACCGACAGCGGGCGCGGCCTGTCGCCCGAAGCGCTGGCGCGGCTGTACGAAGCCTTCTTCTCCACCAAGAGCGACGGCCTGGGCATCGGGCTCAACCTGTGCCGCTCCATCGTCGAATCGCACCAGGGCCGGATCCATGCGGAGAACCTCTACAATGCCGGCCAAATCGTGGGTTGTCGCTTCAGTTTCTGGATTCCGGTCGGCCCGGTCCAGGGTGCCAGCCCGTCCGGCAACAGCATCAGGGAAGTGGCATGAGTCTGATTCCGAAACGAGGCACGGTCTACGTGGTGGACGACGACGAGGCGGTGCGTGATTCGGTGCAGTGGCTGCTGGAAGGCCAGGACTATCGCGTGCGCTGCTTCGAGTCGGCCGAGGCCTTTCTGGCGCGCTACGACGCCCGCGAGGTGGCCTGCCTGATCATCGACATCCGCATGGACGGCATGAGCGGGCTGGAGCTGCAAGAGCGCCTGATCGACCGCGATTCGCCGCTGCCGATGGCCTTCATCACCGGCCACGGCGACGTGCCGCTGGCGGTCGACACCATGAAGAAGGGCGCCATGGATTTCATCCAGAAGCCCTTCAAGGAAGACCAGCTGGTGACGTTGGTCGAGCGCATGCTGGAGCAGGCGCGCGCCAGCTTCGCCGAGCATCAGCAGGCCGCCAGCCGCGACGCGCTGCTGGCCAAGCTGACGGGCCGCGAGGCGCAGGTGCTTGAGCGCATCGTCGCCGGCCGGCTGAACAAGCAGATCGCCGACGACCTGGGCATCAGCATCAAGACGGTGGAGGCGCACCGCGCCAACATCATGGAAAAGCTCGGCGCCAACACCGTGGCCGACCTGCTGAAGATCGCCCTGGGCCAGGCCACGGCCAAGGCCTGAGCGCCCTGACCGCCCGGCCAGTCGCCCTCGGTTGCTAATATTTTGATAGCTGCCTGCGCGCGCCCCGCGTGCGCCAACGCCCCATTGGACACCTCGACATGACGGCCCAACTGATCGACGGCAACGCCCTGGCCTCCAGCGTCCGCGCCGAGGTGGCGCACCGCGTGCTGGCGCTGAAGGCGCGTGGCGTGCAGCCGCGCCTGAGCATCATCCTGGTGGGCGAGAACCCCGCCAGCCAGGTCTACGTGCGCAGCAAGGTGGCCGACAGCGAGCAGACCGGCCTGGCCGCCACGCTGGAGCGCTATCCGGCCGAGCTGACCGAAGCCGAGTTGTTGGCCCGCATCGCCACCCTCAACGCCGACCCGGCGGTGCACGGCATCCTGGTGCAGTTGCCGCTGCCGGCGCACATGAACGCCAATGCCGTGATCGAGGCCATCGCCCCCGCCAAGGACGTGGATGGCTTTCACGTCGCCAGCGCCGGCGCCCTGATGGTGGGCCAGCCCGGTTTTCGCCCCTGCACGCCCTACGGCTGCATGCGCATGCTCGAATCCATCGGCCTGCGCGATCTGAAGGGCAAGCACGCGGCGGTGATCGGCCGCAGCAACATCGTCGGCAAACCCATGGCCATGATGCTGCTGGCCGCCAACGCCACGGTCACCATCTGCCACAGCGGCACGCCCGACCTCGGGGCGCTGACGCGCCAGGCCGACATCGTGGTGGCCGCCGTGGGCAAGCGCAAGGTCCTGACGGCCGACATGATCAAGCCCGGCGCGGTGGTGATCGACGTCGGCATGAACCGCGACGACGCCGGCAAGCTGTGCGGCGACGTCGACTTTGCCGGCGTGCGGGCCGTGGCCGGCTGGATCACTCCGGTGCCCGGCGGCGTGGGGCCGATGACGCGCGCCATGCTGCTGGTCAACACCCTCGAAGCGGCGGAGTCAGCGACACCCCCCTGAGCGGCTGACGCCGCCTCCCCCTCTCTGGCCCTTCGCTTGGAGGGGGACAACGCCACGTGCTGCCCGACGGCAGCGTGGCCGCGCACCTCTCTGGCCCTTCGCTTGGAGGGGGACAACGCCAGTGCCCGGCGCAGGTCCGGGCACGGCGTTCGCTGGCATGGACTGCTCCGCGGCCATGCGTGCCGCGCAATTGCACGCGCCGCTGCCTGTCAGTGACCGCAAAGGTCATTTTGTCATGCCCGCGCCAGCGGGCGTCATTTTTCATTGATGGGGCAGTGGCTTGCAGGCTCTTGAAGCGCCCACACAAGGCCTCAAAATGGGGGGCATGAGCCTTGCCAACAACCCCCTCCTCGACTTTTCCGACCTGCCGCTGTTCGACCAGATCCGCCCCGAACACGTGGCCCCCGCCATTGACCAGCTGCTGACCGACGCCGAGGCGGCGCTGGAAGCCGCCGTGCGTCCCGACACGCCGGCCGACTGGGCCGCGCTGTCGCGCGCGCTGGACGTGCCCGGCGAACGCCTGGGCCGCGCCTGGAGCGTGGTCAGCCACCTGAACGCCGTGATGGACACGCCCGCGCTGCGCGCCGCCTACAACGCCGCCCTGCCGCGGGTGACCGAGTTCTGGACCCGCGTGGGCAGCGACGAGCGCCTGTACGCGCGCTACAAGGCCATCGACCCGGCCGGCCTGAACGACGAGCAGCGGCGCGCGCGTGGCAACGCGCTGCGCGACTTCGTGCTGGGCGGCGCCGAGCTGCAGGGCGCGGCCAAGGCGCGCTACGCCGAGATCCAGGAACGCCTGGCCGAGCTGAGCCAGAAGTTCAGCGAGAACACGCTGGACGCCACCGACGCCTGGGCCCACTGCGCCAGCGAGGCCGAAGTGGACGGCCTGCCGCCCGACGTGAAGACCGCCGCCCGCGCCGCCGCCGAAGCCGACGGCCAGCCGGGCTACAAGCTCACGCTCAAGCTGCCCAGCTACCTGCCGGTGATGCAGTTCGCCCACGACCGCGGCCTGCGCGAGCGTCTGTACCGCGCCTACGTCACGCGCGCCTCCGACCAGGCCGACGGCGACGCCACGCGCTTTGACAACGCGCCGCTGATCCGCGACATCCTGGCCCTGCGCCTCGAAGAAGCGCAACTGCTGGGCTACGCCAACCACGCTGAAGTGTCGCTGGTGCCCAAGATGGCCGAATCGCCCCGGCAGGTGATCGACTTCCTGCGCCAGCTCGCCGCCAAGGCCCGGCCCTACGCCGAGCGCGACGTGGCCGACCTGCGCGCCTTCGCCGACGAGCAGCTCGGCCTGGCCGATCCGCAGAGCTGGGACTGGCCCTACGTGGGCGAGAAGCTCAAGGAAGCGCGCTACGCCTTCAGCGAGCAGGAGGTCAAGCAGTACTTCCAGGCGCCCAAGGTGCTGCAGGGCCTGTTCAAGATCGTCGAAACCCTGTTCGAAGTGGCCATCCGCCGGGACGCGGCGCCGGTCTGGCACCCGACGGTCGAGTTCTACCGCATCGAGCGCGCCGGCCAGCTGCTGGGCCAGTTCTACCTCGACCCCAGCGCCCGCGCCGGCAAGCGCGGCGGCGCCTGGATGGACGACGTGCGCGCGCGCTGGCTGCGCCCCGACAGCGGCCAGCTACAGACCCCCGTCGCGCAGCTGGTGTGCAACTTCGGCGAAGGCGTGGACGGCAAACCGCCGCTGCTGACGCACGACGACGTCATCACCCTGTTCCACGAATTCGGCCATGGCCTGCACCACATGCTGACCCAGGTCAACGAGCGCGACGTCTCCGGCATCAGCGGCGTCGAATGGGACGCGGTGGAGCTGCCCAGCCAGTTCATGGAGAACTTCTGCTGGGAATGGGAGGTGCTGCGCCACATGACGGCCCATGTCGATACCGGCGAGCCGCTGCCGCGCGCCCTGTTCGACAAGATGCTGGCCGCCAAGAATTACCAGGCCGGCATGCAGACCGTGCGCCAGATCGAGTTCGCCCTGTTCGACATGCTGCTGCACACCGCCCACGAGCCCAGCCAGGACTTCCAGCCGCTGCTGGACGCGGTGCGACGCGAGGTCGCGGTGCTGCAACCGCCGCCGTTCGCGCGCACGGCACAGAGCTTCAGCCACATCTTCGCCGGCGGCTACGCGGCGGGCTACTACAGCTACAAGTGGGCCGAGGTGCTGTCGGCCGACGCCTACGCCGCCTTCGAGGAAAGCGTCACGCCCGAGGGCTTGCCCAGCGTCGAAACCGGACGAAAATACCGGCGCGAGATCCTGGAAGCCGGCGGCTCCCGCCCGGCCATGGAGTCGTTCAAGGCCTTTCGCGGCCGCGAGCCCAGCCTGGAGGCGCTGCTGCGCCATCAGGGCATGGCTTGAAGCGCGCCCGGCCCCGCACATCCGTCCGTCATGATCGCCGCCGCAGGAGAAATGCCCGTGCACCGTCGTCGCCAAGTCCCCTTTCTCGCCACGCTGCTGGGCGCCCTGCTGCTGGCCAGCGCCGCGCAGGCGCAGGTCTACCGTTCGAGCGGTCCAGGCGGCGTCAGCTACAGCGACCAACCGCCGCCACCCGCCGCCGGGCGCCAGGTGGCGCCGGTCGGCGGTGGCACGCCAGGCACGGGCGGCGCCACCCTGCCCTATGCGCTCAGCCAGACCGCGCAGCGCTTTCCGGTCACGCTGTACACCTCGCGCGACTGCGCGCCCTGCGACAGCGGGCGCAACCTGCTGGTCAACCGCGGCGTGCCGTTCAGCGAGAAAACCGTGCAGTCCAACGAGGACATCGAGGCCTTGCAGCGCCTGGCCGGCTCGGGCGAGCTGCCGGTGCTGACGGTGGGTGGCCAGCGCCTGAAGGGCTATTCCGACGTCGAATGGAGCCAGTACCTGGACGCCGCCGGCTACCCCAAGAGCTCGCAGTTGCCCGCAGCCTATCGGCGCCCCGCCGCCACCCCGCTGGTGGCGCGCAGCGCCGTGTCCGCGCCGGCTGCCGCGGCCACCGCCGCGCGCCAGACGCCGGCAGCCCCCACGGCGGCGGCCGAACCCAGCATCGCCCCGCCGCGCACCGACACCAATCCGGCCGGCATTCGCTTCTGATTTGATAGCTGCTGGCGCTTTCCAGGCAAGCGCAAACGCCAAAAACAGCAACAAAAAACCCGCCCAAGCAAGGCGGGTTCGCGGCGGGCGCATGAACGGCTTATTTGCCGACCGTGGCCTCCTGGCGCAAGATGGCGTACAGCTCGTCCTTGATGCGCAGCTTTTCCTTTTTCAGCGTCTCGATCTCGCTGTGGGTGGCGCCCGCATCGTGGCCTTCCATGGCCGTGATCTGGTGGTCCAGCTCGTTGTGTTTCTCGAACAGGTTCAGAAAGCGGGCATTGGAGCCCTCGCCCTTGAGGCGGGTGATCAGGTCGCGGTATTCAGGAAACATCGGTTCTCCTCAGTGGTCACGAAGCGATCATAAACCGCCGCGCGCGCCGCCGGCATCGGTGGCCACGCAATCGGCGAAGTAGCGCACGTGGCCGCGGTCATCCTCGACCTCGACCAGGCCGTGGATGTCGGTCTCGAAGCCCGGGCATTCGATGGCGAAGTCGCGCGCGAACTTCAGGTAGTCGACGATCTTGCGGTTGAACACCTCGCCCGGGATGAGCAGCGGAATGCCGGGCGGATACGGTGTCACCAGCGCGGTGGTGATGCGCCCTTCCAGCTGGTCGATCTCCACCCGCTCGACCTGGCGGCGAGCGATGCAGGCGTAGGCGTCGGCCGGGTTCATGGCCGGCGTCAGCTCGCTCAGGTACATGTCGGTGGTCAGGCGCGCGATGTCGTACTTGGCGTAGAGCTGGTGCACGTGCTGGCACAGGTCGCGCAGCCCCATCTTCTCGTAGCGGCGGTGCTGGGCGCAGAACTCCGGCATGATGCGCCACATCGGCTGGTTGCGGTCGTAGTCGTCCTTGAACTGCTGCAAGGCCGTGACCAGCGTGTTCCATCGGCCCTTGGTGATGCCGATGGTGAACATGATGAAGAAGCTGTAGAGACCCGTCTTCTCGACCACCACGCCGTGCTCGGCCAGGAACTTGGTGACGATGCTGGCGGGTATGCCGCTCTTGTCGAACTTGCCGTCCAGATTGAGGCCGGGCGTGACGATGGTGGCCTTGATCGGGTCCAGCATGTTGAAGCCCGAGGCCAGCTTGCCAAAGCCGTGCCAGCTGCGGCCTTTCGCGCCGTTCTTGATGACCCAGTCGTCGGCACGCCCGACGCCTTCCTCGGCAATCTTCTCGGGCCCCCAGACCTTGAACCACCAGTCGCCCTGGCCGAAGTCGGCCTCCACCTTGCGCATGGCGCGGCGGAAGTCCAGCGCCTCGGCGATGCTCTCCTCCACCATGGCGGTGCCGCCGGGCGGCTCCATCATGGCGGCCGCCACGTCGCAGCTGGCGATGATGCTGTACTGCGGGCTGGTCGAGGTGTGCATCAGGTAGGCCTCGTTGAACAGGTAGCGGTCCAGCTTGACCTGCTGCGAGTCCTGCACCAGCACATGGCTGGCCTGGCTGATGCCAGCCAGCAGCTTGTGGATGGACTGGGTCGAATACACCACCGACTGCCGCGGCCGCGCGCGCTTCTTGCCCATGGCATGGTAGGTGCCGTAGAAGGGGTGAAACGCGGCGTGCGGCAGCCAGGCTTCGTCGAAGTGCAGATTGTCGACGTAGCCGTCCAGCATGCCCTTGATCGCCTCGGTGTCGTACAGCACGCCGTCGTAGGTGGACTGCGTCAGCGTCAGGATGCGCGGCTTGACGCTGTCGGCGTCCACGTGCTGCAGCAGCGGGTTGGCGCGGATCTTGGCCTTGATGGTCTCGGGCTCGAACTCGCTGCGCGGGATCGGGCCGATGATGCCGTAGTGGTTGCGCGTTGGCTTGAGGAAGACCGGAATCGCCCCTGTCATGATGATGGCGTGCAGGTTGCTCTTGTGGCAGTTGCGGTCGACCACCACCACGTCGCCCGGCGCCACCGTGTGGTGCCAGACGATCTTGTTGGACGTCGACGTGCCGTTGGTGACGAAGAAGCAGTGGTCGGCATTGAAAATGCGCGCCGCGTTGCGCTCGCTGTCGCCGATGGCGCCGTTGTGGTCCAGCAACTGGCCAAGCTCCTCCACCGCGTTGCATACGTCGGCCCGCAGCATGTTCTCGCCGTAGAACTGGTGGTACATCTGGCCGATGGGCGACTTCAGGAACGCCACCCCGCCCGAATGGCCCGGGCAATGCCACGAGTAGGAGCCGTCCTCGGCGTAGTCCAGCAGCGCGCGGAAGAATGGCGGCTGAATGCCCTCCAGGTAGCTCTTGGCCTCGCGCACGATGTGCTTGGCCACGAACTCCGGCGTGTCCTCGAACATGTGAATGAAGCCGTGCAACTCGCGCAGCACGTCGTTGGGCAGGTGCTGGCTGGTCTTGGTCTCGCCGTGCAGGTAGATCGGCACGTCCTCGTTCTTGCGCCGCACCTCGGCGATGAAATTGCGCAGGCTCTGCACCGCCGGCGACGACTCCTCGTCGTTGCCCAGCTCCTCGTCGTCGATCGACAGGATGAAGGCGCTGGCGCGGCTTTGCTGCTGGGCAAACTGGCTCAGGTCGCCGTAGCTGGTGGCGCCCACCACCTCGAAGCCCTCATCCTCGATCGCCTTGGCCAGGGCACGAATGCCCAGGCCTGAGATGTTGTCGGCACGGTAGTCTTCGTCGATGATGACGATGGGAAAGCGGAACTTCATGGGACTTGACTCCTGCCGAAGGCGGCAAAACAGCGCGCAAGTGTACGGAATTGCCAAGGCACCAAGCGGAAGCGGCGGACACATGCCCGACAATCGCGCTCCAGTGGTACTTCTAAACGATTAATTGGAGGCGCGCATGGCCGAATCAACCCTCTGGTGGATTGCCGCCGGGCTGCTGGTGGCCGCCGAGTTGCTGACCGGCACCTTCTACCTGCTGATGCTGGCCATCGGCGGCGTGGCCGGCGCGCTGGCCGCCCATGCCGGGCTGGGACTGAGCGGGCAACTCGTCAGCGGCGGCGTGACCGGCGGCGTGGCGGTGCTGATCAGCTATCTCGTGCGCCGGCGCCGACCGGGTGACCCCTCGCCACGCGCCGACCGCAGCGTCAACCTGGACGTCGGCGAAACCGTGCAGATCGACCACTGGAGCGCCGACGGCACGGCCCAGATCCGCTACCGCGGCGCACCCTGGACCGCCGTGCTGCGCCCCGGCGGCACGCCCCGGCCGGGCCCGCACCGCGTGGTCGAACTGGTGGGCAGCCGCCTGCTGGTCGAGCCGGTCTGACTGACGGCGCACCGCCGACGCCCACCCACCCTCAAGAGAAGGACGTTCACCGTGGAAATCGCACTCATCATCGTCATCATCGCCGCGCTGTTCATCAAGCTGGCGATCAAGGTCGTGCCGCAGCAGAACGCCTGGGTCATCGAGCGGCTGGGCAAGTACCACGGCACGCTGGCACCCGGGCTCAACTTCATCATGCCCTTCCTGGACCGCGTGGCCTACCGCCACGGCCTGAAGGAGATCCCCATGGACGTGCCCAGCCAGGTGTGCATCACGCGCGACAACACCCAGCTGCAGGTGGACGGCATCCTGTACTTTCAGGTCACCGACCCGATGCGCGCCAGCTACGGCGCCAGCAACTACGTGGTCGCCATCACCCAGCTGGCGCAGACCACGCTGCGCAGCGTGATCGGCAAGCTGGAGCTGGACAAGACCTTCGAGGAGCGTGACATGATCAACGCCAAGGTGGTCGAGGCCATCGACGAAGCGGCGTTGAATTGGGGCGTGAAGGTGTTGCGCTACGAAATCAAGGACCTCACCCCGCCGGCCGAGATCCTGCGCTCCATGCAGGCGCAGATCACCGCCGAACGCGAAAAGCGCGCCGTCATCGCCACGTCGGAAGGCAAGCGCCAGGAAGAAATCAACCTGGCGGAGGGCCAGAAGCAGGCGGCCATCGCCAAGTCCGAAGGCGAAAAGCAGGCCGCCATCAACAATGCCCAGGGCCAGGCCGCCGCCATCACCGAGGTGGCCAACGCCACCGCCGTGGCGCTGGCGCGCATCGGCACCGCCATCCGCCAACCCGGGGGCGAGCAAGCGGTGCAGCTGAAGGTGGCCGAACGGGCCGTCGAAGCCTACAGCCAGCTGGCCAGCCAGGCCCGCACCACGCTGGTGGTGCCCAGCAACATGACCGAGGTGTCGGCCCTCATCAGCTCGGCCATGAAGATGGTGCAGGCGCAGCAACCCGGCCAGGACCGGGCGCAGTGACGCGCTACAATAGCCGGCTCCACGGAGAGGTGGATGAGTGGTTTAAGTCGCACGCCTGGAAAGCGTGTGTGGGTTAATAGCCCACCGCGGGTTCGAATCCCGCCCTCTCCGCCAGGAACCCTTATTTCATGCGGCCTTCGGGCCGTTTTTCATTCCACACCCCCAATTACATCCCATTGCGGCGTGCGGTCTGGCCCCCTCGCGTCTGGGCGGGCCTCCCACGCGCGCGGGGATCACCTGCATCCGAATTCCGTCCAAACTTTGGACGAAAAGACCGGGCCTCCCACGCGCGCGCGGGGATCACGTTTGCAAAAGCCGGGGGTCAACCCCCACCTTCCTACGCCCACGCGCGCGCGGGGATCACCCTCCCGGAAAATTTTCCGGAAGGTGTTGGCGACCTACGCCCACGCGCGCGCGGGGATCACCCCGTCTGCTTGCACATCAGCACCAGCTCCCGGCCCGTGCTTTTCACGTCGATCACCGACTGGATGCCGTACAGCTTTGCCCCATGCTTCACGCGCATGGCGGACTTCACGCCCGGCCGGTAGCGCAGGCGCACGCGGATGGTCGTCTCGGACTGGTTTTGCATGGCGGCCAGGTACTCGCGGCCCGTCAGGGGCTCCACGGCGGCCCAGGCGGACAGGTAGGTCTGCCACTCGCTCAGGGGCTGGCCGTAGTCGTCAAAGCCCTCTACAAGCTCTTCAATCGTGACCCGCTGGTCAAGGGTGCCCGCGCGCACGATCACGCCTCCATCATCCGGTACGGGGCCAGCAGGCGGTCATAGAGCCGGTTGTCTGACAGCGGCCGGTCGGTCACGCTCTCGCGGTTCTCGTACAGCGCTCCAACGAGCATCAGCACCGCGATTTCCACGGCCGGATAGCTGGGCAGCGTGGGCACGTTGAGATAGTCACAGACACTGTGAACAGCGCCGTCGATCAGGGTCTGAATCAGCGCGTCTTCATCGGTGTGGTCAACCCGAAGATGGGCTTTGGCTTCGGTCAGGGTGGGCATGGGTTACTCCTTGAATGGGTGCCGGTCGCGAGCGCAAAAGGTATGCAGTAGCGCTCGGCATACTGCTGGCGACACTCCACCGGCTGACGGGGTTTTTCATGATCGCGGCACTCACCGTCTGATCCGCGTCCGGGCTCTCCTTGCGGCCCTCCCGGCCAGGGTTAAACAAACATGAAGGCATCGGCGTCATACGCTGCAATCTCTTCGCTGGTGCTTGCCGCGCCCATCGCCATCGCCAGCGCTTGCAGGCCGTCAATGCGTCCGGTGCTTTTGGCCTTGGTCAACTTGCGGTTTCCCGCTGGATCTCGTTCGATCACGGCATTGGCCGCGCACATCGTCAACACCGGGTGATTGCCGTGGGCAACACGTCCGTTCAACAATTCAGCTTCCAGCGCGTCCAGGGCGGGCGACATTGATTGAAAGCCTTGTCCCCATGGAACGAGGGGAAGGTCAGCTCCGAGGCGATCCAGCTCTTTCTTGAGCACGTCCATGCGCCAGCGGTCAAAGGCAATCGCACGCACGTCCAGACCGTCCAGAATTTCAAGCATGTCGGTGGCCAGGTGCTCATAGTCCACCGAAGCGCCGGGGGTGGTGCGTAGGTGCCCTTGCTGCGCCCACATGTCATAGGGCACGCGGTCACGCTTTGCCCGGTCGGCAATGCCCTGCTCAGGCGTCCAGAAGTAGGGCCTGACGTGCCACACGCCGTCAACCTGGCCCACCAGCACCAGGGCGGTTAAGTCCGTCCTTGCCGACAAGTCCAGGCCGGCGAAGACAGGCCCGTCGAATGGCTCAGGCTCGGCACCGCAGGCTTTCCACACGTCGGCAGATATGAACGGGTTCACCGCGCTCACACGCTGATTGAGCACCAGCCAGCGGAACGTCGCCTCTGCGGACGGAAGTCGCTGCGCTTGCTGGGCTTGCTCCTTGACGTCTTCCAGGCTGCGAAACAGGCCCATGGCGGGGTTTGCTGCGGCCCATGCTTCGGTGTCCACCAGCTCGCAGTCCTTCGGCGCTGCATGAAGGTGGCAAACAGTTTTCTTGTCGGCTCCCGTCAATGCATCGTCAATCCACAGACTCAGCAAATCGGCGTCGGTGGCCGCCTGAGTCGATATGACGATCAGCAGCGGGTTTTCGTGCGCGCCCTGGCTGGTGGTGATGGCGTCAATGAAGTCTGAGCGTGGGCCTCGCACCTGGCCGGCTTCGTCCAGGATGGCAAGCACCGGGGAAAGTCCATGCGCTGTCTGGCCATCAGCGGCCAGGGCTCGATATTCGGTGTTCAGCGGCAGGCCGATAAGCCTTTTCCCGCTGGGCACGATGCGCACGCGCTTCGCCAGCTCGGGGCTTTGCTGCACCATCTTTGACGCCAGGTTGAACACGAGCGCCGCCTGATCGCGGCTCATGGCACCACTGACAATCTGAGCGTTCGGCTTTGCCTCGGGGCCGACAAGATGCGCCAGCAGCAGACCCGCAATCAGCCCAGTCTTCCCGTTCTTGCGCGCGATGGACAAGATAGCTCTACGGGTGCCGGCTGGGTTGTCGTAGGTGTCGCGGATGAACTGCTTTTGAAACTCGGCCAGCACCAGCGGTTTGCCCACCAGCGCACCTTCGGGCACGCGGCAGAATTTTTCAATGAACTGGATCACCAGCTCGGCGCGGGTCATAGCACGTACAGCTTGGGCAGTAGCGGATCGTCTTCCTGCTCGCGGGCTTCGCGTTCAGCCGTCGCTGCTTTGCCGGCGTCCCTTGCTTCGCCCACCGTGGCGAGCGCGTGAACTTGGATGGCGCGGGCAATCATGACCACGCGCTTGGACAGCATTTCCAGGGCCTTGGCGGCGGGGTTGATCTTGTCGGCCAGGACGTAGCCCTCGACGTCCAATTGCGCCTGCAGCGTCTCCATGTCGGCCATGGCGCGGGCCAGGTGTGCCGCTGAAACCAGGTCGGCCGGCGTCCAGGTGCTGCGGGCCTTGGACTCGACGATGCGCTGCCAGAACGGTTGATCTTGTTCGCGCAGGGTGACACACAGGGGCGGCTCGATAGGCGCTTGGGCGGCGTTCTGGTAAGCCTCAGCGGCAGCGTGGATGCTGTCGGAGCGCAGGCGGCGGGCAGTGGACTTCATGGCAGTGAGTTAGCGTTGAAATTGAGGGAACAGGGCGGTTCTGGCGAATCGGTTGCTGGCGATTTCCGCCACGGACTCGCAGGGTCAAGCGGCCAGCCATTGCTATCACATCCATAGCTAACTGCCTTGCCCATGTCGGCTTGCGTCTTCCGGCTGTGGCATTCGTGGCACAGCGGCTGCAGGTTGTCCATGCTGTTGTTCGTCGGGTCGTTGTCGATATGGTCAACGTCGGTCGCGGCCACGATGCGCCCTTGCTCCTTGCACATGCGGCACAGCGGCTCGGTATCGAGCACGTGGGCGCGCAGGGTGCGCCATGCCTTGCCATTCAGCGCAAGGGTGCGGCCCGTCTCAATCTGCCGTCGCTTGAGCGTCTTCATGGTTGGTCGGCTTGCGGGCAGCATTGGCGTAGCGCTTGCTCGGGTAGTCGCCCAGGGCGGCGGGTGCGGGTGCTGGTGCGGGCTGGTTGTCGATGCCTTGGACGGCGGGCAGGTTTTCCAGCTTGCGGGCTTCGCTTCGGAGCATCCAGCCGTCGCGGATGCCCGACGAATAGAAGCTGGCGCGGGTGGTGCTGTCGCCTCTCAGTAGCCCCTCGACTTGGTGCTCGGCAAAGTAGATTCGTCTGCCGGCTTCGGTCAGCAGCTTGGATGCAATGGCTTGCTCCCATGCCACCAGGTGCCGGCGTAGGGACAGGGTGACAAACTGCCTCGCCATCTCCACCGAATTGCTGTAGTTGCCATGGCGAAGATCACCGATCACGGTCGGGGGCACGCGGAACAGGCGGGCCACTTCCTCGACTGAGAATTGCCGCGCTGCAATCCATTCGGCATCTTCGAGCGTCATGCTCACCTGCTGGAACTCAACACCGCTTTCGAGGATGGCGGTCTTGCCGGCGTTCGCTCCTCCCGCATGTTGCGATGCCCAGCTATCGCGGATGGCAATCCTTTGCTCAGGCTTCAACAGGCCGGGGAACTTCAACACACCCGATAGGCGGGTGCCGTTGGCAAATGTCCCGGCTCCATGGTCTTGCTCGGCTTGGGCCAGGTCAATCACACCACGGGCGGCTTGGATGGGACTGATCCCCAGCACGCCGTCAGGCCCCAGGCGGTGGCGCAGGTGCAGGACTTCATGGGACAGCAGGCGAACCAGTCTGCCGTCGCTGTCGGTGTATTCGTAGGCCAGCTTGTCCCCGTTGCGAATGACGCTCACGCGGTCGGGGTTGATGGGCCACAGTGCAACCACTTGACCGGCGCTATCAAATTCGATGCGGGCGTAGGCGTTGCCTCGCAGCAGCACGGCGGCTTGCATGGCCTCGCGGAACTCCAATGCCGTCTGGTGCTCGTTGGCTTGATCGTGCAGGACGCGGTACAGCGGGTGCTCGCTGGCCCTCGTTCTGTCTTCGCCGTCGCGCTTGAACAGGATCAGGGGCAACGAGGCCACGGTCTCGGAAATGGCCGACACGCAGGCATAGACAGCACTGATTCCCTCGGGGTCGCTGCTGGTGTTGCGCAGGGCTTGAAAGGCGGCCCAGGTGTCGTTCGGGTTGTATGCCCGACGTTCGTAGCCCATGCGGCTGGCCAGGCGTTGAATCAGTCCCATAGACAAGTCTCAAGCCACAGGCGGCGGGTGTCGTTGTTGATGATGTTCTTGCGGGTGCGCAGGGCCACCGACGTATCGGCATACGCGGGATCGGCGGTCAGGGTGACTTCACTCAGCTCCACGTCCAGCAGCTCCCGCACAAGCTGGGCTCCGCGTTGTTCCCAGCGGTCGCCACCGTCACGAACCCGGAACCCGAAGGAGCACCCGGCCACGTCGCCACGTTCAACGAGGATGGCCAGGTCTTTGCCGTGCGTGGTGTTCGGTAGGTCAAGCTCGAAGGCCAGGCCGCGCGGGTCTTCGCGCAGCTTCAAAGTCTTGCTGCGCGTGGTGCCGAGTAGGGCCTCGCCTTGATGGTGGTACAGGGCGCGAATGTTGGAGCCGCTTTCCAGGGACTTGCGAAAGGCACCATTGCGGATGACCTCAACGAACCCGCCCAGGTCGGTTTCGCTGTTGAAGATCGCGGCGTAGCCGTGCAGCTTCTTGCCGTCGCTGCGCAGCTCGCCAGTAGAGCGGACTTCCAACATTCGCTATCCCTTAGATGGTGATGTCTTCCACCTTCACGAACGCCTGCGGGTTGCGTACCGCAGCGTCCATGGTGTGCAGGATGCGCAGTTGCACCGCGCCGGCTTCGTAGTAGGTCGGGGCGTAGGGGTTCGCCAGAATCTCGGTCGCGCCCCACTCACCGATCACCAGCTGCGTGAAGTCGCCCAGGATCATGCGGCCCTTGTCGGGCGTGCCGGTCTTGGCTTCAAGCTGGTTGGTGACGTGGGCGGGGATGCCTGCCACTCGACCGGCGTTCAGCAGATACTCGGCTCCGACCGTGGCGTCCTTCAAGGTGCTGGCCAGCTTCGTGGCCACCTTCGGATGGATCAGCGCGGCATTGGGCGAAGCATTCACCAGCGCCAGCTTTTCCAGCAGGCCCAGTAGGTTAGCCCAGCTCAGGGTGGCCAGGGTGCCCACCTGCACATTGGCAGCGGCCAGGATGCCCACCGGCTGCTTGGCAACAGCAGTGCCGTGGATCAGCGCCTTGTCTACTGCGGCGGACACCACTTGGACGAAGTCATCGCGGACCAGCTGCTCGATAGCCGGGTTGCTTTGCTGGATCAGTTGACGGCTCAGACTGGACAGCGCCCCGACGTGCTTCGGGCTCAGGCCGATGGTGTCGAACGTCGGATTGCTCTCGGTCAGCGAATCGCCTTCGTTCAGCCAGTAGGCCGTCGATGCGCCGGTCTGCTTGGGGATCACCACGTCGCCGCGCAGGCCCGATAGGACTCGGGCACCCAGCGAGCGGACGATCAGGCTGTTGCGCAGCAGGCCGATGAACTCGGATGCCTTGTAATCGTCGGGGACGATCTTGTCAGCCGTGGTGGTGGTCTGGGTGGCGCGCTTTTCAAAGATGCTCGCCGGCACCAGCAGGCCGCCCTTCTTGGGCTCGATGCCCTGGCGCTTGGCTTCGGCCTGAAACTCGGCAAGTGCGCCGGTAACCGAACGGTTCTCGACTTGCGCGCGGATGGCGTCCAGGACGTTGACGCCGCTCTCGAACTCGCGCTGCTTGTTGTCGGTCGGTGCCGTGCGGCGCTCCATGTCTTCGAGGAACTGCGCGCGGGCTTCGTCGGCTTCCAGGCGGGTGATTTCGGCCTTGATGGCGTCGAACTGCTTTTGCTGATCGGCGGTCAATTCCTTGTTGCCATCCAGCAGGGCGCGGGCTTCAGCTACTTTCAGGGCGCGGGCTTCGCGCAGGTCGTTGAGTTTCATAAGGTTGGCTCTTTGCAAAAAGTCATGACAGCTACAGATATAGCGCCCTTCAAAAAAGATAGCAATACAGTGATATTTCGTGAGACTACGCAGCTTGTGTCGCTGTTGCTTTCGGCTTACGGGTGAAGCATGTGAAGGGTTTTCCGAATAACACGTATCGCGTGCGCGCGCGCACGGGTGAACGGTGTAATTGGAAACGGCTTCACATGCTTCACCGCCCGCGACTCGCCGCCAAATAGTCCCCTCCGGACGGGCTCAGTGTCAGCCCCATGAACACCCTTCCCGCCTTGGTGTGCTTCTTGTCGAACATGCGTTCGAGGCGCTGCGAAAAGTTGCGCATGGCGGGGGCGTGCTCGCCGTTGCGCTCTTTCCATTGCTGGAATGATTCGTACAGCTTGGTTGCGCCGGCTTCGCCCTTGGGGTCACGCACGCAGCATTCGACAATCCACTGTTCAAGGTCGTTCTGTTCAGCCATGTAGGCGCGCGACGCCTCGGCCACGGCTGCGGGTATGGCTAGCCCGCCAGCGGCCCATTTGCGCGCCCCCTCGATAGCCCATGCAAGGATGCCGGGGTACTCTGAGCGCAGCTTGTCGGGTAGGTTGCTATCGCGGCGCGCGCCTTCGAACCGCTGCGCAAACGGCACCAGCACCAGCCGGCGCACCATAGCGAAGTCATCGCCCTTCAGCCGGGGTTTGAAGTTGCCGGCGATGATGTGCTTATGCGTGACGGGGAAGGTAAAGAAGTCCTGGCGCATGTAGCGTGCGGTCAGGGTTTCGTCACCCGTCAGCGACTTTATGCGGCTTTCTGCCCAGTGGGCCGATTCCTCAATCTCTGAGCTAATGGCAAGGCGCTTGCCGTGTAGGCTGGCAAGCATGGTCGGGTGACTCTCATGCTTCGAAGTCATCAGAGCTTCGCTTGGCAAGTTGTGGCTGTAGGTGCCACCGATGGCGCGTAGCACGTCTAGGAATACGCTCTTGCCGTTCGATCCGCTGCCATGCAGGAAAAACAGTTTCTGTTCCTTGATGCTGCCCGTCAGTGCATAGCCGGCCATGCGTTGAATGAACTCAACCATTTCCAAGTCACCGCCGAAAACCTCGGACACAAACTTGTCCCATGTCGGGGTCGCCATGCGCTGGGGCGCGATGCGTGTCGCTTGCGTGAACAGTAGCCCGTCGCGTGAAACCGCCCCTCCGGTCTCCAGGTCTATTACGTGCGTCGGCGTGTTCAGCAGCATGGGGTGCCTGTCCCATTCGCCCACGGGCGTGACGATGCCGGGCGCGCTGCGCGCTAGCATCAGCAGCGCATTGGCAGTGCTGAAGGCGCATATTTTTGCGGCCAGCTTCGCGCTATCCAGCCCCGAAGCGGCGGCCTTGCAAACCTGCTTCGCACTGGTGAAGCGGCTCAGGTGTTGATCGCGCACCCAATGCGGGCCGGTGTTCACCATCCAATCCATGCCTGGTGTCCATCGCAGCTTGCCGGCGGCTTCTAGAGTAAACGCTTCGGCCAGTGCTTGTTCGCTGCCGAATGGCAACCCGTCACCATCGTCGCCCACCGCTGATTCGAATGCTTCATACGGGTCGCTATCGCCCTCATGACGCGGCGCGAAGCGCTCCGCATTCTGTAGCACTTCCTCGATTCTCTGGCGGGCATTCATGCGGCCACCTCCTGCACTACGTCGTTCAGGTCTTTTTGATCCTGGCGGGTGATGAAGACCTCGACACCAGCAGCGGCCCACATGCCGGCACACTTGCGCGATTCGCGGATGCCGGCCTCGTCGTTATCGCAGGCGACGGTGAGGCTTTCAATGCCGGGCAGCGGTGCGAACTTGCCAAGCTGGCCAGCGCTGATCAGCGCCCATACAGGTTGAAAGGCATGCGCCAAGCTCAGGGCGGTTTCGATGCCCTCTGCAATGCCCAGGCCGTGCGTCACGTCTTCGTCGGGCCACAGGCGAACGACGCCACCGGCCAGCGCGTGCCCGCCTAACACCATGCGAGCCTTGTCGCCCAGCGCGGCCGGCTTGGTGCCGTCGCCGTTGATCCAGGTGCGATGCAGGCTCAGGGGTTTGCAAGTGCGCGCGTGCGTCACCAGCGCCACCAGCGCCGGGCCGGTGTAGCCGTCAGGATGATCCAGCGCCGGATGCCAGCGCAGATCGCCTTCAAGCGGAGGGATCACGCAGTTGCGCGCCCGCAGGTAATCGACTGCCACGCCATCAAGCTGGCGGCAGCTCGCCCACAGATCACGGCCCGAGCCGGAAAGGTCGGTGCGCTTCGGGCGCTGCGGCTTGCTGGCGGGCGGCGGCGGCGTGCGGCGGTGTTGGCCACGGTGCGATGCGACGAATGCGCAACGAAAGCAATGCGCCACCATGCCGCCGTCAGGCTTGATCGTCACGCCAAGCGTCTTGTCGCGCGGGCCGCGCCCACAGTCGGGACACGTCAGGCGGTGGCTGCCGACTTCAAGGCATTCCCAGGCGATCATTTGCCGCCCTTCACCTTGGAATCACGCCACGCGATCAGCTCGCCCGTATCAAATACGGTGCAGCGCGCAGACAGGCGGCGGCCCTTGGGGAAGTCTTGTTTCTCGGCAGCCCAGCGCCAGAAAGTCGGCAGGGACACGCCCAGAAGCTCCGCGCCCTGCTTCGGGCGGGATGAAGGCGGATAGCGTTTCGTTTGCATCAGTTAACCTTTCAGGGTCTGCAACGTATTTACGTCGCATTGATGCAAATCATGTAGGCGGGTCAGAAAATACCACCCACCCGCAAGGAGGAAAATCCGCTCGCTAGGTGGGGTGCCGAAGTGGAGAATCGCGCAGCCGCTTTTCTACATCCTTAGCGTCAAGCGGATTATCTTTCAAGTCGAAAATCGCCGTGGCAATATGAGCTATCGCCGTTGGCTTGCCGGCATTGAATTCCCGCCGAAACTGCCAATCAAGGTGGCGGATAAACATCGTGATCTCTGGCGACTTGCCTTCATCGTGCTGCGCCGGCCTCACGGACGCGCGAGTCGGAAGCCCGTCCCTGCGCTTCTCGGCTTCCTCGATCGTCCATTCCAGCACGTCATCAGCAATGGCCAGCGGGTAGCCGGTTTCGTAGCCCCCTTTTCTGAGTGAGTGCCACCCCAGTTCCAGCAGAATATCCGGCTCGCCCTCGGCATCCAAACCATAGGCAAAGCTCGCAACAGAGTCACCCGGCATAATCGCCCGAATCGCTGATTTAAGCTCTTTCGCCAAACTGATCACGCGCTGAATATCTTCTTTTTCGTGCGAAGCTGGTGGCCGTCCATATTCCCGCATCGTCAGATCGAAAGCGGTATTAACCCGCCACAGCACGGCGCCCACGTGGGAAGCATCGTCACCGAATTGTTTCCAGACAAGATCGGCGCCAAAACCGCTTGAAAGGCGCTGTAGGACGTGGCGATGAAAAGCAAAGTTGCGCAAGTCGGGTAGGTCGCTCAGGCGCCTCTTGACTTCCTCGATTGCCGTCAAAGTCATGCCGCACCCCGAATCGGCACCACGTCCGCAGTAGCTGGCACGGTGCCACAGTAGGCGGCCCAATCGGCCATCAAGGCGCGTCGCTTTTCAAACAAGGTTCCCCGCTGATAAGCAGCCTCGGCCTTGTCTTTCAACTGGTGCGCCAGCGCGTGTTCGATAACCTCCCTCGGGTGCGCGGTCGATTCGCCGGCCCAATCGCGGAATGTGCTTCGGAAGCCATGCACGGTCAGATCGGCCCGATTCATGCGCTTGAGTAGCTGCAACCCGGCCATATTGGAAAGCGGCCTGCCCTTGGGGCCGGGGAAAACAAACTCGCCTTCGGATTGGTCGCGCAGCGCCCTCAGGATGCCGATGGCGCGGTCGCTCAGGGGGATGGCGTGTTCCTTGCCGGCCTTCATTCGGTCAGCCGGAATTGTCCAAACCTTCGCGCTCAGGTCGAACTCGCGCCACTGCGCATTGATGGCTTCGGACGTGCGGCAGGCGGTCAGGATGATGAACTCGACAGCCAGCGCCGCAGCACCGGGCATGCCCCGCAGCTCTTGCATGAATGGGCCAATCTCCCGCCACGGCAGCGCCGGGTGATGCACTACCTTGGCCACCTTCGCGCGGGCCGGCAATGTCATGTCAAGGTGGCCTTTCCACCGGGCCGGGTTTTCGCCCTCTCGGTAGCCTTGCACACGCGCCCAATCCAGCACAGATTCAATGCGCCCCCTTAGTCGCGAAGCTGTCTCAGGCTTTGCTGTCCATATCGGCTGCAACACGCGCAACACCTGCGCGGTATCCACACGCGATACAGGTAGTTCACCAATGATCGGGCTGGCGTAGGTGGCGAGCGTGTTTTCCCATTGCCGGCGGTGCTTGTCGTTGCGCCAGCCAGCGGCGTGCGCGTCTATGTAGGCCTCGGCGGCCTTGTCGAAGGTAATGATGCTGGCGTCGGCCATGCGGCGCTGTAGCGCATCCTCGCGCCTTGCCTCGATGGGGTCGAAGCCGTCCGCCAGCAGTTGCCGCGCCGCCCTTGCCCGCTCGCGCGCCTCAGCCAAGGAAAAGGTGGTGACGCCCCCCAGCCCCATTTCGCGGGCGCGCTTGTTGAGCATGAACCGGAACACCCAGGTCTTGGCGCCGGTCGGCAGCACCTGCAAATACAGCCCGCCCCCGTCGCCGTAGCGGCCAGGTTCGGCCAGCTTTTCAACCTGCTTCGCGGTCAGCGCAAATTCTCTCCGCCTAACCATGACACCCCCAAATGCATCCACAATCAGGACTGCGATTCTAGGGTGTTTCGTGATATCACGCAAGGTTAACGGATGCACCGTAACCTGTTGATGTGATTGGGATTTTTAGGCTTTCTGAGACCAGCTGATATCAAGCCGAAAACGGACGCCCTCTCCGCCAGGATTTGCAAGTCAGCGGCCCCGGGCCGCTTTTTTTGTGCGCGCTCAAGCCGCCAACGCGTACAGCTCGTCGCCCACCGCCTGCACCAGGCGCTGCTCGATCAGCAGATCCAGGTGCATCTGGATGCTGCGGCGCTCGGCGCTGTCGATGTAGGGCAGATCGAAGCCGACCGGATACAGCAGGCGGCGCGCCACCAGTTGCGCCAGCGTGTGCGGGCCTTCGCGCAGGTAGCCCAGCAGGCGCTCGTGGCGCTCGTCGATCTTGGCGGCAAAGCGCACCAGCGCCTGCTCGAACGCCGCCCGCTCGGTGATCACACCGCGGTGGTGCGAGGTGATCCACACGCGCGCGTCCAGCTCGCGCACCTTTGCTAGGCTGCGCTGGAACTGCCGCAGGTCCGACGAGGCGTCGCCGTAGTAGGGACCGAAGCCGGTCAGGTCGATGTCGCCGATGAAGGCGATGCCCTCGCTGTCGACGACCAGCGCCGAATGGCCCGCGGTGTGGCCCGGCAGGTGGTGCGCCCGCACGCGCACGCCGCCGCCCAGGTCCCACTCGGCGTCGTGCGTGTAACCAGTGGCGTCGGGGCGCGGCTGGTAGCTGAAGTCGCGCTCGATCATCGGGCGCAGCGCCTCCAGCGCGGCCGGGGTGTAGCCGTAGTGGCGCGCCATGCCGTCCCAGGACTGCACCGCCGCCAGGTCGGCCTCGTGCGCTTGCACGGCGGCGTGGCGCAGGCGGCCCAGCGCCACCGTGTGGTCTTCGTGCACATGGCCCAGCAGCACCATGTCAACCTCATCCAGGTCGGGCCCAATGTGCAGCGCCACGCGCGGTGTGTCAAAAGCCACGCGGGTGTCGCTGCCCTGCACGATGACCTGATTGCCGTCGGGGTACTTGCCGGACTTGTCACCCAGATAGACCCGCACCGGGCCGAAGTCGAGATGTTCCATGAACTACAAATTCAATAGCTGCTCGCGCTCGCCCAGAAAGCGCCAGAGGCACATTTGATCCAACAACATTCAGTGGCGCAGGGCTTGTGGCACCCAGTCGCCATCGCGCTCCTGCCCCGGCACCGCGTACAGCTCGGGTGTGCCCGGGCTGAGCGCCCTACCCTGCAGCGACCAGCGGTGACGCGCCGCGAAGTCAAAGCCCGCCGAAGTCTGCCGGCAGGCGATATCACCCTGGCGGAAGTCGGGCGCCAGATCCTCGCACGGAATGCCGGCCACTGCTGGCGATGCGGCCACCGGGACGCTGGCGCGCCCGTCCTGGCGCGGCAGGTAGAAGGCGCGCAGGCGGCCGTCCGGCTCGCGCAGCAGCAGTAGCGCGATGCGGCCCGCGTCCTGCACGCGCAGGCCCTCGGGCAGGTAGCGCGCATCGGTCGGCGCGCCCACCCACACGAAGCCGCCAGGCGGCAGGCGCGCCACGCGCACGGCGGGCGGGCCGTCGGCGGCGGGCGGGCCGCCGGCAAAGCGCCAGCCCAGCACCAGGGCGGCCAGCAGCGCCACGGCCAGCATGGCGTTGAACGCCAGCGTCAGCAGACGCCGCTCGGTCAGCGCGGGCATGGCGTGACGAAGGCGGTGCGATCAATCAAAGCGCAGGGTCTGCACGCCCTGGGCCGTGCCCAGCAGGCAGACCTGCGCCTTCTGGTGGGCGAAGACGCCCACGGTGACGACGCCGGGCCATTGGTTGACGGTGCTCTCGAACGCCAGCGGATCGCCGATGCGCAGGCCGCGCACGTCCAGGATGTGCTGGCCGTTGTCGGTGACCAGCGGGGCGCCACCCGACAGCCGCAACTCGGCCTTGCCGCCCAGGGCGGCGAACTGGCGCACGATGCGCTGGGCCGCCATCGGAATGACCTCCACCGGCAGCGGAAAGCGCCCCAGCACGTCAACGCGCTTGCTGTCGTCGGCGATGCAGACGAAGCGGCGCGACTGCGCGGCCACGATCTTCTCGCGCGTCAGCGCCGCGCCGCCGCCCTTGATCATGTGGCCGCGCGGGTCGATCTCGTCGGCGCCGTCGATGTAGACGGCGATCTCGCCCACTGCGTTGCAGTCGAACACCGGGATGCCCAGGGCCTTCAGGCGCGCCGTCGACGCCTCGGACGAGGACACCGCGCCGGGGATGCGCCCCTTCATGCCGGCCAGCGCGTCGATGAAGTGGTTCACCGTCGATCCGGTGCCCACGCCCACCACCTGGCCGGCCTCGACGTACTCGAGCGCGGCGCGCCCGACCATGGCTTTCAGTTCGTCCTGTGTCATTTGCGACAATTTCCGATTAAACCCATCACAGCAAAGAATTATCCAATGGCCCTGCTGCCCTACGGCCTGTCGCGCGCCGTCCTGTTCAACATGGACCCCGAGGCCGCGCACGAGCTCACCATCGACATGCTGGCGCGCGGCGCCGGCACCCCGCTGCAGTGGGCTTGGTGCCATGGCCGCGTCGACGACCCCGTCACCCTGGCCGGCCTGACGCTGCCCAACCGCGTCGGCCTGGCCGCCGGGCTGGACAAGAACGCGCGCGCCATCGACGGCCTGGCGGCGATGGGCTTCGGCTTTGTCGAAGTCGGCACCGTCACCCCGCTGGCCCAACCCGGCAACCCCAAGCCGCGCATGTTCCGCCTGCCCGCCGCGCAGGCGTTGATCAACCGCATGGGCTTCAACAACGACGGGCTGGACGCCTTCGTGCGCAACGTGCAGAACTCCCGTTTTCATAGCGGTTTGCGCACGGCTGGCGGGCGCCAGCGCATGATTCTTGGCCTGAACATCGGCAAGAACGCCGCCACACCGATCGAGCGCGCCACCGACGACTACCTGGCGGGCCTGGCCGGCGTCTATCCGCACGCGGACTACGTGACGGTCAATATCTCCAGCCCCAACACCAAGAACCTGCGCGAGCTGCAGAGCGACGCCGCGCTGCACGCCCTGCTGTCGGCGCTGAAGTCGCGCCAGGGCGAACTGGCGGCCGAGCACGGCCGGCAGGTGCCGCTGTTCCTGAAGATCGCGCCCGACCTGGATGAGTCGCAGGTGCAGGCCATCGCCGAGGCCCTGCGGCGCCACGGCATGGACGGCGTGATCGCCACCAACACCACGCTGTCGCGCGAGGCCGTGCAGGGCATGGCCCACGCCCAGGAGGCCGGCGGCCTGTCCGGCGCGCCGGTGCGCGAGGCCAGCAACGCCGTCATCCGCGCACTGCGCGCCGCGCTCGGCAAGGGCTTTCCCATCATCGGCGTGGGCGGCATCCTGAGTGGGGCCGACGCCGTGGCCAAGATCGAGGCCGGGGCCGACGCGGTGCAGATCTACACCGGGTTGATCTACAAGGGCCCGGCGCTGGTGCAGGAGGTGGCGCGCGCGCTGCGCGTCGGCGCGGCTCAGCCGGCACCGGCGTAGAGCGCTTCGATCTCGGCCGCGTAGGCCTTGTAGATGCTGGCGCGGCGTACCTTCATGGTGGCGGTGACCTCTCCATCGTCGTGATCCAGTTCCTTGGTCAGCAGGTGAAACCTGCGGATCTGAGCCACCTGGGCCAGGCGCGCGTTGCCCTTGGCCACCTCGTCCTCGATCAACTGGCGCACCTCGGGCGTCTCGACCAGCGAGCGGAAGTGGGTGAAGGCGATGCGCCGCGCCTCGGCCCATTTGCCGACGGTGTCGGCTTCGATCTGCACCAGCGCGCTGACGAACTTGCGGCCATCGGCGACGACGATGCACTCCTTGATGTAGGGGCTGCCCTTCATCGTGTTCTCGATCTCCGAAGGCGTCAGGTTCTTGCCGCCCGCGGTGATCATGATGTCCTTCAGGCGATCGACGATGCGGATCTGCCCGCCCTCCTGGCGCACCACGTCGCCGGTGTGCAGCCATCCGTCCACGATGGTCTGGGCCGTGGCCTCCGGGCTCTTGTAGTAGCCGGCGAACACCATTTCGCCACGGATCTGCAGTTCGCCGTTGTCGGCCACCCGGTGTTCGACCCCGTCGGTCACCGGACCGACGGTGCCGACCACCACGTCGTTGAGCTGATGGCCGGTGACCATGCCCGAGGACTCGGTCAGGCCGTAGACCTCGATCAGCGGCACGCCGAGGGTGCGGAAGAAGCGCACCACATCGGGCGCGATCGGTGCCGCGCCGGTGAGCGCCACGCGCACCCGACGCAGGCCGCAGAAATTCTGCAGCGCGCGAAACACCAGCCAGTAGGCGGCGGCATACCGCAGTCGCTCGCCCAGGCTCCACCGCGCACGCGGCTTCTCCGCCAGCGGCGCACAGACCGCCTGCGCGCGCTCGAACAGCGCCCGGCGCAGCGCGCCGGTCTCCTGCATCTTGATCGAGATGGAGGCGTGCAGCTTCTCCCAGATGCGCGGCACGCCCAGGAACATGCTGGGCGCGACCTCGCGCAGGTCCTCCTGCACGGTCCGGATCGACTCGCCAAAGTTCACCTGCGAACCCAGGTAGATCGGCACGAAGGTGCTCAGCATCTGCTCGGCCACGTGGCACAGCGGCAGATAGGACAGGTGCGATGCCCCTGCGTCCAGCTCCAGGCGCTCGACGATGCCGGGCACCACGCCACGCATGTTGCGCCACGAGATCATGGCGCCCTTGGGCTTGCCGGTCGAGCCCGAGGTGTAGATCATCAGACCGATGTCATCGAGCTGCTGGCGCGCCAGTGCCCCGTCGATCAGGCGCTGACGGCCGGCTTGCCCGCCCAGTTGCTCCACGTCCTTGAAGCTGGCGATCAGCGCGCGTTGCTCGGGGGGGTAGTCGCGCAGGCCCTTGGTCTCGACCATGATGATCTTGCGCAGGCGCGGCAGCTGCTCCAGCGCCTCCAGCACCTTGTCGACCTGCTCCTGATCCTCGCAGACCATGATGTCGATGTCGGCGTGGCCGACCACGTAAGCCACCTCGGGCGTCGGGCTGGTGGGATACACACCGACCGTGACGGCCCCCAGCAGGCTGGCGCCCATCTGGGCCAGCACCCACTCGATGCGGTTTTCCGAGATCACGCCCAGGTGCCCGTCCGTGGCCAGGCCCAGCGTGGCCAGCCCCTGCGCGAAATGGCTGGCGCGTTCGTAGTACTGTGCCCACGTATAGGGCTTCCAGATGCCGAAGTCCTTCTGCCGGATCGCCACGCGATCAGCATCGCGCTGCGCACGCTCGCGCAGCATCTGCGGCAGGGTCAGCTCGGGCAGCATGCCGGCGTTCGTCAAGACAGCCACCTCTTGCGACGCTTGTAATGCTTGATCTCGCGGAAACTCCGGGTCTCCCCGCCGCCACCCATGCCGAGGTAGAACTCGCGCACATCGGCGTCGCTGGCCAGGCGCTCGGCCGTGCCATCGATCACGATCTTGCCGTTTTCCATGATGTAACCACTGTGCGCGACAGCCAGCGCCACGGTGGCGTTCTGCTCGACCAGCATCATGCTGGTGCCGTGCTCGGCGTTGATGCGCACGATGATGCCGAAGATCTCTTCCACCAGCTTGGGCGACAGACCGAGCGAGGGTTCATCCAGCAGCATCAGCTGAGGCTGCGCGATCAGCGCGCGCCCGATCGCCAGCATCTGCTGCTCGCCACCCGACAGGTAACCCGCCAGCCCCTTGCGGCGCTCGTGCAGACGCGGGAAGTAGCGATAGACCAGGTCGAAGTCCGGCCGGGCCGCTGTCTTTCTACCGGTCAGCGCGTAGGTGGCGGCAACCAGGTTCTCCTCGACCGTCAAATCCTCGAACACGTGGCGCCCCTCCATCACGTGCGCGAGGCCACCACGCACCAGCTCTTGCGGCGCCAGACGAGCCGTGTCCTGCCCCTGAAAGCGGATGCTGCCCGACTCCAGTGCCCCGTCCTCCAGGCTGAGCAGGTTGGACACGGCTTTCAGCGTCGTGCTCTTGCCGGCGCCGTTGCTGCCCAGCAGCGCCACGATCTGGCCACGCGGCACGGCCAGCGACAGGCCGCGCAGGGCCTGCACCGCCTTGTTGTAGACCACCTCGATGTTGTTGACCTCGAGGATCAGGTCGCTCGCGCGCGGGTTCATGTCCGTCACTCACCGCCTGGGCATGACCCCTTCGCCGCGGTGCGAGCGCGACGTGGATCGGGTTTGCCGCGCCAGCCCCGCCGCCGCGCGGCACGGGCGCGGCGACGGCAGGACAGGCCAGGGCCGAGAAGAAGGCTCACAACTTGATCCAGTCGGATGCCGCCACCATCTTCTGGGCCTTCATGTCGGCCTTGTAGACGCGACCGACCGGGATCGAGTTGCCCGCAATGCTGATGGGCACGCCGATCAGACCGCCCGTGTCGAAGTCGCGAATCGAATTGAGCGCCGCCTTCAGGTTGTCGCCCGTCAAGGGCTTGTTCCCCTCCAGGCAGCGCTTGGCCGACTCGAGGAACAGCATCGCTGCCAGCATGCCCTGCATGTAGGCGGTGCTCTGGTATTGCGGACGCATGGCACGCACCTTCTCCAGCAGCGGTGCCTTCTCGGTATCGTAGTAGTAGCGGTAGGGCATCACGCCCATGAAGCCGTCGCCGTCCGGCCCCATCTTCATCACCGTGGAGCTGTCCATGGTCCAGAAGGTGCCCATCCACTTGCTCGTCATCCCCTGCTGCTTGCCCTGGGTGATGAACTCGGGAATGGGCGCCAGGATGTAGCCGTGGAAGATGGTGTAGTCGGGCGCGGCCCGACGCAGCTTGATGACCTCGGTGGACACGTCCACGCTGCCGGCCGCCGTCATGATCTTGATCGGCACCGACAGGCCCAGGGCCTTGGCCGCGGCCTCGCTCTTGTCGATCGGGTCGCGACCGAATTCGGAGTCCGAATACACGAAGGCCACCTTGGCGCCCGGCTTCTCCTTGGCGATGTGCTTGAGCAGGATGCCGAACATCTCGGTGTAGTCCGGGCCCACCAGGAACTGGTGCGGATACTTCTTGGGGTCGTTCAGTTCGCTGGCGAAGGACGCGCCGGCCATCAGGATGTTGCCGTTGCGCTCCAGTTCGGGGTTGATGGTCTTGGAAAAGCCCGTGGAGTCGCCGTAGTACAGGCTGACCTTGTTCTGGCTGGTGATCTTCTTGAAGGCCGCCACCGAGACGTCGACTTTGTAGCCCGTGTCCTCGGGCACGTACTTCACCTTGCGGCCCTTGATGCCGCCAGCGTCGTTGATGATCTTCACGTAGTCCTGGATGCCGTCGTTGATGCCGACACCAGCAAAGGCAAACACGCCGGTCATCGGAATCGAGCCACCGATGACGATTTCCTCGGCGCTCTGCGCCAGGACAGACAGCGGCTTGGTCAGCGCTGCGGCGCCCGCCGCGGCCGTGCCCAGCATCAGGCTGCGGCGGCGATGGGAAAGGGGTTGCTGAGCCATGAATATCTCCTTGAGGCAGGACGTTGAAAAAATGGCCGCTCGCTCAATTGCGGAATGGCCACAGGTGAAAGAACCGTCGGATGCGGCGCCACATCTCGGCCAGCCCCAGCGGCTCGAAAATCAGGAAGCCGACGATCAGCGCGCCGAAGATGATCAGGCGCACGGGGGACAGCAGCACCGCCAGGTTGGTGCTGGCCGGCAGCAGATCGAACACCAGCTTGAGCACCTCCGGCACCATCGTCATGAACACCGCGCCCAGGATGCTGCCCAGCGTGGAGCCCATGCCTCCGACGATGATGGCGGCGAGAAAGAAGATCGACATCGACAACGGAAAGCTCTCCGGCGTGATGACGCGGAAGAAGTACGCCCATAGCCCGCCGGCGACGCCCGCATAGAACGAGGACAGGCCGAACGACAGCAGCTTGTAGCGCAGCAGCGGGATGCCCAGCACCTCGGCCGAGATGTCGCGATCACGGATGGCGATGAAGGCGCGGCCGATGCGGGTGCGAAACAGGTTGGCCGCGCCCAACAGCATGAGCATGGTCAGCGGGACGATCAGCCAGTACAGCCGGAACGAGGTGTCCAGCTCCACCCCGAACAGCCGCCCGGGCGACATCGACAAGCCGCTGGTGCCGCCGGTGAACTCCAGGTTGGCGAACAGGAAGTGGGCGATGAAGGTGGCCGCGATGGTGACGATCGCCAGATACAGGCCCTTGACGCGCAGCGACGGCACACCGACGACGACACCGCCCAGCATGGCGACCACGCCACCCGCCAGCAGGTTCAACAGCAGCGGCGTGCCCCAGCGAATCTGCAGGATCGCCACCGTGTAGGCACCCAGCCCCATGAAGGCTGCCTGCCCCAGGCTGACCAGGCCGGTGTAGCCCGTGAGAATGTTCAGGCCGGCGCTGCTGGCGATGTTGATGGCCACCAGGCAGGCCATGTACAGCCAGTAATCGTTGGCAACGAACGGCAGCAGCACCAGACAGGCGGCCGCGACGACCAGCCACGCCCGCTGCGTGCGTGAATCGAACAGCGCCGCGTCGGCGACGTAGCTTTCCTTGAGGGTTCCGATGCGCATGCGGTGGCCTACAACCTCTCGATGTCCCGCGTGCCGAACAACCCGTAGGGCCGCACCATGAGGATGCCCACCAACACCACGAACGTCGCCAGCAGCTTGAACTCTCCCCCCAGGTAGGCGGCCGCCAGGCCCTCGACCAGACCGACGATCAGGCCCGCCACCAGCGCCCCCAGCACGCTGTCCAGGCCGCCGACGATCACCACCACCAGCACCGACAGGCCGAACACCCCCATGGACGAGGAAATCCCGCCGATCGACCCGACGATGATGCCGGACACGGCCGCCAGCATGGCCGACACCACCCAGGACAGCGAGAACACCCGCGGCACGTTGATGCCCACGACGTAGGCCGCCGCCTGATCACTGGCGGTGGCACGCAGCGCCACGCCACCTCGCCAGTAGCGAAACACCAGCAGCACCGCGGCAATGAACACCGCCGCGATCACGGCACCCCAGAACACCTTGGGCGCCAGGAAGGCATCGCCCACCATCACGGGCTTGGTCGGCATGAAGTCCGGCAAGCGGCGCTGATCGGCACCCCAGATGATCTCCACCAGCCCGACCAGGATCGAGCCCAGCCCCACGGTGACCATGAACGCGGAAATCGGGGGCTCGCCCAGCAGCGGCCGGATCACGAGGCGTTCGATCAGGCCGCCCAGCATGCCGCTGGCCAGCACCGCCGCCGGGATCGCGAGCCACAGCGGCAGCGCCCACATGGCCGCAAAGGTGAAGAACAGGTAGCCGCCCGCCATCAGCAGCTCACCGATCGCCAGGTTCACCACCCGGGTCGCCTTGTAGACCAGCACGAAGGCCAGCGCCGCCAGCGCGTACAGACCGCCGCCCGCCAGGCCCGTGAGGCAGACCTCGAACAGGTAGCCCCAGTCCATCATGCCGCTTCCTGCCCCTGAGGCGCGGCGGCTTGCAGCTTGCGGCGCAGCTCATCGACATTGCCCGAACCCAGGTAGGCGCGGGTCACCTCCGGGTCGGCCTGCACCTGCGCCGGCACGCCCTGGGCGATGACCTGACCGAAGTTGAGCACCACCACATGGTCCGACAGATCCATCACCATGCCCATGTCGTGCTCGACCATCAGCACCGTCACGCCCCATTCGGCGCGCACGTCGAGGATGAAGCGCGCCATGTCCTCGGTCTCCTCGCGGTTCATGCCGGCCACGGGCTCGTCGAGCATCAGGATCTCGGGCTGCATGGCGAGCGCGCGCGCCATCTCGACGCGCTTTTGCAGGCCGTAGGACAGGGCAGAGACGGGGGCGTGGCGAATGTGGTCGATCTCCAGGAAGTCGATGATGCGCTCCTCGATGTCGCGGCGCAGTTCGGCCTCCTCGCGACGCGCGCGGCCCAGGTAGAACAGCGCGTCGAGCACATTGGTCTTGAGGTGCGCGTGGCGGCCGAGCTTGATGTTGTCGAGCACCGTCATGCCGCGAAACAGCGCGATGTTCTGGAAGCTGCGCCCCAGGCCCATGCGCGCGCGCAGTGGCGCTGGAATGCGGGTGATGTCCTGCCCCTTGAACCGGATGTGGCCCGCCGATGGCCGATAAAAACCCGAGATGGTGTTGAACAGCGAGGTCTTGCCCGCCCCGTTGGGACCGATCACGGCCGTGATGCTGCCCGGCTGCACGGCAAACCCGACGCCCGACAGCGCCCGCACGCCGCCGAACGCCAGCGTGAGCTCATGCACCACGAGCAAGGGCTCCGCGTCGCCTGACCCGCCAAGTGCCTCCGCCGTCGTCATGATCCGTTGTTGGGGTTAGTTCGAATCCCACGATCGCTACTTGACCGTAGACTAGTTACCGAAAAGTAAAATATACCGGCGAACCCCCGTGACCCGGGATCGGTGTTTTCCCGATGGAGCACGGCACGCAGACATGGCGAAGACTGCAAACCTCCCCCCCTCCCGCCGGCGCACGCGCGCCCAGACGGTCGTCGATTCGCCCTGGAGCCCCGCTGCCGGGCGCGAGCAGCAGCGCGAAGCCAAGCGCAATGCCGTGCTGTCCACGGCCGCCGAGATGTTCAACGAACGGGGCTTTCACGCCACATCGCTGGACGACATCGCCGCCCGCCTGCACGTCACCAAGCCGACGCTCTACTACTACGTCAAGAACAAGGACGAGATCCTGCTCGAATGCGTGCGCAAGGGCCTGCACATGACGCTGGAGGGCATCGAAGCCTCGCGTGCCGCAGGCGGTCGGGCGATCGACCAGTTGCGCGCCTGCATGCTGGCCTACGGCCACGTGGTCACCCAACCCTTCGGCATGTGCCTGATCCGCGTCGGTGACCAGGAAGTGCCGGTCGACAGCCGAATCGAGCTGCGCCGCCTGAAGTCGCTCATCGACCAGGCGTTCCGGCGCCTGGTCGCCGCCGGCGTCGAGGAAGGCAGCCTGCGTCCGTGCGATCCCAAGCTCACCGCCTTCACCATCGCCGGCGGGCTGAGCTGGATCGGACGCTGGTACCGGCCCGATGGCGAGCATTGCGGCGACGACGTCGTCCGGCAATGCGTGGCGACGCTGCTCGAAGGGATCGTGAGCCCCGCCAAGCCCCCGCCACGCACAGGCGGCCGACGCCGATCAACGTCGATCTGAAAGCACGCGGCCGCCCGCCAGGCTGGCGGAGCACGGCGCAGCCGTCACGCCTCAAGCCGGCGCCAACGCCTCGGTGCTCACGTGCCACGCGATCGCCAGACAGCTGGTCAGCCCCGGCGACTCGATGCCCAGCAGGTTGACCAGCCCCGCCATGCCGTGCTCGCGCGGCCCTTCAATGCGAAAGTCGGCCGCCGGCTCGCCCGGGCCGGTGAGCTTGGGCCGCATGCCGACGTAGCCCGGCTGTAGCGCCCCATCCGGCAGCGCCGGCCAGTAATGGCGCACTTCGGCGTAGAAGGCATCGGCGCGCGCCGGATCGACCGTGAAATCGTCGGGCGCATCGACCCACTGCACGTCGGGGCCGAACTTGGCCTGCCCGCCCAAGTCCAGCGTCAGGTGCACGCCCAGGCTGGGCGAGTCGCGTTCCACCACCGGGTAGATCAGGCGGCTGAAAGGGGCGCGGCCCGCGAGGGTGAAGTAGCTGCCCTTGGCCCAGTGCGTAGGCAATGGCGGGCGGTGCGCGGGCGGCAGGCCGTCGGTGGCGTGGGTGAGCGCGATGGCGCCCAGGCCAGCGGCGTTGACCACGCTGCGGGCGATCAGCGTGGTGTCGCCTTCGTCACCGGATACTTCAATTTTTATAGCTGCTTGCGCTTTCCCATCCAGCGCGGCAATGCTTTTTACCTTGGAATGCGTGGCCAGCAGACCGCCGGCGTTCTCGACATCGCCGAGCAGCGAGAGCATGAGGCCGTGGCTGTCGACGATGCCGGTGGACGGCGACAGCAGCGCGGCCTGACATTCCAGCTGCGGCTCCAGCGCCAGCGCCTGCTCGCGCGAGAGCCATTGCAGGTCGGCCACACCATTGTCCACGGCGCGCGCCTGGATGGCGCGCAGTTCATTCACTTGTGCGGCGGTGGCGGCCACGATCAGCTTGCCGCAGCGGCGATGATTGATACCGCGCTCGGCGCAGTAGTCGTACAGCATCTGACGGCCCGCCACGCACAGGCGCGCCTTCAGCGACCCAGCCGGGTAGTAGATGCCGGCGTGGATGACTTCGCTGTTGCGCGCGCTGGTCTGGGTGCCGAAGGTCTCTTGCGCCTCCAGCACCAGCACCTCGCGCCCGGCCAGGGCCAGCGCGCGCGCCACCGCCAGGCCGACCACGCCGGCGCCGATGACCACGCCATCGACCTGCTCCACGCTCATGTGCACCCCTCGAAACCCCGCAGCACGCTGGCCGCGTTCAGACCCAGTTCGGCCGCCGCGTAGCCGCCCTCGAGGATGAAGGCCGTGGGCAGGCCCAGCGCCTGCAGACGCTGGCCCAGGCGCACGAAGTCGGCGGCCTGCAGTTGAAAGGTGCTGATCGGGTCGCCGGCAAAGGTGTCCAGCCCCAGCGACACCACCAGCGCGTCGGCGCGGTGCCGGGCGATGCGCTGGCAGGCCGCCGCCAGCGCCTCGAACCATGCCGCCACGCTGCTGCCGGCTGCCAGCGGCAGGTTCAGGTTGAAGCCCTGCCCGGCGCCCGCGCCGGTCTCGTCGGCGTGGCCCAGGTAGAACGGGTATTCGGTGCGCGGGTCGCCGTGGATGCTGACGAACAGCACGTCGGCGCGGTCGTAGAAGATGGCCTGCGTGCCGTTGCCGTGGTGGTAGTCCACGTCCAGCACCGCCACGCGCGCGGCGCCGCCGGCACGCAGCGCCTGCGCGCACACGGCGGCGTTGTTGATGAAGCAGTAGCCACCCATGAAGTCGGGCCCCGCGTGGTGGCCGGGCGGGCGCGTGGCGCAGAACACCACGCGCTCGCCCTGCCCCAGCGCCTGCGCACTGCTGGCGGCGGCGTCGGCCGCGGCCTTGGCGGCCGTCCAGGTGCCGGCAACCATGGGACTGCCGTTGTCCATCGAATACAGGCCCAGGCGGGCGATGAAGTTGTCCGGCTCCACATCGCTGCGCAGCGTGCGCACCGGCCACACGCTGGGAAAGGGTTGCACGCCGGCGTTGGCGGCGTCCAGCGCCAGCCACTGCTGCCAGGCGGTGCGCAAGAAATCGAGGTAGCGCGGGGCATGCACCTGGAGCAGCAGGGGCGCGCTGTCGCAGTCGGGGGCGCGCAGCGCATGGCCGGCGGCGCGCAGGGCTTGTTCGACGAAGCGGGCGCGGCTGGGGTTTTCAAAGCAGGGCACGCGCTGGCCACGAAAAATCTCGTGCGCCGGGTCGTGGCCAGCCTGTTCGGCGGTGGTGAAGATCAGCATCGGTGGCGGCCGGGCTGCGTGCGCGCGCGGCGAGCGCCCATGTTAGGGCATCCCAGGTTGTCGCCAACACCCCGGCTCAGGGTCGACACCAGGGCGGGCGACGGCACACACCCACCCCGGCTGCACGGGCCTGCCCTCAGCCTGAGGGCAGCCGTTGGCCGCCCGTCATCTTCGGTCGCACGCGTCCCACGGCCACCTTCGGGCTCACTGGGCTGACAGTGCGAACGCCCGAAGGTCGGACGCTTCGTAGCCGAGGTCGCTGCCCCAGCCGTCGGTGGCCATTTCGTAGACGTCAAGCCGCTCACCGAACGCCGCCGTCGTGCACTCCGGCTTGCCCGCGCAGGCGGCCGGCAGGTTCAGCGTCATCATGTCGTGCACCGTGCGGGTGATGACGAAGCTGCCGACGCCGCCCGACGGCGACAGGATCTGCGTTGCGCTGCGCACCACTGAAAAAGCATGGGTGGCGAAGCCATGCGGGTGGTAGGCCACGTAGGGCATGGACACCGAAGCGCCCGGCGCGAAGCGCAACACGCCGCAGCACGGATCGGCCGTGCCGCTGGGCGTCCAGGGCGCGCCGACGCCGGCCCAGCAGTGGTTGTTGTCCACGTGCAGGGTCAGCACCAGGCTGTTGCCCTGCACCAGGCTGCCGCCGCCAGGCTGCGTCACGGAGCTGGCCTTGACGGTCGGGATCGAGCCGCTCAGGCTCACACTGTCGGGCACGTAGTAGTCGATGCCCTTGGCGGCGATGTCGATCTGGTTGCCGGCCGCGTCGTACAGATCGAGCTTGATTTGGTAGAGGCCACTCTCATCGACGCTGCCGGGCACCACATCGCCGTCTTCTTCGAACGCCAGCCCGCGCGAGAACACCCGGCTGTCGAACTCTCCGTTCTCGGTGTCCAGCACCGCATTGGCTATGGTCCACTGGCCAAGCGGCGGCAGTGCCGGTGGAATCTCGTACAGCTCCAGCGTCTGACCGCCCACCACCATGTGGTTGGGCCCCAGCCGGTAGGGGTCGATCACCAGGTCGGTGCCGACCATGTGCGCATAGTGGCGGTTGACCTCGACGCTGAGCGGCTTGAAGTCACCGGCCATGCCCTTGCGCCAAGACAGCTGGTAGTAGCGCACACCCAGCGATTCGCGCAGCGCGTTATCGAAGTCCAGCCGCGGCCGCAGCACGCCGCCCCAGGGCGCGCCACTTTGCAGCAGACCCAGGTTGTCGCCCGTCGTACCGGGGGCCCCGCCGCCGTGGATGGCTTTCAGCGAGGTGTTGCCGACCGCCGTGAACAGCACCCAGTTGTCGCCCGGGTGGTAGGGCCGGCAGGGCGAGCAGGCGATGGCCCAGGGGCTGGTGGTGATCAGCGTCACCGGCGTGCCACAGACGTAGTTCCAGTGCGTGTGGCAGGGCACCGGGGTGGGCTCGTAGATGCTCACGTTCAGCCAGCCGAACAGGCGCTGCTGGGCCGTGAAATACAGGTCAGGCACATCGCTGCTCTGGCAGCCGCGCCAGACCACGGCGCGGAACTGGCCACATTCGTCGGTCACCGCGGTGGCCACCTTCTGCTTGGTGACGATGTGCGGATAGAACCAGCACAGCAGCGGCCGCACCAGCTCGGGGTGACGGATCAGCGCCTGCTGAAACTGCTGCGCGTTGCCGATCTGCGCCAGGGTCTTCAGCTCGCCGGCCTGTGGCGCGGCATGAAAGCTCGCCAGCACGGCGGCGCCGCTGCCGATGCCGGGGGTGCGCCCGGCACGCATGGCGCGGCGCTGTGCCAGTGGCACCGGGTCCGGTCCAGGGCCGGGCGGCGGCAGGGGCCCCGGCCCGTCGATCGGCCACGGTCCGGGCGGCTCCGGCCAGGGCGGGCGCGGCTCGACGATCACCCTGCGCAGCCCGTCGATGACCCAGGGCGGCAGCCGCGGCACGAGCACCGGCCAGGGATCGACCTCCCACACGTCGACGCTGGCGTGACACACCGGCAGTTCCAGCGGCAGACCGCCGCTGACCACGCGCTTGAGCAAGGTCCCGCGCACCACGCAGCGGCCCAGCAGCCAGCAGCGCCAGCTGTCCGGATCGATCGTCAGCACCAGCTTCGGGCGCGGGTCCTTGAGCGACAGCCGCAGTGGCCGCGCCACCGCGCCGCGGCGCAGCAACTCGCTGGCCTCGGGCCGCTCCAGCGTGGGCCCCACCAGCACCCGCACCGCCGTGTCCTCGGTGCCGACGGCCAGCGCCAGCCGCGCCTGGCCGCGTTCATCCGCCGGCTGCATGGCGAGCAGCTTGCCGCCGGCCGAATAGGCATAGACCGCCGGTTGGGGGGCGGCCTGCCGATCGTCCACCTCCTGCAGCTGCACATGGACCGACAGCTCGACCTTGCCCGAGCCGCCCGCGTTGTCAGGATTTCTGGCCATGATGTTCTCCTTCCGTTGCGTTCACCGTCCAACCCTTGCGGGCGCCGGCGGCGCACGGGCCGCCGGCCGCCGCGGGACTCAATCGTCGTCGTCCTCGGCCTCGCCGACCGGGCAGCAGCGGTATTGCTGCGCCTGATCGAGCAGCTCGATCTCGCGCTTGAGCTTCTCGTTCTCCAGCCGCTTGCGTTCGAGTTCGAGCTCGATCTCACGATGCAGCGCCGGCTCGCAGGTGGCGCAGTCGTCCAGGCACCCCTTGACCAGGATGCCCGGGGTGGGCAGCATCTCTTCGCGCTCCCAGGACAGCTCGGCCACCAGCTTGTCATGCACCTGGCCGGTCTTGGGATCGATCACGCCGGCCGCAGCCAGCTCCTTGTCCACCGCCGCCAGCGCGGCCTGGCGGACGTCCACACCCAGCGGCGCGGCGGCGCCGACCAGCGGGCGCGCCAGCAGCGACACGTTGCCGCCGGTCATGTTCAGGCGCGACAGCGCGCTGGCGCGGGCCCGCTCCTCGATCGCCAGGCGCTGCGGGCTGCTGGCGCTGACCACCTCGGGCAGCACCGAGATGCGGCCGGCCACGTCCACCGAGGGCCGCTGATCGCTCAGCACCGGCGCCGCCGGATCGCTGACCACGCGCTGGATCGCCACCAGCCGGAAGCGCAGCTTCTGAACCTTGCTCACCCGGTAGAACAGGTAGGTGACGGCGTGGCAGCGATTGGGGTTGCGGAACATGCGCGAAGCCGATTCGAAGTGGTCGGACGATTCGCCCTCCCTGTGCTCGCGCGTGCTGACTTCGCCGACCGCCGTGCTGCTCTTGGCCCGCACGCCGGCCGCCACCGAAGAGGACGCCGATTGCGCGTGTTGCGACAGAAAACGCGCAAAGCTGCTGGCCGAATGCGCGTCGTAGCTGCCACCACCGCCGCCGCCGCCAATCTCGATGATGCCGAACAGGTTGACGCTGGCACCGCCACCGCCTTCGGCCCAGGACTCGTCGTAGCTCGACGAAGCCAAGCCGCCTTCGGTGATGGTCAGGTCGCTCACCGCGCGCGCCATGCCGTAGGTGAAGAACGATTCTTCGGACGTGGTTTCATGCCGATAGGCCAGCTTGGACTCGGCGTCGTACGACCAGCGCGTATGGCGGTCGCTGGAAAACAGCCGCACCTGCTCGCCCGGCAGCAGCGTGGTCGAGTACACGGGATCGCCCAGCACCAGCGGGCCGGAGCAGCGCTCCAGACGGAAATGCACGATCAGATCGACCCGCACCGTCTGCCGATCGCCCGTGCGCACCGGGTAGGGCAATCGATAGCGAAAGTCGAGCCGGTCACACACCGGCTGACGTTCGAGCACCGGGCAGCATTCGATCCTTGCAAGGGAGCTTTCTTTCGTGTCGGGCATGATGGTCTCCTTAAATGCCGTGGCGGACATGAGCGACAGCAGACCGGACCCTGACAGCTTGTTATTGTGAGAAGCGGAAGCCGCCTCCAGCATCGGCTGAGGCGGGCCATGCCGGTTAGCACCGGATTGCGCGGGAGTGCAACGATCCTGCGGCCAGGGCGGCCAGCCGCTATGCCTTGCCCTGCGGCGGCGCCTTCAGCCGCTGATACTGCGTGGCTGGCACGCCCACCAGGCGCCGAAACACGCGGCCGAAGTACGACAGGTCGTTGAAGCCCACCGCATAGGCCACCTGCGACACCGTGGCACCGGGCTCGCGCAGGAACTCGCGCGCCATGGTCACGCGATGGTGCTGCAGGAAGTGACAGAACGGCACGCCCTGCTCGCGATGAAAGGCGCGGCTGAACTCCGACGGCGACAGGTGGCACAGCTCGGCCATCAGCTTGATCGGACACGGCTCGCCGTAGTGTTCGCCGATCCAGGCCACGGCGGCGGCGGTGCGCGCGCTGGCCTGCAGCGACTTGCGCAGGTGGCCCGCCGGCTCACGCAACTCCGGCGGCAACGCCGGCGCCGGCCAGCCACCGGGGGCGCGCGCCTCGGCGCCGCCGCAGCGCAGCACCTCGAACAGACGCCGCAGCGTGCTGACGGTGACCGGCTTGACCCGGTAGTCCCAGACCCGGTGTCGCAGGGCCCACACGGCCAGCGCCTCGGTGTGGTAGTCGGTGAACATCAGCACCGGCAGCTGCGGGAACTCGCGCCGCACGCGCGGCACGGCGTCCAGGCGCGCGCCGTCGGGGTAGTCGTAGTCGATGCAGACGAAGTGCGGCCGCCAGCGCGCGATGGCGCCAACGATGTCGGCCAGCTGCGTGATGCGGGCCATGACGCCATGCGGCCGGGCATCCTGGTACAGCCCATGCGGCTGTGGCATGCAGCGCAGATCAATCCACACCGCGCGCGGCGTGGGCGCAGGCATGGGATCGAAGCGGCTATCGGCCAAGGGCTGCTCCTGTAGGGCCGGGCGCCTGACCCGGCGCTTGCCTGGACGGGCCGGGTTGTCAGCGACGCAGCCTGAGCCGGATGTTAGGAAGCATCCTCAGCGGTGTATGTATTAGGTACACAAGACTCGTATCAAGTTACGTCTTTGGGAGTGATCTGATCGCGCCCCAGGGTCACCATGGTTCGGGGCGCAAAGCCATGGTTCAGCGGCCCCACGCCCTGGCCGGTCTGCACCGTGGCACCGGCCGCCAGCGCCTGCTGCACGTACTGGCGGGCGGCTTGCACCGCATCGCTCAGGCCCAGGCCCAGCGCCAGGTAGGCGGCGGTGGCCGACGACAGCGTGCAGCCGGCCCCGTGCAGGTTGCGCGTGGCCAGACGCGCAGAGCACATGTGCAGCGGCTCGGCGCCGCGCACCAGCAGCAGGTCATGCACCTGCTCGCCTTTCAGGTGGCCGCCCTTGAGCAGCACGGCGCGCGCGCCCAGCGCCAGCAGCGCCTGCGCCGCCGGCGCCATGTCGGCCACCGCCTGCACCGGCCGGCCCAGCAGCAGCGCCGCTTCGTCCAGGTTGGGGGTGATCAGGCTGGCGCGCGGAAACAGCGCAGTCACCAGCGCCTGCACGGCCTCGGCCTCGATCAGCCGCGCACCGGTGGCCGACACCATCACCGGGTCCAGCACCACCTGGATCATGTGGTGGCGCTCGATGGCGGCGGCCACGGTGTGCACGATGTCGGGCGCGTGCAGCATGCCGATCTTCACCGCCTGCGCGCCGATGTCGCTCAGCACGGCGTCGATCTGGGCGGCAAGCATGTCCGGCGGCACGCCGTGGATGGCCGTCACGCCCTGGGTGTTCTGCGCCGTCAGCGCGGTGATCGCGCTCATGCCGTAGCAGCCCAGGGCGGCAAAGGTTTTCAGGTCGGCCTGGATGCCGGCGCCGCCGCCCGAGTCGCTGCCGGCGATGGTGAGGACGCGGATGTATTGCCGGGCCGGTTCGATCATGTTCGGCATCCAATCAGCCTCCAGTGCCCGCCAGCAAAGCGCGAGCAGCTATCAAAATGACAGAATGACGGCGCCGCTGGCGCGGCAGCCATGACGGAATGACGGACTGCTCCCGTCATGGGCGCGCAGCGCCCGTCATCGAAGCACAGCGAGGTCATTTCGTCATCGGCTCCGCAAGCGAGGGATGCGGCAGCGCCGGCGCCGGCACGCGCGGCGCGGCACGGCCGTGGTCGATGGCGGCCTGCCACAACGGCACGGTGGCGCCTGGCTCTTCGCCCAGCCCGCGCACGATGCACACGCCAGCGGCGCCGCTGCGGGCCGCTTGCTCGGCCTGGGCAGACACCAGAATGCCGCCGATGGCCACCACCGGCACGCCGGCCATGTGCACCCACCAGGCCAGGTTGGCGAGGCCCTGCGGCACCCAGGGCATGGCCTTGGTCAGCGTCGGCCACACCGGGCCGCAGGCCAGGTACCACGGCGCCAGACCGCGCGCGCGGCAAAGCTCCCACAGGCTGTGGCTGCTGATGCCGAGCCGCAGGCCGGTGGCGGCCAGCTCGGCACGGCCGGCGGCGCCCAGGGCCAGCAGGTCTTCCTGCCCCAGGTGGATCGCCATGTGGCGCGCATCGCCCGCCGCCAGTTCGGCCGCCGCGCGCCAGTGGTCGTTGACGACCAGGGTGGCGCCGGCCTGCCGGCAGGCGGCGAGCGCCCGCGCCAGCTGCGCGCGCAGCGCGGCGTGCCAGGCGGCGTCGGGCCGCGCGGGTGTCTTGATGCGCAGCTGCACGGTGCGCACGCCGGCGGCCAGCACCTGGGCCACGCGTTCGGCGCGGTCGACGATGGCGTACAGGCCGATGTCGCAGGGTTCTGAAGAAATCGCGCTCTGGCGCCCGTCCAGCAAGCGCGAGCAGCTATCCATATTGAAGTGATCATCCCACGAAAGGACGGGCAGGCGATCGGGCTGCGTGCCAAAGCCGGCGCGCGCCGCCACCGGCCCGGCGCCCTGCCCGGCCGCGTGGCCGCAGGCGATGGCGTGGGTGGTGGCCATCTTGGCCAGCACCAGCGCGTCGGCCGCCACGAAGCCCAGGGCCAGCGCGCTGGCGGCGCTGCTGGCGAAGGTGCAGCCGGTGCCGTGGGTGTGCGGCGTGCCCACGCGCGGCAGCGCCAGCCAACCGCTGGCGTGTTCGGTGGCGATCCAGTCGAGCGAGCAGCCCGGCGCGTGCGCGCTGTCGCCGCCGGTGATGGCGACGGCCGCGGCGCCCAGCGCGCGCAGGGCTTCGGCCAGTTGCGGGGCGGCCATGGCGTCGGCCCCCGGGCCCACCAGGCGCCGCGCCTCGCGCTCATTGGGCGTGACGAGCGTGGCGCGCGGCAACAGCTGGTCACGGTAGGCGGTGAGCATGGCGCCGTCGGCAAAGGCCGCGCCGCTGCTGGCGCCCAGCACCGGGTCCACCACCAGCGCCACCGGGGCGCGCTGGCGCAGGCGGTCGATCCAGCGCGCCACGACGGCGATGTTGGCGGCGCTGCCCAGCAGGCCGGTCTTGATGGCGACCGGTGGCAGGTCATCGGCCAGCGCGGCGAGTTGCGCATCGAGCAGTTCGGGCGCGATGGGTTCGACGTGCGTCACGGTCAGCGAGTTCTGCGCCGTGATCGCCGCCACCACCGGGCACAGGTGCACACCAAACGCCGCCGCCGCGCGCGCATCGGCACTCAACCCGGCGCCGCCGCCGCTGTCGTTGCCGGCAATGCTCCAGATGATTCTGGGCGCTGCGATTTCAGGAGCTGCCAGCGCTTGTCCTGTATGTGTCACGGCACGTTTCCTATCAGAAACGGGTTGCCCGTGACCGGCGTGGTGGCGACCGCGAAGTCCTGCCGCGCCATCACCCCCGCGCGATGGGCCGCGCGCCCGGCCTCGATGGCCCCGCGAAAAGCGCCGGCCATGCGCACCGGGTCGGGCGACTGGCTGACGGCGCTGTTGAGCAGCACGGCGTCAAAGCCCATCTCCAGCGCCTGCGCGGCGTGGCTGGGCGCGCCGATGCCGGCGTCGATGATCAGCACCACGTCCGGCAGGCGCTCGCGCAGCAGGCGCAGCGCGAACGGGTTCATCAGCCCCTGGCCGGAGCCGATGGGCGCGCCCCAGGGCATCAGCAGCGGGCAGCCGGCGTCCAGCAGGCGCTTGCAGGTCACCAGATCCTCGGTGCAGTAGGGAAACACCGTGAAGCCGTCGCGCGCCAGTTGCCGCGCCGCCTCGACCAGCTCCTGCCCGTCGGGTTGCAGCGTGTAGTCGTCGCCGATCACCTCGAGCTTGACCCAGGGCGTGCCGTACAGCTCGCGCGCCATGTGGGCCAGCTGCACGGCCTCGCGCGCCGTGGTGCAGCCGGCGGTGTTGGGCAGCAGGTGCGCGCCCTGCGTCTTCATGGCGGCGCGGATGATGTCGACGAAGCTGTTGTCGCCGCCGGCGGCCAGCTGGCGCTTCAGGCCCACGGTGACGATCTGCGTGCCCGAGGCCGCGATGGCGTCGGCCAGCACCTGCGGCGACGGGTACTTGGCCGTGCCCAGCAGAAAGCGGCTGGTGACAACAACATCGCCAACCGACCAGCCGTCCACATCATTGGTTTTCATCATCGTTCCCGCTCACAAACTCAACCAGCCGCGCTGCAGGCCCAGCGCCGCCACCCCGGCGGCCGCCAGCAGCCCGGCAAAACCGACCCACTCGCGGCGCGAAAACACGCGCCGCCCATGCCCCCGCCGCGCCCACGCATACAGCAGGGCGCCCGGCGCATACAGCAGCGAGCCCAGCAGCAGGTACTTGATGCCGCCCGCATACACCAGCCAGAAGGCATACAGCAGCGCCAAGGCCGACAGCGCCGCGTCGCGCCGGCGCCGCCCGCCCTCGCCCGCGCCGTAGCGCGCGCCGCTGAGCGCGATCTTCAGCGCGTGGCCGGCGGCCCAGGTGTAGGGCAGCAGGATCATGGCCGTGCCCAGGTTGACCAGCGACAGGTAGGTCGATTCGCTCCACAGCGTCAGCAGCAGGAAGGCCTGCACGCTGGCGCTGGTCAGCCACAGCGCGTGCGACGGCACGCCGCGCGCGTTCTCGCCCGCCAGCCAGTCGGGCGCGGCGCCGTCGCGGGCGGCCGAATACAGCGTCTCGGCCGACAGCATCAGCCACGACAGCAGCGCGCCCGACAGCGAGATCAGCAGCCCCACGCTGACCAGCACCCCGCCCCAGTGGCCGACGGCTCGCTCCAGCACGTAGGCCATCGACGGGTTCTTGAGCTGGGCCAGCTCGGGCTGCGCCATCACCCCCATCGACAGCAGGCTGACGGCCACCAGCAGCGCCAGCACGAACAAAAAGCCCGCCAGCGTGGCACGCCCCACGTCCACGCGCCGCTGGGCGTGGGCCGAATAGACGCTGGCGCCCTCGACGCCGATGAACACCCACACCGTCACCAGCATCATGCCGCGCACCTGCTCCAGCACGCTGCCCAGCTGCGGGTTGGCGCGGCCCCAGATGTCGGCGCTGAACACCGGCCGCTGGAACGCCAGCGCCACCAGCAGCACGAACAACAGCAGCGGCACCAGCTTGGCCACCGTGGTCACCTGGTTGATCAGCGCCGCCTCGCGGATGCCGCGCAGCACCAGCGCGTGCGTGCCCCACAGCATGACCGACGCACAGCCCACCGCCAGCACCGTGTTGCCTTCGCCAAAGGCCGGCCAGTAATGCCCCAGCGTGGAAAACAGCAGCACGTAGTAGCCGACGTTGCCCAGCACCGCCATGAACCAGTAGCCCCAGGCCGAGCTGAAGCCGGTGAACGGCCCGAAGCTGGCGCGCGCGTAGGCGTAGATGCCCGAATCCAGCGCGGGCTCGCGCAGCGCCAGGTTGAGGAACACGAAGGCCAGCGCCAGCATGCCCACGCCGGTGATCAGCCAGGCGATCGCCGTGGCGCCGACGCCGGCGCTGGCCGCCGTGTTTTGCGGGATCGAGAAGATGCCGCCGCCGACCATGGAGCCGACGACCAGCGCCGTGAGCGCGCCGACGCGCAGTTTGGTGCTCGTGGGGGAGTTCATGGGCAGTGAGTATGAAGCCGCCGGCCGCTCAGGCGGCAGGGCCGTGGACACGTGGCGGGCTCATGCGTCAGCCACCCACGATGGGCTGGAACAGCAGCACCTGGTCGCCATCGGCCAGCCGGCGCGCGGCGCGCGCGGCGCGGGCGACGAATTCGCCGTTGACGGCGGTGCTCACCGCCTCGGGCGCGTGGCCCAGCAGCTGCACCACGTCGGCCACGCTGCTGCCGGCGGGCAGCTCGCGTTCGGCTTCACCCAGACGGATGCGCACCGGGCCCGGGCTGCTGGCGTCGGCAAGTGCTTCAGACATATTCAGGCTCCAGCGCTTTCCAGGTTTGCGCCACCAGCTATCATGTCGATAGCAAACTCGCCATCGTGCCAACGGGCATCGGCCAGTGCCTGCTCGACCAGCGCCGGCGCCAGCAGCCAGCCGTGGCGAAACAGCCCGTTGATGCGCATGAGGCGCCCCGCGTGCTCGATGCGCGGGTTGTTGTCGGGCAGCGCCGGGCGCAGGTTGACGTCGAGCTTGCGGATGCGCGCCTCGGCCAGACCGGGCAGCACGCTGTGGGCGGCGGCCATCAGCTCGACCGCGGTGCGCAGGCTGACGGGCGAGCGGTCCTCGCTCTCGATTTCGCTGGCGCCCACCACCACGTCGCGCGCCGAGCGCGGCACCATGTAGACGAAGTGGCGCGGATGCAGCAGGCGCGCCGGGCGCGTCAGGCCGTGGTCGGGGCAGTCCAGCCACACCACTTCGCCGCGCACGCCGCGCACCGGCAGCTCGGGCCGCGCGCCGGCGCCGCGCACGTCGATCACCACGTCGAAGGCCAGCGTGCGGCCGTCCGCCAGGCCGAGCGTGCCGCCCGCCTCGCCGCCGTGCAACGTGCGCACCGGCGCGCCCCAGTGCCAGGCCACGCCGGGCGCGCCGGCGTGCAGCGCGTTCATGGTGGCCACGGTGTCGATGTGGCCTTCGCCCGGCAGCAGCCAGGCGTGGGCCGGGCCCTGGATGGTCGGCTCCAGCGCGCGCAGCTCGGCCGGCGACAGCGGCTGCTCGCCCGCGGGCAACCGCAGGTGGCGCCACTCGGGCGTGTCGGTGGCGGCGTGCAGGCGGTCCAGCACGCGCCGCGCGGCGCCCAGATCGGCCCGGTGCGCCAGCAGCAGGCTGCCGCGCGTCACCAGCTCGGGGCCGCCCGGCAGCGCCGCCACGATGCCCGGCCACAGCGCCAGCGAGCGAAAACCCATGCGCGCCACCGCCGGCTCGGCGTTGTCCAGCTCGGACAGCGGGCTGAGCATGCCCGCCGCGGTGAAGCCGGCCGCCGTCGGCACGTAGGGCTCGCCCGCCTGGCTGCGCGCCACGGGGTGCGGGCCGCTGGCCGGGTCGAACACCGACACCCGGTGGCCGCGGCGCGACAGGTGCCAGGCCAGCAGGCGCCCCAGCAGGCCGGCGCCGGCGATGCCGATGGCCAGCGAAGAAGCTTGCTTGCTCATGTTTGAATAGCTGCTGGCGCTGGTTGCATGCGCGATGCAGCCGGTTTGACCTGGACGCCCTGGCGCGCGCCACGCGGCGCCGTTGGCGCCCAGGCGCGGCCGCACGCGGGGGTGCTGGAAGCGAATGGATTCATGGGGCGATCTCCTGCGCGGGCCACAACATGTCGGGCTCCAGGGCCGCCTGCGCTGCATCCGGGTGCCGGCTGCCACGCGCGCTGCTGCTCTTCCTTACGCCGGTGTTAACCGGATCAAGTTGACGGGTTCGACTTGTTGCCAAGCCGTCTCAGCTCGCTGGGAGCGTGGGCGGCAGAAAGCGTCGGCTGCAAATGGGCCGCAGCGGTCCATTTTTCACCGGCTTCTTGACCCATAGCGTGGCTATGGGCCTGCAAATCCGGCAAAAACTGTCCTCGCTGGGGCCCATTTTCGCTATCGACGCCTTATGCCGCCCACGCTCCTGGCGCGGGCACCCCGGAGTTGCGCTCGATAATAGCGCGAAAGGAAGTCCAATCATGACCCGCACCCGCACTCTTCTCACCTTCATGGCGCCGGCCGTCCTGTGGCTGGCCGGCTGCGCGGCCGGCCCCGGCGGCTGGGGGTCGGCGCCCGGCGACACGCAACGTGAATACGAAGCCGCCCAGCGCGGCCAGGCGCCGGTGCGCGTGATCGTGCGCGAAGGCCCGCTGCCCAACATCGACGGCGCGCGCTCGCCCGAGGAGCTGGCACGCGACGAGGCCGGCCAGCAGTGTGGCCGCGCCAGCCTGGAAGCGAACGTGCTCGACGTGCAGCGCCAACGCTGGCCCGGGCGCGACGCCACCGGCGGCATGGCCCAGTTCGAGCGCGTGCGCCTGACTTTCCGCTGCGAGCGCGGCCGGCCCTGAGCGCGTGCCCGAAAAAAGCAGGCCGGTCGTTCGATGACGCCAAAATCCGATATATAATTTGAGGCTTGTTCCCCGATAGCTCAGTCGGTAGAGCGCCGGACTGTTAATCCGTAGGTCCCTGGTTCGAGCCCAGGTCGGGGAGCCAAAAACTGCAAACCCCGCACATCGCAAGGTGTGCGGGGTTTTTGCTTGCCTTTCCTGCGTGTCCGCTCGAGCGGATCAGGCGTCCAGGTCGAACACCGCCATACTCTCCACGTGCGCGGTGTGCGGGAACATGTTGACCACGCCGGCCGCCGTGCAGCGGTAACCCGCCTGGTGCACCAGCAGGCCAGCGTCGCGCGCCAGCGTGGCGGGGTTGCAGCTGACGTAGACGATGCGCCGCGGCGGGCGCCAGTCGTCGGCGCCCGGGGGCAGCGGCTCGGCGTCCGGCGCGCCGATGCGCGCCTGGTGGATGGCCGCCAGTGCCTTGACCAGCGCGAACGCGCCCTCGCGCGGCGGATCGACCAGCCAACGGTCGGCGCTGCCGTCCTGCACCAGCTGCTCAGCGGTCATGTCGAACAGGTTGCGCACTCCGAATTCGGTAGCTGCCAGCGCAGGTCCCATGCGGTCTGAAGCCGCATTGGTCTGGAAACTGTCGCGTGCGCGCGCCACCAGCGCGGCGCTGCCCTCGATGCCCAGCACCTGGCCGGCGCAGGTGGCAATGGGCAGCGTGAAGTTGCCCAGACCGCAGAACCAGTCGATCACGCGCTCGTGCCGCCGGGCCTGCAGCAGGCGCAGCGCGCGGCTGACCAGCACGCGGTTGATGTGCGGGTTGACCTGGGTGAAGTCGGTGGGCCGAAACGGCATGCGCAGGCCGAATTCGGGCAGCGCGTAGGCCAGCTCGGGGCCGCCCTGGTCCAGCCGGTGCACGGTATCGGGGCCCTTGGGTTGCAGCCACCACTGCACGCCGTGCTGGCGGCCGAAGTCGCCCAGCCGCTGGCGGTCGGCGTCGCCGAGTGGCTCCAGGTGGCGCAGCACCAGCGCCGTGACCTCGTCGCCGCCGGCCAGCTCGATCTGCGGGCAGCTCTCGCGCGCATCCATGCCGTGGATCAGCGCGCGCAGCGGCAGCAGCAGCGCACTGACCTGCGGTGGCAGCACCGGGCATTCGCGCATGTCGGCGACGTAGCGGCTCTTGCGCTCGTGAAAGCCGATCAGCACCTCGCCGCGCTTGTGCACGTAGCGCACCGACAGGCGCGCGCGCCAGCGGTAGCCCCAGGCCGGGCCTTCGATGGGGCGCAGGATCAGCGCGGGCCGCACCTTGCCCAGGTGCCACAGCTGGTCTTCCAGCGCGCGCTGCTTGACGGCCACCTGGGCGCCGGCGTCCAGGTGCTGCATCTTGCAGCCACCGCAGGCGCCCTGGTGCAGGCCGAAGTGCGGGCAGCGCGGGCGCACGCGCAGGCTGCTGGCGCGGTGCAGCTCGGTCAGGGTGGCGGCTTCCCACTGGTTCTTGCGCCGGTGCACGCTGGCCGACACCCACTCGCCCGCCAGCGCGCCGTCGATGAACACCACCTTGCCGTCGGGCCGGCGCGCGATGCCCTGGGCGTCCAGATCCATCGAGTCGATCTGCAGCCAGCCTTCGGGCAGTTCGGGGGGTTGAGGGTGGCTGGAATCAGGATTCATGATCAAAAACCATTGCAGCGCCTATCTGGCCTGCGCGAGCAGCTATGAATTTCATAACATCGCATTCTGTCTGAAACGCAAAGGGCGCTCGCGAGAGCGCCCTTCGATCGTCCGGCGGAGCGCCAATCAGCGCGCCGGCAGGTAGCGCGCCGGATCCACCGGCTTGCCGGAGCGGCGGATTTCGAAGTGCAGCTTGACGCGGTCGGCGTCGGTGGAGCCCATCTCGGCGATCTTCTGGCCCTTCTTGACATCCTGGTCTTCCTTGACCAGCAGCTTCTGGTTGTGCGCGTAGGCGGTCAGAAAGGTGTTGTTGTGCTTGAGGATGATCAGGTTGCCATAGCCACGCAGACCGGCGCCGGCATAAACCACGCGCCCGTCGGCCGCGGCCAGCACCGGATCGCCGGCCTTGCCGCCGATGCCCAGGCCCTTGTTCTTGGCCTCGTCGAAGCCGGCCACCACCGCGCCGCTGGCCGGCCAGATGAAGTCGACTTGGTCGGCACCGGCCGACGGCGGTGCCGGTGGCGGCGCCGGGGGCGCGGCCGGGGCGGGCGTGGCCACGGGGGCCGGGGCCGAAGCCGGCGGCGTGGTCTGCGTGGCCACCGGCACCGCAGCCTGGGCCGTGGCCGGCTTGGCGCTGTTGCTGCCAGCCGCGGCCGGCGCCGGCAGCGGCGTCGCGGTGATCGGCGTGGTGGCGCTCGGCGCCGCGCCGGTCGGCGGCGTCACGCGCAGCACCTGGCCAACCTCGATCACGTTCGGGTTCTCCAGGCTGTTCCAGCGCGCGATGTCGCGCCACGGATGGTTGACCTCGGTGGCGATGCGCATGATGGTGTCGCCGGGGCGCACCGTGTAGTAGCCCGGTTTGCCGGCGTTTTCGAAGCCCGGCAGGCTGGCCGGATCGACCCGCGCGACGGTGCGGGTGTCACGGTCCTCCACCGGCGCGGGAGAAATGGATGCGCTGGAGCAGCCCGCCAGCACGGCCGCCCCCAGCACCGCGGCGGCCAGCAAAATCCGGCGTCCCGTCAAATACATACAAACCCTTCTTGAAGCGCTCTGTGAATCCGCTAAGCGATACCGGATTTTAGGGGCACGAAGTTGACCGCTTCCAGAACCGTCTGCTGCACGCCCTGGCGCGACTTGTCGATCACCACCAGCGCCTGCTGCCCGGCCGCCGTGACCACCGGCGCCACGATGCGCCCGCCCCAGGCCAGCTGGTCGATCCAGGCCTCGGGCACGGCCTCGCCGCCGGCTGCGGCGATGATGCCGGCGTAGGGCGCGCCCTTGGCAAAGCCGGCCATGCCGTCGCCCAGGATCAGGTGCACGGTGGCCATGCGCAGCGGCCGCAGGTTGGCGCGCGCCTTCTCGTGCAGATCGCGCAGGCGCTCGATGCTGTAGACCTCGCTGGCCAGCTGCGCCAGCACCACCGCCTGGTAGCCGCAGCCGGTGCCGACGTCCAGCACGCGGCCCAGGCGGCCGTCCTCGCCGCGCAGGCCGCCCTGCACCAGCAGCTCGACCATGCGCGCCACCACGCTGGGCTTGCTGATGGTCTGGCCCAGGCCGATCGGCAGCGCCGTGTCCTCGTAGGCCTGCGGCACCAGCGCGCTGTCGACGAAATGGTGGCGGTCCACCGTGCCCATGGCGCGCAGCACCTGCGGGTCGCGAATGCCCTCGGCGACCAGCAGCTGCACCATGCGCGCGCGCGCCGGGATCGAATCGCGCGCCATGCTGGCCGCCTGCGGCGCGGTGGCGCTGGTCACCGGCGGGGTGACGGCCGCCGCCGCCGCCGGTGGTCGGGCGGGCGTACGCGCGGCCGGCCGGGCGCCGCCGCCCAGGTCGATGCGTGCCGGAAAGCCCGGGCGCGGCGGCGTCGCCATCAGCCCTGCCCTCCGCCCGATGCACCGCCCAGCACCTGTCCCAGACCCTGCGCCCAGTAGCCCAGCGCGTCGTGGTCGGTCAGGTCGACCTTCAGCGGCGTAATGGCCACGTGGCCAGCCGCCGTGGCGTGGAAGTCCGTGCCTTCGGCCGCATCGGCCGCGGGGCCGGCGGCGCCGATCCAGTACAGCGTTTCGCCGTGCGGGCTGGTCATGGTGACGGCCGCCTGCGCCGCGTGGCGCCGGCCCAGGCGGCACACCTTGGGCGGCCGGATTTGCGCCAGCGGCAGGTTGGGGATGTTGACATTCAGCAGCCAGGGCTTGCCGCCGCCGGGCGGATGGGCGCCAAGCCGCGCCACCAGCTCGGCCGCGCGCATGGCGGCCGCGTCGATGTGCGCCCAGCCCTTGTCGACCAGCGAGAACGCGATGGCGGGGATGCCGAACAGGTAGCCCTCCATGGCCGCGCCGACGGTGCCGGAGTAGATGGTGTCGTCGCCCATGTTGGCGCCGTTGTTGATGCCCGAGACCACCAGGTCGGGCCGATAGTCCAGCAGCCCGGTGAGCGCAATGTGCACGCAGTCGGCCGGCGTGCCGTTGACGTAGCGCACGCCCTCGGCCGCCTGGTGCACGTACAGCGGCGAGCGCAGCGTCAGCGCGTTGGACTGGGCGCTGTTGTTGTGCTCGGGCGCCACCACCTCCACCCGCGCGCCGGGCAGCGCACGCAGGGCCTGGTGCAGGGCCACGATGCCGGCGGCCTGGTAGCCATCGTCGTTGCTGAGCAGGATTCTCATGGGGGGCTGGGCGAATGCAACGGATTGTAGGCGCGCCCTCCACCGTCTGCCGTCACCGGCCCACCGTCACCGCTGGGACATGACCGGCGGCCGGTCCGCTCCTATGATCAACCGCTTTCCCGGCACCTTGCGTGCCCCCACTGAATCCCCAAGGAGCGCTTTCCAATGCACGCATGGCTTTGCGAGAACCCCGTCGGCGTCGACGCCCTGACCTGGCAGGAGCTGCCCACGCCCCAGCCCGCCAAGGGCCAGGTGCTGATCCGCATCCAGGCGGCCAGCCTGAACTTCCCCGACCTGCTGATCGTGCAGAACAAGTACCAGTTCAAACCCGAACTGCCCTTCGTGCCCGGCTCCGAATACGCCGGCGTGATCGAGGCCGTGGGCGAAGGCGTGACCGAGCTCAAGGTCGGCCAGGCCGTGGCCTGCCTGTCGGGCACCGGCGGCTTCGCCACCCACACGCTGGCACCGGCCAAGCTGTGCATGCCGCTGCCGCCGGGCTTTCCGCCGGCCGACGCGGCAGCCTTCATCATGATCTACGCCACCAGCCACCACGCGCTGCTGGATCGGGGTCAGCTGAAGGCTGGCGAGACCGTGCTGGTGCTGGGCGCCGCCGGCGGCGTGGGCATGTCGGCCATCCAGATCGCCAAGATCGCCGGCGCGCGTGTGATCGCCGCCGCCTCCACCGACGACAAATGCGCCTTCTGCCAGCAGCTGGGCGCCGACGAAACCATCAACTACAGCACCCAGGACCTGCGCGAGCGCCTGAAGGAGCTGACCGGCGGCAAGGGGCCCGACGTGATCTACGACCCGGTGGGCGGCGACTTCACCGAACCGGCCTTGCGCTCCATCGCCTGGCGCGGGCGCCACCTGGTGGTGGGCTTTGCGGCGGGCGAGATCCCGGCCATCAAGATCAACCTGGCGCTGGTCAAGGGGGCCAGCATCGTCGGCGTGTTCTGGGGCGACTTCGCACGCCGCGAGCCGCAGGCCAACGCGGCCATGATGCAGCAGCTGGCCGGCTGGTACGCGCAGGGCAGGATCAAGCCCACGATCGACCGCCAGATGCCGATGAGCGAGCTGAAGGCCGCCTATGCCCGCATGGGCTCGCGCCAGGTGCAGGGCAAGCTGGTGCTGGTCAACGACTGAGCCCCGATCTGGCCGGCCGGCCGGCCGGTTTGACTGCTTGAAACAGCTGCCAGCGCGTTGCAGACAAGCGCCGGCAGCTATTTTTTTTATAGTCTTTCATGCAGACCGGCAATGACCCTGCTGCCGGCTGCCATGCCGCTGCGGCGTATCCTGCCTCGTGGGACAGCCGCTCATGAACCAGAAGATTCCCGCCGCCCGCATCCGCGTCCAGCGCGCCTACCAGCCACCCTCGCCCGACGACGGCGCGCGCATCCTGGTCGAACGCCTGTGGCCGCGCGGCGTGCGCAAGGAGGTCCTGACCCTGACCGCCTGGGACAAGGCGCTGGCGCCCAGCACCGCGCTGCGCCAGTGGTACGGCCACGAGCCCGCGCGTTGGGACGAGTTCCGCCAGCGCTACGCGGCCGAGCTGCGCCAGCAGCCCCAAGCCTTCGAGGCCCTGCGCCAGCGCGCCCGCGACGGCGTGCTCACGCTGATCTATTCGTCGCACACCGAGACGCTGAACAACGCCGTGGCGCTGCGCGAATTCCTGCTCGACCCGGCGCGTCTGGCGGCTGAACCCTGACGCCCCACCGTTTTGCCTGGAGCCCCCGCGATGAGCCAACGCCTGAACTATCAAAAAGCCTGTCCCGACGGCCTGGCCGCCATGCTGGGGCTGGAGCAGCACGCCCGCCGCAGCGGGCTGGAGCATTCGCTGCTGGAGCTGGTCAAGACCCGCGTGTCGCAGATCAACGGCTGCGCCTATTGCCTGGACATGCACACCAAGGACGCGCGTGCCGCCGGCGAAACCGAGCAGCGCCTGTACCTGCTGGCGGCCTGGCGCGAAACCGGCCTCTACTCCCCGCGCGAGCGCGCCGCCCTGGCCTGGGCCGAGGCCGTGACGCGGCTGACCGGCCAGCACGTGCCGGACGCCGTGTACGACGAGGCTCGCCGCCACTTCGACGAAAAAGCCCTGGTCGACCTGACGCTGGCGGTGATCGCGATCAATGGCTGGAACCGCCTGTCCATCGCCTTCCAGCTCGAACCCGGCGGCGACCAGCCACCCAAGGCCCAGCCCTGACGCCCCCATCCCGACCCAAAGGAGGAACACCCCATGGACCACGCCCTCTACCCCGCCTCCAGCGCCGACATCGCCCGCAAGCGGCGCGAGCTGGCCCCCGCCCAGTTGGAGGCCTTCCGCGCCTTCAGCGCCGCCTGCTTTGCCGACGGCGCCCTGCCCGGCAGGATCAAGCAGCTCATCGCGGTGGCGGTGGCGCACACCACGCAGTGCCCTTACTGCATCCGCAACCACACCGAGACCGCGCTCAAGGCCGGCGCCAGCGAGGCCGAGATCATGGAAGCCATCTGGGTGGCCGCCGAGATGCGCGCCGGCGGCGCCTACGCCCACTCGGCGCTGGCCATTGACGCCATGGCCGCGCACGCGCAGCGCGCCGCCGGCGGCTGACCCTGGCGCGGCGGCAACGACCGGCGGCTCAGCGCGGGCGCCTCAGCCCAGCCACCACAGCAGCGCGCTGATGCTGAAGAACGACGCCACCGTGGTGCCCAGCAGCGCGGCGGCGGCCAGGCCTTCCTCGCCAAAGCGGCCGGCCAGGATCGGGTAGATGCCGAACATCGGGCAGGCGGTGGCCAGCACCACGCCTTTTTTAAGCGCCGGGTCGGCCAGCGGCGCGCCCAGGGCCGCCAGCAACGCCAGCGCGCCCACGGTCAGCAGCGGGTGCACCAGCAGCTTGCCGGCCGCGATGCGCGCCACGGTGCGGCCCATGCCGGCCAGCCGCAGGCCGGCCAGCGAGCCGCCGATGACGAACAGCGACAGCGCCGCGCTGGACTGCGCCAGCAGGCCCACGGTGCGCTCCATCGGCTGCGGCAGCCGCAGCCCCAGCAAGGACGCCGCCAGGCCGACGGCCAAGCCCAGCACCAGCGGGTTGCGCCACAGCCCCACCGCCACGCCGCGCAGCACGCTGCGCCAGTGACCGCCGCCGCCGGCGCTGTCGGCCAGCGCCAGCAGCAGCGGAATCAGCAACAGGTTCTCCACCAGCATGTTCATGCCCAGAATCACCCCGGCCGCCGGAGCGCCCAGCACCAGCAGGTTGATCGGGTAGCCGACGAAGCCCGAATTCGGACAGGTCATGCCCATGGCCTGCACCACGCCGGCCAGCGGCGCCTGGCGCGCCAGGCGGCGCGTCCAGAACAGGCCGAAGCCGATCGTCGCCACGCCGCCCAGGGCGAACACGGCCATGTAGTGCCAGTCCAGGATGTCGGCCAGCGGCCGCTTGCCCACGGCACCGAACAGCAGCGCCGGCAGCGCGATGTACAGCACGAACTGGCCCAGCACCCGCATGTCGGCGCGCGCGAACAGGCCGGCGCGCGTGGCCAGCCAGCCCAGGGCGATGCACAGGTAGATGGGGCCGGTGATGGCCAGGATGTCGAGCACGCAGGGCCTCCCTCAGGCTGGGTGCGCACGCCGCAGCGCATCGGCCCAGTCCTGCCAGCGTGCGCCCTGTTCGACCCCGTCGAACACGCCGGCACGCGCCTGCTCGGCCACCCATTGCTGCTTGTCGGCGATGGCGGCGGTCATCAGCGGCTCGCAGCCGGCCTCCCGCACCGTGCGCGCCGATTCGCGCATTTCCTCGGCGCGGCGCTGACCGTGCTGCGCCACGCGCTGAAAAAAATAGGTACCCTGCGCCGCCCAGTCGATGGACGGAAAGGTTTCCCGCAGCGTGGGCAACATATGCTCTTCGACCCCGTAGGCGCGGGCGGCGATGTAGCTTTCGATCACCAGCGCCTCCAGGCCCTTGATCATCACACTACGGCACATCTTGATGGCGCTGGCCACGCCCAGCTGCTCGCTCACCGCCCGGACGTCCATGCCCCAGTCGTTCAGGCGGGCGGCCAGCGCCGCCGCCTGGGCGCCGCCCAGCAACATCGGCACGCGGATGCCGTAGGGCGGCACCGAGGTCATCACCCCGGCCTCGACATAGTGCGCGCCAGCGCCGTCGAGGAGCGCGGCGCACTGCCGCTTGGTGCCGGGCGAAGCGGAATTGAGATCCAGAAACAGCGTGCCGGGCCGGATGTGGCGCGCCGCCTCCTCGGCCACGGCCAGCGTGCTGGAGGCGGTGACGGCCGAAATCACCAACTCGCTGGCCGCGCACAGCGCCGCGGCCGAATCGTGCGCCTGCACGCCGGCCGAGGCCGCGTGGGCGCGCTCGGCCGCGCCGGTGTCGGCACGGGCGAACTTCAGGTCCCAGGCGCCGACGGCGGTCACGACGGACAACCCGTTCAGGCCGGCGCTGAAGATCTTGCCGACCTCACCGTAGCCGATGAGGCCCAGGCGAATGCGTGCGTCCATCCTGATTCGCTCCTCAAACCATAGCTGTTGGCGCTCGTCAGACAAGCCCTAATGGCCGATTTGACCCCTGATTACTGACGCTCGATCCTGGCCGCCGCGATCACCTTGCCCCAGCGCTCGATGTCGCCCGCCAGCATCTCGGCGGCGTCCCTGGGCGTGCCGGGGTGCGGATCGAGGTTGAGCGCCTCCAGCTTCTGGCGCACGCCGGCGTCGGCCAGGGCGGCATTGACGGCCTGGTTCAGCCGCTCGATCACCGCCGCCGGCGTGCCCACGGGCACCGCCAGGCCGTTCCACGAGGCGGCGTTCAGCCCCTTGACCCCGGCTTCCTGCGCCGTCGGCACGTCGGGCAGCACGCGCGAACGCTTGCTGCCGGTGACCGCCAGCGGGCGCAGCGCCTTGCCGCGGATCTGCGACAGCAGCGGGCTGAGGATGTCCAGCCCGGCCTGGATCTGATCGCCGCGGATGGCGTTGACGACATCTGGCGTGGCCTTGAACGGCACCACCTGCAAGTCCAGCCCGGCCGCGCTCTTGAACAGCTCGGCCGCCAGATGCTGCGTGGTGCCGATGTTGGGTGTGCCGATGTTCAGCTTGCCGGGGTTCTGGCGCGCATAGGCCAGCAGGTCGGCCAGCGAGCCGAACGCCCCGCCCTCCTTGCCGACAATCACCAGATCGAACGTGGCCAGCGGCGCCACCGGAGCGAACGTCTTGAGCGTGTCGTAAGGCAGCGACTTGAACAGAGCCTGGCTGACGGCGGTGCCGCTGGAGATCAGCAGCAGCGTGTGGCCATCGGCCGCCGCGCCCGCCACCGCCTGCCCGGCCACCACGCCGCCGGCGCCCGGTTTGTTGTCGACCAGCACCGGCTGGCCCAGGGTGCGCGCCATGTGCTCGCCCACCGCGCGTGCCGTGATGTCGGCCGCGCCGCCGGGCGCGTTGGGCACGACGATGCGAACCGGCTTGGCCGGAAAGCCTTGCGCCCATGCCGGCGCCAGGGACACGGCCGCGGCCGCGGCCAGGATGGAAGACAGAATCAGACGGCGCCGCATCGGCATGTGACCCCCGAACAGTGGTTGAATGGGAAAACCGCAGTCCAGTCTACCGGTTGTCGCCCGCCGGCGCCTGAGCGCGCATCCGCCGCCCGCAGCGTCACTTTGGGCGCCAGGGGTTTACCCTGACGTTTGCCGCAAGTCAGGAAACTGTAGCTGCAAACCCACGACCCGGCAGCGCCGGGAGCTATGAAACTGCTAGCGTGCTACAAATTTGCGATATAGTCAGGCCCACGCCCACCCGCGAACCAGAGGAGAAACCTGACATGAGTTCCAAGGAAAACGCCGCCACCAGCCAGCTGCTGGCGCTGCTCGAGGCGCGCTACGCCATCCGTGTGCTGTGGGCCTTGCGCGACGGCCATCCCCAGACCTTCCGCCTGCTGCAAGACAGCGTGGGCGGCATCACCCCCAACACCCTCAACACCCGCCTGAAAGAGCTGCGCGCCGCCGGCCTGGTGACGCACGGCTCGGACGGCTACAGCCTGACCCCCAGCGGCGCCGACCTGGTCAAGCGCCTGTCCGACCTGCAGGCCTTCGCCACCAAGTGGGTGGCCGCGCAAACCAAGAAAAAGTGAACCTCCGCGGCGCGGCGGCGGCGCTGGCCCCAGTCTGCCAACGTCAAGCCAGAATCCCTGATTTCGCTGATCTGGACTGCGCCAGCAGCTATACGAATCATAGTCAACCATGAGCACCGGACTGCAAACCATCGACACCCAGCCGGGCACCGGCGCCGAAGCCCGCAAGGGCCAGACCGTGACCGTGCACTACACCGGCTGGCTGTATCAGAACGGCCAGCAGGGCGCCAAGTTCGACTCCAGTCGTGACCGCAACGACCCGTTCCGCTTCGCGCTCGGCGCCGGCATGGTGATCCGCGGCTGGGACGAAGGCGTGGCCGGCATGAAGGTGGGCGGCCAGCGCACCCTGATCATCCCGCCCGAGCTGGGCTACGGCGCCCGTGGCGCCGGCGGCGTGATCCCCCCCAACGCCACGCTGAAGTTCGACGTCGAGCTGCTCGCCGTCGCCGGCTGACGGCAGCGCGTCGCCCCCTGCAACGCCGCCTGCGGGCGGCCTTTTTGCTTTTTATCCCCCGGAAATAGGGGGTCCGGGGCGCCAATAATCCGGCTTTCAGCGCATCTCCGTTCTTGAAAAGCCGGCGGCGGGACCCACATGAAAGCTGTTTGTTCCGCCTGATCGTCTTTTTCGACCACGCTTTTTCGCATGTCCGACCACTCGCACACCCCCCCGCCGTTCGACCCCCCCCTGTCCCCCGAAGAGCTGGAGGCGGCCGCCGCCGCCAACGAAGCCGATGCCGCCGCCACGCGTGAGCAAGCGCTGGCCGAGCTGGACAGCCTGAAGACGCAGGTCGCGGCGCTCACCGAACAGACCCTGCGCGCCCATGCCGAGGCGCAAAATGCTCGTCGCCGCGCCGACGAGGAAATCGCCAAGATTCGCAAGTTCGCCGTCGAATCCTTCGCCGAAAGCCTGCTGCCCGTGCTCGACAGCCTGGAAGCGGGCCTGAAGATCGACAACGCCAGCGCCGAGCAGCTGCGCGAAGGCACCGAAGCCACGCTGCGCCAGCTGCTCAGCGTGCTGGAGCGCAACAAGGTGGTCGAGGTCAATCCGGCGCCCGGCGCCCGCTTCGACCCCGCCCAGCAGCAGGCCATCAGCATGGTGCCGGCCCAGCAGGACGCGGGCACCGTGGTCATGGTGCTGCAAAAGGGCTACACCATCGCCGAGCGCGTGCTGCGGCCGGCGCTGGTGACCGTGGCGCAATGAAAACATCACCCGGCGCCCTCCCCTGAGCCGCCGGGCCTGGGTGGTCACGCTTGAATTTCCGGCGCCGGCCCCGCACCTTGACAGCAACTGAATTCACATCCATTCGCGGAGAACAATCATGGCAAAAATCATCGGCATCGACCTGGGCACCACCAACAGCTGCGTGTCCATCATGGAAGGCAACTCGACCCGGGTGATCGAGAACGCCGAGGGCGCGCGCACCACGCCGTCCATCGTGGCCTACCAGGAAGACGGCGAAGTGCTGGTCGGCGCCTCGGCCAAGCGCCAGGCCGTCACCAACCCGCGCAACACCATCTACGCCGCCAAGCGCCTGATCGGGCGCAAGTTCGACGAAAAAGAAGTGCAGAAGGACATCGACCTGATGCCCTTCAAGATCGCCCGGGCCGACAACGGCGACGCCTGGGTCGAAGTGCGCGACCAGAAGCTGGCGCCGCCGCAGATCAGCGCCGAGGTGCTGCGCAAGATGAAGAAGACCGCCGAGGACTACCTGGGTGAGCCCGTGACCGAGGCCGTCATCACCGTGCCGGCCTACTTCAATGACAGCCAGCGCCAGGCCACCAAGGACGCCGGCCGCATCGCCGGCTTGGACGTCAAGCGCATCATCAACGAACCCACCGCCGCGGCCCTGGCCTTCGGCCTGGACAAGCAGGAAAAGGGCGACCGCAAGATCGCCGTCTATGACCTGGGCGGCGGCACCTTCGACGTCTCCATCATCGAGATCGCCGACGTCGACGGCGAGAAGCAGTTCGAGGTGCTGGCCACCAACGGCGACACCTTCCTGGGCGGCGAGGACTTCGACCAGCGCATCATCGACTACGTCATCGGCGAGTTCAAGAAGGAACAAGGCGTCGACCTCAAGGCCGACGTGCTGGCCCTGCAGCGCCTGAAGGAAGCCGCCGAGAAGGCCAAGATCGAGCTGTCCTCCACCGCCTCGACCGACATCAACCTGCCCTACATCACGGCCGATGCCTCGGGCCCCAAGCACCTGAACATCAAGCTCACGCGCGCCAAGCTCGAAGCCCTGGTCGAGGACCTGATCGAGCGCTCCATCGCGCCCTGCCGCACGGCCATCAAGGACGCCGGCATCGCCGTCGGCGACATCCACGACGTGATCCTGGTCGGCGGCATGACGCGCATGCCTAAGGTGCAGGACAAGGTGAAGGAATTCTTCGGCAAGGAGCCGCGCAAGGACGTCAACCCCGACGAGGCGGTGGCTGTTGGAGCGGCCATCCAGGGCCAGGTGCTGTCGGGTGACCGCAAGGACGTGCTGCTGCTGGACGTGACGCCGCTGTCCCTTGGCATCGAGACCCTGGGTGGGGTGATGACCAAGATGATCACCAAGAACACCACCATCCCGACCAAGTTCGCGCAGACCTTCTCCACCGCTGACGACAACCAGCCGGCCGTGACCATCAAGGTCTACCAGGGCGAGCGCGAACTGGCCAGTGGCAACAAGGCGCTGGGCGAGTTCAACCTGGAGGGCATCCCGCCGGCGCCGCGCGGCCTGCCGCAGATCGAGGTCACCTTCGACATCGACGCCAACGGCATCCTGCACGTCAGTGCCAAGGACAAGGGCACGGGCAAGGAAAACAAGATCACCATCAAGGCCAACTCGGGCCTGTCCGAGGCCGAGATCCAGCAGATGGTGAAGGACGCCGAGCTCAACGCCGCCGAGGATCACAAGAAAGTCGAACTGGTGCAGGCGCGCAACCAGGGCGATGCCATGGTGCACAGCGTGCGCAAGTCGCTGGGCGAGCACGGCGACAAGCTGGACGCTGGCGAGAAAGACAAGATCGAGGCCGCCATCAAGGCGCTGGAAGAAGCCATCAAGGGCGACGACAAGGCCGACATCGAGGGCAAGACCGAAGCGCTCATGACCGCCAGCCAGAAACTGGGCGAGAAGATGTACGCCGATGCGGCGGCCGCCGCCCAGGCCGCTGGAGCGGGTGCTGGCGCTGCACCGGGCGCGCAGCAGGCCGGCGCCGCCCCGGCCGATGACAACGTGGTCGACGCCGAGGTCAAGGAAGTCAAGAAAGAGGGCTGAGCGTTCGGCGTTGAGCGTTGAGCGTGCGCAATTTCCGTGAACTGACGGCCTGGCAGATCGCTTTTGATCTTGCCAGGCTGATCTATCGACACACGGACGCGCTACCCAGATCAGAGGAATTCGGGCTCAAGGCGCAGATGCGGCGAGCCGCCATTTCCATTCCGTCCAACTTGGCGGAAGGGGCCGGCAGGTCGACCCGCAAGGATTTCTCCAACTTCGTCACCATAGCGCGCGGCTCGCTCAACGAGTTGCAAACCCAGGTTCTGTTGTCCGCGGAACTTGGGTTTCTGTCTTCAGCGGACGTCAATCATTTGCAAACGGTCATCGATCGGCTCTATGCGCTGCTCAACGGGCTGCGCAACTCGCTCAACGCCGAACGCTGAACGCTCAACCTGCCATGGCCAAGCGCGACTACTACGAAGTCCTGGGCGTCCCGAAGAACGCCGGCGACGATGAGATCAAGAAGGCTTATCGCAAGCTGGCGATGAAGTACCACCCGGACCGCAACCAGGGTGATGCCGCCGCCACCGCCGAAGGCAAGTTCAAGGAGGTCAAGGAAGCCTACGAGATGCTGTCCGACCCGCAGAAGAAGGCCGCCTACGACCAGTACGGCCACGCGGGTGTCGACCCCAACATGCGCGGCGCCGGCCCCGAGGGCTTTGGTGGCTTTGCCGAGACCTTCGGCGACATCTTCGGCGACATCTTCGGCGCTGGCGGACGCGGCGGCGCGCGCGGCGGCCGGCAGGTGTATCGCGGCGCCGACCTCAGCTACGCCATGGAGGTCACGCTGGAAGAAGCCGCCGCCGGCAAGGAGGCGCAGATCCGCATCCCCAGCTGGGACGACTGCGCCAGCTGCCACGGCTCGGGCGCCAAGGCCGGCACCAGCGCCAGCACCTGCGCCACCTGCCACGGCCAGGGCGTGGTGCAGATGCGCCAGGGCTTCTTCAGCGTGCAGCAGACCTGCCCGCACTGCCGCGGCAGCGGCAAGATCATCAAGGAACCCTGCACCAGCTGCCACGGCCAGGGCAAGGTCAAGAACCAGAAGACGCTGGAGGTGAAGATCCCCGCCGGCATCGACGACGGCATGCGCATCCGCTCGGCCGGCAACGGCGAACCGGGCACCAATGGCGGCCCGCCGGGCGACCTGTTCATCGAGATCCGCCTGAAGAAGCACGACATTTTCGAGCGCGATGGCGACGACCTGCACTGCGTGGTGCCGATTGGCTTTGCCGCCGCCGCCCTGGGCGGCGAGATCGAAGTGCCCACCCTCAGCGGCAAGGCCGCCATCGACATCCCCGAAGGCACCCAGGCCGGCAAGCAGTTTCGCCTGCGCGGCAAGGGCATCAAGGGCGTGCGTTCGTCCTACCCCGGCGATCTGTACTGCCATATCAGCATCGAGACGCCGGTCAAGCTGACCGAGCACCAGCGCAAGCTGCTGAAGGAATTCGACGAATCGCTGAAAAAAGGCGGCGCCAAGCACTCGCCCGGCACCGAGAGCTGGACCGATCGCCTCAAGAGTTTTTTCGGCGCCTGAGAGACCCCAATCAGGCCGCCGCCGAGCTGGGACGGCACTTAAGACAGCCTTCAGTTGCCGCCGCCACACTCGGCGGCCATGTCGACATCGATCGCGCGGGTACCCGCCCGGCCTGTTGCCGCGGCAGCGGCGCAGCGCAAGACCTGGGGCCAGCGGCGCCAGATTCAGCCCTCCACCGCCGTTTTGCTGGTGGCGCTGTGGATCGCCAGCATCGCCAACCTGCCGTTGTGGCAGGCCTTGTACGCCCTGCCCGAGCTGGCCGATGGCCGGGGACTGGTGTTCCGTGCCACCTTCTGCATCGTGCTGGCGGCGCTGCACGTGCTGCTGCTGAGCCTGCTGGCGTGGCGGCACACGCTCAAGCCGGTGCTCACCCTGTTTCTGCTGGCCGCCGCCGGCGGCGCGTATTTCATGTTCAGCTACGGCGTGGTGATCGACCGCAGCATGATGCTCAACGTGCTGCTGACCGACGGCGCCGAAGCGCGCGAACTGCTCAGCCTGCGCCTGCTGGAGGCGCTGACGGTGCTGGGCGTGCTGCCCGCGACCGTGCTGTGGCGCACCCGGATCGCCTGGCCCAGCGCGGCCCGCCAACTGCGCCAAAACGCTATTGTGTTTATAGCTGCTTGCGCAGTTGTGGCGGGCGGCACAGGCCTTTTCTTCCAGGATCTGGCGGCCACCATGCGCAACCACACGCAGCTGCGCTATCTGATCAATCCGCTGAATTCGTTCTACGCCCTGGCCATCGTCGGCCGTCAGCCCATCCAGCGCAACGGCGCCGCCGTGCTGCCGCTGGCCGAGGACGCGCGGCTGCCCGCGCTGGCCGCCGGCGCCCGACCGCCGCTGGTGGTGCTGGTGCTGGGCGAGACCGCGCGCGCCGACCACCTGGGCCTGAACGGCTACGCACGCGACACCACACCGCGCCTGGCGCGCGAGGACGTGGTCAGCCTGCGCAACGTGTGGTCCTGCGGCACCAACACCGCCGCCTCGGTGCCCTGCATGTTCTCCAACCTGGGCCGAGAAGCCTTCGAGGACCGCCAGGCCAATACCGAGGGCCTGGCCGACGTGCTGCAGCGTGCCGGCTATGCCGTGCTGTGGCTGGACAACCAGGCCGGGGGCTGCAAGGGCGTGTGCGACCGCGTGCCGCGCGTCGATCACGTCCAGCTGCGCAAGCCGGGCCCGCTGTGCCGCGACGATGAATGCTACGACGAGGTCATGCTGCAAGATCTGGACGAGCGCATCGCCCAGCTGCCGGCCGAGCGGCGCGCGCGTGGCGTGGTGGTGTTCATGCACCAGATGGGCAGCCACGGGCCGGCCTATTTCAAGCGCACGCCGGCGCAGTTCAAGCCGTTCACGCCCGAATGCGCCACCAACGCGCTGCAACAGTGCGCGCGCCAGGAGGTCGTCAACGCCTACGACAACAGCATCGCCTACACGGACCGCTTCCTGGCCTCGGCCATTGACTGGCTGCGCGGCCACGAGCGGCAATGGGCGCCGGCGCTGCTGTACGTGTCGGACCACGGCGAATCGCTGGGCGAAAACAACCTCTACCTGCACGGCCTGCCCTACCGCTTTGCGCCGGACGCGCAAAAGCACGTGCCCTGGATCAGCTGGTTCTCGCGCCCGTTCGAGCGCCAGAGCGGCGTGGCCAGCGCCTGCCTGAAAGCCCAGGCCGGGCAGCGCCTGTCGCACGACAACTACTTCCACAGCGTGTTGGGCCTGCTGGACGTGCAGACCCGGGTGTACGACGCGGGCCGCGACATCCACGCCGGCTGCCGCACGCCGGCCTGACATCGCACACGGCCCGTCGGCCACCTGCATTGGCCTGATCAAATCAGCCGCTGGCGCTCCACTGGCAAGCGCCAATAGCTACCAAATAGATAGCTATCAGAGAAACCGGTCGAGCAGCTTGCGACTGTGGCGGTCCATGGCCATCAGCTCGCGGATCAGGTATTGCACGCCATGGGCGTCGTTGACGATCAGCAGGCCCGGGCCCAGGCGGCGGATGTCTTCCTCGCCCTTGAGCACGAAGCGGGTCGGCCCGCGATCGGTGTCCACGTCCCAGGTGCTGGGGGTGACGAAACTGCTCACGCCCTTGACGCGCAGCAGGCGCGGCATGAATTCGCGCTGCTCCAGCGCCTCGGCCAGCAGAGCGCGGCGAGCGTCGTCCAGCGCGGCCAGGCGCGGCACCCAGGCCAGCTCGTGACCATCGCCGTCCACCAGGCTGATGCCCTCGTCCGGCGCACCGATCGGAAACGCCCGCACGGCGACGACGCCGACGTGTTCGTGCCCCGCCGCGTCGGTCAGCACCAGATGGCCAAAGGCGTCGCGGCGCAGGTCAAAGGCGGGCGCGGTCATGGACGGGGCTCCTGGCGCGGCGCGGCCGCGGTGTCGGTGTCATCGCCGCGGTGCAGGGGCGCGCCGGCCATCGCCGACGTGGGAGGGTCGGCGGCCAGTACCGCTTCGTCGACCTCCAGCATGCGATCGCGCTCGGCCTTCTCCTGGCGCGCCTGCGCCTCGTACAGGCGCCAGTAGGCCCCCCGCTTGGCCAGCAGGGCTTCGTGCGTGCCTTCCTCGACCTTCACGCCCTTGTCCATCACCACCAGCCGGTCGGCCTTGCGCAGCGTGGACAGGCGGTGGGCGATTGCGATCGTGGTGCGCCCGCGCACCAGGTTGTCCAGCGCTTTCTGGATCTCGCGCTCGGTCTCGGTGTCGACCGAGGCCGTGGCCTCGTCGAGGATCAGGATGCGCGGGTCGATCAGCAGCGCGCGCGCGATGCTGATGCGCTGGCGTTCGCCGCCCGACAGGCCCTGGCCGCGCTCGCCCACCAGCGAGTCGTAGCCCTGCGGCAGGCGCAGGATGAACTCGTGCGCGTGCGCGGCGCGCGCGGCGGCCACGATCTCCTCGCGCGTGGCGTCGGGCTTGCCGTAGGCGATGTTCTCGGCGATGGTGCCGAAGAACAGGTAGGGCTCCTGCAACACCAGGCCGATGTGGCGGCGCCAGTCGGCCACCCGCACCTGGCGCAGGTCGACACCATCGACCTCGATGGCGCCCTCGGTGACGTCGTAGAAGCGGCAGATCAGATTGACCAGGGTGCTCTTGCCCGAGCCGCTGTGGCCGACCAGGCCGATCATCTCGCCCGGCTCGATGTGCAGGTGCAGGCCGCGCAGGACCGACCGGTTGCCATAGCGCAGCGCGGCATCACGGATGTCGATGCGGCCCTGCACGCGCGGCAGCGGCACCGGGTTTTTCGGCTCGGGCACGCTGGAGACATGGTCCAGGATCTCGAAGATGCGCTTGGTGGCCGAGGCCGCCTTCTGCGTCACCGAGACGATGCGACTCATCGAATCGAGCCGGGTGTAGAAGCGCCCGATGTAGGCCAGGAAGGCCGTCAGCACACCCACCGTGACGCGTTGCTGGCTGACCAGCCAGATGCCGGCTGCCCAGACGATCAGCAGGCCGATCTCGGTCAGCAGCGTCACCGTGGGCGAAAACAGCGACCACAGCTTGTTCAGCCGGTCGTTGACCGCCAGGTTGTGGCGATTGGCGTCGCGAAAACGCCCCGCCTCGCGATCTTCCTGGGCGAAGGCCTTGACCACGCGGATGCCCGGAATGGTGTCGGCCAGCACGTTGGTGACCTCGGACCACACGCGATCGATCTTCTCGAAGCCGGTGCGCAGGCGGTCGCGCACCACATGGATCAGCCAGGCGATGATGGGCAGCGGCACCAGGGTCACCAGCGCCAGCGTCGGGTCAATGGAGAACAGGATCGCCGCCGTCATGGCGATCATCAGCACGTCGGTGGCGAAATCCAGCAGGTGCAGCGACAGGAAGATGTTGATGCGGTCGGTTTCGGAGCCGATGCGCGCCATCAGATCGCCCGTGCGCCGGCCACCGAAATATTCAAGTGAAAGTTTCAGCAGGTGTTCGTAAGTGATGGTGCGCAGGTCGGCGCCGATGCGCTCGGACACCAGCGCCAGGATGTAGGTCTTGGCCCAGCCCAGGCCCCAGGCCAGCAGGGCCGAGCCCAGCAGGCCCGACAGCAGCAGCGCCACGTAGCCGGTGTCGATCTGCTGGCCGCTCTGGAACGGGATCAGCACCTTGTCCATCAGGGGCATGGTCAGGTAGGGCGGCACCAGGGTGGCGGCGGTGGCCGCCAACATCAGCAAAAAGCCGGCCAGCAGCTGCCACTGGTAGGGCCGCGCGAAGCGCCACAGGCGCAGCAGCGTCCAGGTGGACGGCGGCTTGTCGGGCTCCCCGCTGTCCTCTTCCTCGGCCACGCCCTCGGCGATGGGGGCCGCCTCCTCGGCCGGCGGGGACGGCCCGCCCGCCAGCGCCTGCGCGGCGCGCTCGAACAGGCCCAGAAAGCGCAGCGCCGCCGGGTTGTGCCCCAGCGTGTAGCGCCACACGGCCAGTCGGCCCTGCGCGTCGCGCAGCTCCAGCGCGCCCACCCCCGCATGGTCGTGATGCGTCAGCGCCAAGCCCGGCCGCAAGTCCCAGGCCTGCCAGCCGGTTGCATCCGGAAACCGCGTGACAAGCCGTTGATCTGTAATGAGAATCACGCCACTGCCAAAGCGCAGCTGGCGCGTCAGGTCAACGTCCAGCACGCCCAGCACGTTTTCTGTGGGTCGCAGGGGCGCTCCCTCGCCCATGGCAGGCGCGGTTTCACCGGCGACGGCGGGAAACCGGGGATCAGACAAGGTGGGTTCCGGCAAGGCAGCCCTTCTGACAGCAACGAATCACGGAAAGCGAGCGCACGGCTCTATGAGGCGAATCGATCAACACGAACATGGCTCGGCAAGCGGTGGCGGATTGTATGCCCCCACCCCCCAGGTGGTGGCCGACGACGCCCCGGCATGCGCGGCGCAACCCGAACGCCGCTTTGCCGACATCGTCATCCGCCGCATGACCCATCTGCGCGGCCCCAACATCTGGACCTACCGCGCGGTGATCGAGGCCATCGTCGACATCGGCGAACTGGAGGACTATCCCTCCAACGCCCTGCCCGGCTTCTATGACCGGCTGACGGCCTGGCTGCCCGGCCTGATCGAGCACCGCTGCAGCGTCGGCCGCCGCGGCGGCTTTCTGATGCGGCTGCGCGACGGCACCTGGCCGGGCCACATCCTGGAACACGTGGCGCTGGAGCTGCAAACCCAGGCCGGCATGAAAACCGGCTTCGGCAAGGCCCGCATGACGCACGAGCGCGGTGTCTACAAGGTCATCATCCGCACCCGCCACGAGGCCATCGGCAAGCTCGCCATCACTTCGGCGCGCGACCTGGTGATGGCGGCCATCAACAACCACCCCCATGACGTGGGCGCCACCATTGCCCGGCTGACCGAAATGGTCGACCGCCTGTGCCTGGGGCCCAGCACCGCCTGCATCGTCGACGCCGCCGTCGAACGCGGCATCCCGACCATCCGGCTGAACGACGGCAACCTGGTGCAGCTGGGCCACAGCGCGGCGCAACACCGCATCTGGACAGCCGAGACCGACCGCACCAGCGCCATCGCCGAAGGCATCGCCAGCGACAAGGACCTGACCAAGCAGCTGCTGGCGGCCGCCGGCGTGCCGGTGCCCGAGGGCCGTGCCGTGGCCAGCGCCGAAGACGCCTGGGACGCCGCCGGGGACATCGGCCTGCCGGTGGCGGTCAAGCCGTCGGACGGCAACCATGCGCGCGGCGTGTCGCTCAACCTGAAGACGCGCGACGAAGTCATGAGCGCCTTCACCGCCGCCGAGCAGGAAGGCTCCGAGGTGCTGGTCGAGCGCTTCATCCCGGGCCAGGAACACCGGCTGCTGGTGGTCGGCGGCAAGGTCGTGGCCGCCACGCGCGGCGAGATCATCCGCGTCAGCGGCGACGGCCGCTCCAGCATCGGCCAGCTGATCGACGCCCATGTCAACACCGACCCGCGCCGCGGCGTCGAGGAACACCTGCCGCTGGAAACCCTGCGCCACGATGACCCGGTGCTGCTGCTGCTGCTGCAGCGCCAGGGTCTGGCCATCGACAGTGTGCTGCCTCGCGGTGAATCGGCCGTGGTGCAGCGCACCGGCAACATGTCGATCGACGTCACCGGACAAGTGCACCCCGACGTGGCCGAGCTGGTCGCGCTGGCGACGCGGGTGGTCGGGCTGGACATCGCCGGCATCGACCTGGTGGCCGAGGACATCGGCCAGCCGCTGGCCGCGCAGGGCGGCGCCATCGTCGAGGTCAACGCCGGGCCCGGCCTCTTGATGCACCTCAAGCCCGCGATCGGCCGCGCCCAGCCGGTGGGCGACGCCATCGTCAACCATCTGTTCCCTGCCGGCGCCTCGGGTCGCGTGCCGATCGTCGGCGTGCTCAGCGACGGCGAAAGCGCGCTGGCCGCACGGCTGATCGCCGCCCTGATGCAGTGGCACGGCCTGCATACCGCGCTGGCCTGCCGCGACGGTCTGTTCCTGGGCCCGCGCCAGCTGGCCACCGGCAGCGCACTGGGCTATGCCATCGGCGAGCGCATGCTGATCAACCGGACCGTGCAGGCGGCCGTGTTCGAAACCTCGCCGCGCGATATCCTGTCCGAGGGTCTGCCCTACGACCGCTGCCAGGTCGGCGTGGTCATGCACATGCCCGGCCCCGAGGGCCTGGAAGACCTGTACGTCACCGAGGCCGATCAGCTGCCCGGCATCGTGCGCACCCAGGTCGACGTGGTGCTGCCCGAAGGCGCGGCGGTGCTGAACGCCGATGACGCCGAGGTGCTGGCGCTGGCCGACTACTCGGACGGCGAAGTGCTGCTCTACAGCCTGGACCCGGCCTGTCCGGCGCTGACGGCACACCGGGCACGCAAGGGCCGTGCCGCCTTCGCGCGCGGCGACCACATCCTGCTGGCGCAGGGCGCCGAAGAAATCCCGCTGGTGAACCTGTCGGCGCCCGAATTTTCCGCCATCACCCAGGAGCCCCCCGAGGACGTGCGCCCCTACGTACTGGCCGCCGTGGCGGCCGCCTGGTCGCTGGGCGTGCCGGTCGAGCTGATCCGTGCAGGTTTGTTGCACTTTTGTGAAGCGGCACCGGCCGGCGCTGTCCACTGAGCGCCCGGCTCAGCCGTTGCGTAATTCAGCCTACTTCTTCCAGGACCATCATGGAAATCACCCGCATTCGCGCGCTGCGCGGCCCCAACCTGTGGAGCCGCCACACGGCCATCGAGGCCGTGGTCACCTGCGACGAAGCCGAGCGCGATCTGCACCGAAGTCCCGCCTTTGAAAAGCAGCTGCGCGAGCTGTTCCCGGACGTCGGGACGCTGCAGGTCAACCAGCCCGGCACGCTCAGCACGCCCATGTCCATGGCCCACGCCCTGGAGCTGGTGACCCTGGCCCTGCAGGCGCAGGCTGGCTGCCCAGTCACCTTCAGCCGCACCACCCCGACCGAGATCGAGGGCACCTTCCAGGTCGCGGTGCAATACACCGAGGAAGCCGTGGGCCGGCTGGCCTTCGAGAAGGCCCAGCTGCTGTGCCGCGCCGCCGCCGAGGGCGGTTCGTTCGATCTCGCCGCCACGCTCGCCGAGTTGCGCGAACTGGACGAGGACGAGCGCCTGGGCCCGTCGACGGGCGCCATCGTTGACGCCGCCGTGCGGCGCGGGATTCCCTTCAAGCGCCTGACGCGCGGCAGCCTGGTGCAGCTGGGCTGGGGCAGTCGCCAGCGCCGCATCCAGGCGGCCGAGGTGGACGGCACCAGCGCCATCGCCGAATCCATCGCCCAGGACAAGGACCTGACCAAGAAGCTGCTGCACGCCGCCGGCGTGCCGGTGCCGCTGGGGCGCCCCGTGACCGACCTGGAAGACGCCTGGGCCGCCGCGCAGGAGATCGGCCTGCCCGTGGTGGTCAAGCCGCAGGACGGCAACCAGGGCAAGGGCGTCACCGTCGGCATCGTGGACCGCGAGCATTTCGACATCGCCTACCGCGCCGCCGCCGACTACGGCACCGTGATGGTCGAGCGCTACCTGCCGGGCCACGACTTCCGGTTGCTGGTGGTGGGCAACAAGCTGGTGGCGGCGGCGCGGCGCGATCCGCCACTGGTCATCGGCGACGGCGAGCACACGGTGCGCCAGCTGGTGGCCGAGGTCAACAAGGACCCGCGCCGCGGTGAGGGCCACGGCACCTCGCTGACCAAGATCCGCATCGACGCCATTGCCGAGGCCCGCCTGACCGCGCAGGGCCTGACGCCAGACAGCGTGCCCGCCAAGGGCCAGCGCGTGGTGATGCGCAACAACGCCAACCTGTCCACCGGCGGCACCGCCACCGACGTGACCGACAGCGTGCACCCGCAGGTGGCCGCGCGCGCCATCGAGGCCGCCCAGACTGTGGGCCTGGACATCTGCGGCGTCGACGTGGTGTGCGAGACCGTGATCAAGCCGCTGGAAGAGCAAAACGGCGGCATCGTCGAGGTCAACGCCGCGCCGGGCCTGCGCATGCACCTGACGCCCTCCTTCGGCAAGGGCCGCGACGTCGGCCAGGCGGTGATCGAGCAGATGTACCCCGATGGCGGCAACGGCCGCATTCCGGTCATCGCCGTCACAGGCACCAATGGCAAGACCACCACCGTGCGCCTGGCGGCGCACTTGCTCAAGACCAGCGGCCTGCGCGTGGGCATGACCAATACCGACGGCGTGTACGTCAATGGCCGCCAGATCGATTCCGGCGACTGCTCCGGTCCGCGCAGCGCGCGCAACGTGCTGGCGCACCCCGACGTCGATGCCGCCGTGCTGGAAACCGCGCGCGGCGGCCTGCTGCGCGAGGGCCTGGCCTTCGACCAGTGTGACGTGGCCGTGGTCACCAACATGGGCGGCGGCGACCACCTGGGGCTGAACTACATCACCACGCTGGAAGACCTGAAGGTGCTCAAGCGCGTGATCGTGCTCAACGTGGCGCCCACCGGCACGGCGGTGCTCAACGCCGCCGACCCGGCGGTGGTTGCCATGGCGCCGCACTGCCCCGGCCACATCACCTTCTTTGCCCAGGACGGCCAGAACCCGGTCATCGCCACGCACCGGGCACAGGGCAAGCGCGTCGTGTTCGTCGACGGCGGAGACATCGTCTGCGCCGAAGGCCACGCCGTCCGGCGCCTGTCGCTGGCCCGCGTGCCGCTCACGCGCAAGGGGCAGATCGGCTTCCAGATCGAGAACTGCATGGCCTCGGTGGCGGCGGCCTGGGCCGTGGGCGTGTCCTGGGAAGCGATCCAGAAAGGACTGGCCAGCTTCATCAGCGACCTGCATGGCGTGCCGGGCCGCTTCAACGTGTTCGACTACCGCGGCGCCACCGTGATCGCCGACTACGGCCACAACCCGGATGCCATCGCGGCCCTGGTGGCGGGGGTCGGCAACATGGTCGCGCAAAAGCGTTCGGTGGTCATCAGCGGCGCCGGTGACCGGCGCGACGAGGACATCCGAGGGCAGACGCGCCTGCTGGGCGCCGCCTTCGACGAGGTCATCCTCTACCAGGATGCCTGCCAGCGCGGCCGCCAGGACGGCGAGGTGCTGGCCCTGCTGCGCCAGGGCCTGGAAGGCGCCACGCGCACCCGCCACGTGGAAGAAATCCGCGGCGAGTTCCAGGCCATCGACCGCGCGCTCGAACGACTGAATACCGGCGATCTGTGCCTGATCCTGATCGACCAGGTCGAAGAAGCGCTGGCCCACATTCAGCGGCGCGTGGCCGAAGCCACCCCGGCGCCGCGGCCCGCGGCGCCGCGCGGGGCGGCCAGCGCGCGCAAACCCCGGCGTGCCAAGCCAGCGGGCACGGTGGTGGCGCTGGGCCTGCGGCTCTGACCCCTGCAGCGGCCTGTTGCCTGGCGCGCCTATCAGGCGCGGCGCAAAAAAACCGGCATGGCCGGTTTTTTTGCGTCGTGCGTCAGCGAACAGATGCTCAGAGAGCCAGCCGCTGCCGCGCCTGCTGATACTCGCGCTTCAAGCGGGCGACCAGCTCGGCTGTGGGCAGCACCTCGCGGATGGCGCCGATGCCCTGGCCGCAGCCCCAGATGTCCTTCCAGGCCTTGGCCGCGCCGCCACCGCCGAAGTTCATCTTGCTGGGGTCGCTCTGCGGCAGGTTGTCCGGGTCCATGCCGGCATTGCGGATGCTGCCCTTGAGGTAGTTGCCCAGAACGCCGGTATAGAAGTTGCTGTAGACGATGTCGTCGGAGTCGCAGTCGACGATCATCTGCTTGTAGGCATCCACCGCGCGCGCCTCCTCGGTGGCGATGAAGGCCGAGCCGATGTAGGCGAAGTCGGCCCCCATGGCCTGCGCCGCCAGGATGGCCCCGCCCGAGGCGATGGCGCCCGACAGCGCCAGCGGGCCGTCGAACCACTGACGGATTTCCTGCACCATGGCAAACGGGCTCTTGGCGCTGGCGTGCCCGCCCGCGCCCGCCGCCACCGGGATCAGCCCGTCGGCGCCCTTTTCGATCGCCTTGTGGGCAAACACGTTGTTGATGACGTCGTGCAGCACCACGCCGCCCCAGGCATGCACCGCCTGGTTGACGTCCTCGCGCGCGCCCAGGCTGGTGATGACGATGGGCACCTTGTACTTGGCGCAGACCTGCATGTCGTGCTCCAGGCGGTCGTTGCTCTTGTGCACGATCTGGTTGATGGCAAAGGGCGCGGCCGGGTTGTCCGGGTGGGCCCGGTCCCACGCCGCCAGCGCCTCGGTGATCTCGGCCAGCCATTCCTCCAGCTGCGCCGCTGGCCGGGCGTTGAGCGCCGGCATCGAGCCGACCACGCCCGAGGTGCACTGGGCGATCACCAGCTTGGGGTTGCTGATGATGAACAGGGGCGAGCCGATCACCGGGAACTTCAGGCCTTGCAGGACAGGAGGCAGTCGGGACATGTTGAACCTTTGGAAATTTGAATAAGGGTTGAATACGCCTCTGACGCTTGTCCAGCAAGCGCCAACAGCTACTATTTAAATAGCAATCTCAGAAAGCATCGAGCGCCAGCGCCGTCACGCTGTCGGCGCCCTCGACGATGGCATCGCGCACGCCGGGCACACGGGTCAGGATGTGGTCGGCATAAAAGCGGGCAGTGGTGATCTTGGCCTTCATGAACGCCGGGTGCTGGCCGGCCGCCAGCTGCTGTTCGGCAGCGATCAGGGCGCGGCCAAGCTGCCAGCCGGCCACCAGGTTGCCCGCCAGCATCAGGTAGGGAACGCTGCCGGCGTAGGCGGCATTCGGGTTCTGCCGGGCCTGGCCGGCGATGAAATCAACCACGTCGATGAACGCCAGCCGAGCCGTCGCCAGTCGGCGCGCCACCGCCTTGGCCTCCTGGCTGCCGCTGGCCAGTTGTCGCTCGGTGGCCTCGATCTGCGCGGCGATCGCCTTGGCCGTCTGGCCACCGTCGCGCGCCGTCTTGCGTCCCACCAGGTCGTTGGCCTGGATGGCGGTCGTGCCCTCGTAGATCGTCAGGATCTTGGCGTCGCGGTAGTACTGCGCCGCGCCGGTCTCCTCGATGAAGCCCATGCCCCCATGCACCTGCACGCCCAGGTTGGTGACTTCCAGGCTCGTCTCGGTGCTGTAGCCCTTGACCAGCGGCACCAGGAATTCGTAGAAGGTCTGATTCTGCCGGCGCGCCTCGGCGTCCGGGTGGTGGTGCGCGGCGTCGTAGGCCGCGGCGGCCGTGCTGGCCATCGCGCGGCAGCCCTCGGTGAGGGCGCGCATGGTCATCAGCATGCGGCGCACGTCCGGGTGGTGAATGATGGTGGCCGCGCCGGCCACGCTGCCGTCGACCGGGCGGCTTTGCACGCGTTCGCTGGCGTACTGCACGGCCTTCTGGTAGGCGCGTTCGGCGATCGCAATGCCCTGCACGCCGACGGCGTAGCGCGCGGCGTTCATCATGATGAACATGTATTCGAGGCCGCGGTTTTCCTCGCCCACCAGGTAGCCGACGGCGCCGCCGTGGTCGCCGAACTGCAGCACCGCCGTGGGGCTGGCCTTGATGCCCATCTTGTGCTCGATGCTGACGCAGTAGACGTCGTTGCGCTCGCCCGGGCCGCCGTCCGCATTGACCATGAACTTCGGCACCACGAACAGGCTGATGCCCTTGACGCCCTCGGGTGCCCCCGCCACGCGTGCCAGCACCAGGTGGACGATGTTGTCCGCCATGTCGTGCTCGCCGTAGGTGATGAAGATCTTGGTGCCGAAGACCCGATACGTGCCATCGGGTTGCGGCTCGGCGCGCGTGCGCACCGCCGCCAGGTCGCTGCCGGCCTGCGGCTCGGTCAGGTTCATGGTACCGGTCCACTGGCCGGACACCAGCTTGTCCAGGTAGGTGGCTTTCAGCGCGTCGCTGCCGGCGGTCAGCAGCGCCTCAATGGCGCCGTCGGTCAGCAGCGGACACAGCGCGAAGCTCATGTTGGCCGAGTTCAGGATCTCCCCGCAGGCCGCGCCAATGGTCTTGGGCAGGCCCTGGCCGCCAAAGTCGGCCGGATGCTGCAGGCCCTGCCAGCCGCCTTCGGTGTACTGTTTGTAGGCCTCCTTGAAGCCGGCGCTGGTGGTGACCGAGGTGCCGCTGTGGCTGGACGGCGCCTTGTCGGCCTCGAAGTTGAGCGGCGCCAGCACACCCTCATTGAAGCGCGCGCATTCTTCCAGCACCGCCTGTGCGGTTTCCAGCCCGGCATCCTCGAAACCGGGGATGGCGGCGATCTGGTCGATGCGCGCCAGGTGCTCGATGTTGAACAGCAGATCCTGGAGTGGGGCCTTGTAGCTCATCGCGAATGTCCTGAAACAAGCAAAAGAAAAGGGCATCGCACGCGATGCCCCTGGATGACGACATCATGGACCACACCCCCGCGCCTGCGCCAAGAGTGGGCCCGAAATGGTCACAGGGCCTTGACCAGCTCCGGCACGGCCTCGAACAGATCGGCCACCAGGCCGTAGTCGGCCACGCTGAAGATCGGCGCTTCTTCGTCCTTGTTGATGGCGACGATGACCTTGGAGTCCTTCATGCCCGCCAGGTGCTGGATGGCGCCGGAAATGCCGGCGGCGATGTACAGCTGGGGCGCGACGATCTTGCCGGTCTGGCCGACCTGCAGGTCGTTGGCGGCGTAGCCCGCATCGACCGCGGCGCGGCTGGCGCCGATGGCGGCGCCCAGCTTGTCGGCCAGCGGCGTCATGACCTCGTTGAACTTCTCGGCGCTGCCCAGTGCGCGGCCGCCCGAGACGACGACCTTGGCGGCGGTCAGCTCGGGCCGGTCACTCTTGGCCAGCTCGGCGCCGACAAAGCGGCTCTTGCCGCTGTCGGTGACGGCGGCGATGGTCTCGACCGCGGCGCTGCCACCCGTGGCGGCGGCGTCAAAGCCGGTCGTCCGCACGGTGATCACCTTGGTGGCGTCCGCGCTCTGCACGGTGGCGATGGCGTTGCCGGCGTAGATGGGGCGCTCGAAGGTGTCGGGCCCGTCGACCTTGGTGATCTCGCTGATCTGGGCCACGTCGAGTTTGGCCGCCACCCGCGGGGCGGCGTTCTTGCCGCTGGCGGTGGCCGGAAACAGAATGTGGCTGTAGTTGCCGGCCACGGCCAGCACCTGGGCGGCCAGGTTTTCGGCCAGACCGTGCGCCAGGGCCTCGCCGTCGGCGTGCAGCACCTTGGCGACGCCGGCGATCTGGCTGGCGGCCTGCGCGGCGGCGCCGGCATTGTGGCCGGCCACCAGCACGTGGACTTCGCCGCCGCAGGCCTTGGCGGCGGTGACGGCGTTGAGGGTGGCGCCCTTGAGGCTGGCGTTGTCGTGTTCGGCGATGACGAGTGCGGTCATTTCAAATCCAGATTGAGCGTTGAGCGTTGAGCGTTTGGCGCGGGGTGCAGGATCGACGGTTTTCGCGCTGAACGCTGAACGCTCAACGCTGAACCGGCGATCGTCAGATCACCTTGGCTTCGTTCCTGAGCTTGTCGACCAGCGTGGCCACGTCGGGCACCTTGATGCCGGCACCGCGCTTGGGCGGTTCGGCCACTTTCAGGGTTTTCAGGCGCGGCGCGACGTCGACGCCCAGATCCTCCGGCTTGACGGTATCCAGCGGCTTTTTCTTGGCCTTCATGATGTTGGGCAGCGTGACGTAGCGCGGCTCGTTCAGGCGCAGGTCGGTGGTCACCACGGCCGGCAGGCTGATGGCGACGGTCTCCAGCCCGCCATCGACTTCGCGCGTCACGCTGGCCTTGCCATCGGCCACTTCGATCTTGCTGGCGAAGGTGGCTTGCGGCAGATCGGCCAGGGCGGCCAGCATCTGGCCGGTCTGGTTGGCGTCGTCGTCGATGGCCTGCTTGCCCAGGATGACGAGGCTCGGCTGCTCCTTGTCGACCAGGGCCTTGAGCAGCTTGGCGACGGCCAGCGGCTGCAACTCCTCGTTGGTCTCGACCAGGATGGCGCGGTCGGCGCCGATGGCCATGGCGGTGCGCAGGGTTTCCTGGCACTGGGCCACGCCGCAGGAAACGGCCACCACTTCGGTGAGCACGCCTTTTTCCTTCAGGCGCACGGCCTCTTCGACGGCGATCTCGTCAAAGGGGTTCATGCTCATCTTGACGTTGGCGATGTCCACGCCGGTGCCGTCGCTCTTGACGCGCACCTTCACGTTGTAGTCCACCACGCGCTTGACGGCGACGAGTGCTTTCATGAATCGGATCTCCTAGGCTGTCATCCAGATCGCCTGCGTGATGGACTTGCACCGCGCGGCAGCTTTACATTCATTCTAGTGCACGACCCTTGCCGAACCGGCCCACGGACATCGCCCATGCGACAGCGATTCAAACAATCGAACGATCGTGCTTTTATTCTATCCCAGCTTGTCCCGCGGAGGGTGCGGCCGGCAGGTGGCGCACCACGCGCTGCGGGAACGGGATATCGATGCCATGGGTGCGCAACGCGTCCAGGATGGCGATGTTGACCTCCGAGCGCAGGCCGAGCACGCCCGCCTCCGGCTCGCTCATCCAGTAGCCGACGGTGAATTCCAGGCCATCGGCGCCGAACGCCGACAGCGAGGCCGAGGGCGCCGGATCGCGCAGCACGCGCGGACTGGACAGCGCCGCTTCGCGCAGCAGGGCCTGCACCTGTCGCACGTCGCTGTCATAGGCAACGCCGACGGTGGTCGACTGCCAGACGCGCCGGTCGGCCAGCGACAGGTTTTCCACCCGCTGCGTGACCATCATCTCGTTGGGCACCACCGACTCGCGCCCCGAGCCGCTGCGGATCACGGTGTAGCGCGCGCGGATGTCGGTGATCTGGCCCTCGAAGCCGTCGACGCGCACCATGTCGCCGATGCGCAGCGCGCGCTCGGCCAGCACCACGAAGCCCGACACGTAGTTGGCCGCCAGCCGCTGCAGGCCCAGGCCGATGCCGACGCCGATGGCCCCGCCCAGCACCGACAGCGCGGTCAGGTCGATCCCCACCGCCGACAGCGCCACCAGCACCGCCACGAACACCAGGAACGCCCGCGTGGCGTTGGCGATCATCTTGCGCAGCGACAGCGTGCCGCCGCCGACTTCGCGCAGCAGGCGCGATTCGATCGCCGCCGACAGCCACAGCGCCAGCAACAGGGCAATGGCGACGTTGAGCCCGCCCTCCAGCACGCTGCGCAGGCTGAGCGTGGCCGCGCCCATTTTCCAGGTCACGTCGCCGGCTTCGTCCAGCAGCACCGGCAGCAGCCCGCTGAGCCACAGCACCCACACGCCCCACACCAGCCAGGAAATGCTGCGCTCCAGCACGCGCACCGCGCGGGCACGCGGAAACGCGGCCTGCAGCACCTTGACGCCGATGCGGATCACCGCCAGCGCCAGCAGCACCGGCAGCGCCACGCGCAGCAGCGGCGCGGCGCCCTGCCAGCGCAGCCAGGCCAGCCAGCCCAGCCAGGCCAGCGTGAGCCATATCAGCGGAAACAGCACGCCATCGACGCCCCGGCGACCCAGCAAAATGCCCGGTCGCGCCGGCAGCGCGCGCGCGTGTCGGCGCAACAGCACCGCCAGGCCCCAGGCCAGCAGACCGCAGGCCACGATCAGCGCCAGCTCACCCAGCGTCGCCGCGCGGGTGACGGCGTCCCACCAGTCGCCCCAGTCCTCGATGCGCAGGCGGCGCGCGCCAGTCAGGCCGCCGCCGGTCAGCGCCCTCAGGACGTCGTCTTGCGCCACGCAGGCTCCCGCTTGTCGATGAAGGCCTGCACGCCCTCCTGCGTCACCTCCAGCATCATGTTGCAGGCCATGGTCTGACCGGCCAGCTGGTAGGCGGCTTCGATGCCGAGTTCGCGCTGGCGGTAGAACAGCGCCTTGCCGGCGGTGATGGCCTCGCGCGGCTTGGCCAGGATGGCGCCGAGCAGCGCCTCGACGGCGTCGTCGAGCCGATCGGCCGGCACCACGCGGTTGACCAGGCCGCGCGCCTGGGCCTCGTCGGCCGAGATGAAGCCGCCGGTCAGCAGCATCTCCATCGCCTGCTTGGCCGGGATGTTGCGCACCAGCGGCACGCTGGGTGTGCTGCAGAACAGACCGACGTCGATGCCGTTGACGCCAAAGCGCGCGCTGTCGGCCGCCACCGCCAGGTCGCACTGCGCCACCAGCTGGCAGCCGGCCGCCGTGGCCAGGCCCTGCACGCGGGCGATGACCGGCACCGGCAGCTTCAGGATCGCCAGCATCATGCGGCTGCACTGGGCAAACAGCGCCTGGTAGTAGTCCAGCCGCGGGCTGGCCTTCATCTGCTTGAGGTCGTGGCCGGCGCAAAAGGCCTTGCCCTCGGCGCCGAGCACCACGGCGCGCGCGTCGGGGTCGGCGGCGATCTGGTCGAGCCGGCCTTGCAGCTCGGCCAGCATGGCCTCGCCCAGCACGTTGAAGGACCTGGGCTGGTTCAGCGTCAGATGGTGCACGCCGCGCGCGTCGCGCTGGTGTCGCAGCGGGGCGTCGGCGGGGCTGGCGGGGCTGGCGGGGGATTGGGTCATGGTCACGGCTCCATCTGGGTAGCCGACGGCGGCTCGGCACCGCCAGCAATCACTACACAATCAATAGCTGCTTGCGCAGGCCAGGCGGGCGCTGGCGGCCGATTTTAATCACAAGCCGTGAATCAGACCTCGGCCAGCACGCGCAGGTGCGCCTCCACGCTGCGCGCCAGCGCGCTGAGGTTGTAGCCGCCTTCCAGGCAGCTGACGATGCGGCCCCGGGCAAAGCGGTCGGCAACACCCTTGATGCGCTCGGTGATCCACGAAAAGTCCGACTCGGTCAGCCCGAGCTGGCCCATGTCGTCCTCGCGGTGGGCGTCGAAGCCGGCGCTGATGAACACCAGCTCGGGCTGGAACTGCTCCAGCCGCGGCATCCACATCAGCTCGACCAGCTCTCGAATGTCCATGCCGCGCGTGTAGGCCGGCACCGGGCAGTTGACCAGGTTGGCGTCCTGCTTCTGCGCGCCGCCCTCGGGGTAGAACGGGTGCTGGAAGAAGCTGACCATCAGGATGCGCTCGTCGCCGGCCACGATGTCCTCGGTGCCGTTGCCGTGGTGCACGTCGAAATCGACGATGGCCACGCGCTTGAGGCCGTGGCGCTCGCAGGCGTACTTGGCCGCCACCGCCACGTTGCTGAAGAAGCAAAAGCCCATCGCCTGGTTGCGCGTGGCGTGGTGGCCGGGCGGGCGCGTGGCGCAAAAGGCGTTGGTCAGCTCGCCCGTCACCACCGCGTCCACCGCGTCGATGGCGGCACCGGCCGACACCAGCGCGGCGCGGTAGGTGAAGCGGTTCATCGAGGTGTCCGGGTCGAGCGAATAGCGGTCGGGCCCGCCCGCGTCCATCTCTTCCAGCAGGATGTCGTTGAGGCCGCGCAAGGCCGCCACGTGGCGCCGGCCGTGCGCCAGCAGCAGGTCGCCCATGGCGGCGGGCGTGGCCTCGCGGCGCTCCAGCGCGTCGGCCACGCCGGTGATCAACAGGCGATCCTCGATCGCGTCCAGCCGCTCCGGGCACTCGGGGTGGCCGGCGCCCATCTCGTGCTTGCGGCAGTCGGGGTGTGTGAAATACCCGGTTTTACTCATGCCAGTCTCCACTTCCACAATACGACACCGAATATCCGTTACCTTCCTTGCATGGACGTGACACAGAAAATCAAGACCGTACTGGCGCAGCTTAACACCGTGGTAGTGGGCAAACCGGCCCAGGTGCAGGACGGCGTGACCTGCCTGCTGGCCGGTGGCCACCTGCTGATCGAGGACGTGCCGGGCGTCGGCAAGACCACGCTGGCGCACGCGCTGGCGCGCACCTTCGGCCTGCAGTTCTCGCGCGTGCAGTTCACCGCCGACCTGATGCCCAGCGACCTGTCGGGCGTGTCGGTGTACGACCGTGGCAAGCAAGCCTTCGTGTTTCACCCCGGCCCGGTGTTCGCCCAGGTGCTGCTGGCCGACGAGATCAACCGCGCCAGCCCCAAGACGCAGTCGGCGCTGCTGGAGGCGATGGAGGAAAAACAGGTCAGCGTGGAGGGCGAAACCCGTCCCCTGCCCTGGCCGTTCTTCGTCATCGCCACGCAGAACCCGTTCGACCAGCTGGGCACCTACGCGCTGCCCGAGTCGCAGCTCGACCGCTTTCTGATGCGCATCAGCCTGGGCTACCCCGAGCGCGCCGCCGAACGCACCCTGCTGGCCGGCCACGACCGGCGCGACATGCTGGATCGCCTGCCGCCGGTGCTGAACGCCAGCGCGCTGGCCGCGCTACAGCAGGCGGTGGCGCGCGTGCACGTGGCCGAGCCGCTGCTGGACTACGTGCAGGACCTGATCGCCGCCACCCGCAACGGCCGCTGGTTCATGCAGGGTTTGTCGCCACGCGCCGGCATCGCGCTGGTGCGCGCGGCGCGGGCGCGGGCGCTGATCGCCGGGCGCGACTACGTGGCGCCGGACGACGTGCAGGCCATCTTGCCGCAGTGCGTGGCGCACCGCATGGTGCCGGTCAGCAACGCCGGCCGCGGCGCAGCGGAACAGGTGCGCGCCATGATCGACGCCGTGCCCCTGGCCTGATACGCAGGGACCGCGGCAGCATTTCTGTTGAATTGACTTCTCCGCGTCCTCCGCGACACCCCAGCGCCCTCTGCGTTCGGCTGCCATTACTATTCAATTCATAGCTACCACCGCCCGACCCGTGCGCGCCACAGCCACTTTTGATTCAAGCCCCGCCCTGCCCCGCCGGGCCTGGCGCGCGCGCCTGCGCGCCTGGTGGCAGTCGCGCCTGCCGTTGACCGACACGCTGCTGCTCACCCAGCGCAACGTCTACATCCTGCCCACGCGCGCCGGCTGGATGCTGGCGGCCACGCTGGGCGTGCTGCTGGTCGCCTCGATCAACTACCAGCTCAACCTGGGCTACCTGCTCACCTTCCTGCTGGCCGGCAGCGCCGCCGCCAGCATGGTGATCTGCCACAACACGCTGCGCGGCCTGACCCTGCAACTGCTGCCGCCGCAGCCGCTGTTCGCCGGCGCGCTGGTGGTGCTGGACATCAAGCTCACCAGCGCGCGCCGCACGCCGCGCCATGCCATCGGCGTGGCCCTGCTGGAGGGCGCGCACTGGTCCTGGGCCGACGTGCCGGCGCAGGGCCAGGCGGCGGTGCAGGTCAGCTTCCAGCCGGCGCGGCGCGGCCTGCACCGGGTGCCGGTGCTGACGGCCGAGACCCGCTTTCCGCTGGGCAACTTCCGCGTCTGGACGGTGTGGCGCCCGGCGGCGCGGGTGCTGGTCTACCCGGCGCCCGAGCCACAGGCGCCACCGCTGCCGCCGGGCGAGCCGCGCGCCGGCAGCGGCGTGGCGGCGGGCGCGCGCGCCAGCGGCGAATTCGACGGCGTGCGCGCCTATCAGCGGGGCGACCCGACGCGGCTGATCGTCTGGAAGAAGTTCGCCAAGTCCGAGGAACTGGTCAGCCGCGACACCCAGCAGCTGCAACGCCAGGCGCTGTGGCTGGACCACGCCCGCGCCGGCGCGCTGGACGCCGAGGCCCGCCTGTCGCGCCTGACGGCCTGGGTGCTGGCCGCCGACGCGCAGCACCTGGACTATGGCCTGCGCCTGCCCGGCGTGGAGATCCCGCCCGCCGGCGGCGCCGCCCAGCGTCTGCGCTGCCTGGAGGCGCTGGCCAAGGCATGAGCCCCCCGATGACACTCGCCGCCCTCGCCCGACTGCCGCGCGAGGCCCGCGACACGCTGTTCTTGCTCGGCGTGATCGGCTGGCTGATCCTGCCGCTGGTGGCGCACCTGCCGCTGTGGTGCAGCGCGCTGGCCGCTACCGTGCTGGCCTGGCGCGCCGTGCTGGCGCTGCAAAACCGGCCGCTGCCGCGGCGCGCCTGGCTGGTGCTGCTGCTGGTGCTGACCGTGGCGGGCACCTGGGCCTCGCACCGCACGCTGCTGGGGCGCGACGCCGGCGTCACCCTGGTGGTGGTGCTGCTGGCGCTGAAAACCCTGGAGCTGCGCGCGCGCCGCGACGCGCTGGTGGTGTTCTTCCTCGGCTTCTTCGCGCTGCTGACCAACTTCTTCTACTCGCAGTCGCTGCCGGTGGCCGCCGCCATGCTGGTCGGCCTGCTGGGCCTGCTGACGGCGCTGGTCAACGCGCACCGGCCGGTGGGCGAGCCGAGCCTGCGCGAATCGGCCGCCGTGGCGCTGCGCATGGCGCTGGCGGGCGCGCCCATCATGCTGGCGCTGTTCCTGTTCTTCCCGCGCTTCGCGCCGCTGTGGGGCATCCCCAGCGACGCGCTGACCGGGCGCAGCGGCCTGTCCGCGACCATGGAGGTTGGCCAGGTCGCCAAGCTGGCGCTGGACGACGGCATCGCCCTGCGCGTGAAGTTCGACGGCGCGCCGCCGCCCCAAGGCGAGCTGTACTTCCGCGGCCCGGTGCTCAGCCGCTTCGACGGCCGCCAATGGACGGCGCGCGGCGGACCTGGCTTCGAAGGCCTGGGCCTGCCGCCACCGAGCGATCTGCGGGTGCAGGGCGAGCCGGTGCGCTACGAAGTCACGCTCGAGCCCAGCCACCGCCCCTGGCTGCTGACGCTGGACGTCGCCCCGCGCGCGCCCGAGCTGCCCGAGGGCCGCGGCGCGCGCCTGACGGGCGATCTGCAATGGCTCAGCCCGCGCCCCATCACCGAGCTGCTGCGCTACCGCGCCGAAAGCTATCCGCAGTTCCACTACGGCCTGGCCGGCGGAGACGGCCAGCCACGGCGCGATCTGGACGAATACCTGCGCCTGCCGGCCGGCTACAACCCGCGCACGCTGGCGCTGGCCGAGCAGCTGCGCGCCCAGGTGGGCGACGGCAACGCCCTGGCCCTGGCGCAGGTGGCGCTGGATCGCCTGCGGCGCGGCGGCTACGTGTACACGCTGGAGCCCAGCGTGGCGGGCCAGCACACGGCCGACGAATTCTGGTTCGACACCAAGGCCGGCTTTTGCGAGCACATCAGCTCCGCCTTCGTGGTGCTGCTGCGCGCCGCCGGCGTGCCGGCGCGCATCATCACCGGCTATCAGGGCGGCGAGCTGAACGGCGTGGACGGCTTCTGGGTGGTGCGCAACGCCGACGCCCACGCCTGGACCGAAGTCTGGGACGCGCGGCGCGGCTGGTTGCGCGTGGACCCGACGGCCGCCGTGCAGCCGGCGCGCATCGGCCAGCTGCAGCGCCTGCGCCGCCCCGAAGGCCTGGTGGCCGGCGCCATCGGCAGCTTCAGCCCCACCCTGGTGGCGCAGCTGCGCAGCGTCTGGGAAGCGGTCAACAACGGCTGGAACCAGTGGGTGCTCAACTACACGCAGAGCCGCCAGCTCGAGCTGCTGCGCCAGCTCGGCTTTGCCAGCCCGGACTGGACCGACCTGGGCAAGGTGATCGCCGGCCTGCTGGTGGCCGCCGCGCTGGGCGGCATGGCCTGGGCCCGGTGGGAACGCAGCCAGCACGACCCCTGGCTGCGCCTGCTGGCACGCGCGCGCCAGCGCCTGGCCGACGTCGGCGTCGCGGCGCCGCCGCAGGCGCCGCCGCGCGCGCTGGCACGGCAGGTGACGCACAGCGACCTGCCCCCGGCGCTGCGCCAGCCGCTGGCCGACTGGCTGCTGGCACTGGAAACCCTGCGTTACGCCCCGTCGCAGGCTGCGGACGCCCGGCTCGCTACACTGCAACGCCAACTGCGCCGCCTGCCCTGGCCGCGCCACCCCATCCGCCATGACCGCTCCCCGCCTGCCGCTTGATCGACGCCGCCTGCTAGCTACACTTTGCATAGCTGCTGGCGCTGTCCCCGCCAGCGCCACAACCCAAGACAACCAAAAGCGCCGGCGCCCCGCCGACGCCGTGCCGCTGACCTACGCCACGCGCCCCGAGGCCCTGCGCTGGGCCGAGGATGTGGCCACCCGGCGCGACCTGCCGCCCGGCTGGGTGCGCGACACCGTCGGCCAGGCCGTCTACCTGTCCAACGTGCCGCGCCTGATGCTGCCGCCGGCGCGCGGCACGGCCAAGAACTGGCGCGTCTACCGCGGCCGCTTCATCGATCCGGTGCGCATCGGCGCCGGCGTGCGCTTCTGGCAGCGCAACCGCACGGCGCTGGCGCGCGCCCACGACGAATTCGGCGTGCCGCCCGAGATCGTGGTCGGCATCGTCGGCGTGGAAACCATCTACGGGCAGAACATGGGCAGCTTTCGCGTGCTCGACGCGCTGGCCACGCTGAGCTTCGACTTCCCGCCCCAGCACCCGCGCGCCGCGGCGCGACAGGCGTTCTTCCAGGACGAGCTGGAGCAATACCTGTCGCTGTGCCAGCGCACGGGCATGGACCCGCGGCAGCCGCTGGGCAGCTACGCCGGCGCCATGGGCATGCCGCAATTCATGCCCTCCAGCTGGGTGCGCTACGCCATCGACTTCGACGGCGACGGCCGCGTCGACCTATGGGGCAGCGAAACCGACGTCATCGGCTCGGTGGCCAACTACTTCAAGGGCTACGGCTGGCAGCCCGGGCTGCCCACGCATTACCCGGTAGCGTTGACGCCCGACACCGACCTGGACACCCTGCTGGCGCCCGACATCCTGCCGTCCTTCCGACCGGCGCGCTTTGCCGAGCTGGGCGCGCGCCTGAGCGCCCCCGGCCAGGCCCACGACGGCCCGCTGGCCCTGATCGAGCTGCAAAACGGCAACCCCGCCGTGCCCGGCAACACCCCCAGCTACGTCGCCGGCACCGAGAATTTTTACGTCGTCACCCGCTACAACTGGAGCAGCTACTACGCCATGGCGGTGATCGAGCTGGGGCAGGAAGTGGCGGCGGCGCTGAGCAGCTGAGCCGCTGCGGCGCAACGCCTCAGGCGTACATCGGCTGGCCCGCGGCCAGGCGCGCGCGCAACTGCGCCAGCATCTGGTTTTCGTTCAGATCCACAGCCCACGCCGGGCGCAGCTGGAAATGCGGCTGATCGACGATGGTCTTCCAGTTGCCGCCCCATTCCAGTCCCAGGTCCATGGCCAGCACGCCCACCGCCTTGTACTTGGGCGAGTCGGGCAGGTAGCGACTGCCCTCGAACACGCCGACATCGAAGGCGATGCCGAAGTTGTGGTTGGAGTAGCCGCCGCGCGCATTCGTCACCTTGGAGCCGGCTGCCGTGCGGCCCTGGGCGTACAGCGCGTCCTGTTCGGCGTACGTGCGCAAGCCGCTCAACAGCTTGACCGTGATGCCGGAAGCGGCGGCCTTGTGCACCAGCGCCCGCGCCATCGGGCGCACCGGCGGCAGCAAGGTGGCGATCACCTTCTCGCTGCGGCTGTCGACCGCGTCGATGGCCTCGGCGGGCTTCAGGCCGTCGATCTTCCTGCGCACCAGCCGCTCGTAGATCGCGCCCCAGGTGACGGGACCGGCTTTGCCGTCCACCTCGACCCCCAGCTCCTGCTGGATGGCAGCAATCATTTCCTCGATTCGCATGGTCGTCTCCTGCGGTGGTGGGACTCCCGGTCCATCATCCCAAACCATGCCTCATGAGCCGCGCGACGTCAATGACCCGCGGCCACCTGCTCCATGCCCCACGCCACATGCCGATCGTGCTACCGTTGGGCCAAGCATTGCCTCCAGGAAAGGCTCATGCCATGGTCACCAGCGAATCCACTGCGGCGTCCTCCGTCCGGGTCGCGCTCAAGCTGCCGTTTCCGGCTGACGACGTTGCCGGCTACCTGCTGCGGCCGGACGTGGTGCGCCACTGGCTTGGCGACGAGGCGGAGCTTCGTGCCGAGCAGGGGACCCGCGCGTTCCTGCCGCACGCGAGCGCGGAGCCGACTGGCCGCCTCCACTTCGAAGACCCCCTCCCGGGTCACGTGCGGACGCTGGCCTGGCCAGCCAGCGCGGCCGGGACGTCCGCAGCCGCGGGACAGCCCATGTTCGAACTCGTGGTCGCACAGGATGGCCCTCGGCCCGACGTCAGCGTGAGCTTGCGCATCGCGCCGTGCAGTGGCGGGCAGTGCAGACTGCGCATCGAGCATCGCGGTCTGTCGGGGGCGAACGAGCGGCATGCCAGCGTCAGGGTCTGGCAGGGTGCGCTCAACCGGGTGGAGCGTCTGCTGACCGCAGCACACCAGCAGCGTCGCCGCGAGCGGCAGGCCATCGTCGTGGTACACGGGATCGGCGAGCAACGTCCGACGCAAATGCTGCGCCAGTTCGTGAAGAACGTGTTCGAGCGCGACGTCGGTGAACTGCACTTCGTGAAGCCCGACCTGAACTCCTCGCTGTTCGAGATGCGCATGGTCACCGTGCCACGCAATGAAGACACACGGCCAACCACCGACGTCTACGAACTGTACTGGGCACACCTGATCCGCGACACCACGCTGGCCCAGGTTCTGGGCTGGCTGCTGCGCCTGATCCTGTCGCGCGACAGCCGCATCCCGAAAGCGTTGATCGGGCTGGTCTGGACGCTCCGGATCATTCTGTGCATGGCCTTGATCGCGTTCGGCTGGCTGATGAGCGCCGATGTCTCCGGCTGGCTCAAGAGTCTGGGCATCGGAGCGCTGGCCGCCGGGTTGCCGGCGCTCGCCCGCTTGGCCCTGACGGTGCTGCGTGATCAGTTCGTCATCGGATACGCCGGTGACGCGGCGCGCTATCTCGAGCCGCGGGCGGACAACATTGCCCGCCGGCAGGAGATCCGCGAGGCCGGGGTCGGACTGCTCGACAGCCTGCATGACAAGGGGCGCTATTCGCGCATCATCGTCTATGGACACAGTCTGGGCAGTGTCATCGCCTATGACATCCTCTGCCACGCCTGGACGCGCCATGCACGCCGCCGCGATGACGTGCCGCACACCAGCAGCCGCGCCCTGCGGGCTCTGGAGGCCCTCGTGAATCCGCGCACCGGTTCTCCCGCTGCGCCGATCTCCATCGATGCCGTGCAGGCGATGCAGCATGCCGCCTGGCAGGAATACCGGCGCAACGGGTTTCAGTGGAAGGTGAGCGATTTCGTGACGGCGGGATCACCCCTGTCGCATGCGCACTGGCTGATGAACCTGGACGCCAGCACCCCGTTTTCCGACCTGGTGCGCGAGCGGTCGTTCCCGACCTGTCCGCCGCAGACGGAATCCGTGGCCAGCCCCAGACCTGGCGTCCGCCACCAGGCCTTCACGTTCACGCATGCCTACGACGACCAGCGCAACCCGAAGGCCAAGCGCTCGGTCCAGGTGCCGCACCACGGCGGCTTGTTCGCCTTGGTCCGCTGGACCAATCTCTACTTCCCGTATCGCGGCCTGGTCCACGGCGACCCCGTCGCCGGGCCGCTCACCGAGACCTTCGGCACCTGGATCAAGGATGTCCGGTTGCCGGCCACCCAGGGTTTCGCGCACAGCCGTTACACCGACCGTGCCCTGGCCCCGGAGGCCGTCGATCGGCTGCGTACCGGCTTGAACCTGTCGCTGCGGCAGCCACTGGCCGACCACGCGCCGGCAGCGCCGCCCCCCACGGTACTGAGATAAGTGCTGCTGGGGCGCCGACGCCTCGCGCAACGCGGCGCGAAACAGAAGAGTCTCGACTCGCGACTACCGCCAGCAGCAAGGTCAGTGTAATCCGCTCGCGGTGCGCCGCGTGCGGCCATCCCGCTGCCGTGACGAACCGCCCGCCGGAAACCATGACGCGTGGGCCCCGCAGCCGGATGCGGGCCGGGCGTGCGTCGCCACGCAGCCGGTGCTCAGAACACCCCCGCCGCCAGGCCGGCCGCCAGCCCGGCGCCCAGCTCGGCGCAGCGCGCCAGATCATGGGCCTCGATGGTCTTGGGCGCCAGGATGCGCTCGGGCGTCTGGGCGTGGGTGCAGACGATCAGGCCGGGCGCCACGGGCTTGAGGCGCCAGCCGGTGGCGATGCGCTCGAGCTGGCGCAGCGCATTGCCGCCGTCGCTGCCGGCGCAGATCATGGCGGCGTAGGGCCGGCCGTTGACGCGCTCCAGCACCGGGTAGTAGCAGCGGTCGAAGAAGTCCTTCATCAGCCCGGCCATGGCGGCCAGGTTCTCCGGCGTGGCGAACAGGTAGCCGTCGGCGGCCAGCACGTCCCGCGGCCCGGCCTGTGGCGCGCTCAGCAGGCGCACCGTCACGCCCGGCTCGGCGCGCGCGGCCTCGGCCGCCGCCTCGGCCATCTGGCGCGTGCCGCCGGTCAGGCTGTGGTAGACGATCAGCAGCGTCTTCATGGCGCCCGATGATGCCAGTAGCGCGCCGCCGTGTCGCGCTGGCAGTGCAGCGCGCCGGGCTGCTGGCTGTGCCATCGCATGGCGCCGCAGCGCGGCGACGCGACCGGCTCGGCGCCGGCAGCGGCGTAGCGCGCCAGCGCCTCGGGCGCCGGGTGGCCGAAGCGGTTGCGATAGCCGGCCTGCACCAGCACCCAGCGCGGGCGCACCGCCGCCAGCAGCGCGGACGACGACGAGCCGCGGCTGCCGTGGTGCGGCGCCAGCAGCAGGTCGGCACGCAGCTCGGGCGTGCGCGCGGCCAGGGCCTGTTCCTGCGCCTGTTCGATGTCGCCGGCCAGCAGCGCGCTGGCGCCACCGGCGGCGCGCACGCGCAGCACGCAGCTCAGGGCGTTGGACTTGAGCGCGCGCGCGTAGTCGGCCGCTTCGGGGTGCAGCAGCTCGAACAGCACGCCGTCCCACTGCCACTGCTGGCCGGCCTGGCAGCGCGTGGGCGGGCGCAGTGCCTGCAGCTCGTGCCCATCCTCGATCGACGAGCGCACGGCGGCCCGCGGCTGCGCCGCCAGCACGGCGCGCGCGCCGCCGGTGTGGTCGCTGTCGCGGTGGCTCAGCACCAGGGTATCCACGCGCTCGCCCAGCGCGCGCAGCAGCGGCACCAGCACGCGGTGGCCGGCGTCGCTCTCCAGCGAATAGCGCGGCCCGGCGTCGTACAGCAGGGTGTGGCGCGCGGTGCGCACGAGGACCGCGCTACCCTGCCCGACATCGGCCGCCAGCAGCTCGAACTGGCCCGGCGCGGGGCGCGGCGGCTGCCACAGCGCCAGCGGCAGCACCAGGGGCAGCCCGGCCAGCCGCCAGGGCAGGGGCCAGCGCAGCGCCAGCAGCAGCCCGCCGGCCACCGCCGCCACGCCCAGCCACCACGGCGCCGCCGGCAGCGACACGCTGGCCCAGGGCCAGGCCGCCAGCGTGCCCAGCAGCGCCGCCAGGGGCCGCAGCGCGGCGCCGGCCAGCGCCCACAGCGGCGCCCACGGCACGCCCAGCAGCGCCAGCGGCGTGACCACCAGCGTCACCCACGGAATGGCCACCAGATTGGCCAGCAGGCCGACCACCGAGGCCTGGCCGAACAGGATCAGCGACAGCGGCGTCAGCGCCAGGGTGACCACGCCCTGCTCCCGCAACAAAGAGACAAAACGGGCCCCGGCGCCCGTCCGGTCGGCGCCAGCAGCTCTTGAATCGGTAGCAAACAGCACCGCCACGGCGACGAAGCTGAGCCAGAAGCCGGGCTGCATCAACGCCCAGGGGTCCAGCGCCAGCACCACCGCCGCCGCCAGCAGTGCATTCAGCCACCAGGGCCAGCGCAGGCCGGCGACGTGCAGCAGCGTCAGCGTGGCCAGCATCAGCACCGTGCGCTGCGCCGGCACGCCCCAGCCGCTGAACAGCGCGTAGCCGGCCGCCAGCAGCACGCCGCCGATGCGCGCCGCCGTCGGCGCCGGCAGCCACAGGCAGGGGTTGGCGCGCGCCGGCCAGCCCCAGCGCGCCGAGCGCCGCCACGCCGCGCCCACCAGCGCCGCCGCCAGCCAGGCGAACATGGTGATGTGCAGGCCCGAGATGCTCATCAGGTGCGCCACGCCGGTGGCGCGAAACACGTCCCAGTCGGCGCGCTCGATGGCGTTCTGGTCGCCCGTCACCAGCGCGGCGACGATGCCGGCGCGCCGCCGCGCCTCGGCATCGCCGCCGGCCGCGCCCTGCACGATGCGGTCGCGCACGGCCTGGCGCCAGCGCGCGACCGAGGCGCCGCCTTCGGCCAGCCGCCGCGGCGGCGCGTCGCGCGGGCCGCTGCGCACGTAGCCGGTGGCGCCCACGTCCTGCTCCCACAGCCACAGCTCGTAATCGAAACCATGCGGGTTCAGGTTGCCGTGCGGCGCCTTCAGGCGTGCCGTCAGCTGCCAGCGGTCGCCGGCGCGCAGCTCGGCGGCCAGCGGCCGCTCGGCGTCGGTCTCGTCGGCCGTCGCCACCGAGCCGTACCAGCCCAGCTGCACGCGCGGCGGCAGGCGCACCGGCGTGCCGTCCTGACTGGCTTGCTCGACCTCGAAGCCAAAGCGCCAGCCTGCCTCGCCGCGCAGCGGCAGGCCGCTGACGCGGCCGGTCAGCCGCAGATCGCGCCCTTCCAGCGCCGGATCCAGGCGCTCGGCCTGCCGCACGCCCGCCCGCAAGCCGGTGCTGCTGCCCGCCGCCAGTGCCCCGGCCAGCAGCCACAGCACCAGCGCGCCGCGCACCCGCGAGCGCCAGGCCGCCCACGCGAGCAGCGGCGTCAGCAGCCCGAGCGCCGCATACACCCCCATCGGCCACAGCCGCGCCTGTTGCAGTTGCAGCGCCACCCCCAGCAGCGCGCCAAGCAGCAGCCCGGTCAGCGCGTGGCCAGCCCGGCCGGCGGGCGGCGAGGTGGCTGAGAGCGGGCGGACGCGTATCATCGAATGCTATGCTTTGAGTAGCTGCTTGCGCTTGCCCAGCAAGCGGTGGCGGCCAATTCGATTCAAAATGCCCTCGCCGTGGCGCGGGTGACGGAACGCGATGGCAGTATCTCCGCAAACGCCGCCGCGCCGCGCGTCCGCCCGATGCCCGCGGTGCGACAATGACCGCCCCCGGCGCCACGCCCGCACGGCGGCCACCCGCCACCCCGTTTCAGGAGACCCGCACCATGTCCCACCCCGCCGACCAGCTCAAAGCCCTGGGCATCAGCCTGCCGCCCGTCAGCACGCCAGCGGCCGCCTACGTGCCCTATGCGCGCACCGGCAACCTGCTGTTCCTGTCGGGCCACATCGCGCGCCAGGACGGCAAGCCCTGGGTCGGCCAGCTGGGCAAGAACCTGAGCACCGAGCAAGGCCAGCAGGCGGCGCGCGCCGTCGCCATCGACCTGATGGGCACGCTGCAGGCGGCCCTGGGCGATCTGGGCAAGGTGCGCCGCATCGTCAAGGTGATGAGCCTGGTCAACAGCACGCCCGACTTCACCGAGCAGCACCTGGTCACCAACGGCTGCTCCGAGCTGCTGGGCCAGGTGTTCGGCAGCGCCGGCCAGCACGCGCGCAGCGCCTTCGGCGTGGCGCAGATCCCGCTGGGCGCCTGCGTCGAGATCGAACTGATCGCCGAAGTCGACTGAAGCCGACTACCGCGCGGGTGGCCGCGCCGCCACCGTGCCCAGCGCCGGCACGCTGCGCGCGCCCAGCGCCAGCACCAGCGCCACCAGCCAGAACAGGCCGCCGGTGCCGATGACAGCGCCGATGGAGCCGAACAGCATGGGCATGGTGAAGCTCGACGCGTTCATGGTCAGCGAGCGCAGCGCCATGGCCTCGCCCTGGCGGTCGATGGGCGCCGCGTCGTGCAGCAGGCTCATCACCATCGGCTGCACCGCGCCCAGCGCCACGCCCAGCACCATCGAGCAGGCGCCCATGCCCAGCGGCCCCGGCATCCAGGGGTAGGCCAGCAGCGCGCAGGCGGCCAGCAGGGTGGAGCCGAAGATCACCTGCCACTCCGCCAGCCGGCGCGCCAGCAGCGGCAGCGCCATGCGCACCAGCGCCGCGGCGACGGCAAACGCGCCCTGCAGCGCGCCGATGACCGAGGCCGACTGGCCGCGCTCATGCCCCAGCAGCGGCAGCACGAACATGTGCACGTCCCAAGCCATCGACTGCAGCCAGTTGACCAGCAGCAGCCGGCGCATGGCGGCGTTGCCGAGCAAGTCCCACACCGAGGCGCGCTCGTCGCCCGCCACCGCCGCAGCCACCGGCGCGCGCGGCGTGCCGCGCAGCATGACCCAGCACAGCAGCGGCAGCACCGCCATCACGCCGAAGGCCCAGCGGTAGCCGTTCAGCTCGCCCGCCTGCGGCCCGGCGCGGTCGATCAGCAGCCCCGCCACCAGCGGCCCGGCAAAGTTGGCCGCTGCCGGGGCGATGGCGATCCAGCTGAAGGCCAGCTTGCGCTGGGCGGCGTCGCTGGCCAGGCGCCCGATGTGGCGCTGCAGCGCGATCTGCGCCGTGTTGGTGGCCGCGCCCAACAGCAAGGCCGAGGCGCACAGCACGGCAAACACCGGCCAGGCCGCCGCCAGAGCGGCCCCCAGCATGGCTGCCGACACCGCCAGCGCCAGCGGCAGGTGCAGGCCGCGGCGGTCGGCCAGGCGGCCGGCCGGCAGCGCCAGGAACACCGCCGACAGCGCGAACAGCGCCAGCAGCACGCCCACCGCCGCCGCGCTGTAGCCCTGCTTGAGCGCCAGCAGCGGCGCGGCCAGCCGCGTGCCGGTCATGGCGCTGTGCACGCACACCTGCGCCAGCATCAGGCGCAGCACCTGGCGGCCGCTCAGGGCCATGGGCGTTCAAGGATCAAGACAGGCTCCAGCGCTTGTGTGACCTGCGCGAGCAGCTACTATTTTCATAGTCATCTGCTGTCCACGACTCAGCCATCGGCGCCGTCGGCGTCGGGCGTGCCGGGCAGCATCTGGCTCGCCTCGGCGTCGGGCAGCGCCTCCACGCGGCGCAGCGCGCGGTTCATGACGTTGGTGCGCGTCTGCGCCGCGTCCAGCGTGTTCAGCACGGTCTGGGTCTGCGACTTGACGCGCGCCAGCACGTCGCCGAACTTGGTGAATTCGGTCTTCACCGCGCCCAGCACCTGCCACACCTCGCTGCTGCGCTTTTCCAGCGCCAGGGTACGAAAGCCCATCTGCAGGCTGCTGAGCATGGCCAGCAGCGTGGTCGGCCCGGCCAGGGTGATGCGCAGCTCGCGTTGCAGCGCCTCCATCAGCCCCGGGCGGCGCAGCACCTCGGCGTACAGGCCCTCGCTGGGCAGAAACAGGATGGCGAAGTCGGTGGTGTGCGGCGGCTCGACGTACTTGTCGGCGATGGAGCGCGCCTCCAGGCGGATGCGCTGCTCCAGCGCGCGGGCGGCGGCCTCGGCGGCGGTGGCGTCGGCGCGCTGCTGGGCGTCCAGCAGGCGCTCGTAGTCCTCGGTCGGAAACTTGGCGTCGATCGGCAGCCACAGCGGCGCGCCGTCGTCGCCACGCCCGGGCAGGCGGATGGCGAAGTCCACCGGGTTCTTGCTGCCCGGCCGGGTGACGACCTGGGCGGCGTACTGCTCGGGCGCGAACACGTGCTCCAGCAGCTGGCCGAGCTGCGCCTCGCCAAAGCTGCCGCGGGTCTTGACGTTGGCCAGCAGGTGCTTCAAGTCGCCCACGCCCTGGGCCAGCGTCTGCATTTCGCCCAGGCCCTTGTGCACCTGCTCCAGCCGCTCGGCCACCTGCTTGAAGCGCTCGCCCAGGCGCTGCTCCAGCGTGGCGTGCAGCTTCTCGTCGACGGTCTGGCGCATCTCGTCGAGCTTGGCGCTGTTGGCCGCCTGCAGGGCGCCGATCTGCTGCTCCAGCGTGGCGCGCACCTCCTGCATGCGGCGGGCGTTGGCTTCGCTGAGCTGCGCCAGCTGCTGCGTCAGCGTCTCCGACAGCCCGCCGCGCAGCTGCGCCAGCTGCTGGGCGAAGGCGTCGATCTGCGCGTTCTGCGTGCGCGTGGTTTCCTGCGCCTGCTGGGTCATGGTCAGGGCCAGCCTTTGCAACTGCTCGACCAGGGTGTCGCCCAGCGTGCCGCGCAGCTGGGTGAGCTGGGTCGCCAGCGCGTCGACCTGGGCGTTCTGCGTGCGCACCGCCTCGGCCCCCTGCGCGGTGACGGCGGACTGAAAGCTGGCCAGGCTGTGCGTCAGCTCCTGGCGCGTGGCGCGCGCGCCCTCGCCCATTTCCTGGCGCAGGCCGCGCTCCAGCCGCTCGCCCTGCTGGCCCAGCAGCTGCTGCAATTCATCGCGCGCCGCCACGTCGGACGGCCGGCGCGGGCGGCGCAGCAGCAGCACCAGCAGCAGCAGCGCGTTGAGCAGCAGCGCCGCCAGCGCCAGCCAGGGCAGCCAGGCGGGAGTGGAAAGGTCCATGATTGCTATCAATAAAATAGCTGCTTACGCTGATCAGACGGGCGCCAGCAACCGAAACGACTCATGCATTCAGGCCGTGGCCACTTGGGGGTTGAGCGGCGTCAGCGGATTGCCGTGCAGCAGGTAGCCGATCAGGTTGTCGGCCGCCAGACGGGCCATGGCGCGCCGCGTGGGCACGGTGGCGCTGCCGATGTGCGGGGTGAGCACCACGTTGCGGCAGGCCAGCAGCTCGGGGTGCACCTTGGGCTCGCCCTCGAACACGTCCAGCCCGGCGGCGGCAAGGCGTCCTTCGCGCAGTGCCGCCGCCAGCGCCGCGTCGTCGACGATGCCGCCGCGCGCGATGTTGGTGAGCGTGGCGCTGGGCTTCATCAGCGCCAGCTCGGCGGCGCCGATGCTGTGGTGCGACTCGGCGCTGTAGGGCACGACCAGCATCACGTGGTCGGCCGTCCGCAGCAGCTCCTGCTTGCTGACGTAGCGCGCACCCACGGCGGCTTCGTCGGCCTCGGGCAGGCGCGAGCGGTTGTGGTAGATCACCCGCATGCCGAAGCCCAGCGCGCCGCGCCGCGCGATCGCCTGGCCGATGCGGCCCATGCCGATGATGCCCAGCGTGCTGCCGTGCACGTCCTGGCCGATCAGCATGTCGTAGGCCCAGCGGTCCCAGCGGCCGGCGCGCAGGAAGTGCTCGCCCTCGGTGACGCGGCGCGCCGCCGCCATCAGCAGCGCGAAGCCCATGTCGGCGGTGGTTTCGGTCAGCACGCCGGGGGCGTTGGTGGCCAGCACGCCGGCGGCCGTCATGGCCGGCAGGTCGAAGTTGTTGTAGCCCACCGCCATGTTCGCGCAGATGCGCAGGCCGGGGCATTGCGCCAGCAGCGCGGCGTCGATGCGTTCGCTGCCGGTGGTGAACACGCCCTGCTTGCCCTGCAGGCGGCGCACCAGCTCCTCGCGCGGCCACAGGGCGTCGTCGGGGTTGGCCTCGACGTCGAAGTGCCGCGACAGCTGCTCGACGATGTCGGGAAAGATCGCTCGGGCGACGAGCACGGCGGGGCGGGTGGTGACAGGCGGATTCATGCAGCCGAGTTTAGGGCCAGGGCGCCCGCCGCGCGGGGCCGCGCTCAGCGCCGACCGGGGCGCGCCGGGCCGTCGGACAGCATCGAAGTCAGGATCTCGATGAAGGCGCTGGTGCGCTTGGGCAGCAGGCGCCGCCCGGGCGTGACGCACCACACCGTGGTGGGCGGCAGGCACCAGTCGGGCAGCACGCGCACCAGCGCGCCCTGCTCGATGCGCTCGCGCGCGAAACGCTCCGACAGGCCGACGATGCCCAGGCCGGCCACCGCCAGCGCCAGCTGCAGACCCACCGAGTTGGCGCTGTGCGCCTGCGCGGGCAGGCCTTCCCAGCGCGCCTTGCCACGCGACAGGCGCCAGCGCTGGTGCTCGCCGCCGCTGGTGGCCAGCGCCAGGCCCACATGGGCGGACAGCTCGTCCGGCGTGGCCGGCGTGCCGTGCCGCCGCAGGTAGGCGGGGCTGGCGAACAGGCCGTTTTCCTGCGTCACGATGTGGCGCGCCACCAGCGAGCTGTCGTCGGGCAGCTGCGTGGCCGCGCGCACCGCCAGGTCGAAGCGCTCCGCCACCAGGTCGACGCGCCGTGCCGACAGGTCCAGCTCCAGCCGCACGTCGGGGTACTGGCGCGCGAACTCGGTCACCACCGCCACCAGCGACAGCTCCCGGTACTCGGGCGGGAACGAGGCGCGCAGCGTGCCCTGCGGCACCAGCTGCCGGTGCTGCGCCAGCGCGGTGGCGGCTTCGGTCTCGTCCAGCAGGCGCTGGGCGTGCTCCAGCATGTGCTGGCCGAACTCGGTCAGCGCCAGCCGGCGCGTGCTGCGCTGCAACAGGCGCTCGCCCAGCGCGAGCTCCAGCTCGGACAGGCGGCGCGACAGCGTGGCCTTGGGCAACCCGGTCTGATCGGCCGCCTTGGTGAAACTTCCCGCCGCCACGATGTGGGCAAACAGGATCAAGTCGTTGGCGTGCAGCTGGATGGCGTTCATGGTCGGTCAATTGTTCCATCTGTGGAATGGTGTGGCAATGAAATGGGTATTTATTCTTCAATTCATTTCAATACACTGAGGGGCTGAACATCTGTATCCACCCACAACACGCAGCCAGGAACACCCATGAGCGTCAAACTCGCCATCCTCTACTACTCGACCTACGGCACCAACCACCAGATGGCCGAAATCGCCGCCGAAGCCGCCCGCGCCGCCGGTGCCGAAGTGCGCCTGCTGAAGGTGCCCGAGACCGCCCCCCCGGCCGTGGTGGCCAGCCAGGACGCCTGGAAGGCGCAGGCCGAAAAAACCGCCGACGTGCCGCACGCCACGGCGGCCGACATGGAGTGGGCCAACGCCTACCTGATCTCGGCGCCCACCCGCTTTGGCGGCATGGCCAGCCAGATGCGCGCCTTCATCGACACGCTGGGCGGCGTGTGGGCCAAGGGCGGCCTGGCCAACAAGGCGATTTCGGCCATGACTTCGGCGCAGAACACGCACGGGGGCCAGGAATCGACCCTGCTGACGCTCTACAACACGGCGATGCACTGGGGCGCCATCGTGGTGGCGCCCGGCTTCACCGACCCGTCGATCTTCAAGGTGGGCGGCAACCCCTACGGCTACAGCCACACGCAGGGCCAGCCCTTCAGCGACGACGTGAAGGCCGCCATCGGCCACCAGGCACGCCGCCTGGTCGACGTCGCCGCCAAGCTGGGCTGATCACCGCGCTGGCCATGGATGCGCCCGGGCAGTGCGCATCCGTATGATCGACGGCACCGCGCCCCGCAGCGCCTGCCCGAACAGCCACCATGGCCACCACCGCCCCGCAACCACCCGCCAAGGCAAGTCCGCCGTCCGCGCCGCGCCGCATCGGCCTGGCGCTGCAGGGCGGCGGCTCGCATGGCGCCTTCACCTGGGGCGTGCTGGACCGGCTGCTGGAAGATGAACGGCTGGAGATCGCGGCCGTCAGCGGCACCAGCGCCGGCGCCATGAACGCCGCCGCGCTGGCCGCCGGCCATGCCCAGGGGGGCCGCCAAGGCGCCCGGCGCGCGCTCGACAAGTTCTGGCACAGCACCGCCCAGCAGGCGCTGCTCAGCCCGATGCAGCGCACGCCCCTGGACCGCCTGCTGGGACGCTGGAACCTGGATGCCTCGCCCGGCTATTACTGGCTCAGCCTGCTGGGGCGCGTGTTCTCGCCCTACCAGTTCAACCCCTTCAACCACCAGCCCCTGCGCGACATCCTGGCGACGCAGATCGACATGGGCGCCCTGCGCGCCTGCCGCGACCTGCGCGTGTTCGTCACCGCCACCAACGTGCGCACCGGACGGCCCCGCGTGTTCGAGCAGAGCGAGCTGACGCTGGACGCGCTGCTGGCCTCGGCCTGCCTGCCGCACCTGTTCCAGGCGGTCGAGATCGACGGCGACCCGTACTGGGACGGCGGCTACATGGGCAACCCCTCGATCTGGCCGCTGATCTACGGCTGCACCGCCTCGGACGTGGTGCTGGTGCAGATCAACCCGCTGCAGCGGCCCGGCGTGCCGGACACACCGCACGAGATCGACGACCGCGCCAGCGAGATCGCCTTCAACGCCTCGCTGATGCACGAGATGCGCGCCATCGCCTTCGTGCAGCGCCTGCTGGAGCAGGACGCGCTGAAGGAGCCGTTTGCCTCGCGCTACCGCAACATGCGCATCCACATGATCGGCGACGAAGCGGCGCTGGGCGGGTTGGGCGCGTCCAGCAAGTTCAACGCCGAGCTCGAATTTCTGCAGCACCTGAAGGCCCTGGGTCGCGCCAGCGCGCAACGCTGGCTGGACAGCAGCGCCCTGGGCGACGTCGGCGTGCGCTCCAGCATCGACGTGCGCGCCACCTTCCTGTGACGCCGTGCCGCGCCGGGGGGCGTCAGGCCGTCGGCCCGTACAGCCAGGGCTGGTCCAGCAGCCGCTCGCCCAGCAGCCGCATCGAGGCATTGCGCCCCAGCCGCACCAGCCCGGTGGCATGAAAGATGCCGCCATTGCGGCGCGACTGCGCCTGCACCCGCGCCACGCGCTGCCAGCGCGCCAGCGCGTAGCGCGCCAGCCGCGTGGGCACGTCGACCGCGTCGATCGCCAGCGCGCGCCCCAGCTCGGCCGCGTCCTCGATCGCCATGCCCGCGCCCTGCGCCAGGTAGGGCCGCATGGGGTGGGCCGCGTCACCCAGCAGCGCCACCAGGCCCTGCGCCATCTCGCGCGCCGACCCGACGGGCAGGCGGTCGGCCAGCGCCCACAGGCGCCACGGCTGCGGGTTCAGGGTGGCGATGTTGGCGGCGCGGATCAGCTCGCGCAGCGGCGCGCAGGTGCTGCCCATGGCGCGCGCCAGCTCGGCCGCGTTGGCCTGGTGGTCCCAGTCGTCCAGCTCGGCCGCCGGCCGGCCGTGCACGATGGCCACCACGTTCATCCACTGGCCGCCGCGCACCGGGTACTGCACCACGTGCAGGCGCGGCCCCAGCCAGGCCGTGACCTGGTCGCTGCGCAAGCCGTGCGGCAGCACCGCCTGCTCCAGCATGGTGCGGTACGCCAGGTGACCGGTGGGGCGCGGCGCGCCATCGCGCAGCAGCAGCTCGCGCACGCGGCTGCGCACGCCGTCGGCGCCGATCAGCGCGTCGCCCTCCACCAGCTTGCCGCTGGCGGTGCTCAGGCGCACGGCCTTGCCGTCGTCGGCCAGCTCGGCCAGCCGTTCGCCCAGCTTCAGCTGCACGCCACCGTGCCGCAGCACGGCGTGCAGCAGCAACCCGTGCATGTCGGCGCGGTGAATGGTGGCGTAGGGGGCGCCATAGCGTTCGATGGCGCGCTCGCCCAGCGGCAGCACGCCCAGCTCGGCGCCACTGAGCGCGCAGCGCACCTGCAGGCGATTGGGAAACGCGGCCACGGCGCGCAATTCATCTTCCAGGCCCCAGCCGTGCAGGATGCGCGTCACGTTGGGGCCCAGCTGGATGCCGGCGCCGACCTCGCTGAACGCATCGGCGCGCTCGAACAGGCGCACCTGCCAGCCGGCGCGCGCCACCGCCAGCGCCGCCGCCAGGCCGCCAATGCCGCCACCGGCGATCAGGGCTTGTTGGGTTGAACTCATGGGGGCCGATTGTGCCGCGCGCGAAGACCGATCGGCGGCCGCGGCGATCAGGTCGTGGGGGCACCTGAACCATCAAGCCGAATCATGCTCCAGCGCTTGCACGACAAGCGCCAACAGCTATCAAATTGATACTATATCGGAAGACCGCGCAGCAAACCCCAGGCGATGGTGAACATCAGCAGCGCCACGCCGCTGTCGAGCACGCGCCAGGCCGCCGGGCGCGCGAACAGCGGCGTCAGCAGCCGCGCGCCATAGCCCAGCGCGGCAAACCAGAGCGCGCTGGCCAGCCCCGCACCGGCCAGGAACAGCGGCCGCAGCGCCACCGGCTGGCCGGCGCCCACCGCCCCCACCAGCACCACGGTGTCCAGGTACACGTGGGGGTTCAGCAGGCTGATCGCCAGCACCTCGCGCAAGGCCCGCGCGCGCGGCATGCCGGCGACGCCCGGGCCGGCCAGCAGATGCCCAGGCGCCAGCGCGCGGCGCAGCGCCTGCACACCGTAGAACACCAGCACCGCCGCGCCGGCCAGGGTGATGGCGCCCAGCACCCGCGGCGAGGCACCGACCAGCGCCCCGAGGCCGAACACCCCGGCCGCCATCAGCAGCACGTCGAGCAGAGCGCACACCGCCACCACCACGCCCAGGTGCTCGCGCCGCAGCCCCTGGCGCAGCACGAAGGCGTTCTGCGCGCCGATGGCGACGATGAGCGACAGGCTGAGCGTGAAGCCAGTGAGAAAAGGCGCGGCCAATCAGGGCACCCGACGCAGGCCGGGGGCCGGCCGCCAGACGCCCTGCCCAGCCCGCTGGCGATCAGCAGCGGCGCCGGTCATCCCAGCAACTGCCGCAGCACATAGGGCAGGATGCCGCCGGCGCGGAAGTATTCGACCTCGATCGGCGTGTCGATGCGCAGCGTCAGCCGGACTTCCTTCTTCGAGCCATCGGCGCGGGTGATGACCAGGCGCGCGTCGCTTTGCGGCGCCAGATCGGCGGCGGGCAGGATGTCGATCAGCTCGTCGCCCTTCAGGCCCAGCGCCTCCCAGGACTGGCCGGCCTTGAACTGCAAGGGCAGCACGCCCATGCCGACCAGGTTGCTGCGGTGGATGCGCTCAAAGCTCCTGGCCACCACCGCCTTGATGCCCAGCAGCTGCGTGCCCTTGGCCGCCCAGTCGCGGCTGGAGCCGGTGCCGTACTCCTCGCCGGCGAAGATCACGGTGGGCACGTCGGCGGCCTGGTAGGCCATGGCGGCGTCGTAGATGAAGCGCTTGTCGCCCGAGGGCTGCATCAGGGTGACGCCGCCCTCCTCGCGGCTGCCATCGGCCTGCGGCGGGATCATCAGGTTCTTGATGCGCACGTTGGCGAAGGTGCCGCGCATCATCACCTCGTGGTTGCCGCGGCGCGAGCCGTAGCTGTTGAAGTCGGCCTTGCCGACGCCGTGCGCCTTCAGCCACTGGCCGGCGGGCGAGCTTTCCTTGATGCTGCCGGCCGGCGAGATGTGGTCGGTGGTGATCGAGTCGCCAAACAGTGCCATGATGCGCGCGCCGCGCACCGCGTTCGGGTCAGATGGCTTGCTGGGGCGCTCGTAGCCTGCGCCAGCAGCTACGGAATCAATAGTGAACTGATCGAAGAACGGCGGCTCGGCGATGTAGGTGCTGGCGGGCCAGTTGTAGACCTCGCCGCTGACGCCCTCCACGCGCTCCCACAGCTTGCCCGGTTCGCTGCCCACCTTGGCGTAGTTGTCGCGGAAGGCCTTGCCCTTCATGGCGTACTTCAGCAGGCGGTCGACCTCGTCGCCGCGGGGCCAGATGTCGCCCAGGTAGACGTCCTTGCCGCCCTTGCCCTGGCCGACCGGCTGGGTCATCAGGTCGACCATCACGTTGCCGGCGATGGCGTAGGCCACCACCAGCGGCGGGCTCATCAGGAAGTTGGCCTTCAGGTTGGGGTGGATGCGCGCCTCGAAGTTGCGGTTGCCCGACAGCACCGCCGCGCACACCAGGTTGTT
>Ga0209571_1000186_pt1 | contig 120090 bp, 114 predicted proteins | sample EBPBio102011_DNA_FD_185866 | JGI IMG/M metagenome (GOLD analysis project Ga0209571, IMG submission 185866) | Wastewater treatment Type I Accumulibacter community from EBPR Bioreactor in Madison, WI, USA - Reactor 1_1/10/2011_ DNA (SPAdes)... | ecosystem: Engineered > Bioreactor > EBPR >...
GCACAACCTCCGCCTCACGTAGCTTGCCGATAATCTCTTCCGGGCGATGCTTCTTGCTCGGCATTCTATATCTCCTTCGTCGTCCAAAATATCATCAATTTTGGACCACTCAGAAGGGGGCAGATCAGCAGCATCGGCGCCGCGGCGGGGGTGAGTTACGGTTTGAAAGAGGCGTTTCCCGAACGACGTCCCGACGGAAGCGACAACAAGAGTTTCCCGTCGGGCCACACCTCGATATCCTTTGCCGCGGCGGCAACGCTGCAGAACCGTTATGGCTGGAAGGTCGGGTTGCCGGCCCAACTCGTCGCGGCATTTGTCGGCTTGAGCCGTGTCGAAGCGCATAAGCACCATGTTCACGATGTGCTCGTCGGGGCTGCCATCGGCGAGGCATCCGGCTTCCTCATCACCCGCAAGGCCGACGACAGGGTGCAGGTCTTTCCCTGGGGCGGCACCAAGGGTGGCGGCGTCACGGTGTCGATGCGCTTCTAGAGGCAGTGGGAACCCTCAGCTTTTTGAGGTGGCGAAACGCATGCCATCGCTCCCGATGCATCTCCATTCTCGCGCAGAAAGAGGCCGGACCGCGAACGACCATCCTTGTGTCTAGGCGGGAGCAGCATCATCGGGACGCGGGAGAACCGCGCGTCCCTGCCCATGCCACCGCATTGGCAGGATGGAGCAACTTCAGCTGGCCTTCGCCGGCGGTTGCGGTGGTCAGCAGACCGTCGATCAGTTGACCGGGCGACAGTCGCGGATTGACGGCGAGCATCGATGCTGCGGCGCGGACTACCATTGGTCCGGAGAATGACGTGCCCGACGCCTTCATGGTCATGCCGCCGGGGGCTCGCACCGCGACGGCTTCGCCTCGGGCATAGAGCCGCACATGCTCACCATAGCTTGTGAAGGCCGTCGGGCGGCCATTGGCGCCGGATGCTCCTACGATCAGCAGATTGGGCGCATCGAATATCTGCGGAATCGACGCCTGAATCTGCTCCGACTGGTTGCTGTTGCCCGCACTCGCGACGAACAATATGTCCGGACAAGCGCGGATCATCGCTTCGAGCGCCGGCCGCAGTGTGGCGTAAATACCCTTCGCGCGCTCGGTGGCGCGAGCTGGATCGGTCTCCGCCCCCGATTCCAGCAGTCGTCCGCGGATGACATCGACATTATAGAACCAGCTCATGTTGACGATGCGGACGCCCGCGCCGCGCAGCCGTGCCGCGAGGGTGGTCATGAGCGCCGTCCATCTCCGAGCATCGTCTTCGGTGAACGGCACCGGCTTGGGGTTCGATCCCTCGGCATAGGCGACGAGATTATAGAGCCGCACGAACGGCGCCCCGTCGGCAATGACGCTTGCAACCCACGATCCATGGGTGCGCGCCAGAAACTCGGCCGAGCCCAGAAGATCCTCGGTCTGCTCCGCCACCGATGCGTCGCGTGCGCGCGCCGCGAAGAAGCGGGCGTCAGCCGTGTCGTCGCCATAATTGAGGTCGAGCTGCCCCTTCTCGATCGCCATCTGCAATCCGAGGCGATCCGCAAGAAACGCCGAGGGCGGCGGAACGGAGGCGGCGGTGGGCTCCAGATGCGCGTCGTAGGTCGGTCCATTGGCATCGTCGACCACGCCATTTCCGTCATTGTCGATCCCGTCCAGCGGCTCGGCCGGGTCATACGCCAGTTGGCCGGGAAACAGCGTCTGGTCGAACCCGGACTCCCAGACAGCGACGACGACGGGCTTGGCCGCGCGCATCACCTCTGCTGGGGGCTCGCGGGCCGGCCAGATATCGACCGGACGATTCTCAGCCTTGTCGAGCCAGCTCTGGAACACGGCGCCCAATTCCGTCCGACAGGAGGGGATCTGCTCGGCGATCACACGCCAACGGGCCATATACAGACCCTGAAGAAGATCGATCGAGCCGACAGCTTGCGCCTGATCGTCGGCCACATAGGCCGCCGCGCCGGCATAATAGGCGATGCTGGCCGTTTGCGTATCGCTATACTGCTTGATCGCCAAATCCCTTGTGACGTCGGCAGACGAGTCCGCGAGGCGGGACGCGAGCCGCTTGGCGGCGACGCCGCATCCGTCACCCGACGTGGCGCTCACCTTCGCCGAAGCGAGGTCGATCAGCAAATGGCCGATCTGCCGGGACTGCGCTTTGGTTTCGGCGCGGCGTTGTTCTGCGATAAGCCGGTCGGCGTCCGCAGGACGGCCCTGAAGAACCGCTATGGCCGCAAGGCCCACCCGCAGTTGCTGGGCGATCGACGGATCTTCCACCTGATAATCTGCCAGAAGGCGCTCGGCTGCAGCTTTCAAAGCCGGGATCGTTGTCTGGATGAAGGCGGCATCACTATAGGCGAGGCTGGGCTTGGTATCGAGTATGAAGCGCTGATCCGGCAGATCGCCTTGCGAACGGATCGGGATCGGATCGGCAAGGGCGGGTGTGGCGATAAGAATGGCACAGACGAACGAAATGAATTTCACAGCGCTTCCCCCCCAAGCGAGACCCAAACATCTTGTTCGATAATATCTCACCAGGAATCAAGCACCGTCGGTCGGTCGGTTTTGGTAACTGGGGTTTTCCGGCTGCTCGCTTCATGCCGATGGCCGTCACAAGGGGAGGCGACATCGATGGGTGATTGGCTGGGGCTGCACAAAGTCTGCTTCGCAGCAACATCTGGCGGAAAGCCGTCCGTCCGGAAGCGGCCATCAGTGGCGCGAGAGATTTCGGCCGAGGTCTTCTCGCACGGCGTCCCAGAACGCGATTTCTTCTTCATTGCCGCGCTCGCGCGCCCACCGAGCCTGTCGGGCGACTAGGAAGGCGGCTTGCTCGCCATGCTGAAGCTTGATTTGCGCTGCGCAGCTTCGAACGCTTTGTCCGCCAAACGGCATGACTTACCTCCCGTAATCTCCTTCCCGTCATGAAGATGAAGGGCGGCGGCAATCGCCGCCCTCCGCATGTCAGAAATCCATCGCCGGCATCGGCGCGGCCTTCTCTTCCTTCGGCAGCTCGGCAACGAGCGCCTCGGTGGTGATCAGCAGCGAGGCGACCGAAGCGGCATCCTGCAGCGCGGTGCGCACGACCTTTGCGGGGTCGATCACGCCGGCCTTGACGAGGTCCTGATACTCGCCGGTCGCGGCGTTGAAGCCCCAGCTATAGTCCTCGCTCTCGAGCAGCTTGCCGACGATCCAGGCGCCATCCTCGCCGGCATTGTCGGCGATCTGGCGCGCCGGGGCGCGGAGCGCACGGCGGACGATGTCGATGCCCGACTGCTGGTCGTCGTTCGCGGCTTTCAGGCCCTCGAGCGCCTTCAGCGAGCGGAGCAGCGCGATGCCGCCGCCGGGAAGAATACCTTCCTCGACCGCCGCGCGCGTCGCGTGGAGCGCGTCGTCGACGCGGTCCTTCTTCTCCTTGACCTCGACCTCGGTCGCGCCGCCGACGCGGATCACCGCGACGCCGCCGGCGAGCTTGGCGAGCCGCTCCTGCAGCTTTTCGCGGTCGTAATCGCTCGTCGTCGTCTCGATCTGCTGGCGGATCTGCGCGACGCGGCCGTCGATATCGGACTTCGAGCCCACCCCGTCGACGATCGTCGTGTTATCCTTGTCGATGACGACCTTCTTGGCGCGCCCGAGCATTTTGATCGTGACGCTCTCGAGCTTGATGCCGAGTTCCTCGCTGACGACATTGCCGCCGGTGAGCACCGCGATATCCTCGAGCATCGCCTTGCGGCGGTCGCCGAAGCCGGGTGCCTTCACCGCCGCGACCTTGAGGCCGCCGCGCAGGCGATTGACGACGAGGGTTGCGAGCGCGTCACCCTCGACATCCTCGGCGATGATCAGCAGCGGACGTCCCGACTGAACGACGCTTTCGAGCAGCGGCAGCATCGCCTGCAGGTTCGAGAGCTTCTTCTCATGGATGAGGATGTAGGGATCGTCGAGCTCGACCTTGAGCTTCTCGGCATTGGTGATGAAATAGGGCGAGAGGTAGCCGCGGTCGAACTGCATGCCCTCGACCGTCTCGAGCTCCGTCGCCAGACTCTTCGCTTCCTCCACCGTGATCACGCCTTCGTTGCCGACCTTCTCCATCGCCTCGGCGAGGATCTTGCCGACCTCTTCGTCGCCGTTCGCCGAGATCGTCGCGACCTGCGCGATCTCGCTGTTCGCCTCGACCGTCTTGGCATGCGCCTTGAGGTCCTCGACAACGGTATTCACGGCGAGATCGATGCCGCGCTTGACGTCCATCGGGTTCATGCCCGCGGCGACCGCCTTCGAGCCTTCGCGGACGATCGCCTGCGCGAGCACCGTTGCGGTCGTCGTGCCGTCGCCCGCCTTGTCATTCTGCTTCGACGCGACCTCGCGGAGCATCTGCGCGCCCATATTCTCGAACTTGTCAGCAAGCTCGATTTCCTTGGCGACGGTGACGCCGTCCTTGGTGATGCGCGGTGCGCCGAAGCTCTTGTCGATCACGACGTTGCGGCCCTTGGGGCCGAGCGTGACCTTCACTGCATTCGCAAGCGTATCCACGCCGCGCAGCATGCGATCACGCGCGTCCGACGCAAATTTCACTTCCTTGGCAGCCATTTTTACCTCCTTCTTGCTGTCCTTTCAGTTGCTGGATTAATGCGGCGTCAGGCCGCCTGCTTGAGTGCCTCGGCCTGCTCGATCACGCCGAGGATGTCGCTCTCCTTCATGATGAGCAGTTCCTCGCCGTCGATCCGCACCTCGGTGCCCGACCATTTGCCGAAGAGGATGCGGTCGCCGGCCTCCACGTCGAGCGCCGTGACCGTGCCGTCCTCGGCGCGGAGGCCCGGGCCGACGGCGACGACTTCGCCTTCCTGCGGCTTTTCCTTGGCGGTGTCGGGGATGATGATGCCGCCCGAGGTCTTTTCCTCGGCTTCGATGCGGCGGACGACCACACGGTCGTGCAAGGGACGGAAATGCATGCATAACCTCCATGTTGCATAACGATATGATAAGCCGGCGCGCCTGTCCGGGACGCCCGGCACCGATGAGCTAGGAAGCGGAATTTTTTGCTTCAAGAGGGTCGACGAAAATTTTTTCGTCTTCTCGCCAGCGCAAAACAAATGCCCCTTATCAAGAGGCTGGGACCTCTTGACTCGACTCGCTTCCTTTCCAAAATCTATCCTCGCGGCAGCCTGCCGCACGACTGGAAAGGAAAGGCTACAAAGGAAGGAGGCACGATCATGTCCGAGCCATTTTCCCGTTTTCTGCACCCCTTCGACGTGGCGCATCACCCGAGCCTCGAGCCCGAGGTCAAGCGCGCGCTTCTCGCATCCTGGGCATCGGACCGCGCGTCGGTCCGCAACAAGCCTGCGCTCCGCAAACCGCCGGGCGCGCGCCGCGCCGTGCCGGTCGACGACGTGCTCGCGGCGCTCCGCTCGCTCGACGGCGGCGACGCGCGCGCGCCATGACCGACCGCGCGCTGATCGCGCAGCTGGATGGCTATGGTCTGACCACCGCCGAGATCCATTATTACCGGCCCGATCATCCCTCGCTGCTCCAGCTGTACGTCTGGCAGGATTATGATCTTCCGCCGGACTTTCCGGTGCTGTTCGATTTTCTGGCGATGTGGCGGCGCCAGATCGAAGCCGCGCTCCACTCGGTGAGGATCGCGCATGATGCGCTGATCGGTCCCGCCGAATGGAGCGCGGCGCATATTATCCGCGCGATAGACTGACCGCGGGAGCGGCGCTGGCTGCCGGGCGATTTTCAGCTTCTTCTCATGTTTCAAGGAAGCGGGGCCGCTGCTGAACAGCAGCCCCGCAGCATGTCAGGCGCTTTCGAGCGCCTTTTCCTTCGACGATCCGATCCGGCGCGGCTCGGCGTTATTGCCGATCTCGATCTTGCGCGGTTTCATCGCCTCGGGGATGACCCGGTTGAGCTCGATCGCGAGCAGGCCGTCGGCGAAGGTCGCGCTGCCGACCTCGATATAGTCGGCGAGCTGGAAGCGCCGCTCGAAGGCACGGCGCGCAATGCCGCGGTGCAAATAGGTGCTCTTCGCATCTTCTTCCGCGGGTTTGCCCGTGACGGTGAGCTGATTCTGCTGCGCGACGATCTCGATATCGTCGGGCTTGAAGCCCGGAACCGCGAGCGTGATGCGGAAGCGGTCGTCGGCCTCGCGCACGATGTCGAAGGCCGGATAGCCGTCGGACGTCTCGTTGCGCTGGCTCTTCTCGAGCAGGTCGAAGAGATGATCGAAGCCCACCGTCGAGCGGCGGTAGGGAGTGAAGTCAAAGTCGGTTCTCATTTCCAAATCCTCCTGATTGAAGCAATTCGGGCATGAGATGCGCCGGTACACAGAGCCGGCGCTCTCCATGTCCTGCAGACCCGGTCAATCCGGCATCTGGGAGAAAATTAGGAAGCGAATTTATCGTTTCAAGACATGTCGCCGAGGCCGGATTGCAGTTCGCCGCAAAGTCGAAAGAGGGCGATCGCAACGGAAGGTGCGGAGCCGCAGCGCGCGGCTCCGCGATGGATCAGGCAACGCGGCTCCCGCCGATGTCGCTGCTCCAAGCAGCGATCTGGTCCTTGACCGCCAGCTTCAGCTTCTTGAGCCGCGCGACCCGAACCTCGTCGGGGCGGCGCTGGCGCGCTTCCCGGTCGATTTCGGCTTCGAGGCGGGCATGCTCGCGCCGGAGATATTCGATATGTTTGCTGGACATCTTCTTCTCCATGCCAAGTTGAGGATGCTGCAGCTGATTACTGCGACAGGAATATAAGAGAATCAGCTACACGATTTCAACGGGTTGCGGCTATGTCCACGTAGCTGTTCCGTGCGCTGCGGCGGGCATCGATCGGTGGAGGCGCATTGCCAGCGATGTCCGCTTTCAGCCTGTCGTCATCCAAAAGCTGCCTGTCCGCTGCCGGCCACAAGCGGACTTCGGCACGCACGCTTCTGATGCACGAACATCTTCTTGATATTTTCCTCTATATATGTAGAGTTATCTCATGATGAGGCAGCGTAAGCCTTCCCGCCAGACAATTGCCGTGCTGGAAGCGCTGCTCGCTAGTCCGGCCGACTGGCGATATGGTTATGACCTGACAAAGCAGATCGGCCTGCAGTCGGGTACGCTCTATCCCGTCTTGATGCGACTGGCGGAGCAAGGTTCGCTCGAATCGGAATGGCGTGCGTCGGACCGTCCGGGAACGCCGGCCCGGCATGCCTATCGCCTCACTCCAACGGGCCTCGCGTTCGCGCGCGCAAGCGTACAAGCCGCCGCCGAGGCGCCGCACGGGCGAGGGGCCGCGCCCGCATGATGCGCCGTCTAGCCTTCACGTTATGCGCTGTCGCGGGCCGCCTGTTGCCAGCCGCGCGCAAGCCGTGGGCCGACGCCATGTCAGCTGAATTGCCGCATGTCGAAAGCGATCGCGCGGCGCTCGCCTATGCTGCAGGCTGCCTGGTTGCTGCAATCCGCGCACGCGTGCGCGATTTTGACACACGCTTTTCGGCAGGGCTGTGGTCGATCGCCGTCATCACTAGCCTGTTTGCCATGATTCAGCTGGCATGCGCGGCCCGTGGTATTGACGTCCTGCTCGGCGCACGCGACGGTATGCGTGAGGCGCTTTTGAAGGATGGCGCGAGCCCGGCGTTGATGGTCAGCTACGATGCGGCTCGCCCGATCGTCATCGGAAGTTTCACGCTTCTTGGCTGTATGCATCTCGTCGCGGCCTGGTTTCTGAGCCGCGCACAGCTTCACCGGTTCTTCATCATGTGGTGCGCCGCGCTTCTCGTCGCCAGCACCGCGGTTATAATCCAATTGTCGATCGTGTGGAGCGTGGTTGGCGTGCCTTCGGAATTTCACGCGTTGCTCGTACAGGCCGTGGCGCTGTCGGCGTTGCTCGCCTGGTCGCGCGGGCGACATCAATATTCGGGGAGGACAGCATGATGAAATCGGCAAGGCTGATACTTGCGCTTCTGGCATTATCGGGCGCCGCAGATGCCGCAAGCGCTCGCACACCGGCATCGAAAGCTGACGCGATTATCGCCGCGTCCAAAAGGGCTACCGGCGGCGCTGCGTGGGACAGGCCGCAAGGATGTTTCGAAGAGGGTACGCATGCCGACGGTGCTATCCGCTATCGGACACGATTCAGTCTCTTCGCGTACGGAATGCGGATCGACAGCGATCGCGGCGATAGCGCTCGCTCGATGGGCTTCAACGGGACATCAAGCTGGCAGGCGACCGGCGACGGAAAGGTCGATGTCCGATCGGACCCGGCGTCGCTCCGCGAAGGCATTGTCACCAACTATCTCAGCATCAACGGCTTCTTCTTCCCCGATCGCTTCCCGGCCAGGTTCGAATATCTTCGGAAGGCGAGGGAAGCCGGCCGGAAATTCCATGTGATCGAGATCGCGCCCGACGGAGGTCGATCGTTCGAGGCCTGGTTCGACGTCCGGACGCACCTTATCCAGCGCGTCGTCGACAGCAAGGCTGTCCCCCCGCTCACCGTTGAGGCCGACGATTATCGCAAAGTCGGCGAATATACGGTTGCCTTCAAACTGACTGTGCTCGGACCGGATGGAGCGGTGGCCGACAGAGGCGCTGTGACATCCTTTCGCTGCGGCCCGATCGAAAGCACAATCTTTGATCCACCTGTCGCCCGTTGACCGTTCGGTGCAAACCGTTGTCGTTCATTTTAGTACGAGAGCTGACAGCCCAGGGTCCGTGAGGAAATCAACCTTTTGAAGGGAAAATAATCGGTTCCGTAGCAGCGTTGGAGTCTGCTTCTTACGATTGACGCCCAAAAGCAGACCGTCGGTGACCGGCCATCTGCGCACTAGAGTGTCTTTGCGAGCACATCAGGCGTGCGCCTAGTGGCCTTAGCGGCGGCCTGGAAATCGCGGTATATCTATCTGGTCGAACATGCCCCCATAACCCAGCGCCATCGGCATGTCCCATTGAAGCATATTATAGGGGTGGCCGGCATCGAAGGCGCTCGCCGCGTCGAGCTCTGCCAGCGTGTCGTCGTCGAGGCTGATCTGTGTCGCGGCAAGATTTTCCTTGAGCTGGGTGGCGCTCGTCGCGCCGACGATCGGGATGACGCCGCGCGATAGCATCCAGGCGAGCGCGATCTGTCCCGACGTCGCCCCAAGCGTATCGGCGATGCCGTCGAGCGCGGTGGCGATCGCGCGGTTGCGCTCGTCGAGCGGCTGGAGCTGCATCGAATCCATGCGCCTGGCGCCATCGGCCCCGCCGCCGCGCGTATATTTTCCCGAGAGTATCCCGCCGGCCAGCGGCGACCAGGCGGTGACCGCGATGTCGTGGGCGCGTGCCAGCGGCATATGCTCGCGTTCGATCGAGCGCTGGACGAGGCTATATTCGAGCTGCATCGCGGAGACGGGGACCAGCCCGCGCAGGTCGGAGAAAGTCTGCGCGCGCGAGACCACCCAGGCCGGCACGTCGGAGAGACCGACATGAAGGATCTTGCCCGCGCGCACCGCATCGTCGAGCGCGCGCTGGACCTCTTCGACGGGCGTGGTGAAATCCCACCAATGCACGAAATAGAGGTCGATATAGTCGACGCCGAGCCGCTTGAGGCTCGCGTCGAGCGACCGGGTGAGACTTTTGCGGTGCATCCCCGCTGCATTGGGATCGCCCGCGCCGGGGACGGCATTGGCATATTTGGTGGCGACGACGAAGCGGTCGCGCTCGGGCGCGATCAGCCGCCCGACGATCTGTTCGCTCTCGCCGCCCGTATACATGTTCGCGGTATCGATGAAGTTGCCGCCTGCCTCGACATAAGCGTCGAAGACGGGGCGGCATTCCGCCTCGGGCCGCGACCAGTCGGCCGCGGTTCCGAAGGTCATGGTCCCGAGTGCGATCTGCGATACGCGCAGCCCGCTGCGGCCGAGCAGCTGGTACCGCATTACCGGCCCTCGCTGAGCCCGGGATTGTTGCGCCACGCTTCGTCGGGGAAGGGGATGACTCCCAGCTGCATGGCGAATTCGCGGAAGTTCCAGTGGGTGCGGCAGCGCACGATCTTGCCGTGGCGGTAGAATTGCGTCGTCGTGCCGCGTGTATAGGTGGTGCGGCCCGCGGCAGGGATACCGAAGAAATCCTCGTTATGCGTGGCCTTCCATATCCATTGCATATAGCCCCACTCGTCATATTCGAAGTCGGATCCGAGGAAGATATTGTCGGCGTAGCGGCGGTAGATCTCGTCGCCGAAGTCCGGCGGTGTGGCGCCCTTGCGCACTTGCGCATGCTGGGGCTTGCAGCGGTCGCCATCGTAGCTCAGCACTTCGAACTTGTGGACGCCAAAGGGCGAGTCCGGCCCCGAATTGTTGAACACGACGAAAGCCTTGTAGAGGTCCTCCTTGGTCGTGATCGTCTGCATGAACTCGATATCTTCCCAGACGAAGTCATCGGCATAATAGCCGAGCACCTCTTCGGCGCCCTTGTCGAAGAAGGCGGTGACCCAGTCCTGCGCGCTGCCGAAGTCCTTTGGGCGCGGATTGTGCGACACTGGCGGCATGTCGACACTCATGGTGGGCGAGCGCAGCGAACGCAGGACGCGCTGCTGGTCGGGGCTGAGATGCGCGTCGGTTACCTGCGACGCATATAGGAAATGCATGATAATCCTCTCCTCATCGGGAATCGGGGGCATCGAGCCCCTCTGATCGCCGACAAGGTTACGGGGCGGGCGGGCATTTGCCACGGCAAAAGAAGCCACGCCAAAGCCGATCGTGCCAGATCGGGCAAATCTTTGGCACCCTTTGCCTTTTGGTGGCACGGCAGGCCCTTGGGCGGCGCCTCGCCGCACCATAGGTTGCAGGCAAATCAGAAATGGGCGCCGCGCTCCGGTGACGGCCGGCCCGATGTGGAGAGATATATGACCGAAGCAGTGTTGAGCCGTCCCGAATCCGACAAGGACGGCGAGCGCGTCTACGATCCGCTCGACCCGGTGGTGAAGCACGAGCCGTATCCCTTTTATGCGAAGCTGCGCCGCGACGACCCCGTCACCTGGCTGCCGTCGCTCCAGGCGTTCGGCGTTGCGCGCTACGACGATGTCGATACATTGCTCAAGAACGGCAAGCTCTACAGCTCGTCGATGTTCTGGCCCGCGCTGCTCGGCGAATATGATCCCGTTCCCGAAGTCCCGCCGATGATCTCGATGGACCCGCCGGGCCATGTTCATCTCCGCAAGCTTGCGAACAAGGCATTCGTGCCGTCGAAGATCAAGGTTCTGGTCGATCGCACCTATGAGGTCGCCAACCAGCTCATCGACGATATCATTGCCCGACATGGCGCCGAGGGCGAGTTCGACTGGGCGACCGATTTCTGCGCTCTCTACCCCGTGACGGTGATTGCGCAGGTGCTCGGCGTGCCGACCGAGCGTCGCGCCGAGTTCAAGGTCTGGGTCGACAATATCCTCGCCGCCGCGAACCGCGCCGCCTATGGCCCCGAGCGGCTCGCCGAAATCCAGGACAGCTCGGACAAGGTTCGCGCCTTTTTCGAGGATCTGTACGACACGCGCGCCGCCGATCCGCAGGACGATCTTATCTCGCAGTTCATCGTTGCCGAGATCGACGGCGAGAAGATGTCGCGGATCGAGGTCATCCAGATGTCGATCCTGCTCCTCATCGGCGGCGTCGAGACCACGACAAACCTGCTCGGCACGACGCTCGTCGAGCTGAAGCGGCATCCCGAAACCTATGCCCGGGTGCGCGCGAACCCCGAGCTGATTCCGCCGCTGATCGAGGAAGTGCTGCGCTACAATCCGCCGGTCCAGATCATCTTCCGCCACACGATGGAGGATACCGAGCTGGGCGGGGTGAAGATTCCCAAGGGTTCGACCGTCATGCCGCTCCTCGCCTCGGCCAATCGCGACGAGACGAAGTTCGCCGATCCCGAAACCTTCGACATCGACCGCAAGATCACGGTTCCGCTGATGTCGTTCGGGCAGGGGCCGCATTTCTGCCTCGGCAATTATCTCTCGCGCATGGAGGCACGCTCGGCGCTTGAAACCGCCTTCCAGCGCTTCGAATTGCTCGAGCCCGTCTCGGACGAGGTCGAGTGGCTCGACAGCTATTTTGCCCGCGGGCCGCACCATCTCAAGGTGCGTTTCCGGGCGCGCGGCTGACCGGTTGTCGCGGCGGACCGGCGATGCGCCGGCTGCCGTCAGGGGGATAGGCGCGATGCCGAGTTTGGAAAAATGTCTGGCGACGGAAGATTATCGGAAGGCCGCCGAGCGGCGCCTGCCGCGGCCGCTCTACGACTATATCTGCGGGGGCAGCGACGACGAGCGGACGATGGAGGCCAATGTCGCATCGTTCGAGCGCTATGACCTTGTTCCGCGCTACCTCGCCGACGTCGCGGCGATCCGGACCGAGCGCGAAGTGCTTGGCGCGAAGCTCGCCTGGCCGCTGATCCTCGCGCCGACCGGGATGAGCCGGATGTTCCATCCCGACGGCGAGACCGGGGTCGCGACGGCCGCCGCGGCGGCAGGCGCCGGCTATGCGCTTTCGACGATGGCCACGGCTTCGATCGAGGCGATCGCGGCGGCGAGTACGGGCCCGAAGATATACCAGCTCTATCTGCTCGCCGACGACGGGCTCAATCGCGAGAGCATCGACCGTTGCCAGGCGGCAGGCTTCGATGCCATTTGCGTCACCGTCGACACGATCGTCGCCGGGAACCGCGAACGCGACGTCCGCTCGGGCCTCACCGTCCCGCCGCAACTCACAGCGAGTTCGCTTGCAGCCTTCGCGCGCCGTCCCGGCTGGTGCATGGGCTATCTGCGCGGCGGCAAGTTCAGCCTGCCCAATGTCCCCGGCGGCAATTCGGGCGACATGTCGACGCTCGCCGCCTTCTTCGCGGCGACGATGGAAAAGAACATCAGCTGGGGGCGGATCGAGGCGCTCGCGGCCTATTGGGGCGGGCCGTTCGCGATCAAGGGCCTGCAGAGCCCTGCCGACGCGCTCCGCGCCGCCGATGCGGGCGCGAGCGCAGTGATCGTCTCCAATCACGGCGGGCGCCAGCTCGACGGCGCCGCGGCGACGATCGACATCCTCGCCGACATCGTCGACGCCGCCGGCGACCGGGTCGAGGTCATTCTCGACGGAGGAATCCGCCGCGGCACGCATATAGCCAAGGCGCTCGCAATGGGCGCGCGGGCCTGCATGACGGGCCGGCCCTATCTTTATGCGCTCTCGGCTTATGGCGCCCCCGGCGTCGCGCGCTGGCTCGAGATGCTCCATCAGGAACTCGATCGCACGCTGGCGCTGCTTGGCTGCGCCGACATCGATGCGCTCGGCCGCGACCATCTGCGGGCGGCCGACAGTCTGCCCCGTTTTCTGGACGCGAATGGTGATGTCGCGCCAGCACGGCCCCGCAGCCAGCGGCGCGAGGCCTAGATTTCAAGCTTGCGCGCGACTTCGCTGATTTCTTCGGCTTTCATCTGCGCCACGATACTCGGCCTCCGGCCGGTCCACCGCTTGAACGCGCGCGAGAAAGTGCCTTCGTCGGAGAAGCCGAGCATATAGGCGATCTCCCGGATGCCGAGGTCTGGACGTTTCAGATATTGGAATGCCAGTTGCAGACGGACGCGGTCGAGGACGTCGGTGAACGTCGTTCCTTCGTCCTTCAGTCGCCGCAGCAAGGTTCGCTCGGTCATATGCAGGCTTTTTGCGACGTCGCTCTTGCGTACCATGCCGTCGGGCATGCGCGCGACGAGCGCGTCGCGCACACGGACCGCGAAACGGCCCGCCATGCGCGTCTCGAGATAGCGGTTGGCGACGCCGTCCAGCAGCGAGGCGAGTTCCTCGTCGGCGACGAGGATCGGGCGCTCGAGATCGACGCGCTTGAAGACGATGCTGTCCTCGGGCTGGGCATAGCTGACCGGGCAGCCGAACCAGGCTTCGAGTCCGCCGTGCTGGCGCGGTTTCGGATGCGCAAGGCTGACGGCGACGGGTGTGATCTCGATCCCCGCGATCCACCGGAGATAGCCGAGCACCGAGGCAAGGACCGTATCGACCGTCTGGTAGATCGGCGGGGCGCCGCCGGTGTCGAAATGGATCGCGAGTGTGACCTGGTCACCCGATTCGGTCAGCGTCGCGGTCGCCGAATCGGAGATGAGGCGGCAGTAAAAGGCGAAACGGTGAAGCGCGCGCGACAGCGTCGCCGAGCAACTCATGGCATAGCCGACGACATGGAAGGTCGAGGGCCGCACCTCGGCCGCCACACGCAACGCGAAGTCGGCGTCGCTGAGCGCAACCGCCTGCTTCCACAATTTGCTGATCTGTTCCTGCGAATAGCGACCATAGCCGCCCTCGAGCCGCGAGGGGTCCATGCCGATATCGTTCAGCACCTTGTCGGGGTCGATGCCGCTCGCCTGCATCGCTCGCACGATTGCCAAGACCCACCCGGTCAGTCCGGATTTGGATTCCGTTTCAGCCACCCGACCCTCATTCTTTTATCGTTACGCGGGAATAGGCCAATCGGGCACTTATGTCACGTTCGGCCTGATCGGCCCCCCGAGAACACGGGTCCCTGCCGATCGTGTCGCTTTGTCCCGAACGGCTTTCCCTTGGCACGTCGCGCCCTGTCGTTTCTCACCATGATGGCCGATGCACACTGCGACGAAGGCAGATAGCGCCGCAAAGGCCGACGATGCCATAATGAGGAGGAGAGGGTTTATGAGCATCAGGGGACATCTTTATCGCGCGTCGGCGGCCTGGGTCGTCGGCATGGCGCTGACTGCCGCGCCGGCCATGGCGCAGACCGAACCGGCGGCTGTCGCCGAGACCAGCGATCCGACCGACATCATCGTGACGGCGACCAAAAGAAACGAGAATCTGAGCCAGGTGCCGATCGCGATATCGGTGACCACCGATGCGGATATCGCGGCGAAGGGCATCGTGCGTCCGCAGGATTATCTGATTTCGACGCCCAACGTGACCTTCATCGACGAGGCCACGGGCGACAGCTTCACCAATATCCGCGGCCAGACCTCGGTCCGCAATTCGGACCCGAACGTCGCGGTGGTGATCGACGGCGTCCAGCTGTCGAGCCTGAAACAGTTCAACCAGGATCTGTTCAACATCGAGCAGATCGAGGTTCTGAAGGGCCCGCAAAGTGCCATTTACGGTCGCAACGCCGCGGCGGGCGCGATTGTCGTAACAACCAAATTGCCGCGCAGCGAACTCGGGGGCTCGGTCCTCGCCAGCTATGGCAGCTGGAACACCGCCCGCGCCCAGGCCGAAGTCAGCGGCCCGCTAAGCGACACGCTCGGTTTCAGCCTCGCGGGCTCGTTCCGCGACACCGATGGACCTTTCACCAACATCACCACGGGCGAGAAACCCTATCGACTGCGCACCGTGCTGGGCCAGGCACGGCTCTACTGGGAGCCCGCGGACGGCCTGACCGTCGATTTCAAGCTCAGCGGCCATGACACCAAGGGCGGTTCGACCGCGCTGCAGTCGCAGTTCGTCGGCCTGCCGATCGGCGGCATCCCGGTCAACGAACTCGATGCGGACCGCACCGACCTGCCGTTCGTCACCAATGTGCGCGGCGAACTCGACGAGTGGCTCGTCTCCGGTTCGCTCAAGGTCGATTATGACATGGGCTGGGCGACGATCACGTCGGTGACCGCAGCCGACAAGCTCTACCAGTTCTTCGGCGGAGACTCGCCGCCCTATCTGGCGGACTCGGGGACCCCCGGATCGACGGTCCAGGGCTATAAATATCGCGACAGGAATTTCTCGCAGGAGCTGCGCCTCACATCGGCGAGCGATCAGCGTCTCCGCTGGCAGGTCGGCCTCTATTACCTCAACTTCAAGCGTGGCCAGATCAGCGAACTCAACCAGGATCTTGTCGGAATCGTCCCGCCGTCCGACGGCATCGATCCTGTCGGCGATCCGATTATCGGCGCCACGGTCTCCTATGCCCGGCAGGCATATAAGACCGAGAGCTTCGCGCCTTTTGCCAGCATCCAGTTCGACGTCACCGACCAGCTCCACCTGAACCTCGCGGGTCGCTATGACATCGAGAAGCGCAGCGTCGTCGAACTCGCGCCCGATGCGATCAATCCGGCGACCGGCGCCAATTATAACCTCTGCATCCAGGCACGCGGCCCCGGCACGACGCTGGCCGATTGCCAGGCCTCGAAGACGTTCAAGGAATTCGAGCCCAAGGCGAGTATCTCCTACGATCTCGGCCGCACCGGCAGCGTCTATGCAAGCTATGGCAAGGGCTTCAAGAGCGGCGGCTTCAACCCGCTCGGCAGCCGTGCCGCATTGCTCGCAGTCGCGCCGCCCGGATCCCAGGTCTTCGTCCAGGATCAGTTCGAAGCAGAGAAATCGACGTCATGGGAAGTCGGCACCAAGCTCCGCCTGTTTGACCGATCGCTGAGCCTCAATCTTGCGGCCTTCACGACGAATGTGTCGGGGGCGCAGCAATTCGAGTTTTTCCCGTCGGCAGGCCTTCAGACGACCACGTCGATAGACAAGGTGCGGCTGCGCGGCTTCGAGGTCGACTTTAACTGGCGCATTCCCGGCGGGCCGCAGATCTTCGGTGCCTATGGCTATACCGATGGAAAGGTCCGCGCGTTCGCCGCGAACCCCGCCTATGTCGGGAACCGTGCGCCCAATGCGGCCAAATATAATCTGAACGCCGGGATCACCCATGATTTCGAGCTCGGCGGCGACCTGACGCTGACGCCGCGCGTCGAATATGTGCGCATCGGATCGACCTGGTGGGACGTCATCAACACCCCGGGATCGCGCCGCAGCCCGGTCGATCTGGTCGATGCCCGGCTCACCCTGGCGGGCGGCGATCAATGGAGCCTGTCGATCTTCGGCAAGAATATCTTCAACGAGAAATACAACCGCTCGGTCTTGCCACTGCTCGGCGTGTTCCAGCTGACCTCGCGCGCCGAAACGCGCTTCTTCGGCGCGGAAGGGCGCTTCAACTTCTGATCCTCCCGTCCTGTCGTCTCCGGTCATGATTGGCCGGGGACGGCATTTTTGGGATAGGTGGAAGCGGGCGAGCGAGACCGCCGCTGTCCGAAGAAATGGAGAGAAGAATGAACAAGGATTGGGCGCAATATTGGATCGGCCTCTTTGCCGATGGCACCGACGAGCTGATGACGCTCTACGCGCCGGAGTTCCAGTTCGAGGACGTCAATTTCGACCTGCGCATCGACAACGACCTGCCGGCGCTGCGCAGCTTCTTCGAGGGCTTCATCATCGAGGATCCGACCCAGAGCTACAACAAGTTCGACGTGTTCGACTATGTCGGCGACGATCGGCTCGGCTCCTTCCAATGGACCTGGGAAACCAAGCATGCCGGCGATTTCCTCGGCGTCGATGCCAGGGGCAAGACGACCAAGACCCGGGGCGTAACCGTCATGGGATGGAACGAGGACGGCAAGATCATCCTCGAGCGCAGCATCTGGGACGCCATTCCGGTGTTCCAGCAGCTCGGCGCGGTCCCCGCCTGAGGCGCGCCATGACCGGGACGGAATATCGCATCGGATCGCTGGCCGCCGTCGAAGCGGGTGAGCCGATCCTGACCGAGGCCGACGGCCGCGACGTCGCACTCTTCATGTGCCGCGGCAAGGTGATCGCGACCAATGGCCAATGCCCCCACGCCGAAGGGCCCCTGCACGAGGGCGAGGTCGAGGGCACCATCTTGACCTGCCCGTGGCATGGCTGGACCTTCGACCTTGAATCGGGTCAGTGCCAGGAGGACGACAGCATCGTCCTCGAACGCTATCCGGTCCGCATCGACGGCGACGATGTGCTGGTCACCCTGTGACCGGTATGCCCGCCTTGCCCGCCGCGAGCGAAGCGCTGATCGAGCAGCTTCGCGCGATCGTCGGCGACGGCGGGATCGTCGCGGGCGAAGCGCTCGCGAGCCGCTACCCCGGCTATTTCATGGAGCGCATCGGCGCCGACGCGATCGTTCGGCCGCGTACCACCGAAGAGGTCGCGGCAATCCTGCGGCTCTGCAATGAAGCGGGCCAGCCGCTTGTCGTCCATGGCGGCATGTCGGGCTGGGTCCGCGCGACCGAAACCAGGGGCGGCGAGATCGCGCTATCGATGGAACGCATGGCGGCTATCGAGGCGATCGATCCGGTCAATCGCACCGCGACCGTGCAGGCGGGGGTCATCCTCGAAACGCTCGAGGACGCGCTCGGCGAGCATGGGCTGACCTTTCCGCTCGATCTCGGCGGCCGCGGCTCGTGCCAGCTCGGGGGCAATGCCTCGACCAATGCCGGCGGGATGCGGGTGATCCGTTACGGGATGATGCGCGACCAGGTTCTCGGCGTCGAGGCGGTGCTTGCCGACGGCCGCGTCATCTCGTCGCTCAACCAGATGATCAAGAACAACACGGGCTATGATCTCAAGCAGCTGTTCATCGGGTCCGAAGGCACGCTCGGGGTCATCACGCGCCTTGTCCTTCGCCTTCGCGAACGGCCGACGAGCTGCAATACCGCAATCGTCTGCGCGCAGCACTTCGACCAGATGGTGAGCCTGCTGCGCCACGTCGACCAGGGGTTCGGCGGCCTGCTCAGCGCGTTCGAACTGATCGACAACAGCTTCTATTCGGTGAACACCGGCGCCGACAAGCATGCGCCGCCGCTTCCCGCCGACCAGCCCTATTATGCGATTATCGAAATGCTCGGATCGCAGCAGGAGCGCGATGCCGACCTGTTCGAGACCGTCCTCGGCGAGGCCGGCGAGCGCGGCTTCTTCGACGACGCCGTGCTGGCGCGCTCGGAGGCGCAGCGCCAGCAGATCTGGTCGATCCGCGAGGATCTCGAGCATGTCGTGCGCGAGTTCCAGCCCTTCTACGCTTTCGACGTGTCGCTTCCCGTGGGCGACATGCAGGCCTATATCGCCGCGGTAACCAGGCGGCTCAAGGGGCACTGGCCCGAGGGCAAGATCGCGTTCCTCGGTCATATGGGCGACGGCAATCTCCACATCGCGATCGGCGCGGGCAGCGCGGGCGACCGGCACGGGGTCGAGGCTTGCGTCTATGAGCCGCTCCGATCGATCGGCGGCTCGATCTCGGCCGAACATGGCATCGGCCTCGAAAAGAAGCCGTGGCTCGACGTGTCGCGCAACGCCGTGGAACGCGGGTTGATGGGCGAGCTCAAGCAGCTTCTCGATCCCAAGAATATCCTCAATCCCGGCAAGATCATGGATATGCGGCGATGACCCGGCTGCGCCTCCTCGGCTATCCGGTGAGCAATTATGTCAACATCGTTCGCGCGGCGCTGCTCGAAAAGCAGCTTGATTTCGAGTTCGTGACGGCGCGCGCATCGCAGGACGACGCGTTTCGCGCGCTGAGCCCGATGGGAAAGATCCCGGTGCTCGAGACGGGCGAGGGCGCGTTGACCGAAACCGTCGCAATTCTCGACTATCTCGACGATCGCTTCCCCGAGCAGCCGCTGCGGCCTGCAAGCCCATATGCGCGCGCGCAGGCACGGCAGACGATCAACATCGTCCAGCTTTATGTCGAGGCGCAGGTGCGCCAGCTTTTTGCCGGGGTCTTCATGGGCGGCGCCAACGCGCCGGCGACCGAGGCCGCCGTCCGCGCGATGCTCGACCGGGCGACCGCTGCGATGACGCGCCTCCTCGCTCCCGCGCCCTTCCTGCTCGGCGACCGGCCGGGGCAGGCCGATCTCTTCGCTTTCTACAATCTCGACATCGCCGACCGCGTCACGCGCTTCGTCTACGGGCGTTCGATCATCGCCGAGATCGGCGGACTGGAAAGCTGGACCGCGTCGATGCGCGCGCGCGAAAGCACGCAGCAGGTTCTCGCAGACTTCGAGACATATTTCGCCGCCTATCTGGCGGACCATGGGGCCGCATACCGCCCCGCCGACATTTCAGGGTCCCTCCATCATGCGTGACGTCAAGCTCAACGACAAATATGTGATCGACGAAGGCACGGTGCTGATGACCGGCACCCATGCTCTCGTGCGGCTGCCGATGCTGCAGAAGGACCGCGACACGCGCGCCGGACTCGATACCGGCGGCTTCATATCGGGCTATCGCGGCTCGCCGCTCGGCAGCTACGACCAGGAATTGTGGCGGGCGGGCGACCTGCTCAAGAGCATGGACATTATCTTCCAGCCGGGCGTCAACGAGGATCTCGCCGCAACCGCCGTCTGGGGCACGCAGATGCTTGCCGGTATCCCGGGTGCCACCAAGGACGGTGTCTTCGCGATCTGGTACGGCAAGGGCCCCGGCGTCGACCGCTCGGGCGACCCGTTCAAACATGGCAATATGGCGGGAACGCACCCCAATGGCGGTGTGCTGATCGTCGCCGGCGACGATCATAGCGGCAAGTCCTCTACCGTCGCGCACCAGAGCGAGATGGCGCTGATGCACGCGGGCATGCCGATCCTCGCCCCGTCGAACGTCCAGGACACGCTCGATTTCGGCCTGCTCGGCTGGGCGATGTCGCGCTACACCGGCCTCTTCACCGGCTTCAAGATGTGCAACGAGGTACTCGAGCAGACGATGACGGTCGAGATTCCGCGGCCCGACAACGGGCCGGTGCTGCCCGAGCGCGGCACGGCGCCCGCGAACGGCTTCCACAATTTCCCGACCCACCTCGACCGCGTCCAGTCGGAAATCGTCGCCAAGCGGTACCGCTGGCCGCTCGTCGAGAAGTTCGTCCGCGCCAATGGCATCGACCGCATCCTGATCGATACCGGTGTGCGCCGCCTGGGCATCGTCTCGACCGGCAAGGCAGTGCAGGATGTTCGCCAGGCGCTCAAGCTGCTGGGGCTCGGCGACGACGATGCCGCCGCGCTCGGCGTCTCGCTCTACCAGCTCGGCTGCATGTATCCGGTCGAACGCGAGGGCCTCGGCGCGTTCGCCGCGGGGCAGGCCGAACTTCTCTTCGTCGAGGAGAAGGAGGGGCTGACCGAGGCCCAGGCCAAGGCGATCCTTTACGGGCGGGCGGGGGCGCCGCCGATCGTCGGCAAGACCGACGAGGCCGGCGCCTTCATGATCCCGAGCGACGAGCAGCTCGATCCGGTCCAGATCGCGCTCGTCATAGCCGAGCGCCTCCGCCGGCTCGGGGTCGACACGGCCCCGATCGCGGGCCGCGCCGCGGCGCTGGCCGCAGCGATGGCGAAGGTCTCCGAGATGAAACCCGGCGATGCGGTCCGCGCACCCTATTTCTGTTCGGGATGCCCGCACAACACGAGCACGCGCTTTCCCGACGGCAGTCTCGCCGGCGGCGGGATCGGCTGCCACGCGATGGCGATGTACTCGGGCCCCGAAATGCTCCCCAACACCCAGATGGGCGGCGAAGGCGCGCATTGGTACAGCCTCGCGCATTTCACCGAGACCCCGCACATCTTCCAGAATATCGGCGACGGCACCTATTATCATTCGGGCCTGCTCGCGATCCGCGGCGCGGTCGCCGCCGGGGTCAATATGACCTACAAGATCCTCTTCAACGATGCGGTCGCGATGACCGGCGGGCAGCCGGTCGATGGCCCGCTCTCTCCCGGCGACATCACGCGGCAGGTGCTCGCCGAAGGCGTCGAGCGTTGCATCGTGGTCACCGACCGACCCGATCTTTATGATGCAGGCAGCGGTCTCGGGACCGGGGTCACCGTCCACCACCGCGACGAACTCGATGCGCTTCAGCGCGAGCTTCGCGAGGTGAAGGGCGTCACCGTCATCGTCTATGAGCAGACATGCGCGGCCGAGAAGCGCCGGCGCCGCAAGCGCGGCAAATTTCCCGACCCGGCGAAGCGCATGTTTATCAACAGCGCGGTATGCGAGGGCTGCGGCGACTGTTCGGTGCAGTCGAACTGCGTCAGCGTCTGGCCGAAGGAAACCGAGCTCGGCCGCAAGCGGCAGATCGATCAGTCGAACTGCAACAAGGATTACAGCTGCGTCAAAGGCTTCTGCCCGAGCTTCGTCACCGTGCTCGACGCCGAGCCGCGCAAGCCCAAGGCATCGGCGCTCGCCGGCGAGGTGCAGACCGGTCTTCCCGAGCCCACGCTCGCCTCGCTCGATGGCGGCGCCTGCAATATCATGGTCTCGGGCATCGGCGGCACCGGGGTCGTCACCGTCGGCGCGCTGCTCGGCATGGCCGCGCATCTCGAGGGCCGGGCCTGTTCGGTGTTCGACATGACGGGGCTCAGCCAGAAGAATGGCGCCGTCTACAGCCATGTCCGCATCGCGGCGTCTCCGGACGAACTCGGCGCGCAGAAGCTCGGCACCGGCGAGACCGATGTCGCGCTCGCCTTCGACGCGGTCGCGGCGCTGTCGAAGGAGCCCGTCGTAACATTGTCGAGCGAGCGCACGACCACCGTCGTCAACGCGCGCATCACCCCGACGCCGGCGTTCCAGCGCAACCCCGATCTGGTTCTCGACCAGAGCCTGATCGTCGGGCGCTTGCAGAAATTGTCGGCAAAGCTGCACGGGGTCGACGCGACGGGGCTGGGACTTGCGCTGTTCGGCGATACGATCGCCGCCAATCTGTTCATGCTGGGCTATGCGTCCCAGCTTGGACTTCTGCCCGTCTCGCCTGCCGCGATCGCGCGCGCGGTCGAGATCAACGGGGTTGCGATCGCGTTCAACCAGTCGGCGTTCGCGCTCGGCCGCCTTTTGGTCGTCGATCCCCCTAAGGTCGAGGCCGCGGCCGCGGAGACCAGGACCGCGATCGAATATAAGCCGCTCACCGATCTCGGCGAGATCGTAGCGCACCGGACCGCTTTGCTCACCGCCTACCAGGATGCGGGCTACGGCGCGCGATATCGCGCGCTCGTCGACGACGTCGCGGCCGCCGAGGCGCGTGTCGTGCCCGGCAGCAGCGCCTTCGCCGTGATGGTTGCGCGCAATTTTGCCAAGCTGATGGCTTACAAGGATGAATATGAAGTCGCGCGGCTTCATGCCGATCCGGCTTTCCAGGCCGAACTTCGCGCGACCTTCGAGGATGGCGCGCGGCTTCGCTACAATCTGGCACCGCCGCTATTCTCGAAACGCGATCCGCAGACCGGCCATTTGCTCAAGCGCGAATTCGGCCCATGGGTCGGCAAGGTCTTCCCGTTGCTCGCGAGGGGTAAAAGGTTGCGCGGTACCGTCCTCGATCCCTTCGGCTACACCGCCGAGCGCAGGATGGAGCGGTCGCTGATCGACGAATATGAGGTGCGGATGCGCAGCATCGCCGCCGAGCTGACGCCGGCGAACCATAAGGTCGCGGTCGAGGCGGCGAGCCTGCCGGCGCAGATCCGCGGATACGGGCATGTGAAGGAAGCCTCGGTCGCGCAGGTCCGCACGCTCGAAGCGAATGTCATGGAGCGCTTCCGCAAGGCGGGCGCTGCGCCCGGCCGCGATGGCAAAGACGAGCGGGTGGCTCTGACCGCCTGACGATTGAGGAGAGTGAATATGGTCCGCATGCTGATAGGCGGGGAACTGGTCGACAGCGACCGCAAGCTCGACGTGGTCGATCCTTGCACCGGCGATGCCTTTGCGCGGGTTCCCGACGCAGGCGCGGCCGAGGTCGAGCGCGCGGTCGCCGCCGCCAAGACGGCCTTCCCGGCGTGGCGCGATCTCTCGCCTGCCGCGCGCGGCGATGTCCTGCGTGCGATGGCGGCGAAGGTCGCGGAACATGCCGAGGAGCTATGCGCGTTGCTCGTGCAGGAAACCGGACGCCCGATGGGCCTTGCCCAGTTCGAAATCCTCCACCTCGCGACGGGCTATCTCAACTATTATGCGGGGCTCGAGGCTGTGCCCGAGCTGATCGTCGAGGACGACACGCGTCGCGTCGAGCTGCATCGCAAGGCGCTTGGTGTCGTCGGCGCCATCGTGCCGTGGAACGCGCCGGTTTTCATCGCCAGCAACAAGATCGCGCCGGCCCTCGCGGCAGGCAATACGATCCTTGTCAAGACGGCGCCGACCACGCCGCTCACGACGCTGCGCCTCGGCGAGCTTTGGGCCGATGTCGTGCCGGCCGGTGTCGTGAACATCCTGTCGGGCGGCAATGAAGCCGGAGCGCTCCTCGTCGCGCACGAGAATGTCGCCAAGATCACCTTCACCGGGTCGACCGAGACCGGGCGCAAGATCATGGCCGCAGCGGCGCCGACGTTGAAGCGCGTCACCCTCGAGCTTGGCGGCAACGATGCCGCGATCGTGCTGCCCGACGCCGATGTCGCAGCGATTGCGCCCGCGATCTTCGCCTTCGCCTTCTTCAATTCGGGTCAGGTCTGCGCCGTGATCAAGCGGCTCTATGTCCACGACAGCCTCTACGACGCGATGTGCGATGCGATCGCGAGCCTCGCGTCGTCGGCCAGACTGGCGCCGGGAAGCGACGCGGCGGCCGAGTTCGGGCCGGTGCAGAACAAGGCGCAATATGAAAAGGTGCTTCATTATCTTGCCGAGGCGGGCAAGGCAGGACGGATCGTCGCTGGCGGCGACGTCGCCGGCGGACCGGGTTACTTCATTCCGCTGACCGTCGTTCGCGACGTCGCCGAGGGTTCGGCGATCGTCGACGAGGAGCCGTTCGGCCCGATCCTCCCGATCATCCGCTACAGCGATATCGACGATGCCGTGGCGCGCGCCAATGCTTCGCCCTTCGCGCTCGGCGGCTCGGTCTGGGGCAGCGATGTCGCCGCCGCCGCCAAAGTCGCGGCACGGCTCGAAAGCGGCAGCGTCTGGGTCAACCAGCATTGCGCGCTCGACCCGCAGGTCCCTTTCCCGGCGAACAAGCAATCGGGTTTCGGCGTCGAGGGCGGGGTCGAGGGCCTCTATCCCTATCTCGCGCTCCAGACGATCAACGTCGCGAAGCCGGCGGCCTAGGCATGACGACGCTCATCGTCTGCATCAAGCGCAAGCCCGGCCTCAGTCCCGAAGAGTTCACAAGTTACTGGAAGGAGGAGCACGGGCCACGGCTTCGGGCGTGCGGCGATTTCACACGCCATCTTCGCAGTTACACCCAGCATGCCCTCGCCGATCGTGACAGTCCGGTCGCCAGGCTGTTCGGCGTATCGGGCGATTTTGACGGCGTCGCCGTACTCGATTTCCGCAGCGAGACCGCGATGCGGCAGGCGTTCGCCGAGCCCGCCTATCTGGCGGAAGTGCAACCCGACGAAGCCAATTTCGTCGATCTCGAAAATTGCCAGTCGTTCATCACCAATCCGGCTCGCGTCGTCGCGCCGATGCAGAACCTGTTCGATCTTGCGGGCAAGACCGCCGTCGTCACCGGCGGTGCGAAGGGCGTCGGTGCGATGATCAGCCGGTCGCTTCTGGCGGCGGGCGCACGCGTGCTGATTGTCGCGCGCGGATCCGCCGAGAACAGGGCTTTTGCGCAAGCCCTGAATGCCGACGGTTCCTGCACCCTGCTTGCGCATGACCTGTCGACGAGCGAAGGAATAGACGAGGCAGTCACTGCGATCGCCATGGAAGCGAGCGAAGTGCACGTCCTCGTCAACAATGCCGGAACCTTCACCGCGGCGCCGATCGACACGATCACGCCCGCGCAATGGGACCGCGAATTGGGCGTCAATCTTCGCGCGCCCTTCTTTCTCGTCCAAGGGCTGTTGCCGCAACTGACGGCAGCCGCGCGCGACGGCGACCCGGCCCGCGTGATCAATATCGGATCGATCGCTGCGCTCTGGGCAAAAAGCAGCAGCGCCTATGCTTATAGCGCCGCCAAAGGCGGGCTCCACCAGCTCACGCGCGCCCTTGCCTCGGACCTCACGCGAAAGCGGATCAACGTGAACGCCGTGGCGCCGGGTTTTTTCCCCAGCGACATGACCGATGGCTTCTTCACCGCGGTGCCTGGCCTCAAGGAGCAGATGATCGAGGGAATCCCGGCCGAGCGGCTCGGCGGCGAAGCCGATATCGGCGGCGCGGTCGTTTTTCTCGCCTCGCGCGCGGGGGCCTATGTGTCGGGATCGATCCTCCCCGTCGAGGGGGCATTATGGGCAGCGTGAGCACCGTCGCGCTGATCGAGCGGCGCCCCGATATCTCGCGCTCGCTCTTCACGCGCTACTGGCGCGACGTGCACGGCGTGATGGCGGCGCGTATTCCCGGATTCGATTGCTATACCCAGCACCATGTGACGCCGCTCGATCCCGACGCCGAACCGTTCGAGGGCATCGCGATCGTGACCTATCGCTCGGAGGAAGATCGCGCGGGACTCATCCACAGCGAGGTGACGCAGCATATCCATCGCGACGAGCAAAATGTGTTTCGCCGCGCGCTTCTCTACAATCTGGGGGCGGGCGCTTCTCAGACGATCGTTGGCCATGACGGCGCGACGGGGCAGGGGATGTTTCTTGTCGTCGAAGCGGGCGCCGATGTCGACGCGATCGTCGGGGCGCTCGGCGATGCGCCGCTCTATCTGGCCATCCATGACCTGACGGGAGGCGATCCGTCGGGCTGGAACCAGACCGACACCAGCGGCCGGGTCTTCCGATCGCTGATCCACGGCATCTGGCCCGGTCGCGCGGACGCGATCGCGACCGCAGAGCGGCTTCACGCCGCTGCCTATCTGCTCGACGAACGCCATGTGATGGTCGAGGATGGCAGGCCGACGCCGGTCGGCCTGCGCGGGCTCGATGCGGTGCGGACGATCGAGGAGGCGGGGGCGGAAAACCAACTGAGCGACGCGGTGGTCCGGGCGGTTTATGGTCTGCCGGCGGCTCCATGACCTTGACGGGCGAGTTCGGCGGCAAGTCCTTCCTGCTCGCCAGCGCCGCGATCGGGCTGTCGGCCGGAATGACGGCGACGCTCTTCTACAGTCTCGGCAGCTTCATCCCGTCGCTCCAGGCCGAATTCGGCTGGAGCCGAGGCGACATATCACTCGCTGTGACGCTGATGACGCTTGCGGTCTTCGTTTCGGGCGCGACGGCGGGGCGGCTGTGCGACCGTTACGGTGCGGCAAATATCGGCGCCGCCAGTTTGGTCGCTTATGCCTTGGGTGTGGTTTTGCTGGTCGCGACCGCCCGCAGCATCGAACTCTTCTGGGCGCTTTACGCCCTCATCGCATTGCTCGGCGTCGGATCGACGCCGATCGTTCTGGTCCGCCCCATTGCGGCAGCGTTTGAGAAGCAACGCGGGCTGGCGCTCGGGATTGCCCTGACGGGCGCGGGGCTGGCGGGTTTCTGGGTTCCGCAGATGGTGGCAATGATGACCGAGGCGGCTGGTTGGCGCGCGGCCTACCTGGCCCTCGCCGGAATCGCGATCGCCACCGCGCCGATCGTCTGGTTCGGGTTTCGAAGCGTCCTGCAAGGCCGAAAGGCATCTGCGACCGTCGCTCCACCGGCCGGCATGACCGCGGCTGAGGCGCGGCGAACCAACCGCTTCTGGCTCCTCACCGTCATCTCTTTCGCGATGGCGGCGGGGCTCGGCGGCGTGGTCGTTCATCTCGTCCCGCTGCTGCGCGATCTCGGCGCCGATCCTTTGGCGGCGGCCGGTACGGCCTCGCTCGTCGGACTGTCGAGCGTTGTCGGCAGGCTCGGCATCGGCCTGCTCCTCGACCGCTTTCCGGCAGCTCTCGTTTCGCTCGCCGTACTCGCGCTTGCCGCACTGGGGATCGGCCTCCTGCGGATCGACGGGCTCGCGATGGGCGCCGTCGCGGCCATATTGCTCGGGCTGGCTGCGGGCGCCGAGATCGATCTTCTCGCCTATCTGACCGCCTCGCAGTTCGGCCAGCGTGAATATGGGGCGATCTATGGCTGGCAATATAGCGTCTTCGCGCTCGGCTATGGTCTCAGCCCCTTCGCGCTTGGCCTCATGCGCGATGCGACGGGCGACTATGCGCTGGCGCTGGCCGTAAGCTGTCTGCTCGTCGGGGTCGCGGCCCTGCTCATGCTGGGTTTGCGGGGTCATGCGCGCACCACGGGCGATTGCGGCGAAGCTTCGCCCGTGCCATCCATCACCGCGAAATGACCGATTTTCTCTTCATCGCGCCGGGCGCGTTCCGACCGGTACTCCGCTCGTGATGGGGATTGGCGGTCCGGGCTGGCTGGCACTCGCCATCTTCTGTGAAGTGTTCGCGACCTCCTTTCTGAAGGTCGCCGATGGCTTCACCCGTCCGCTGCCGTCGCTCGCGGTCGCGATCGGTTACGGCCTCGCTTTCTACTGCCTGTCGATGGCGCTCAGGACGATCCCCGTCGGCATCGCCTATGCCATCTGGTGCGGAGCCGGAATCGTGATGATCACCGTGATCGCCTGGCTCGTGTACGGCCAGCGCCTTGACGCCTGGGCGCTCGCCGCGATTGCGCTCATCCTCATCGGCACGCTGATGCTCAATCTACGGCCGATGGTCGGCGGCTAGGATCCGCTGCCGGGAAAGGCAGTCGGCAAGGGCGTTCCGGCGATCGCGGCGCGGATATTGGCGACCGCCATCTGGAAAAGCGCCCCCAGATTCTCCTGGGTGTGCGAAATCTCGTGATTGGTCAGGATGCGGTCGGGGAGGGCACGCAGCGGGCTGTCGAGCGGGAGCGGTTCGGTCGTGAACACGTCGAGAATGACGGTCCCGAGATGCGCTACGACCTCGGCATCGGCGAGCGCCGCCTCGTCGACAATAGCGCCGCGCGAGAGGTTGATGAGGATCGCGCCGGCCTTCATCGCGAGCAGCCGCGATCGCGAAATCAGGCCTTCGGTCTCGTCCGTCAGCGGCACGAGCGGCAGCAGGATGTCGCTCTCGGCGAGCAACCGGTCCAGCTCGCATCGCTCGGCGCCGGCATCAGCGGGAATGGGGGAGCGGTTGGCGACGAGGATGTGCGCGCCCCAGCCCTGCAGGCGCGCGATCAGCGCCCGCGCGATGTTGCCGTGGCCGATGATGCCGACCGTCTTTCCCTTGAGCATTCGGGCCCTTGGCGGTCCCGAGCGGATGACGCCGGCAGCGAGCCGCTCCTCGGCCTCGCGCACGCGGTACAGGGCCATCAGCATGAACATCATCGCCGCTTCGGCGACCGATTCGAAATTCTCCGAGACACGACCGTTGGCGAAGGCAATCCCACGGCTATACGCCGCATCGACGTCGATACCCTCATAACCAAGCGACGGCGTGATAATCGCTTCGAGCCCGGGCGCGGCATCCATGTCTGCCTTAGTGCATGGCACTCCGAATGAGACGAAAATCTTCGTTTCGCTCCAGCGAGGTGCGTCAGCTGGTACGGCAAGCCCTAACTGCAGATCGATATCGGCCTCGGCCGACGTAGTGGCTAATGCGAGCTTTTGCAGGAAAGCCTCCGCACTGACAGGGCCGGCTATGACGATTTTCTGGACACCCATCTTGCGGCCGTTCTTTCGGTCGTTGCAGTCGCGTGATCAGGCCGAAGGATATGCGGAAAGGCAAGCGACGGCACCGATTTTGGCACGATCTGGCATGGCATGTCTCGTTTTGAAGTATGCAAGGGCGGCGGCTTTGGTACCTGGATCACCCAGAAGTGGAATGTCTGCTCTCGGCCAGAACCGACTGGAGCGTCGATAATCTCGATAAGCTTAAAAGGGGCGCGTCCATTCAACCGATCCGTACAATCTGATCGATTATGCCAAGCGGCTTCTCGTTACCTTGTGCAAGCGCCAGCCCAATCCGCTCGCCGTTCCCGAGATAGGCAGTCGGAGCGCGGCGGGCTAGTGCATCGAGGGCGCGTCGCTCGGCGATGCAGCCCGAACCGACCTGTTCCGCGTCATAGTTGGAGACGGTTCCCGAACCGATGACGGTGCCGGGATAGAGGTCGCGCGTAGCGGCCGCGTGGGCGATCAGTTCGCCGAAGTGGAAATGCATGGCGCCCCCGAGCGGGCGGCCGAAACAGTCCCCGTCACGCCAAACCTCGAGGGGCAGATGGACACGCCCGTCGCGCCAGCCGTCGCCGAGCGCGTCGGGGGTCATGGCAAAGGCGGAAAGCGTGCTCGGGGGCTTGGCGTGGATGAAGCCGAAGCCGCCTTTCATTTCCGCGGGCCCGAACGCGCGCAAACTCCAGTCGTTGAGGATGACGATCAGCCGGACGTGGACCAGCGCGTCCTGCGCTGTGATCCCCATCGGCACGGCATCGGTAATGACGCCGATCTCGGCTTCGAAATCGACATCGTCGGCGGAGCTGCGGAAGGCTATATCCTCGTGCGGTGAAAAATAGCGGTGCGAAATGCCCTGGTACATCAGCGGCGGTTCCTGTTCGCCGCGCTTTTCGAAACCCCACGCGTCGGCAAGAATATGGTTATGGGCGAGGAACGCCGATGCGTCGAGAAACTGGAAACCGCGGGGAAGGGCGGCGTCCAGTGCCAGCGGGTCGACCGCGAAGCTGTCGGTGCTGCCGGCTTCCAGCCGCTCGGCCTGCCGGCGGAGCTCCGGCTCGATCGCGGACCAGTCGTCGAGCGCCCCCTGCATCGTCGGCGCCGCGTCGGCAACGACGGCGCGCTGCAGGTCGCGCGACACGATCAGCAGCCGGCCATCGCGGCCGTCATGCAGGGTCGCGAGCTTCATGCGGCGTCTCCGAAGATGGCGACGGCGCGCGTCCAGCCCGCCGAAGCGCCTTTGATCTTGACGGGGAAGCAGGCGATGGTGAACCCGCTTGCGGGCAGCGCTTCGAGATTGTGCAGCTTCTCGAGATGGCAATAGCCGATGTCGCGGCCCACCTTGTGACCCTCCCAGATGAGGCCGGCGTCGCCCGTTTCGGCATAGCGTTCGGCCGTGTAGCTGAACGGCGCGTCCCAGCTCCATGCGTCGGTGCCGGTGACGCGGACACCGCGTTCGAGCAGGTAGAGCGTCGCTTCGCGTCCCATGCCGATTCCGGCGGAGAGATAGTCGTCGGCGCCGTAACGGCTGCCCGCGCGCGTGTTGACGACCACGATGTCGAAGGGCTGAAGCCTGTGGCCGATGCGGTCGAGTTCGGCCTCGACCTCGTCGGCGGTCACGACATGGCCGTCGGGCAGCGCGCGAAAGTCGAGTTTGACCCCGGGGCGAAAGCACCAGTCGAGCGGGACCTCGTCGATCGCGATCGCCCGCTCGCCATTGTTCATCGTCGAGGCGAAATGATAGGGCGCGTCGAGATGGGTGCCGTTGTGCGTGATGAGATTGATCCGCTCGTAGGACCAGGCCTCCTCGTCGGGGAGCTGGTCGGCGGTCAGGCCGGGAAAGAAATGCGCCAGTTCGCCGACCTGCTCCTTGTGCGCGAAATATTCGATCCTGGGCCGGTAGGGCGCGGGATCGGACGCGACGTCATTCTCGAGGGGCACCGAGATGTCGATGAAATGGCGGCCCATGATCAGGCTGCCCGTTCGATATAGGTGTAGAGCGGGTCTTCCACGCCGCGCTTGCCGAACAGGAACGGCTTGGCGGGGTGGCGCTCCCAGAATTTGGCGGTCTCGGGCTCCATCCGGCTCCAGTCGAAGATCACGTCGCGGTGGACGATCGCCCAGCGCCCGTCCTGCCGCTCGAAGCGGTCGAGATAGCGGCCGCCGATCTCCGCATCGGTGCCATCGGTCATCTGGCACCAGGCGACATGATAGCTTTCGACGAACGCATGGTCGGCGTCCGAAAATTCGCAAAGAATGTTGGTGATCATGTGCATCATGCCCCTGATCGGCGATCCTGGCTTCGGCCGCGTGAAGGAGACGATGTCGATGAATTCGGCGGCGAGACCGTCGAACTCGCCATGACGTTCGGTAGCGCCGGGATGGTAGCAGCCGTGCGCGAGTTCGGCGTCGCTGCGATCGCCCGCGCGGGCGCGGCGATAAAGGACTTCGGCGATGTCCTGCTTGTCGAGCAGTTGCTGGAGGGCGGCGTCCATGTCGGTCGGTTCCTTGATAGTGCGGGTGGGAATGAGCGCGCCGCGTGTTGCGCGGCCGGGCGCGTAGAGCGGGTCGTCTGCCGTGCGGCTGCCCATCAGATGGGCGGGCTGGGTTTCGGTATTCCAGAAGGGGCGGGTTCGGGGCATCACGCGCGACCAGTCGTAGACGATGTCGCGATGCTGGATCAGCCAGCGCCCCCCTATCTTGCGGAACGTGTCGAGATAGCGCCCGCCGATATGAAAGAATATCGTGCCGCCATCCGGCTCGGCAAATGTCTCGTGCGCGACATGATAGCTTTCGACGAAGATGTCGCCATCGGCGCGAAAGTCGAACAGCGCGTTGCCGATGATATGCTGCTTCGAAAAACACTCGGGGCCGCGCAGCCTTGCCGCCTCGAGCGTGTCGATGAAGCTGTGCATCGGTCCCTGGTATGTGCCGTGATTGTCGGTGCCGTCGAGGGGATGGCACGCCTTCATCAGCGCCGGGTCATAGCGATCGGCGCCCCGGGCGCGGCTGTTCAGCAGATCGAGAATTTCCTGCTTCGCCGCATAGCGTTCGAGCCTGTTCATGCGATTTCCTCTACCCGGATCTCGGCTTCGATCGCGCCAATATTCTCCACTTCGCACCTTACCCTGTCGCCGACCTTCAGGAAGCGCGGCGACGACATCGAGCCGCCGGTTCCCTTGGGCGTACCGGTTGCGAGCACATCGCCCGGCTCCAGCGTGCACACGGTGGAGAGATAGGCGATCTGCTCCCAGACATTGTTGATCATCTCCGAAGTCGAACCGTCCTGTACCGTCTCGCCGTTCACCAGGCAGCGCATTCGCAGCGCGTGGGGGTCGCCTACCTCGTCGGGCGTGACGATCCACGGGCCGAGCGGGCCGTGCGTGTCGAACGACTTGCCGAGCATGATCGTCGGGCTGCGCTTCTGCCAGTCGCGCAACGATACGTCGTTGCAGATCGTATAGCCCGCGACGACCGCATGCGCCTTTTCGGGCGCAACGCGACGGCAACGCTGGCCGATCACGACCGCCAGTTCGACTTCCCAGTCCAGCTGCTCGCCTTCGGGCGGGAGCAGGACCGGGTCGTATGGGCCATTGATCGACGTCGGTAATTTCACGAACCAGCGTTGATATGCAGGCGCGACATAGTCGGGATTGGCTGCCTTCACCTCGTCGATGTGGCTTTGATAATTGGAGGCGATACCCAGGAACTTCCGGGGGTGGAGCACCGGCGCGTGCAGGCGGACGGCCGCGAGCGCGTCGCCGGGGCCGTTTTCGACGGCGCGAGCGGCGCGCCGCATTCCCTCCGCGCCTTCGCCCAGCAGGTCCTCCATCGACCGAGTTTCGACCGCGAAGACGCGGTCGTCCTGTACCACGCCGACGCGCGGGCGATCGCCGATACTGTAGGTCGCAAGCTTCATTGGCCCAGCCGCTCCACGAGTTGCTCGCGGTAGTCGCCCGCCGGCATATAGGTCGGATTGTCGAGCACCGCCCTTTGGGTCGCGGCGAAAATCGCTTCGTCCGAAAGCGCGAAGTCGATCGGCGTCCCGTACGGCTGGCTGACGTGCCAGGGCGTATGGACATAGGTTTCGATGATATTGTCCTCGGGATCGCGAAAATAGACGGTCCAGCTGTTGCCATGATCGAGCGTCCAGATCTTCGTGATCCGCGGGTCCGCCTGCGCGCGGTCGTGGACGGCGCGGAGCTGCCCGAAATTGTCGAGCAGGAAGGATATCTGGGCAACCGTCGACGGGCTGTCGGGTGCGCGTCCGGCGACGAGCAGCAACTGGTGATGCTCGTCGGGCGACATCGTCATGAACCGGATCGGGTTCACGTCGATGCGCTCGTCGGTGACGATGAAGCCGAAGAAGCTCGTGTAGAAATCGGTCATCGCCTCGATGTCGATCACATAGATGCCGACATGGTTGAGCGAAAAGTTGATGCGGGTCATGACAGGGCTTCCGTTGCTGAAGAGGGCTGCGACGCCGCGGGGGCGGCGAGGTGAAGCTGCGCGGCGAGTTTGGCGAGCGCGGTATCGAGAGCAGCCTGGCCTGCGCCGGCGGCAAAGATATAGCGATCGGGCCGGACGATCGCCCAATCGCCGCCATCGCGGGCGAGCCAGTCCTTCACGGCCCGATCGTCGCTGCGAACCGTCCGACCGCCGATGGCGAACCACTCCGGGCTGTGCGCCGCGAGCGGCGCGGAGGCCAGCAGGGTGAAGCGGTCCTGCAGCAAGGCGTCGAAATGGCGCCGGCCTTCGGGCGCGTCGATCACGAATTCGGGAAGGCGCGTGCCGCCGCTGGCCGTGTCGACGACCCCTGTGCGGATGGGCGGGACGATATCGGTCATTGCCACCGCTCCGTCCCGGTTGCGCTCCGCCTCGCGAAAGGCCGCATCGCGCCGGGCGGCGTCTTTGGGATCGAGCCTGCACACCTCCGCCCCGGCCGCGACCGATGCGGAAATGATGGCGCGCACATGCGGTTCGCGCTCGAGCTGGTAGCTGTCGAGCAGCGCCGTATCCGCCGTGCCGCGCAGCACCATGGACAGGCGCCACATCAGCTGCGCCGCATCGCGAATGCCGTGGCACATGCCCTGCCCGTAGAAGGGCGGCGTCTGGTGCGCGGCGTCGCCGAGAAGGAAGACATTGCCTGCGCGCCACCGGTCGGCGAGCAGTGCGCGAAACCGGTAGACCGCGGCGCGGACGATCTCGACGTCGTCGGGATCGATCCACTTGCCGACATGACGGCGGATCCAGCTGTGCTCCATTACCTCTTCGTCGCGCTCGCCCGCCAGGAGCATATATTCCCAGCGCCGATGGCGCCCCGATCCGGGGATCAGCGTCGCGGGGCGGGCGGGGTCGCAGACCATCAGCGAGAAGCGGCCATCGCGCACTTCCTCGGGAATTTCGTGATCTTCGGGCCATTGCATCGGCCCCCCGACGAATGTGTCGACGACGAGCCAGCGTTCTTCGAAACCGATATCGTCGAGCGGGATCGCAAGCGCCTTGCGCACCGTGCTGCTCGCGCCGTCGCAGGCGAGGATGAAGCGGGCCGAGACCGCGACCTCCTCGCCCTTCGCGTCGCGTGCGCGGATATTGGTGCCGTCGATATCGGTGACCTCATGCCCGCAGCGCACCTCGACATGCGGGAACCGGTCGAGCCCACCGCGTAGCAGGGCCTCGAGCTGCGGCTGGTAGAAAAGGTTGCTGGGATGCCAGGCGAGCGGATCTACGCGCGGCCGTGCGCGAAAGGTGCGAATAGGTTTCAAGTCCGCCCCGAGATAGACCGAGCCGCCCAGCGCTTTGGTGACATCGGCAATCGCGTCCGCAAGGCCGATCGAGGCGAAAATCCGCATGATCTCCGCGTCGAAGACGATCGCGCGCGGCTGGCTATAGGGCGCCTCGCCGCGCTCGAGGACGAGCGTGCGCAGCCCCGCTGTCCCGGCAAGATTTGCCGCCGCTGCGCCCACCGGACCCAAGCCTATTATGGCAATATCAAAGTCTGCCCTGTTCGCCATGCCTTCGCATCGATCCCCGCCAGACGCCTGCCCTCATTGGCGGCGCTTTTGTCGGCTGTTATCGACCGGCGCCTTAAGGGACAAAGACCGTTGAGGCCGATTTCGATAACTTCTGGTTATTGGTTCGCGGCGACTGCTCCGGGCAGCATGGCGCAGGCTTCGCGGACCATCTGCATTACCGCGCGGGCGCCGGGCAGCAACGAGCTGTGCTGGCGATAGGCGAGGCCGACCTGTTCGGGAGGAAAGGCGAAATTGACGTCGAGTGCGACCAGGCCCGACTGGCGCGCGTTGAGGAGTGTCGAGGGGACAACCGTGATGAGATCGGTGTTCTGGACGACCGTGTCGAAGAGGATCACGGTGCTGACGTCGATCGCGCTTTGCGGCGGGGGAATGCCCGCGTCGAGAAAGGCATTGTTGATGATCTCGCGATGCGATGGCGGATAATCGGGGATGAGCCAGGGAAAGTCCGAAAGATCGGCAAGAGAGAGGGTGGGACGCTCGGTGAGCGGATGGCCGGGCCGCGCCGCAACCCGGGGGCCGGTCTGCACCAGCGGTTCGAAATCGAGGCCAAGCGATCCGCTCTCGCCGGGAACCAGCAATAGCGCCACGTCGAGCTCGCCATCTAGCAATGCCGTGGTGAGTTCGACCGAGAAGGCGATTTTCAGCTTGAGCTTGAGGCCCGGCAGCGTTTCCATCACCTGCCGCGCGACGTCGCCCATGACCGCGCTCATCGTCGGAATGACGCCGATGACGATCGTGCCCCGCGTGAGGCCGCGCATCGCGTCGATCTCGGCCACCGCGCGGCGAACATCGCTGTCGATCATCTTGGCGTAGCGAAAGAGGGTCTCGCCAAAGCGTGTCGGCTCCACCCCGCGCGGGCGCCGGTCGAGCAGCGGCACCCCGAGCTCGGCCTCGAGCCCGTTGATTGCCTTGCTGAGCGCGGGCTGCGACACATGGACCGCCTCGGCCGCCGCGTGCATCGTCTTGTTCTCGACGCATGCCATGAAATATCGCAGCACTCTCAGGTCCATCGCATCGTCTCCCTCTCGTTCCGCCGGCATGGTAACGGTCGAAATAATGAGAGAAAGTGGTGAAATTGGCAACTTACGATAACCTGTGGCTATTGCTCCGCGCGCAAGTTTCAATTTTGCTGTCCCCCTCCCTCCGTCCAATACGCGGCATCGAACGATAAGAACGAACCTGGAGGGGAAGATGGATATTCACGCCACATTTGCGCGCATGCGCTATACCGGCGCCGTTTCGGCGCTGGCGGTCGCGCTCGCCGCGGTACCGTCCTATGCTCAGGAAGAAGGCGCCGGCGGCGCCGAGCCCGCAGCCAATGACATCGTCGTGACGGCGCAAAAGCGCAACGAGCGGCTCCAGGACGTTCCGATCTCCATCACGGTGGTCAACCCCGAACTTCTCGAAAGCACCAACGCGCGCAACTTCTCCGAACTGCAGGGTGTCGTTCCCGGCGTTTTCTTCCACGGCAACTCGGGCGGCGGCCGCACCTATATCACGTTGCGCGGCGCGACGGGGCTTGCCCTCAATACCGGCGACGAGCCCGTCGCCATCTATGTCGACGACATTTATGTCGCGCGCGGCGTGACCGTCGGCATGTCCGACCTTCTCGATCTCGGTACGATCGAAATCGTGCGCGGCCCGCAGGGGACGCTCCAGGGGCGCAACGCGACGGCAGGCGCGATCCTCATCCGCAGCGCGGATCCGACCGACGAATTGAGCGGCCATTTCAATATGAGTCTCGCCGACCCGCGCGAATTTCGTACCCAGGGCGCGATCTCGGGGCCGCTCGCCGAAGGTGTCGGCGCTCGGCTTGCCCTCGGCTATGTCAACGACCGTGGCTGGGCCTTCAATCCTGTCACCGGTCAGCATATCGGCGGCGGCGAGAGCTTCCAGTCGCGCCTGGTGACAACCTTCGAGTCCGGAGATTTCAGCGCGCGGGTCGTCGGCGATTACAGTTGGACGAACAACCAGCCCGCAATTTTTCGCTATGCGAACACTAATTTCAGCCCGCTGCCGACGGGCCCGCTGATCCCCGCAGGAACCGCGACGCCCAATGCGCCGCTCCTTCCCGCCGACCGCGATCACATCTTCAAGGACGACATCATCGCGCTCGATCCCGGCACCGACACCACGGTCAAGACCGGCGGCATTGCGGCGAAGCTCGAATATGGTTTTGGCGGCGTCGACCTGATCTCGGTCACCGGCTGGCGCCGCGCCGTCGTAGGCGGAACGAATGATTCCGACGGTCTCGCCACCGCGCGCATGGGCTATAACCAGAATGACGATCGCAGCAGCCAGTGGAGCCAGGAGCTTCGGCTGCAATCGTCCGGCGATCGCCGTTTCTCGTGGATTCTCGGCCTCTATTTCTTCGACGAGAACCAGTTTTACGAAGACGATATCTACAATCTGCGCTTTTCGCTGCCGACGAACTCGGTGACCAAATATCGGGGTAAGCTCTACACGACCTCCTATGCGGGCTTTGCCGATGCGACCTTCAAGGTCACCGACAAGCTCCACGTCATTGGCGGCATTCGATACACACGCGACGAAAAGCGCCTCGACGCGACGATCCAGCCGACCAACCTCGACACCAATGTCACGACGACGACCATCTACGCGCCGCCGAAAGAGTCGTGGACCGACACCTCTTACCGCGCGAAACTCGTCTACCAACCCTCGCGCGACCTGATGCTTTTCGCGGGCTACGGGCGCGGTTTCCGCGCCGGCGGCTACAATCCCTTCGCGATACAGCCCTCCTATCAGCCCGAGGTCAACAAGAGCTGGGAGGTGGGGGCAAAGGGTAATCTTCTCGATCGCATGATCGATTTCTCGGTTGCCGCCTTCCAGAGCGATTATTCGAATCTACAACTGCGCGCCGGGGTTCCGACGGGCGGGGCGATCATCACGAACGCCGCCGAGGCACGGATCAAGGGCGTCGAACTCGAACTCAACGCGCGGCCCGGGCCGATGACGCGGCTTTCGGGCAATCTCGCCTACACCGACGCCAAGTTCACCAGCTTCCCCACGGCACGCGACACGCTCGACCGGCCCGTCGATGCGACCGGCAACAAGGTTCCGCGCACGCCCAAATGGCAGTTTTTCGTCCAGGGCGAGCAGGATTTCGCGCTTGGCGGTGACCTTCTGCTCAGCGCGCAGGTCAATTATCGCTGGCGCGACCGCATCTATTTCTTCTTCACCGACCAGGATGCCCAGCCCTGGCAGGATCCCGCGGGTGGCGAGCTCGGCGCCCGGCTAACTCTCAAGCCCGACGATGAGCGCTGGTCTTTCGCGGTCTTCGGGACCAACCTGACCAACGCACGCATCATCAATACGGCCGCCGTGACCTTCAGCTATCCGCAGGTCGGGCTCAACAAGCCGCGCGTGATCGGCATATCGGCCGGCTTCAAATTCTGAGGGGCGGCAAGGGAGAGAGAGAAGATGGACGCGTCGGAGGAATTTCGCCGGCATTGGCGCACGCTGGCGGGGTGCACAATTGCAGCCGCGATCGGCACCATCGGGTTGCACGCCTATACCAGCGGCGCATTTGTCCATGCGCTCACCGAGGATGCGGGGTTCACGCGTGACCAGATGTCGCTCGCGACACTGATCCTTTCGGCGAGCGTTGCGGTGTGCGCGCCAATCGCCGGCGTGATGATGGACCGCTATGGCGCCTTGCGCGTCGTCAGCGTGGCTGTCGTCGGTGAAGCGCTGGCCTTCGCATTGCTTGGACTGATCCCCGCCGACTTCACCTTCTATGCGATTGGCATCCTCCTGCTGGCGGTCCTGGGCGTTGGAACGACGCCCCCGGCCTTTGCGCGAATGGTCACGACCAAGTTCGACCGCTCGCGCGGGTTGGCGCTCGGCATCATGATCAGCGGTCTTGGCCTGATGGCGATTACCGGGCCGATGTGGGCGACCTGGGTGATAGAGCGGGTCGGTTGGCGCGGCGGCTATTTCCTGATGTCCGGGCTGGTGCTTGTGCTCGGCGGGATCGGTGTCTTGCTGATCCGTAGCGAAGGCGAGGCGCGGGGGCAAACCGGGGCCTCGCTCAAGACGGGCGATTTTTCCGCGCTGCGTCGCCCCCTCTTCTGGATGATGCTGCTCGGCTTTCTCGCGCCGGCCTTCTTCAGCGGCGGCTATTTGCTCCATCTCATCACCTTGCTGCGCGAGCGCGGTTTCAGCCCGGAAGGCGCGGCGCAGGTGCAGTCGCTGATCGGCGTTGCCGTCCTCGTGGGACGGCTGGGTTCGGGGTGGGCGCTCGATCATTTTCCGGCGCAGATTGTGGCGGCCGTCGCCTTTGCGATCTCGGGGCTGGCCTGCGCGCTGCTGCTCCAGTCCGATCCGCTGCTCATCAGTCTTGCAGCGCTCGGGATAGGGCTGACGATTGGCGCCGAGCTCGATATCATGGCCTACTTCATCTCGCGCTATTTCGGGCTCGAAAGCTTCGGGCGGCTGTATGCGCTCGCCTATGCCTGCCTGATCACCTCCGCGGGAGCGAGCCCGGTTCTGATCAGCTGGATCGCCGGAGTCGGCGGCAGCTACGGTCCTGCGCTGATCGTTTCGACGATCGGGACAATCGCCGGTGCGGCAGTCTTGATGTTTCTCCCGAATCCCGGCCGGATCGGCGACCCCGCGGCCGCCGACGCGGAGCCCGAACCCGCGCATGCCTGATGGCACGATGGGCTTGGCCGGGCGGGTGGCCCTCGTCACCGGCGGCGTATCCGGGATCGGGGCGGCAGTCGCGAAATCGCTGACAGAGGCCGGGGCAACGGTATGGCGGGCCGATGTCGATCCTTCTGCCGAGGTGCCGCTCGATGTAACCGATGAAGCCCAATGGTCGGTGGCAATCGATCGCGTGACCGGAGAAGACGGCGGTCTCGATATACTGGTGAATGCGGCCGGTATCGCGGCGGGTACGGGCCCCGCATCGCTTGAAGCGGTGTCGATTGCACACTGGCGCCAGGTCTTTGCGGTCAACGTGGAGGGGACATTGCTCGGATGTCAGCAGGCGCTGCGCATCATGGGCCGGGCGGCGCCCGGCACCATCGTCAACGTCGCCTCGACGGCAGCCGTGGCGCCGAGTCAGGCGCTTGCTGCCTATGGCGCGTCAAAGGCCGCGGTCGTGCAGCTAACGCGTAGTGTAGCGGCGGCGGCGGCCCTCGCGGACCTGGATATTCGTTGCAACTGCGTATTGCCCGGCATGGCCGACACCCCGATGACGGCTGGTATGGATGGTCCTTATCGCAAAGCCTGGGCAGCGCAGATACCGGCCGGGCGATTTGCGGATCCGTCGGAGATCGCGAACGCTATCCTGTTTTTAGCAAGTGGTAGTTCATCCTATGTGAACGGCGCAGCGCTGACTGTTGACGGAGGTCTGCTCAGCCGGCCCATCGTATCGGCACAGCGGGGGGTGGAGCCATAGCAACGCGAAGGCTGGACAATTTGAACCGAAACCGGGTTTGGCAAAGCCTGCCGGCTGCGGTGTCCGCCCCTCGCCGCGTTGGCTTCGCTCATTCTGAATTCAAAAGGCGAAATGGCCGGATGCCGGCCACTCTCTGCAGTCCTGCCGTTCCTCTCGACGCTTCGACAATGCCTTGCTCTCCGGTCGCACCGTTCGGCTTTGCCTTGGAACGCCGGTCTCGTTTTTTTTTGGCGCATGGTGTCTTGCCTTGCTCGCGACTATAGCGGTCGCCCGTCCGGGATCAGCCCGGGCGTAGAGGAGATTTTCTATGAACCATGCCGAACTTTCGGACAGTGTTGCCGCCTCGCTCGGCGTCAGCAAGGCCGACGCCAAGAAGGCCGTCGATGCCGTTTTCGCTGCCATCACCGATGCCGCCGCGAAGGGTGAGGAGGTGTCCGTGAACGGCTTCGGGAAGTTCAAAGTCAAGGAATCGGTCGCACGCGAAGGTCGCAACCCCTCGACTGGTGCGACGATCCAGATCGCTGCTTCGAAGAAACTGACCTTTGGCGCTGCCAAGGCCGTCAAAGATCGCCTCAACGGTTGATCCCGGACTTCCCGCTGGCAGCGGTGCCGGCGGGGAAAAGGGCACCGCGGGGATACGCGACGTTGCGGGTGGCTCAGTGGGAAATTTCCGGCGAAGGGCCGCGTTGGTGGTACCAGCGCTCCCCCCTCGTACAGACCGGATCGTCCTTCCCGGCGAAACCGCGCGGGCCTTGCCCGAGCGCGCCGGAATCGTGTCAGGCGACAGGCTGGCGTTTGCGTGAAGCGAAGGCGGCGATGAGCAGGCGCACCCAGCGCCGCCTGTCGCCCGGTCGGCTGTAGACCACCGTATCGATCACCGGCGCCTCGCCCATCAGCGGATAGATATCTTCATCCTCGGCGTTGTGGCCGGGTCTTTCCTGCGTTTCCCACATCAGATGCGGGAGCCCGCGCGAATGGGCGAAGCGCGCGATCGCGCGCCGATCGGCTTCGGGCGCGAGCACCAGCTGGACGCCGTGCGCGCGCAGGCCGGCATAGACTTGCGACACCACGGGGGAATCCTGGTTTCCGGGCGAGATGGCGAGACTTTCCCCGGCGAGATCGTCGATGAAGAGGCGCTCGCGCCCGGCAAGACGATGCCCCGACGGGACCGCGACATGGCAGTAGCGGCGCACGACATGAGTGAGGTCGAGATCGGGTTCGACCACGCCGGGCGCCGACAGCGAGAAGAAGACGTCGAGCTCGCCGGCCCGGAGCTTGGCCATCAACTCGGCGCGTGTGCCATAGATGATTTCGAGTTGCGGTTCGGGATAGCGCTTCTGGAAGGCGTCGATCGCGTCCATGCGTTGCTCGGCAGCGAAACTGTAGGCGCCGATCCGGACCACCGCTTCGGACTTGGCATGGATGGCGCGCGCCGCCGCCACCATCGCTTTCTCGCTGGCGAGCAGCGCGTGCGCGTGCGGAAGCATGGCTTCGCCGTCCGCCGACAGTGCCACCGAGCGCGAATTGCGGTCGAGCAGCGTGAGGCCGAGCTGGTCCTCGAGCCGCTTCAGATGCTGCGATACAGCCGACTGGGCCATGCCGAGCGCCTCGGCAGTACGGGTGAAGGACCGCTTTTCGGCGACCGTAATGAAGATGAGCATCTGTCGCAGATCGAGCATGGCCGGGATCACCTATCATGTTTCGAGATAGATAGCGTCGGATATCGCGGATGATCAATCCCTCACCGGCTGGCAGTTTGACGCTCGATGTCCGTCGCCAAGAACGGACTCCACAGGGGAGAGGTCCGTGAAGATTTCGAATATTTCCGTGCACGCATTTGTCTGGGCTGCCGCCTTCGGCGTCACCGCTGCGCAGGCGCAGACCGCACCAGCCGGAGACGCAGAACCCGCAGAGGCCGTCCAGGATGCGAGCGATGGTGACATCATCGTCACCGCACAGCGCCGCGAGGAGCGGTTGCAGGATGTACCGATCGCGATATCCGCCTTTTCGGGCGATGCGCTGCAGAGCGCGGGGATCAGCTCGACCAATGATCTGACGCAGATCACCCCGAGCCTCAACTTCACCCAGTCTTCCTTCTCGCCGCAGCCGACGATCCGCGGGCTCGGCACGCGCGGGGTCTCGGCCGGCGATGAATCGCTGGTGCCCGTCTATATCGACGGCGTCTATCAGCCCTTCCTCGGGAGCGTCGCCACCGAGCTCAACAATATCGCGCGGGTCGAGGTGCTCAAGGGGCCCCAGAGCGCGCTGTTCGGGCGCAACAGCACCGGCGGCGCGATCAACATCGTCACCCACGATCCCGACGCGGACGAAGTGCTGCGCGGCAGCCTGTCCTACGGCAGCTTCGACGAACGCATCGCCAAGCTCTATCTCAATGGCGGCGATGACGTCGTCGCCGCCAACATTGCGTTCAGCCTCAACCGCGACGACGGCTATATCAAGGATCTCAACGGCGGACCCGACAGGGGCTGGGTTCACACTTGGGCGCTTCGCTCCAAGCTGCGCGTCCGGCCGAACGACAGTCTCGACCTGATCCTCGCCTACAACCGCGTCGAACGCGACGATACGCTCGCGACCGCGCAGCAGCCGTTCAACAACAATACGGTGACGCGCAACGCGCCGGGCGTCATCCTCCCGACGCGGCCCAACGAGACGTCGGGCCTCGGCGGCGAGCTCAATCTGGTGCAGGATACCGCCTCGCTCACGCTGCGCGCCGATCTCGGCTTTGCGAGCCTCGTTGCGATCACCGCCTATGACAATGCCGGGCAGTTCATCGATTCCGACGTCGACAGCACGAACATCGAACGCTCACGGCTGCCGGTGACCTATTATACCCGGTCGTGGACCCAGGAGCTGTACCTGACCGGCGAGACCGGGCCGGTCAACTGGATCGCCGGGGCGACCCTCTTCAACCAGGACGCCGGAAACACGCGTTCGCAAGTGATCACCAACGGCAATCCGACCGGGCCGGGTTCGTCCGACGTCTCGTCGAATATCGACAATAATTCGATCGCGCTTTACGCGCAGGCGAGCATCGACTTCACCGACCAGCTGTCGCTGACGCTCGGCGGACGCTACACCAACGAGCGCAAGGTCTTCGACATCACCAATAACCTGACCGGCCAGCAGATTCACGGCCGCAAGCGCTGGCAGGTGTTCACGCCCTCGGCGACGCTGCAATATCGGCTGAGCGACGATGCGAACATCTATGCCAAGGCCGGAAAGGGCTTCAAATCGGGCGTGTTCCCGGCGTCGACTCTCTCGCCCAACCCCGTCGATCCCGAGGAAGTATGGCAATATGAACTGGGTACCAAGCTGCGCGTGGCGGGCTGGCTGAACGCCAATTTCGCGGCCTTCTACACCGACTATTCGAACATGCAGGTCAATATCCGCGTCAACAATATCAGTTCGCTGCAGAATGCCGGCAGTGCCGAAATCTACGGGCTCGAAGGCGAATTGTTCGGCCGCCCGCTGCCCGGCCTCAACCTCCGCCTCGGCTTTTCCAAATTGTGGGGCGAGTTCACCGATTTTCCCAACGCCGTGGGCTATGTGCCGCTGCCGAACGGCGGCAACCAGACGGTGACGATCGATGCGACGGGCAACAAGATCATCCGCACGCCGCTCTTCTCGCTCAATGCCGGCTTCGACTATGAGCATGAGCTGTCGGGGGGCAATGCGCTGCTCGCCTCGGCCAATCTCTACCATGCCGGCAAAGGCTATCGCGACGCCGACAACCGCATCGTCGAGGGCGCGCGGACGCTGGTCAATGGCGAGATCGGCTTCCGCCTTGCCGACCCCGGCATCACCTTCTCGCTATGGGGCCGCAATCTGCTCGACGAGACCTACACCCTCTATGTCCTCGTCGGTCCCTCGACCGATTCGGCGCTCTATGGCCGGCCGCGCAGTTTTGGCGGACGGATTTCCTTTGAATTCTGACGGCGCGATCCGCCGACCGGCCCCGCGCTGCGGGGCCGGTCCGGCAGCGGCACGTCCGGGGGGCCGCGCCGTTCCTTCTCCTTCGGAAGCGAGGACAAATCATGCAAATCGCCGATAGCGGCCCGGCGGTCGCCTCCGGCACCCCGGCCAAGGGGTTCCTGCGCGGATGGCCGATGATCTGGCTGTTCCTGTTGCTCTATATCTTCTCCTTCATTGACCGGCAGATCATCACCATGATGGTCGACCCGTTGAAACGCGATCTCGGGCTTTCCGATTTCCAGATCAGCCTGATGATGGGGCCGGCCTTTGGCCTGTTCTTCGCGCTATGCGGGTTGCAGATGGGCTGGCTTGTCGACCGCTATTCGCGGCGCTGGATCACGATCGCCGGAGTCATGCTGTGGGGCGCGGCGACCCTCGGCTCAGGGCTTGCGCGCAGCTTTCCCGGCTTGCTCGTCGGCCGCATGGGGGTCGGCATGGGCGAGGCGACGCTGACCCCCGCCGCCCATTCACTGATCGCCGAGCAATTTCCGAAGGAACGGCTTTCGACCGCGATCGCGGTCTATTCGCTGGGCGCGGTGATCGGCGGCGGCCTGGCCGTCGTGCTCGGCGGCGCGATCGTCCATCTCGCGGCGGGGGCGGGAGAGGTTCATCTGCCGATCGTTGGTGATGTCCGGCCCTGGCAACTGGTTTTCATCGTCCTCGGCATCGCGACCATATTGCTCGCGCCGCTGGTGCTGATGGTCCGCGAATATGACCGCAAAGCCGCGCGCGAGGCCTCCCGGCTTGCCGTTGCCGGCGGCGCGGCGGCCGAAGGCATCTCCTTGCGGCAACTGTTTGCGCGCCACCCTATGCTGTTCATCGGCCTGCCGCTGGGCTTCGGACTGCTCAACGTCATCACCAACGCCTATGGCGCCTGGACCCCCACCTTCATGGTGCGAGAGTTCGGCTGGGACGTGGGCAAGGTGGGGCTGGCATGGGGCGTGCAGCATATCATCGCCGCCGTCGTCGGCCAGATCGGCGGCGCGATGCTCGTCGACTGGCTCTATCGCCGCGGCATGACCGACGCGCATACCAAATATCAGATATGGGGCGTACTGATCGCGGTGCCGATCAACATCGTCGCGCTGTGGAGCGGCGATCCGTGGATCTTCCTGATTCTCAACGCGGTCTATTATATCCTCTGCTATCCCTTCCTGGGCTATGCGGTGTCGGCGCTGCAGATCCACACGCCGCAGCATCTGCGCGGACAGGTTTCGGCGGTGTTTCTCGCGATCATCACCGTCATCGGCAGCGGCGTCGGCGCGCCTTTCACCGCGCTGGTCAGCGACAATCTGCTCGGCGAAACCGGACAGCTCGGGACGGCGATGATCATCGTCTCGATGGTGTTCGCTCCGCTCGTCATCGTCATGCTGACACTGGTATCCCGCAAGCTGCGCGCGATGCACGCGGCCGGAGAATAAAGACAAATGGACTCTCTCTTTCCGCTTCAGGGCGTCCGCGTGATCGATCTCGGCCGCACCTTCGCTGCCCCCTATGCCACGCAACTGCTCGCCGATCTCGGCGCCGAGGTGATCAAGATCGAGCGCAAGGGGCGCGGCGACGAGATGCGCCACTACGGACCACCGTTCATTCGCAATGCCGCGGGTGAAGACCAGCCGATCTCCTCCTATTTCATCGGCGCAAACCGGCACAAGAAATCGATAGAGGTCGATCTCACGGCCCCCGGCGGGCAGCAGCTGGTACGCGACCTCGCGGCGACCGGCGATATCTTCGTCGAAAATTTCAAGGTCGGCGATCTTGCGCGCTACGGGCTCGACTATGCCGCGATCCGGCAAGTCAATCCGGGCATCATCTATTGCTCGGTCACCGGCTTCGGGCAGACGGGTCCCTATGCCCCGCGCCCGGGCACCGACAGCGTGTTCCAGGCGATGAGCGGGATGATGAGCATCACCGGCGAGCCCGGGATGCCGCCCACCAAGATCGGTCTCGTCATCTCCGACCTCATCACCGGCCTCTATGCCGCCAATGCCATCCAGGCGGCGCTGCGCGCCCGCGAGGTCGTCGGCGCGGGGGGGCAGCATATCGACATGTCGCTGCTCGACGTCGCGGTCGCCACCATGTCGCACCGCGCGATCGACTATCTGATGAGTGGTGAGGTGCCGCAGCCGCTTGGCACCTCGGCGTCGGGCTCGGCGCCGGCGCAGACCTATGCGTGCCGCGACGGCAAGATCAACATCCAGGCGAGCGCCGAGCCGAAGTTTGCCATCTTCTGCGCGATCATCGGCCGCGAGGATATGCTGTCCGACCCGCGCTTCGCGACGCGGGCGATCCGCTTCGCCAACAAGGACGCGCTCGAAGTGGAGATCGAGAAGAGCCTCGCCGACTGGGCGCTTGGCGATCTTTATGAGGCCCTGATCGCGGGCGACATCATCTGCGCGCCGATCTACACCGTCGACCAGAGCTTTCGCGACCCGCAGATCGTCAGCCGCGAGCTCGTGCGGCGCGTGACCGACGCGCACGGGAACGATATCCCGATGATCGTCAATCCGATCCGTCTGTCGCAAACGCCGGTGCGCGAACCGGCCGCCCCGCCGGTGCTCGGCGAACATCGCGACGAGATTCTGCGCGACATACTCAATTATGACGACGCGCGCATTGCTGCGCTGTGTGCCGAAGGAGCGATATGACCATGGAACAGCGCTTTCTGGGGCGGAGCGGGCTCGAGCTTTCGGTGCTCGGCTTCGGGGCCATGACCTTCGGCGACGGGCAGGCAGCGGGGCTCGGGGTCACCGATCTCGCCGGCGCGCGGCGCCAGGTCGATCGCTGCATCGATGCGGGGATCAACCTGTTCGATACCGCCGACATCTACTCACGCGGCCGGTCGGAGGAAATCCTCGGCGAAGCGCTCGGCGTCAAAAGATCGTCGGTGATCCTTGCCACCAAGGCCTTCGGGGCGATGGGGCGGGGCGCCCATGATCGCGGCCTGTCGCGCCGTCATCTGATCGATGCCTGCGACGCGAGCCTGCGCCGGCTCGGCACCGACTGGATCGATCTCTATCAGCTCCACTGCCACGACGCGCTCGTGCCGATCGAGGAAACGCTGCGCGCGCTCGACGATCTCGTCCGCGCGGGCAAGATCCGCTATGTCGGCTGCTCCAACTATGCCGGCTGGCAGTTGATGAAGGCGCTCGCGACCGCCGACCGGCTGAGCATCGCCCGCTTCATGGGCCAACAGATTCAATATTCGCTGCTCGCCCGCGACGCTGAAAATGAGCTGTTGCCGTGCGGGGTGAGTGAAGGCGTCGGCGCGTTGATCTGGAGCCCGCTCGCCCAGGGGTATCTGTCGGGTAAATTCAGCGGCGGAGACGGCGGCGAAACCGATACGCGGCTCGGTCCGACGCGGCAGGTCGCCTCCTATCATCGCCGCGGCGGCGAGGCGATCGTGGAGCAACTGCGCGCGATCGCCGCCGATCATGACGGCGCGACGCCATCGCAGGTCGCACTCAACTGGGTCCGCGCCCGGCCCGGCGTCACATCGGTGCTGATCGGCGCGCGCAGCGACGCACAGCTCGAGGACAATATCGCTGCCGCGAACTGGAGCCTGTCTCCCGAGGAGATCGAGCGGCTCGACCGCGCCAGCCAGCCGGTACCGAGCTATCCCGCTTCGCACCAGCGCGCCTATCATCTCGACCGCAATCCGCAGTTGTTTCCGCGCTATTGAATCGCACGCGGGACGTGCATCACTTGCGGCGCGGGCGATGCATCGCAATCCTTCCGCGCAGCGTCCCGCCCCGGCATTCCCGTAACCCGGGGCGGACGCCCGCCACGCTTCAGATCCGTTCGATAATGATCGCCGGTGCCATGCCGCCCGCGGCGCACATGGTGACGAGGCCGTAACGGCCGCCCGAACGTTCGAGCTCATCGAGCGCGGTGCCGATCAGGATCGAACCGGTGGCGCCGATCGGGTGGCCGAGCGCCATCGCGCCGCCGTTGATGTTGACCTTGGCACGGTCGAGATCGAGGTCGCGGATGAATTTCTCGGCGACCACGGCAAAAGCCTCGTTGATTTCCCAGACGTCGATATCGTCCTTGGTCAGGCCGGCTTTTTCGAGCACCTTCTTTGCCGCGGGAACCGGGGCGTTGAGCATCAGCGTCGGATCGTCGCCGATATTGGCGTAGGCGACGACGCGGGCGCGGGGTTTCAGCCCGTGCTTGTCGGCATAGTCTTTCGACGTGAGCAGGATCGCCGCGGCGCCGTCGACGACACCCGAGCTGTTGCCGGCATGATGGATGCCTTCCCATTCGAGGCCGGGATAGACGCGCTGGATCTGCTTGGCGAAAGTGACGCCATCGCCAAGGTCGAAATCCTTGAGCGCGCCGAAGCTCGCCTTGAGCCCGGCGAGCCCTTCGGCGGTCGTTTCGGGGCGCGGGAACTCCTCGCGGTCGAGCGCAACGCTGCCGTCGGGATTGAGGACCGGGACCACCGACTTGTCGAAACGGCCTTCGGCAATCGCGACGGCGGCGCGCTTCTGGCTTTCGAGCGCGAGGGCATCGACCGCCTCGCGGCTGATGCCCTCGCGAGCGGCGATCGCGTCGCCGCAGACGCCCTGGTGCGACTGGGGATGGATCGCGTCGAGCGCGACATGGCCCGATCCCATGCCGAGCGGCTTGATTCCGGCATTGGCTTCCTCGGCGGCGAGGGTCGCCGTATAGCTCATCATCTCGGTACCGCCGGCGATGACGCAATCTTCCATGCCCGACATGACCGTCGCTGCGGCGAAGTTCACCGAGCTGATGCCGCCGCCGCAGAAGCGGTCGAGCGTCGTTCCCGAAGCCTTGGTGTCAAAGCCGGCCGAAAGCGCTGCCATGCGGCCGAGATCGCCGCCCTGCTTGCCCTTCTGGGTCGAGGTCGACCAGATGATGTCGTCGACGGTCGCTGTATCGAGATTGTTGCGGTCGCGGATCGCCGCGAGAACGGTCGCGGCTAGATGCTGCGGATGCAGATGCGACAGGGCGCCCTTGCCGGGCTTGCCGATTCCGCGCGGGGTGCGGACGGCGTCGATGATATAGGCTTCGGTCATGGCGTGAATCCTTGTGGTCAGGCGGGGATCTGGTTGAACGGGACGCCCTTGTCGGGGCGATGGTCCTGGGGCAGGCCGAGAATCTTCTCGGCGATGGTGTTGAGCAGCATCTCGTCGGCGCCGCCCGCGATGCGGCCGGTGGGCGCATTGATCCAGCTCGACGTCCAATCCTCCTTTTGCGAGGCATGGTCGTCGAAAGCGAAGCCGTCGCTCCCCTGGAGATCGATCGCGAGCTCGGAGAGCTTCTGGCGCGAGCGCACCGATACCAGCTTGTTGAGCGAGCCCTCGGGGCCCGGGACCATCCCGGCCTGCATCATCAGCATCGCGCGCGCCGTGATCGCATTCAGGCCGTTTCGCATCGCGAAATTGCGCGCGATCTGCTGGCGGATTCGGCCATCGGCAATCGCGGGCTTGCCATTGATCCCGGTGGCTTTTGCAAGATCGATGAACAGGTCGAGATGCGGGCCGAAACCCGCGCTGTCGGTTGCGACATAGCGTTCGATCATCAGCGTCGCCATCGCGACGGCAAAGCCGCCGCCCACCGGCGACATGCGATGATCGTCGCCGATTTTCACATCGTCGAAGAACACTTCGTTGACGTGGCTGTCGCCGCCCGCAAGCTTGATCGGGCGGACGGTGACGCCGGGCGCCTTCATGTCGACCCAGAAGTAGGTGAGTCCCTTGTGCTTGGGAACATTGGGGTCGGTGCGCGCAACGATGACGCCATAATCGCTATATTGCGCCCAGCTGGTCCAGACCTTCTGCCCGTTGAGCTTCCAGCCATTGCCGTCGGTCTCGGCTCTCGTGCGCAGCCCCGCAAGATCCGATCCGCCAGCGGGTTCGGAAAACAGCTGGCACCAGATTTCGTCGCCGCGCAGCGCCTTGAGCACGCGCTCCTTGACGAACTCCCTGTCGCTGCCGAACTGCATCAGCACCGGCACCGGCATGCCGAGCGAGATGCCGAAGTAGACGCTTGGGAAGCCATGCTTCATTTCTTCGCTGTCGAAGGTCACTTTTTCGAGATGGCCGAGTCCCTGACCGCCATATTCGACCGGCCAGTTGATCCCGGCATAGCCCGCCTCAAATTTCGCATTCTGGTACCGCCGCGCGAGCGCGAGGTCGTCGGCCTCCGACAAGCCGCGGCGTGCGTCCCTGCCGAATGTCGGCACCATCGTTTCGAGCCAGGCGGCGGCCTTGGCGCGATAGGTTTCGAGGTTGCTCATGCAGCTTCTCCTGTCAGGCGATCGACGAGGATATCTTCCCAGAACAGGCTGTTGCCCTGCTCGATGGCCAGGCTGCGCGCGCGGCGCATGTGGAGGTGAAGTCCGATTTCCCAGGTCACGCCGATGCCGCCATGGATCTGAATGCAATCGCGGGCGGCCGTGTCATAAGCGTCGGTCGCCGACAGGCGCGCCGCGGCCGCAGCGGTGATGAAGTCATCCTCGCCTTCGCGCGATGCGGCATGAATGCAGTTCGCGCGCGCCAGTTCGACAAGGCCATATAGCTCGGCGATGCGATGCTTGACCGACTGGAAGGCGCCGATGACCTGTCCGAAGGCGCGACGCGTGATCGCATAGTCGCGCGCGATTTCCATCAGCGCCTCGGCTCCGCCGGTCTGTTCGTGCGCGGTGATCACCGCCTGCAAGGCGAGAATGTGCAGCGCCGCGCCCGGTGCCGGGCCGGCGCGCGACAATGCTTCGGCAGGCGTGCCCCCGAAATGGAGGTCGGCGACGCAGCGGCTGTTGTCGAAGCTCGGCACGATGCCGCGCTCGGCATTTGCGAGTTCGGCGATCGCCAGCACCGGGCCATCGGGCCCCCGGGCATAGACTAAGGCGACATCGGCAACCGAGCCGGCTGTGACACCGGATATGCGGCCGTCGAGACGGCCACCGTCGAGGCCGATGTCCGGACGTGCGGGGAGGGCGTTCGCCCCCGATGCGAAGGCGATCGCGCCGACGGCCTCGCCGTTCGCTAGGCCGGGCAGCCAGCGCGCTTTCTGCGCGTCGCTGCCATAAAGCTCGATCGCCTTGGCGACGCCGTAGCTCGACGTCAGGAACGGGGCGCCGCTGAGCGTGCGGCCGGCCTGATGGGCGACCAGGCCGAGCTCGACGAGGCCGAGCCCCAGCCCGCCCTGGCTTTCGGGCAGCGCAAGCGCGGTCCAGCCCTGTTCCTTCGCCAGGGTCCAGAAGCCTTCATGATAGGCGCCGGTCGTCTCGAGGAGCGGCAGGAGATCGTCCTTGTTGATCCGCGCTTCGAGCACGCGCCGCGTCTCGGTCGCGATCGCCTGCTGACCCTCATCATATAATATCGACATATATGCCTGTTTCCTCACCCTGATTGTGCGGTTCGGCCGCTAGCGAACCGTATATTTCTTGGCCTTGTCGGCCATCAGCGCGGCGCGATCGACCTGCGGTACGCCGACGGGATTGCCGATCTGGCAATATTTGAGACCCTGCTGGAGTGCGACGCTCCGCGGCAGGTCGAGCGATTCCCAGATCGCCTTCACCGATCCTGCGGTCGCCGCCGGCGGCTTCGCCGCAATGGCGGCCGCCAGCTCCTGCGCGCGCGGCCAGAGCTCTTCGAGGGTCGTGATCTCGCTGACGAGACCGATCCGCAGCGCGGTGCCGGCGCCGATCCGCTCGTCATTGCCGAGAAGCACCATGCGCAGCACATCGTGGAGCGGCATATGATAGGTCATGCCGATCGGTTCGAGCGCGCTCGTCATCCCGTAGGTGACATGCGGATCGAAGAAAGTCGCCTCTTCGGAGCAGATGATGATGTCGCTCTCGTTCAGCCAGTAGAAGGCGCCGCCTGCGGCCATCCCGTGCACCGCGGCGATGACCGGCTTCCAGCAGTTCATCGACTTGGGGCCAAGATAGGCGCCGGGGTCTTCGCAATGCCAGATATTGCCCAAATCGACGACCGTGCCGCCGGGCTTCTGCGATTCCTTGACATCGACGCCGGTGCACCAGGCCTTGCCCGGCGTGGCGCGAAGGACGCAGCAGTGTACATCGTCTTCGCGGCCGATCCACTTCCACAGATGTTCGAATTCGTCCATCATCCGTTTGGTGAAGCTGTTCATCGCTTCGGGCCGGTTGAGGGTGACGGTCGCGATATGATCGGCGACGTCGACCAGGATGGTTTCATATTGCATGGACGGCATATCCTCCCGGGGTCGTTCTCATGGTTGACCTAGTTATACAACTCGCTATGACACAGACCACAACAAGAGGGCAAGGCCTGCGATGAATTTCGACCTCAGCGATGAACAGAAAATGCTCGGCGAGCAAGCCCGGGCGCTGCTCGGCGACCTGTCGCCGTTCGACCGGTTGCGGAGCCTGATCGATTCGGGCGCCGAATGGGACGAGCCCTTGTGGCGCGCGCTCGCCGAGATGGGCTTTCTTGGCGTGACGATTCCCGAGGAATATGGCGGGCTGGCGCTTGGCGCGCTCGATCTCGGCGTGATCATGGAAGCGCTGGGCGGTGCCAATGCCGCCGTACCGTTCACGAGTTCGATCATCCTCGCCACCGAGGCGATCCGGCTCGCGGGTAGCGAGGCGCAAAAGGCGGCATGGTTGCCCAGGCTCGCATCGGGCGAAGCGATCGGGACTTTTGCTTATGCCGAAGGTCCGGGGCCGGTTTTCGCCACCGGCGCCGCGCTCGAAGGCGGCAAGCTCAATGGCAGCAAGAGCCCCGTGGCCGATGCCGGGATCGCCCATGTCGCGGTCATACTCGTCGCGGGGGGCGGCTTCGCACTGGTCGACCTCGACCAGCCGGGGGTCACGCGCACGCGCCTCGACAGCTTCGACCAGTTGCGTCCGCATTACCGGATCGATTTTGCCGATGCGGTGGCCGAGGCCTTGCCGGGCACCGGCAAGCTCGATCGCCTGATCGACGGGGCCGCGGTACAGGCCGCGTTCGAGGCGGTGGGCGCCGCCGAGGCCTGCCTTCACATGGCGCGCGATTATGCGATGGAGCGGCAGATTTTCGGTCGGCCGCTCGGCGGCTATCAGGCGATCAAGCACAAGCTCGCCGATGTCGCGGTTGCGACCGAACTGGCGCGGTCCAATGCCTATTATGGCGGCTGGGCGGCCGAGGCCTCGCCCGACGACCTCGCCGCCGCGGCGGCCGCGGCGCGGCTTTCGGCGATCAAATGCTTCGAGATGGCGGCCCGCGAGAATCTCCAGATTCATGGCGGTATCGGGTACACCTTCGAGGCAAACTGCCATTTCTATTACCGGCGCGAGCGCATGCTCAGCGTGCATCTCGGCAACCGGGGCTTCTGGGCCGACCGGCTGCTGAACGCGCAGCCCGGCAGCCAGACGAAAGCGGCATAAGATGGATTTCAACGACAATGCCCACGAAGCCGCTTTTCGCGCCGAAGCGCGCGCATGGCTGGCCGCCCATGCTCCCGCGCACGAGCTGGTTCCGGGCGAAAAAATGCCCGACACCGAGGAAGCCGACCGCGGCCGTGCGTGGATGCGCGAGCTATTTGCGGGCGGCTGGTCGGGACTGACCTTCCCGAAAGCGCTCGGCGGACGCGGGCTCTCGGGGAGCGAGGCGGTCATTTTTTCCGAGGAAGAAGGCAAATATCATCTTCCCAAGGGGCCCTTCACCACGATCGGCACCGGAATGGCGCTGCCCGTCATCGCACGGCATGGCAATGACGAGCAGAAAGCGCGCTTCATCGAAGCGACGCTGAAGGGCGACCTGACCTGGTGCCAGCTTTTCTCCGAACCGGCGGCCGGGTCCGATCTTGCTGCGCTGCGGACCAAGGCGGTTCGCGCCGACGACGGCTCGGGCGACTGGATCGTCAACGGCCAGAAGGTCTGGTCGAGCTGGGCGCATCTGAGCGACTGGGGTATCCTCGTCGTCCGTACCGATCCTGCCGTGCCCAAGCATAAGGGATTGACCTTCTTCGTCGTCGACATGAAGTCGCCCGGGATCGAGACACGTCCGATCCGCCAGATCTCGGGCGCGAGCGAGTTCAACGAAACCTTCCTCACCGACGTGCGCATTCCCGACGCCAACCGGCTCGGGGCCGAAGGCGAGGGCTGGGCCTGCTGCATGACCGTTCTGATGGGCGAACGCCTCGGTTCGGGCGCCCATCGCAGCGGAGTGGAGCCCTTGCTCGACTATGCAGCGGCGACCCCTGACGGGCATGGCGGGACCATGCTCGACGATCGTGCGGTGCGTCAGCGGCTCGCCGAAGCGCTCGCCGACGAACAGGGCGAACGCTTCTTCCAGGCGCGCCTCCGCACGATGGTGTCGAAGGGCGAAAATCCCGGTGCGCTCGCCGGCATGGTCAAACTTGCCTATGCCGGGCGCTATCAGGCAACCAACGGGCTCGCGCTCGAATTGCGCGGCCTTGCCGGTATCGCGCCCGACGCGGGTGATACCGCGACCGGCGACGTGCAATATGACTATATCTATTCGACCGTGATGCGTATCGCGGGCGGTGCCGACGAGGTGCTGCGCAACCAGATCGCCGAACGCGTGCTCGGCATGCCCGGCGAGGTGCGGATGGACAAGGATGTGCCCTTCGAGCAGTTGAAGGGCTGAAAAGACCCGCCGCCCAGGTCTGCGGGAAGGCCGCCATTCGCCTCGCCGAGCCGACCATGGACGAGTCGGGATCGCTCTATCGATCGCTTGCGCCGGGCGTCCCGTTCGCGGCCGCGCCGGCGTTCCTATGCCGGGCGGGCGTTCAGGGAGAATGGCGGATATCGGGATGTCCTGCTGGCGACCCGCCACGAACAGGCAAAGCCGCGCGCCGGATCGTCCGGTTCAGGCGGCGCGCCGCCGTGCCTCCGCCGCTTGGGCCAGCGGAGCGGCCAGATCCTTCTTCAAAATCTTGCCATTCGGATTGAGCGGCATGACGTCCATCACGACGAGAGTGCGCGGCACCTTGTTGTCGCCGAGATGCGCCTTGCAAAAGGCGATGATGTCTTCGGCGGTGGCAGGCTGGCCGGGCCGCAGCGTGACCGCCGCGGCGATATCCTCGCCCAGCACCTCGTGCGGAACGCCGACGACCGCCGCCTGCTGCACCGCCGGGTGGAGATGGAGCACGGTCTCGATCTCGAGCGGGGTGATGTTGTAGCCGCCGCGGATGATCAGTTCCTTCGACCGGCCGGCGAGGATCAGGTCGCCGTCGGCATCGACGAAGCCGAGGTCGCCGGTCTTGGTCCAGCCACCCTTGAAGCTGGCTTCGGTCGCTTCGGGGTCGTTCCAGTAGCGGCGCGAATGCTTCTGCCAGCCATAGATTTCGCCGACCACGCCGGGCTCGGTGACGATCGCTCCGGCCTCGTCGCGGATCTGCATATGGTCGGGCAATTTGCCGACGCAGCCGGGCTTGAGTACCTGTTCCTGGCTGGTGGTGCCGAGACCGACGCCGCCCTCCGACATGCCATAGCTGTTGCGGATGCGCAGATGCGGCCACAGTCCGGCCGCGCGCTTCACCGAGTCATGCGGCAGCGGCGCGGTGCCGGTCATCAGATATTTGACGCCGTCGAAATCATAGTCGGCAACATCGGGATGATCGAGAACCAGTCGCAGCATCGACGGAACGAGGTAGACGAGATTGGGCCGCTTTTCGCGCACCAGCTCCAGAAACCCCTTGGGATCGAACTTCGGCTGGGTGATGGCGGTTGCACCGCCACGCGCGGGCAACATCACGATGCCGAGATTGCCACCCGATCCGGTGAGCGGCAGCGCATGAAGCGTCGATCGCGAGCGATCCATATTGGTCCCGGTGACGCCGCTCATCAGGTCGGGATGCGATACGACCACGCCCTTGATCTTCCCCGTGGTACCCGATGTGCCCAGGATTTCGGCGTCGGCCTGCGGGTCGAGACCGGCCTGATCGGGCAGCGCCGACAGATCGCGCGGCATGGCATCGACCGTCCAGCTGCCAGCCAGTTCGAGCGATTTCGCGAGGTCCGGGGCGTCGGTGATGCAGAAGCGCGGCGTGCAAAGCGCCGCATATTCGGCGATCTCGCGCGGGTTCAGCCTTGTGTTGATCGGGCACACGATACCGCCGGCGCGGAAGACCGCGAACACCGCAATCGCCATCTCGACCGCGTGCGCATTGCTGATCGGCAGAAAGACGCGGTCGCCGGGCACGAGCCCTGCCGCCGCGAGTCCGCCACCGATTTCGTCGGCTTCGCGGTCCCACTCGGCGAAGCTCATCTGCCGCCGCGTATCGTCATGCGCGATATCGTCGGCCTGATGCGTCGCACGCACCTTCAATGCATCGCTGATGCGGCGAACTTCCATTGCGGCTTTACCCCTTGCTTCAATCTGAGGGATGTATTACCTAGTTATATAACTCGTGACAAGGGAGATATGCGATGGCCGAGGCGAAAAGCGACATCAAAGAAAGCGAAGAGTGGCAGAAGGCGGTCGCCTACGAGATTACCGACGCCGATATCGAACGGCAGCGCAAACTGCTCGGTTACGACCAGGCAGCCAAGACGCGCGAATATATCCAGGTCGCGACCGAGGATAATATCCGTAACTTCGCGCATGGCATTGGCGACGACAATCCGCTCTACTGCGATCCGCATTATGCGAAGAAGACACGCTGGGGCAGTGTGATCGCGCCGGGCATGATGGCCGGGGTCATCAACCGCCCGATGAAGGGCGATCCGGTTCCCGATGACATCAAGGCGCTGCGCAAGAGCCTGTTCAAGGGAATCCACGTCTTCGTCTCGGGCTCGCAATGGGATTTCTATCGCCCCATCTATCCGGGCGACACCATCTACAGCTTCAACGGCGACGAGACCTGCGAGGTCAAGCAGTCCGAATTCGCCGGCCGCTCGGTCATCACCAACCGCCGCGACGTGAAGATCAACCAGCGCGGCGAGGTCGTCGCGGTCTATCGCATCCTCCGCGTCCTGACCGAACGCAAGACCGCGGCCAAGAAGGGCAAATATTCGTCGATCGAGCCGGCAACCTACACCGACGAGGAAATGCAGGCGATCGAGGATATCTACGCCGGGGAAGCGGTTCAGGGCGGTGCGAAACGCTGGTTCGAAAGCGTCGAAAAGGGCGACTCGCTCGGTCTCCAGGCGAAGGGGCCGCTGACCGTCACCGACGTCATCTGCTTCCATTCGGGGGGCTATGGTTTCGTGCCCTATGCGCCGACGGCGAACCGTCTCGCACACAAGAATCGCCAGCGCATTCCGGCCTTTTACGTGAAGAACGAACATGGCATTCCCGATGTCGCGCAGCGGCTGCACTGGGATCCGGTGTGGGCGCAGGCGATCGGCAATCCGATGGCCTATGATTATGGCGTGATGCGCGAAAACTATCTGTGGCAATATCTGAGCGATTGGGCCGGAGATGATGCCGTCATCACCCACATCCATGACGAGATTCGCAAGTTCAACTATATGGGCGACGTCCAGCGCGTCACCGGCGAAGTGCTCGCCAAGCGCCAGGAGGGCGGTCAGAGCTATGTCGACGTGGCGGTGAAATTCACCAACCAGCGCGACGAGGAATCGGTGCGCGCTACCGCGACCATCGCGCTGCCGAGCAAGGACCGGCCGCTGCCGCTCTATCCGCAGGTGCCCGACGAACTGGCCGAGAAAGCCGTGCGCATGCTCGCGCGCCACCGCGAACTCGGCGGGGATTGATTCCTCCTCCCGTCACTTCGACAAGGCAGCGACAGGAGGGATTGTCCATGTCCGAAATATTGATCGACGATGATGCGGGGGTCCGCATCATCACCCTCAACCGTCCCGACCGGCTGAACGCGCTGAACGGCGCGATCATGGCGCCGCTCGCCGACGCCTGCGCCGATGCGGCGCGCGATGCGTCGGTCGGCTGCATTGTCGTGACCGGGGCGGGGCGGGGGTTCTGCGCCGGCGGCGATCTCAAGGAGGGCGGTGCCGACAAGGCGGTCGTGCCGCCAAACCCCGAGAGCGGGAGCCGGACCGAGCAGGGCTTCGCGCGCTTGCGCGGTTTCATGGAAACGTCGCGTCTGCTCCACGAAATGCCCAAGCCGACGATCGCGATGGTCAACGGGCCGGTCGCGGGCGCCGGCATCGGTATCGCCGGGGCGTGCGATCTGCGCTTCGCAGGGAAAAGCGCGAGCTTTCTCACGGCTTTCGACCGCATCGGGGCGGGCGGCGACTTCGGTTCGACCTGGTTCTGGACGAAGATTGTCGGCACGGGCGTCGCGCGCGAACTTTTTCTGCTTGGCGAGAAGCTGTCGGCCGAGGAGGCGTTCGCGAAGGGCCTTTATACCCGTCTGTTCGACGACGACGCGCTGCGAGAAGAAACGATGAAGGCGGCGCGCCGCCTCGCTGACGGACCGCGCATGGGCTATCGCTATATGAAGGCCAATCTCAACAATGCCGAGGACTGGGCGTTCGAAGCGGCGCTCGATGCCGAGGCGCTCAATATGACGCTGTCGACGAGTGCGACCGCGCTGATCTGGCGCGAGAAGAAAAAGGCCGAAACCTCCGATGGCTGAATTTGCGCATATCCGGATCGATCGCCACGAGGACGGCATCGCGGCGGTGGTGGTCGCGCGTGCCGACATCGGCAACGCCTCGTCGCCCGAGATGCTCGGCGAGATACGCGACGCCTTTGCGGCGCTGTCGGTCGACCGCGCTGTGCGCGCGATCCTTTTCGCGGCCGAGGGCAAGCATTTCTCGGTCGGCGCGGATTTCGCGTTCCTGCAGCGGCTGACCGGGATGAGCGCGAGCGAGATCAAGGATGTCGTCTACGCCAATTTCCAGGGCGCGGCGAAGGCCATCTACCGCTGTCCCAAGCCCACGCTCGCGCTTGTGCAGGGGGCTGCGGTCACCGTCGGCTGCGAGCTCGCGCTTGCCTGCGACTTCCGCATCGCCGCCGACAGCGCGATGTTCCAGGAAAGCTGGATCAAGCTCGGGATCATGCCGCCGCTCGGCGGCACCTTCCTTTTGCCGCGCATCGTCGGCCTCGGCCGTGCGATGGAGATGTGCCTGCGTGGGCGCCAGGTGCGCGCCGAAGAGGCGCTGGCGATAGGGCTGGTGAGCGAAATCGTCGAACCCGACGATCTCGCGGTGCAGGGCCTCGACCTCGCGCGCGAACTCGCCGCCACCGCGCCGCTCGGCTATGCGACGGTCAAGCAGTCGATCCAGCGCGCGCTCGAAAGCAGCATGGACGCCGAATGGCAGGCGAATCTGCCGAACCAGGCCCTGCTGCTCGGCAGCAAGGATCACCGCGAGGGGCTGGCGGCGGTCACCGCGAAACGCGCACCGGTTTTTTGCGGCGAATAAGGCGTCAGTCCGCGCCGCGCCCCGGCGCGACAAAGACCGTCTGCGTTCCCTTGGCATAGACGCCATCGCCATCGGCAAATAGGCTTTGCGCCACGGCATGGCCATTGCCCGCGCCCTCGGTGTGCGCATCGAGAAGGAACCAGTCGCCGCGCGGCATGCGGAAGAACTGGATCGAGATGTCGAGATTGGCGTAGCTCCACTCATGCGCATGCGTCGCGCTGCCGACGCCGTTGCCGAAATCGGCGAACAGGCATGCCTTGACGAAGGGCGAGGTGGCAACGCCGCGCACGACCTCGCCGTCCATCCGCATCCATGACACCCCGCGACCGGGTTCGCGCACGCGGCCCATGATCGGCCGCGTCCGGATCGCCCCCGCCATGCCCGCGCCGATGAGGAAATTATCCTCGGGAACATCCTCCGGCGCGGGGTGCAGTTGCGGGGCAGGAAAGGGCGGCGTCTCGAGCGTCCGTGCACGGAGCAGATGCGCCTGCGCCACCAGCTTCTCGCCGGCGAATAATTCGATACGATGAAGCCGTGCCTGGCGCCCCTCGCGGACGGGCACGATCCGGGGTGTCAGCGGGACGCTGGGTACCACGCCCAATATATCGATCGTCAGGCGGCAGATCTCGAAGCCCGGAACAAACGCCATCGTTTCGACGAGATGGCCGAAGAGCGCGGCGATCGGCCCGCCGGCGACCGCATTGGCAAACCAGGGATTGCGGGCAAGTCCCGAGGGCGCGAACGTGCCGCTGTTGTCGGTGAAATAATGTGGAACGGGATCGGATTTGCTGTTCATCCTGCGTCCCTATCCATGGCGTGGATGGCGCACAACATATTTGACGTAGTTATATAACTGAGGCATAGCCGGAGCGACGAGCAAGGGAGAGCGAACGCATGGATTTGAGCTATGGCGAGGCCGCCGAGGCCTATCGCGCCGAGGTGCGCGCCTTTCTCGGCTCGAACTGGCCGCCCGCCGCCGAAGTGCGCGGGCCCGGTCTCAAACAGTTCATTCGCGAATTTCGCCGCGCGGCGACCGAAGCGGGCTACCTCTATCGCGCGATTCCGAAATGCTATGGCGGTTCGGAGCAGCCGGTCGATGTCATCAAGGCGCAGGTGATCCGCGAGGAGTTCGCGCGCGCGCGCGCGCCGATGGAGGTCGGCGGCAACGGCATGAACATGACCGTGCCGACCCTGCTCGAAAAGGGCAGCGACGAACAGAAGGCGCTGTTCATTCGCAAGACCGTCGACGGCGAGTATATATGGGGGCAGGGTTATTCCGAGCCCGGGTCGGGGTCCGACCTCGCCAGCGTCCGCACCAAGGGCGAATTGTCGGCCGACGGCAGCAAATGGATCATCAACGGACAGAAGATCTGGACCTCGCAGGGCATGCAATCGACGCATATGTTCATGCTCGTGCGCACCGAACCCGATGCGCCCAAGCATGACGGCATCACCTATCTGCTGATCGACCTCGACCAGCCGGGGATCACGCGGCGACCGATCCGCCAGATGACGGGTGAAGAGGGCGATCATACCTTTTGCGAATTTTTCTTCGACAATGCCGAAACACCGGTGAGCTGGCAGGTCGGCGAACGCGGACAGGGCTGGTATGTCAGCCGCACGACGCTGAAGCATGAACGCGCGAGCATCGGCAGCGCCGACGGCCTCGGAAAGCAATTTTCCAAGCTTGTCGAACTGGCGAAAGAGGTGGGGCGCATCGACGATCCGCTGGTGCGCGACAAGCTGGCGCAGATCGAGGGCTTCGTGCTCTCGCACCGCTACACGAGCTTCCGGCTGTTCAGCTGTGCCGCTGCAGGCGAAGACCCGGGGCCGGTGCAGTTGATGATGAAGCTGCTGCTCACCGAAACGGGACACGAGATGGCGTTGCTCGCGCAGGAACTGATCGGCGACCATGCGTTTGTCGAGCCCGCGGGCGCAGGCGGGCGCGGCAGTCGCGGGCCGCGTGGCCCCGAAAAATGGCTCGACCAGATCATGGGCAGCCTCGGCAATTCGATCGCCGGCGGCGCCTCGAATATCCAGCGCAATATTATCGGCGAACGCGGCCTCGGCCTGCCGCGCGATCTCGCCATGAGCGGAGAGCGATAGTCCATGCATTTTCATCTGACCGGAGAACAGGCCGCCATCCAGGACGCGGTGCGCGGCACCCTCGCCGACAAGTGGCCGATCGAAAAGATCCACGCCTTTGCCGATGGCGATGCTGATCTCGACCGTGCGAGCTGGGACGCGCTGATGGCGCTCGGACTGGGCGGCATCTTGCTACCCGACAGCGGGATGGGTCTGCTCGACGCCGCGCTTGCCTGCGAGATGGCGGGCGAGGCGGCCGCGGCGGGGCCGTTGATCGGGCAATTGCTGGCGGTCGCCGCCCTCGCGCGCAGCGACAGCGCGCCGGCGAGGAGCCATCTCAATGCACTGGCGAGTGGCGAGACGATCGCAACGCTGGTGCACGGCGGTAGCGGGTTCGTCCCTTGCGCGCGCTCCGCCGACTTTTTCCTGATCGTCGACCGCGACGCGGGCGTGCGGCTGGTGGCAGCGGGCGACGCGACGATCGACCCGGTCAAGGCGTCCGACCGGACCCGCCCGGTATCGAAGGTCGAAATCGCCCCGGACGCCGGGGAGGCACTTTTTGCCGCGAACGACGCGATGACCGCCCGGCTCGCCGATGCGGCGCTCGTCCTCGTCGCCGCCGATGCGCTCGGCGGCGGTCAGAAGGTGACCGACATGAGCGTCGCCTATGCCAAGGAGCGTGAGCAGTTCGGCCAGCCGATCGGCCGTTTCCAGGCGCTCAAGCATCAACTCGCGCATATGGCGCTCGACATCGAGCCCGCGCGCGCGCTGGTCTGGTATGCTGCTTATGCCTGGGATGCCGGGCTCGCCGACGCGCCGCGGGCGGCGGCGATGGCCAAGGCGCATCTGTGCGATGCCTATGTCCGCGCGACCCGTGCCGCGGTCGCGGCGCATGGCGGCATCGGCTACACGTGGGAATATGGGCTCAATTACTGGTTCCGCCGCGCTATCTTCGATCGCGCATGGCTTGGCAGCCCGGCGCACCATCGCGCCCGTGCCGCCGATCTGGCCGGATGGTGACGGTGCAAGCGGAGATGTCGCCCCCGGGGGCATGGCTTCCTCTCGCGGGCGACGCTCGCGGACGGGCCTTTTTGTCGATCGTGGAGGGCAGGGCATGACGGACGATCTGGCGTTCGGACCGGAAGACGACCGCTATCACCCCTTGTCGGACGATCCGTACGAGACCGAGACCAACTGGTGGTCGTTCAGCATTCCCGAACGCAAGATCGGCTGCTGGATCCACGCACCCTATTATCCGAACCGCAGGAGCGTGACCTGGCGTATCTTCGCGTGGGACGATGAGGGTTATGACCCGGCGCGCATGGCCTATTATCGCAAGGTCGAGGAAGCGCCGATGCCCGACGCGCCCGATCTCACCGACATCGTCTTTCCCGGCGATGCGGCGGGCGCCGGATATTCGCTCCGGATGATCGAGCCGGGGATGAAATATCATCTGCGATACGATGATCCGGCGCGCGGTTTCGGACTCGATTTTACCCACACGGGCCTCCACGAGCCGCATCGCTTTCCGCCGGGCAAGCCACCCTTCATGACAACGCCTCATTATGACCAGCTCGGCCATGTCGAAGGCTGGATGACCTTGCGCGGCGAGCGCATCCGCATCGACGGTATCGGCGTGCGCGACCGGACCTGGGGGCCGCGGGGCGGTCCCTATGCGGCGAGTCCCAAAGTCTATGCCGACGACATGGAGCGGGTGAAGCGCCCCGGCGGTGCGCGCTGGCGCGAGATCGAGCGCGAGCGCGGACGCGGGCGCATTCAATATATCTTCGGCCATCGCCGCGATGGTACCGGATTCCTGGGGTTCGTGCGCGTGGCTGACGGCGGCGCGGGCGGCTGGGCACCGATGAATGCCGGCTGGATTCGCCGCGACGGCCAGTTCGGCAGTCTCGATTCCGCCCGGTCGCGCATGCGCTGCTTCCGCAGCCCGAAAACGGGATGGGCCACGCATATGCAGGTCGAGCTCGTCGACGAACATGGCCGCGAAATGGTGAGCGAAGGCTTTGTCGTGAGCACGATGAGCGAAGCGGGTTATGGCGTGAACCAGCTGATGCGCTGGGATATTGATGGCGGGATCGGCTGGGGCGAGGATCAGGACGTGTGGAACGCCGCGCATTTCGTCCGCATGCTCGATGCCCTGAAGGCAACGGCCTGATCATGAACTTCTCGAACCTGTCGCTGCCCCTGATGTGCGCGCCGATGAGCTTTGCGTCGTCGGTACCGCTCGCGGTCGCTTGCTGCGAGGCCGGCGTGATCGGCGGCTGGCAGGGCGGGGTGGTTACCTCGCTCGCGATGTTCGAAGAGTATCTGGAGGCGCTCGCCAAGGCCGGCGGTGCGCCGCCGATCGTCAACATGCCCGCGCGTTGGGGGATCGACCCGCGGGCCGCGGACCGCATCGATCTGCTCGAACGCTACCGGGTTCCGCTCGTCCTCTCGAGCCTCGGCGATCCGTCGGTGCTGGTCAAGCGTGTCCACGGCTGGGGCGGTCGCGTCGTCCATGACGTGACGACGATGAAACATGCCGAAAAGGCGATCGCGGCGGGTGCCGACGGTCTGATGCTCACCTGCGCGGGCGCCGGCGGACACACGGGTTTTCTGAGCCCGATGGCGTTCGTTCCCGCGGTGCGGCGGATATTCGATGGCCTGCTGATCGTTGCGGGCGGCATTGCCGATGCGCATGGCATGGCCGCATCGCTCGCGCTGGGCGGTGACATCGCCTGCATGGGAACGCGCTTCATCGCAACGCCCGAAAGCGGCGTGGTCGAGGGTCATCGCGCGATGATCCCCACGGTCGGTGCCGACGACATCATGGTTTCGGCGGCGATGAACGGCGTCCCGGCGCACTGGATCCGCCAGTCGGTGGAACGGGTCGGTCTCGACCCCGGGACCTTGCCCGATGTGCGGACGGACATGCCCGAGGGGGTAAAGCCCTGGCGCGATATCTGGAGTGCGGGGCAAAGCGCTGCCCTGATCGACCGCGTCGAGCCGGTCGCCGACCTGGTGGCGCGATTGCGCGAGGAGTTCGAAACCTTGTCCGCTGCGGCCGACTGGCGCGCCCGCCTGGCCGCGATCGACGCCGGCTGGGCCTAATCCATCGTCAGGACGATGCGCCCGGCGCTCTTGCCTGCGGCGGCGTCTTTCATCGCGGCGCGAAAATCTTCGAGCTTGTAGGTTCGCGCGATCGCCGGGCGGAATTTCCCCTCGGCCGCGAGCGCAAAGACGGTGTCGCGATTGGCTTCGCTCCTTTCGGGCTCGAACAGGCCGAACTGGCGTACGTCGACCCCGATGAGGCTCGCTCCCTTGAGCAGCGGAAGGTTCGTCCGCAGCGCTGCGATGCCGCCCGGGAAGCCGACGACCAGATGGCGTCCGTTCCATGCCAGCGAACGGAAGGCCGGGTCGGTCGCGTCGCCGCCGACGGGATCGAAGACGACATCGACGCCTTCGCCGCCATTCGCCGCCTTCACCCGTTCGCGCCAGTCGGCGGCCCGTGCATCGACTATGGCGTCGGCGCCGCCGGCTGCCGCGAGCGCCCGTTTGGCCTCGCTCGACGCCGATGCAATGACCCGCGCGCCCAGATGCTTGCCGATCTGGATCGCGGCATAACCGGTCGCGCCGCCCGCGCCGAGCACGAGCAATGTCTCGCCCGCCTGCAGGCGGCCGCGGTCGGCGAGGGCGTGCCAGGCGGTCGCGTAACTGACCGGGAACACCGCGGCCTCCTCGAACGACAGGGCGGCCGGCATCGCGCATATCGTTCGGGCGGGAAGATTGACGGCATCGGCGAACAGGCCTCCCCAGCCGCTACCGACGACCCGGTCGCCAACCGCCAGTCCCTTGACCGCGTCGCCGACCGCCTCGACGGTCCCCGCGCATTCGCTGCCTGGAATGTAGGGAAGCGGCGGCTTCACCTGATAGCCCCCGGCTGCGGTGAGCACGTCGACGAAGCTGATCCCGGCCGCGCGAATCGCGATCCGTACCTGCGTCGGCGATGGCGGCCCCGGGTCATGGCCGACAAGCCGATAAGTCTCGGGCGGCCCCAGCGTTTCGGCCATTACGGCGCGGCCTTTGGCCTCGGGATCAACACGCATCGGGCACCTCTTGTTTTGGAGTTTAAACAAGTATAACTAGGTTATATATCTATGGAAGGGAGTAGAGCCGCATGGCATTCAAAACGCGGATCACCGACATGCTGGGGATCGAACATCCGATCGTCCAGGGCGGAATGCAGGCAGTGGGCACGGCCGAGATGGCCAGCGCGGTATCGAACGCTGGGGGCCTCGGCATCATCACCGCGCTGACCCAGCCGACGCCGCAGGCGCTGCGCGAGGAAATCGAGAAATGCCGGTCGATGACCGGCAAGCCGTTCGGCGTGAATCTCACCGTCTTTCCGACGATCAATTCGCCCGACTATAACGCCTATGCCGATGCGGTTGTCGAGAGCGGCGTCAAGATCATGGAGACCGCGGGAACCCCTGCGGTTCGTGAAATCTGGGCGCGGGTCAAACCGCATGGCGTGACCATCCTCCATAAATGCACCGCCGTGCGTCATGCTCTCTCGGCGGAAAAAGCGGGCTGCGACATCATCTCGATCGACGGCTTCGAGTGCGCGGGGCATCCCGGCGAGGACGATATCCCGGGGCTGATCCTGATCCCTGCGGCTGCCGACCAGGTCAGGATCCCGATGCTCGCGTCGGGCGGCTTCGGCGATGGCCGCGGGCTTGTCGCCGCGCTTTCGCTTGGCGCCGAAGGCATTAACATGGGCACGCGTTTCTGCGCGACCAGGGAAGCGCCGGTGCACGACAATGTGAAGCAGGCCTATCTCGACAACGACGAACGCGGCAGCTTCCTCATCTTCCGCAATTTCAAGAACACCGCGCGGGTCGGCAAGAGCGAAGTGAGCGAGGAGGTGGTTCGCCGCCTGTCGCAGCCCGGCGCCAAGTTCGGCGACGTCCAGGAACTCGTCGCGGGCACCGCCGGGCGCGAACTTCTCCGGACCGGCGATCTTTCGAGGGGCGTGTTCTGGGCGGGCATGGTGCAGGGACTGATCCACGATATTCCGACCTGTCAGGAGCTGATCGATCGCATCATCGGCGAAGCCGAAGCGATCGTCCGCGAGCGGCTTGCTTCGATGATGGCGGCTTGACGATGGGCGGTATGCCATTCGATCTGGGCGGGCGCGTCGTCCTCGTGACCGGCGCATCCTCGGGTCTCGGCGCGGGGTTCGCGCGGGCACTCGCGGCGGCGGGAGCCAAGGTGGTGCTGGGCGCGCGGCGTGCGGACAAGCTCGCCGAACTCGTTGCGGACATCGAGCGCGATGGCGGTACGGCGGTCGCCGTGGCGCTCGACGTGACCGATGAAGCTTCGACGATCGCGGCCTTCGACGCGGCGGAGGCGGCGTTCGGCCCGGTCGACACGGTCATCGCCAATGCCGGCGTCGGCGCCGAGAAAATGGCCTTTGATCTCGAAATGGCCGAGGTGGACGGTCTGATCGCGACCAACCTGCGCGGCGTCTTTCTGACCGCGCGCGAAGGGGCGCGGCGGATGATGGCAGCGGGCAGCCGCGAGCGCGAACATGGCCGCATCGTCATCATCGGTTCGGTGACCGCGGACAAAATCTATCCCTACGCGTCGGTCTATGGCGCGACCAAGGCCGCCGTGCGCCATCTCGGACGCAGCCTTGCGCGCGAGTGGGCGCGGCGCGGTATCAATGTGAATATCATCCAGCCGGGCTATTTCGCGTCCGAAATGACGGGGGATATGTTCGACAGTGCGGGCGGCAAGGCGCTGATCGCTTCCTTCCCGCGCCAGCGCATCCGGTCCGCGGCCGACCTCCATGCGCCGTTGCTGTTCCTCGCGTCCGACGCATCGGCCGGTGTCACAGGCAGCGTGATCACGATCGACGACGGCCAGTCGCTCTGACGTCGCGTGCCGCATGGTCACGGCAAGCGACCGGGGACGTTCATTGTTGTCCGCCGTCGACGCGGAGGAGCGCGCCCGTGGTGTAGGATGATGCGCGGCTCGCGAGCATCAGCGCCGCGGTAACGATCTCGGGCGGATTGCCCGGCCTTCCGAGTGCGACGGGTTGCCGTTCGCGCTTCGCTGCATCCCATGCGTCGGCGATATCGGTCAGGAACGGCCCCGCCGAGATGGTATTGACGCGCACCTTGGGACCATATTCGCGGCTCAGCGAGACCGTCATCGCGTTGAGCGCGGCCTTGGCGGCGCCATAGGGCACGACGCCCGGCAGCGCCATCAGCGCCCCGGTCGAACTGATATTGACGATCGCACCGCCGTCGCCGTCCGCCATGCGCTTGCCGATCTGGCTCGCCAGACGGAACGGCCCCTTGAAATTGAGGTTCATGACGCTGTCGAACAGCGCTTCGGGCATCTCGTGGCTCGGCATCGGCGGCGACATGCCGGCATTGTTCACGAGCACGTCGATGCGGCCGAATTCCTCATAGGCGGCGGCGATCAGCGCATCGCATTCCGCCCATTTTCCGACATGCGCGGCGAATGGGAGCGCGCGGCGACCCATGGTGCGGCATTCGGCGGCGACCGCCTTGCAATTGTCGATCTTTCGGCTGGCAATGATCATATCGCCGCCGCGCGCCGCGAAGGCCTTCACCATCTGGTAGCCGAGACCCCGCGAGCCGCCGGTGACGAGGACGACCTGGCCGGTGAAGTCGAAGAGCGGATCGCAGATCATGCGGCGCTTCGCTGTTCTTGCAGGGCCGCAAGGCGCGTCGGGATATGCTCGCTCGGGAAAAGCCCGGGCGCGGGTCTGGCATTCTTCAGCCAGGCCCTGGCAACCTGTGCCTTGTGCACCTCGGTCGGACCGTCCGCGAGCGCGAGGCTCGGCAGTCCCATCCACATGTCGGCAAGCGGGGTCTCGAGCGTGACGCCGAGGCTGCCATGAAGCTGGATCGCGCGCTGCACGATGTCGTGATAGACTTTCGCCATCTGCACCTTGCACATCGCGATATGCGTTCGCGCCGCGCCATGCGGTTCATTATCGATGATCCATGCGGTCTTGAGAACGAGCAGGCGAAACTGCTCGAGTTCGATGATGCTGTCGGCGATCGCACCCTGGACGAACTGATGCTCGCTGAGCAGCTTGCCCTGTGTACGGCGCGACACCGCGCGTTCGAGCATCATGTCGATCGCGCGCTGGCATTTGCCGACGGTGCGCATCGCATGATGGACGCGCCCGCCGCCGAGCCGCGCCTGCGCGACCTTGAAGCCCTCGCCGGGACCGCCGAGCATCGCGTCGAGCGGCACCCGCACCCGGTTGTAGCGGATATAGGCGTGGATGCCGTCGTCCTGCCCGTGGGCATCGCCCATCGTCTGCGAATGGCGGATAAATTCGATTCCGGGCGCGTCGGCCGGAACGATCAGCATCGACATGCGGCTGTGCGGCGGATTCTCGGGGTTGGTCACCACCATCACGATCAGGAAGGCCGCGTAGCGCGCGTTCGACGAGAACCATTTTTCGCCTTCGATCACCCATTCATCGCCTTCCTGCCACGCGCGGCAACTGAATTCCTTGGGATCCGCGCCGGCCTGCGGCTCGGTCATCGAGAAAGTCGAGACGATCGTGCCGGCCATCAGCGGCTCGAGATATCTTGCCTTCTGTTCCCCGGTGCCGAACATCGCGAGAATCTCGGCATTGCCGGTATCGGGCGCGGCGGTGCCGAACACCGTCGGCGCCCAGTAGCTGCGCCCGAGGATTTCGTTCATCAGCGCAAGGGTCAGCTGGCCGTATCCGGGGCCCCCGAGCTCGGCACCGAGGTGGCACGCCCAGAGACCCTGCGCCTTCACCAGATCCTGAAGCGGCGCCAGGTGCGCGCGCGATTGCGCGTTTGCGACATCATAGGGTGCGCCGTGGCCGGGGAAGAGCATGTCCATCGGTTCGCAATGCTCGCGGACAAATGCCGCCATCCAGTCGAGCTTGGCCTGCAGTTCGGGTTCGATACGAAAGTCGATCATGGAAAATATCCTTGGGTTCAGCCGATCAGGCGGATGAGTTTTTCGGCCTCGGCGAAGTTGCCGCGCACCAGCCGGTCGAAAAAGCGCCCCGTCTCGGCGCTCAAAATGCCTTTGGCCGCCTGCGCGACCTTATATTCGAGTATGCAGCCGCCCTTGAACATCGCGAGCAGCAGATAATAATCGAAGCTCGCCATGCTGCGGCCCGTTCCCGCGGCATAATGCGCCATCAGTTCCTGTCGGCTCGGCCAGTCCATCACATTGTAGAGCGCCTTCTCGGGGACATGGCCGGGGAAGCGGTCGTCGCGGATGCCGTTGCAGAACCACGCAAGGTCGAGCAGCGGATCGGCGATCGTCGACAGCTCCCAGTCGATCAGCGCGGTGAGGCGGCACGGCGGATCGAAGGCAAAGAGCGCATTGGGCGTGCCGACGTCGCCGTGGATGATGCCGGGCTGGAAATCGCCGGGGATATTGGCGCGCAGCCAGTCGCGCAGCAGCGCATAGCCTGGCAGGTCGCGCCATTCATGCTCATAGAGCTGCTTGTAGCTCTTGATCTGGCTTTCCCAGCGGTCGACCTGGCGCGCGAGGAAATTGTCGGGACGTCCGAAACCCTCGAGCCCGACCGCCTTGTAGTCGACATTGGCGAGCGCGATCAGCCCGTCGACCATCGCAAGGGGCACCTCGCGGGCGTGCGGCGGCCTGTCGAAGGGTGGTCGGTCGTGGATCGTGCCGTCACGCAGATCGGCGGGCCAGCCTTCGACGAGATCCATGACATAGAAGGGCGCGCCAATCACCTGCGGATCGGCGCAGCTTCCATGGCAGGCGGGGTGGGGGACCGCCGTACCGTTCAGGGCGCTGAGCACGCGTGCCTCGCGCAGCACGCTCTTCTCGCTTCCCGGAGGCGGCACGGCGGGTGGCCGGCGAAGGATCATCGTGTTGGCGCCGCGGTTCAGCGACAGGATGACGTTCGACGTGCCGCCATGTATCTTCTTCACGGCGAGCGGTCCGTCGCCGAGCCCGGGAATATGGGCGTCGAGCCAGCTGCTCAATCGTTCGGGATCGGCGAGCGCCTTCAGATCGTCGCTCATGCTTCCCGTTCCCGCAGAAAGGCTTCGATTTCGGTACGGATATTGTGCAGCCGGTCCGCCGCATCGGCGAATGCGTCGCTGTCGATGCGGGCGAGCAAGGCATCGGTCACCGCCTGCGCGCGCGCATGGTCCGCGGCCTTGAGCGCGCGCCCGGCGTCGGTCGCGACGATCAGCGAGGCGCGCTTGTGGCCGGGGTTGTCGACAAAGAGGAGCAAACCCAGTTCGGCAAGCCGGTCGGCGGCCCGCTGTACGACCTGTCGCGGATGGCCGAGGCTTCGCCCGATCTGCGCGACCGTGGGCGGGTCGCCGGCGTTGACCACTGCCGTCAGCACCGTGAGCTCCATCTCGGCGAGCCCGCTTGCCGCGCGGGTGTCGGCATAAAGCGCGCGCATCCGGCCGCGCAGCCGCGCAACCTCGTCGGCGAATCGTTCGAAATCGGTGAAGCGGTAACCAGACATGACACTAAAATGTCAAAACGACACTATAGTGTCAATATCGGTTTGCGACGATGCGATCAGCGTGTCGTCATTCGGCGGAACAGCGAAGTTTCCGCCTGCCAGTCGATCCGGACGCGGCGGTGCGCGAAGCGCCACCCTGCGGCGGTCCGGACGAGTTTGTCGTCATAGGTGCCGCTGTGATCGGGGCCATTGTCGCTCGTGACCGAAAAATAGCTGCGCGCGGACGCGCGGTCGCCGTCGAGCTCGATCAGCGGGTTCGTGATATGATGGCGCACGAAGCCGATCGCCGGATTGCGCTCGCCGCCGGTCAGCGCCGCCGCAACCCCCGCCGGCCCGCTAGCGCTGTTCCCGGGAAACTCGAGCGTTCCGTCGTCGGCGAAGCAGGCTGCAAGCGCGTCGATGCGGCCGCGGTCGCCATTATAGGTGTAGCGGGCGAGCAGATCGAGGATATCGATGCGATCGCGGATCGGGTCTTCGGTCATGCGCGCACCAACGTCATCTCCGCCCTGGTCGTCCTGTTGCCGTGGACATCGCTCGCCCACAGATCGACTATGATGCTGTCGCATTGGCGCGAAACTACCTCGCCGCCGCAGGATAGCGGGCCGGGATAGGTTGGCGCGAGATAGCGCACCGAAAATTGAGCGATGCGGGCCTCCTCGGGTGTCAGCCAGGCCTCGACCGCCCGGCACATATGGGCGAAGGTGAGCCAGCCGTGCACGACGACGTCGGGGAAGCCGCTTTCGATCATGAAGGGATGGTCCCAGTGCTGGCGGACATAGTCGTCGGCGCCTCCCGCGTAGCGAACCAGATCTTCGCGCGTGATGTCCGTTTGGAGGAGCGGAAGCGCCTCGCCCGTCTCGATCCGGTCGAACCGCGTCATCAAAAGCTCACGGCGCTGACGCGGACCGTCGCGACATGGGCGTTTCGCTGATTGACCAGCCGCATCTCGGCGGTCTGAAACAGCATCGTCCCGCGCCGGCCCTCGCGGACGAAAGCGTCGACATAGCGGGCCGTGGCCCGGATTTCGTCGCCTGCGATGATGGGATCGCCGAGTTCGGCAACATCGTCGCTGTGGAGAAACATCGGCAAGCCAGGATCGAGAGTGATCAGTTCCGCGACCGCTTCGGCGCAAAAGGTCGAAATATAGGTTGGCGCCGCAACCGGCCCATGATTTCTGTCGAAATAGCGCGGATGCGTCTGGCCCGTCGCGGCGGCGAAGCGGATCAGGGCACCCGCCTCGATCGTGCGCACAAAGGGGCCGCGCGTTTCGCCGATGCGCAGCCGGAGCGTTTCGAGAAGGGCTTCATGAGTCACACTTATATCACCTAGTGTGATATGTATTGACACTATTCGGCGCGGCGCACAAGTTCATGCGATGCCCGTTCCGTCGCATCATATCATTGCCATTCCGCCGCCGTTCGATGCGCCGCCCTATCCGGCCGATATCTTTGCGGGGCAGGTCGTGCTGGTGACCGGCGGTGGGTCGGGCATGGGGCTCGCGATGGCCAGGGCGTTCGCGCAGGGCGGCGCGCATGTTGCGATCATGGGCCGCAGCCTCGATCGCGCCAGCGAGGGGGCGGCGCAGATTGCCGCGCTCGGGGTCCGCTCCCATGCGATGAGCTGCGATGTCCGAAATCCCGATGGCGTGGCTGCCGCCTTCGACGAGGCCGAAAGCGCGCTCGGACCTGTCAGCCTGCTCGCCAATAATGCCGGCGCCAATTTTCCCGTGCTCGCGGAGAATATTTCGCCCAATGCCTGGAACGCCGTGACACGGATCGCGATCGACGGAACCTTTCTTTGCTCGACCGAATTTGCCCGGCGCCGGATCGCACGCGGCGAAGGCGGCGCGATCGTCAACAACAGTGCCCAATATATCTGGACCGGCTTCCCCGGCGATGCGCATAGCGCTGCCGCGAAGACCGCGCAGGCGACGATGACAAGAAAGCTGGCGGCTGACTGGGCACGCCATGGCATTCGCGTCAACGCGGTCGCGGCGGGTTTCTTCCCGCATGCGGATTCGGTCAGCGGGGCGCGGGAGGAGGGGATCGAGCCGCTTCAGAATATGATCCCGGCCGGTCGTACCGGGAGCATCCACGAGTTCGGCTGGCTTTCGGCGATGACCTGCACGCCCTTGTTCGGCGGCATGACCGGCCAGATTATCGTTCAGGATGGCGGCGAGAGCCTTCGGCGGTCGCTGATGATGCCCGATTTCGTACCGCCGCGCGAACGCGCCGAGGGACCTTGGGGGTGGAAATGACGGGCTGGCTGGAAGGGCGCCGCGCGCGGATCGAGGGCGAGTGCCCGGCGGTCGTCGCCGCGTTCGGCGATGCGGGCGCGACCTTCGTCGAGGAGGGCGACATCGACATCTGGGTGCATGTCGCGCCGCCGTCCGCGATCAAGGCAGCGCATGAACTCTCGCATGACGAATGGCGCGCGAGCCTCGACGCGGGGCTCGACCGCCGGTTCCTCGGCGCCAGGGATTTTGCCGAGCAATGCCGCGCCCGAATGGGGGGCGGCGCGATCCTCTTCATCGGGGCGCCCGAGCAGGCGCTGGGCGCCGACCAGGCCGCCGCGGCGGGGGCGCTCGGCAATCTGACCAAGACGCTCGGCGTCGAATGGGCCCGCGACGGCATCCGCGTCAACGCCATATTGACCCGCGAATCCGGCGAGACCCTGGGCCATCTGGCCGCCTATCTGGTCAGCGACTATGCCGCCTATGTGACCGGGGCCGTCACGGGTATCGGTCTCGATGACTGAACGGCTGGGCCTTGATGGAAAGGCGGCCTTCGTGACCGGCGGCGGCGGCGGTATCGGGCGCGCCATCGCGATCCGGCTTGCCGAAGCCGGCGCCGATGTCGCGATCTTCGACATTTTCGCGGCGCGCGCGGAGGAAGCGGCAGCGCGGGTGCGCGAACGGGGGAGCCGGGCGCTCGCGATCGCCGGCGACGTGATGGACAGCGATGCGTTGCGCGCGGCGATCGATGCTGCCGCAACGCAGTGGGGACGGCTCGATATCCTGGTCAACAATGCCGGCGGGGTGTCTGCCCGCCCTTTTCTCGAGCAGAGCGAGCGCAGTATGCGCAAGCATGTCGATATCAATCTCATGTCGATGCTCGTTGCGACGCAGGCCGCTGCGGCGCACATGGTTGCCGGCGGGCGCGGCGGATCGATCGTCAATGTCGCGAGTATCGAGGCGAGCCGCGCTGCGCCCAATTTTGCGGTCTATGCCGCGTGCAAGGCCGCGATGCTGAGCTTCACCAAATCGATGGCCGTGGAATTTTCCGGGCATCGCATCCGGGTCAATTGCATCGCTCCCGACCATACGGTGACGCCGGGCAATCAGGGTAACCGGGCCGGGCCGGTCGATCCGGCGACCTGGAAGCAGCATAGCGACGACGAAGTGGACGCGATGAACCGGCTTATTCCGCTCGGCCGCGAAGGCGTCGACATGGAATGCGGGGACGCCGCCCTTTTCCTCGCCAGTGAAATGTCGGCCTATGTCACCGGAGCGCTGTTGCCGGTCGATGGCGGAACCTCGGCCGCGTCGGGCTGGGTGCGGGGTCGCAACGGCAAATGGACCCTGAACGAAGGACTGTCGTTCGGTGGCTGAAACAGGCGGACCGGCGCGATATTGCGGGGCTGTGTCAAAAGCCTTACAGCCCTGCTAGATCGACGGAATATCATTGCGTATCCGCGCAAAAGGGGCAGGAAAAATGCACATGGATAATGGCAGCGCACGCATCCGGGTGCCGAAGACATCGGAACTGGTGGCCGACCAGATCCGGCGCCAGATCATTCGGGGCGATCTCAACGAAGGCGACTCCCTGCCGCCTGAAGGAACCTTGCTGGCGACGCTCGGGATCTCGCGGCCGACCCTGCGCGAAGCCTTCCGCATCCTCGAAGCCGAAAGTCTGATCAGTGTCGTGCGCGGGTCGCGCAGCGGCGCGCGCGTGCACCGTCCGTCGACCGAGCTGGTGTCGCGCTACGCGGGCTATCTGCTGGAATCGCAAGGCACGACGATCGCGGATCTCTACACGGCGCGGCTCGCGATCGAACCGACGGTGGTGCGCTGGCTCGCGACCGAAAAGGGGCAGACCCCCGGCTGGGCGCGGGTCAAGGAGACGCTCGCCGCATTCGAGGGAATGTGGAAGGAAGCCCGCTACGAGGAGTTCATCGACAATGTCGCGCATTTTCATCAAATGCTGGTCGAGGCAACGGGCAACAAGACGCTGAGCTTCATGAACCGCATGCTTCTCAACCTCGCGCGCACCCATCAGAATGACTATCAGCGCCGCCACCCGCGCTCGCACGAGGAACGTCTCAAGAGCATTCGCGTCGGTTTCAAATCCTATGAAAAGCTGGTTTCCATGATCGAAGCCGGTGATGTCGAAGGGGCCGTCGCGCATTGGCGGCTTCACCTGCGCAATGCCAATGAAACCTGGGCGACGCGCGGCGAGGGCGAGCGGGTCGTCGATTCCCTGCAAGGATGACCCCCAATTTTATCGAAACGATGATGGCCGCGGCGGCGCGCGCACCCGGCACGCCGCTCACCGTCGCATCCGACGCACGGCCCTGCGCCACCACGCTCGGCGAGACTGTGGCCGCTGGCCGGCGTATGGGGACACGGATGACGGCGGCGGGCGTAAGGCCCGGCGATGTCATCGCCTCCATGCTCCCCAACTGGCGCGAATGGCTCGTTGTCGCGGTGGCGGCGGCGCAGGCGGGCGCGGTCCTGCTCCCAGTGGTTACAATTTACGGCGCCCGCGAACTGGGCTTCATCCTGCGGCAATCGGGTGCAAGCTGGCTGTTCACGCCCGACGTGTTTCGTCATGCCGATTATAGGCAGATCGTTGCCGACTGCGGCGACCTCCCTGCGCTCGTCCGGCACGTCGTGACCGGCGCCGAATTCGAAACACTCGAGGCCGACGGCGCGATAGCCGATCCGGCCGCGCCCGGCGCCGACGAACTGGCGCTGCTCGTCTATACGTCCGGGACCACCGCGGACCCCAAGGGGGTGATGCACAGCGCGCGCGGCTTTCTTGCCGAACTCGAATCGATGCGGCTGATGCGCGACGGCGCCGAAGACGAGGCGGTCATTTCGCCCTGGCCGCCGGGGCATGTCGCGGGCGCGCTCTCGATGTACCGCTTCCTCTGCCAGGCGACGCCGCTGGTGCTGATGGACCAGTGGGATGCGGCGCTCGCCGCCGAACTGATCGACCGGCACAAGGTGACATCCTCCTCGGGAACGCCTTTCCACCTGTCGGGGATGATGGCGGCGGCGGACGCCCATGGTCACGATCTCTCGTCGCTGCGCCAGTATCTCGTCGGCGCCGCGCCGGTGCCACCCTCGTTGATCGAGCGCTGCCAGCGCCAGGGACTCGCCGTCTATCATTGTTACGGGTCGAGCGAGCATCCGACGGTAACCTCGGGCGTCGCCGGCGATCCGCTCGACAAGCAGCTCCACACCGAGGGACGTGCGATCCCCGGTTCGGAAATGCGGTTCGTCGACGACGACGGCGAAGACGTCGCGCCGGGTGCCGACGGCGAGATCTGTACGCGCGGTCCCGAACTCTTCATGGGCTATCTCGATACGGCGCTCAATGCGGCCGCCTTCCTGCCGGGTGGCTGGTATCGCACCGGCGATATCGGCCGGCTCGACGCGGACGGCTATCTGCTGATCACCGACCGCAAGAAGGACATCATCATTCGGGGCGGCGAGAATATCTCGTCGAAAGAGGTCGAAGCGCAGCTTCTCGCGCACCCCGCGGTCGCGGACGCCGCGGTCGTCGCGGCGCCCGACGACCGTATGGGCGAGGTCGTGCGCGCCTGCGTCGTGCTCGCGCCCGGAGCGTCACTGACGCTGGAGGATGTACGCGATCATTTCTTCGCCGCGGGCATCGCGAAGCAGAAGACGCCCGAGCGGCTGAGCATCCTGCCCGAGCTTCCACGCAATGCGTCGGGCAAGATCCTCAAGCATCAGCTGCGCGAGCAGGCCTAGCGTTTTTTGGACTCGCCGAGCGGTACGAGCGGAAAGAGCAACTGCCGCCACCAGACATGCTCGCCGCCGGGCAACCCGTAGCGCCAGGGGCGGCCTTCGGGTACGTGAAGCGTTCCGAACAGACGGTCGTAGAAGCTGAGCATCGTGCAGAAATTGCGATAGGCCTTGCCGTCGCGCCCATAGCCATGGTGCGTGTGGTGAATGCGCGGGGTTACGAAAATCCATTCGGCGGCGGTGACGAGGCGCCGCCCGCCGGGCAGCTTTTCGCCAATCATGTCATCCCAGCGCCAGTCGCTGTGGGTCAGCACATTCCATGCCATGATCGTGAGATAGAAGATCGTCGTCGCGCCCGTCATGCCCAGATAAAAGCCGGCCGCTGCGACCCATGTATAGGCATGTACAAGCGGCCATACGAGGTTGGTACGCCACATCAGGGTGACATTGACATAGGGCGCGCTGTGGTGGGTGCGATGCATGCCGTGAAGGACGGGATGACGGATGCTGTCATGCGCGGCCCTGTGGATCCAGTATTGCCCGAATTCGGCGATCAGAAGCAATCCGAGGAAACCGGCCCACACCGGTACGTCGGCGAGCGCGCCTTTTCCTTGCGGCAGCAGCAGGCCGACAATCGCCGCGGTCAGCCAGGCCATGCCGACGCGCGTCACCTGCGATCCGAGGATCACCGATCCGATGATCCAGAAATCCTGCTTGCGGTGCACGCCCTTGTGGCGGCCCGTGGCCAGTTCTATCGCCAATATTCCGGCGATCAGCACGAAAATCCAATATTGTGGTTGCATCGACAGTCTCTCCCTTGCCGACGATTCCTCTCACGCGCCCCGCAATAAATCCAATGCATAGTGATTGCCTTATCAATGCATTTGACGCATTCCTTTGGCATGGATTTGCGCAAGCTTCGTCACGCTGTCTTCCTCGCCGACCGCGGCAATTTCACCGCCGCCGCGGCACGGCTCCACCTGTCGCAGCCCGCGCTCAGCCGCAGCATTCAGAGCCTCGAGGAGGAACTGGGACTCATCCTCTTCGACCGTATCGCGACGGGCGTCGTGCCGACGGCCGCCGGCGCAGCCGTTATCGAGGAGGCGCGGGGGCTTCTGGCGCAGGCCGAGGGGCTGAAGGCACACGCCCAGCGGCTCGCCCGCGGCGAAACGGGGCGGGTCCGGATCGGGATCGGACCCATGTTCGCCGGCTTGCTCACCGACTATCTGCGGGCGGTGTGGAAACCGGCGCAAGCGGTCGAAGTGCAGGTGCATATCCTGCCCGCCGAACGCCTGGTCGCCCGCCTCCTGGCCGATGAGCTCGACTTCTTCATCGCCGACGGGCGCGCCGCGCGCGATCATTCGGGAATTGCTGTCGAACGGATCGGCGACGTCCCGGTGGGCTATCATGTGCGGCCAGGCCATCCGCTCGCCCGCTCGAAGAAGATATCGGTCGCCGATATGGCCGCCTTCCCGCGCGCATCGCCTGGCCTGCCTTCGGTGTCCGTGGACACAGGGGAGGCGGTGCGCGAATCCACGCGGGCCGAGGCCGGCCGCATCTATTGCGAACAATTGCCGACACTCGTCGATCTGACCGCCGGCAGCGACGCGGTGCTGCTCGCCATCACGCCGGCGATCGGCGAACAGCTTCGGGCGGGCGAGCTGGTTACGCTCGATATTCCGGCGATCGCCGACTGGACGGCACAGATCGTCGTCGCCCGCCGCGCACTGCTGTTTCCGGCCCCGACCGTCGAACGCTATGCCGCCGCGATGGCAGACCATATTCGACGCTGCTGGATCGAAGTGGCTAGTTGCGCATGATGAAGCCGCCATCGACGTTGAACGCCTGACCGGTAATCCAGTCGCCCGCCGGCGAGCAGAGGAGGAGCAGCGTACCCACAAGATCCTGCGGGAGCCCGCGTGGCTGCTTCACCACCCGCGCCATCGCCGCTTGCACGAAGGGGCTTTCTTCGGGAGTGAGCGCCTTGCCCGCGTCGGACATCGTCATGCCCGGCGCGATCGCGTTGACGTTCACGTTCATCCGGCCAAGTTCGGTGGCGAGCGTCGTCGTCAGACCGAGCAGCGCGATCTTGCTGACGCCATAGGAGGTCTGCGCGGGAAAGGCGCCCGCCGAAATCTGGTTGACGATCTTGCCCCCGCCGCGGGCCGCGAACAGGGGGACCGCGGCCTTCGAACAGATCAGCGCGCCCGTGACGTTGACGCGCATCAGTTTCTCGAAATCGGCGATGCTGGTCTGGATGACCGCAGTTCCGACCGCCTCGACCATCAGCGCGGCATTGTTGACGAGGATGTCCAGCCCGCCGAATGCCGCGACGGCGGCGTCCATCATCGCTGTAACCGAGATTTCGTCGGCAATGTCGACCTCGACGGCAATCGCGCTGCCGCCGGCGGCATTGATCTCGCCCGCGACGCGCTCGGCGCCCTCGCGATTGAGGTCGGCGACGATGACGCTGGCGCCCGCATTGGCGAGGCCGACAGCATAGGCGCGGCCTATGCTGTTGCCGCGTCCCCCGGCTCCGGTGACGATCGCCACTTTGCCGTCGATACGGAATTGGTCGTTCGTGAAATCGTTCATCTCGAGGTCCTTATTTCGGGAAGATCGGGGCGCCGACGCCGATGGTGACGGTCTTGTAGTGGAGGAATTCGTCGATCCCCGCCTTGCCGCCCTCCTTGCCGAAGCCCGATATGCCGACCCCGCCAAACGGTGTGTGGGGATTGATCTGGAAGCCGCCGTTGACATAGACGCCGCCGGCATGGAGCCGTTCGGACAGGCGGTGGACCCGCTCGAGGTCGTTCGACTGGATATAGGCGGCGAGACCATATTCGCTGTTGTTGGCGATCGCGACCGCTTCGTCCTCGTCATGGAATTTCATCACGACGACCGCGGGGCCGAAGATTTCGACCTGGCTGATTTCATGGTCGGGGTCGGCGTCGACGATCAGCGTCGGCTCGATGAAATTGCCGCCGGCGAGCGCGCCGCCGGCGCGGCTGCCGCCGAGCAGGAATTTGGCCGCTCCATCGGCTTTGGCCCGGTCGAACATGCCCGTTATGCGGTCGGCGGCGGCCTTGTTGATGACCGGGCCGACCATCACGGTCGGGTCCATCGGGTCGCCGACCTTGAACTGGCCGATAATGGCCTGCAGGCGCGCAACGAAATCGTCGTAGATGTCGGCGTGGACGAGCTGACGCGTGGGTAGCGCGCAGCCCTGGCCCGAAAGGCATCCGACGGTCCAGAAGACGGCGCGTTCGGCGGCGGCCTGAATATCGCAATCGGGGAAGACGAGGCTCGCCGATTTACCGCCGAGCTCCATGACGCTCGGCTTGATTTCTTCGGCGCAGGCCGCGAGAATCTTGCGCGCGGTGATCGGCCCGCCGGTGAAGCTGATCTTGCGCACCCTCTTGTGGCGAACGATCGCCTCGCCTGCTTCCGCCGTGCCCGGGAAAATCGATAGAACGCCGTCGGGGACGCCCGCCTCCTTGCACAGTTGCGCGAAGAGTTCGGGGGCGAAGGGAGTGATCTCCGCGGGCTTGCAGATCACGCAATTGCCCGCGGCGAGCGCTGCGCAGACCTTCATTGCGAGCGAGATCAGCGGGCCGTTCCAGGTGATGATGATCCCGACGATGCCGATCGGTTCGGGGACCGAATAGGAAAATTCGCCGCGTGAATCGAACGTGCCGAGCAGATCGCCGGTCAGCTTGTCGCACCAGCCCGCATAGTAGCGCGTCCAGCCCACCGCTGTTTCGACCCCGCGTTCGCCGACCATCAACGTCGTGCCGCCGTCGAGTGCTGCCATTTGCGCTAGCCCGGGCTTATTGGCTTCGAGCAGGTCGGCAAGCCGGTTGAGAATGTCGCGGCGCTGCTCGGGGCGGGTGCGGCGCCAGTCGTCGCGGACGGCTTCGGCCCTGGCGACGGCGTCCTCGACTTCCTTCACGCCGGCGAGCGGGATCTCTGCCTGAACAACCTGGGTGACGGGATGAAGATGGGGGTGCGTCCCGCCACTGCCGCTGGTCCGTTGGTCGTGACCCAGATGCAGATGGACTGCCGGTGCTGCGCTCGTCATGGTCTTTCCTTCTCTTCGGTTCATTGGGGGAGGGCGAGGGTGAGGCCGCCGTCGGGGCCCGGCCGCATCACGGGGCTCCAGACGATTTCCCAGCCATTGCCCTCGGGATCGGTGAAATAGCCCGAATAGAGTCCGCCATCGCGGTCACGGATCGGGCTGGTGACGGTCGCGCCAGCGGCCACGGCTTCGGCGAATTGCGCCTCGACATCGGCCCTGGTCTCGACGAAGATCGCATTGACCGCGCGCGCCGTCGCCGACAGGTCGACGCCGCTTTCGGCGGCGAGATAGTCGCGCGGCACAAAGACGATGACGGCGGTACCGGCGCGCAGCATGAACGATCCCGGCATGTCGGCGCCCCAGCTTTGCCAGCCGAGGCCATCGATATAGAATTTGCGCAGCGCCGCCATGTCGGTCGCCGGCACCATGACCATGTGCAAGGCTTGATCCATTTCAGGCCTCCCAGGCCAGATGCAGATGTTCGAGCGCCATCACGCTGCCGCCGCGACAGCTTTCGTCGCCATGTTCGATCTGGCGGAAATGGCCGATTTTGGCGAACCACAGGCGGTAGAAGACGATGAGCTCCATCCGCGCGAGGTGAAGGCCGAGACAGGTGTGGATTCCCGACCCGAAGGCGGCGTGGCGGTAGAATTGGCGCTCGACCGACACGGTGGCGGGATCGGGATTCAGCCCCTCGTCCCAGCCGACGAGCGGGAGCGGCGCGAGAATGCAGTCGCCCGCCTTGAGCCGGGCGCCCTCAAGCTCGGTATCCTCGACGATATAGCGTGGCGCCGCGACGAAGGCGTAGCGCCGGAGCAATTCCTCGACCATGTCGGGAATGACCGCCGGATCGTCGATCGCGCGCTGGCGCAACTTTGCGTCATGCGCGAGGTGGCGCATTCCGAAGCTCATCGCGTTGGTCACGGTGTCGAGCCCGGCGAGAAACATCAGAAAGCCGATCGACATCAGCTCTTCGAAGTCCGGTTTTCGCCCGTCGATCTCGCTCGCGATGATCTTCGACACCATGTCGTCGCGCGGCGCGGCCATCCGGGCCTGGAACAGGTCCGCCAGATGGCCGAGGATCGTCTGTGCCAGCCGGTTCCGCTCCTCGGCGCTGGCGCGCGCGTTGAAAAAGCTGACGACAAGCCCGCGGAATTCGTCGAACTTGTCCATCGGGAAACCGAATAATTCCATGAACACCGCGACCGGCAGGCGCGAGGCAATCGCCGCGACGAAATCGCATTCGCCCGCCGCGATCACGCCCTCGAGCAGTTCCTCGGTCCATTCGGTCACGCGCCCTTCGAGCGGCGCGATTGCCTTGGACTCAAAGAAGGGACGCAGCATCTGGCGATAGGGCCGATGCTCGGGCGGATCGAGCATCTCGGGGATCATCTTCGGCTGGTTCGGATTCGGCGGGATCGACAGGATACGGCTCGAGAAAATCTCGGGATGCCGGAGTACCCTCGTGACCGCCGAACCGCTGTTGCACACCCAGTGACCGCCATGCGCGGAAGTCCAGAATACGGGCGGCGCATTCTCTTTGAGGTCCCAGTAACGGGCATGGCAATCGGCAAGCAGGCCCGGGTCCGCAATATAGTCGAACTCATGGACCGGCGAACGCGCCGGCGTCTGCGACTCGGTCATGTTCCTCTCCTCTTGCCTTCAAGTAAACGCTCGTTTACATATCGAGTCAACGGGGACAGGCGATGAAAACGGCGATCAACGACAAAATGCGCGATGCTGACCGGACACGGCAGGCGATCCTGCACGCCGCGCAGCAGATCTTTACCGAAAAGGGCTTCGCAGAGGCGGGCGTGCGCGACATCACCGCGCGCGCCGGGGTCAACCAGTCGCTTGTCAGCCGCTATTTCGGCGGCAAGCTTAAATTGTTCGAAGCGGCGCTCGACATTGCACTCGACGCGCGTCTGATGACCGATTTGCCGAAGGAGGAATTCGGCAAGCGGATCGTCGCGCGCTTCGCCGATGAACGCGACGGCCGGATCAGCCCGCTGCCGATGCTGTTCGGCGCGGCGGCCGACAGCGAGGCGCGAGAAATTGCGCTGCGCCTGCTTCGCGATCGGGTACTCGAACCGTTGACCCTCTGGTTCGGGGGCGAGGTTGCCGAGGTCAAGGCGGCGGCCTTCATGGTCGTGTCGCTGGGCTTCTTCACCTATCGCGATCAACTGCCTCTACGCCAGTTCGCAGGACCGGTAGACCCGGCTTTGCGGCGCTGGCTCGAAGACACGTTTCAGTCGATTGTCGACGGATGACATCGTCAGCCCAGTAACAGCAAAGTGTCGGCGGGCGCGATGAATTGCAGCAGATGCGCGCGCTTCAGGCAGAGATGCGGCGCAGCCTCGTCGGTCATACCGATCCCGCCATGGACCTGGATATTTGCGCGGCCATTGTCGAGCGCGGCCTGGTCGGCAAGCCGCTTGGCGGCGGCAATATGGAAGCCCGCCTCTGCGTCGCCGGCATCGAGCGCGCAGGCGGCGTAATAGAGCTGCGACCGTGCCACGGCGGATCGCACCGCCATGTCCGAACATATATGTTTGAGTGCCTGAAACCAGCCGATCGGCCGGTCGAATTGCTGGCGCAGCCTGGCATAGTCCGCCGCCATGTCGCGCCCCGCATCGGCGCAGCCGACCGCAAAAGCGGCGGCGAGCAATTGCAGATGCAGCGGCGGGCGGGGGTCGTCCGCGGTCCGTGCCGGCGTCGTCCAGGCCTGCCGGCGCTGCCAGGTCGACAGGTCGATCGTCGGTGCAGGCGCCTGGTCGTCCAAAGCGTCGAACAGCCGAAGCCCGTCGGCCTTCCACATCAGCGCGGCACGCGATCCGGCGGGATCGAGCACGCGTAGCGGCCCGGGCTCCTCGACCGCCAGCGCGAGTGCGACCTTGCCGTCGCAACCATCGGCGAACCAGCGATTGGCAACCGCGGTCGAAAGGAGACCGACGGGAGCGAGGAAGCGGCCCAGCTCGGCAAAGACCAGCGTTTCGGTTGCATGGTCGAGCTCCATTCCGGCGCCGGTCATTCCGGTCCAGCCCATCGCTTCAAGCTCCCGCCAGAGGTCCGGCGCGCGGGAACGTGCGTGCTCCAGCGGCATGTTGTCGCGGCACCAGTCGGTTGTCGCGGTGCGTAGCGCATCCTGTTCGTCGTTCAGGGTCAAATCCATGCGGTCTTTTCCGTTTCGTGGGGCCTGGCGTCGGCCGGGAACCATGCGCGTCGCGCGGTCATCGCGACTTGGGCAGGCCGAGCAATCTCTCGCCGATGATATCGCGCTGGATCTGCGCGGTTCCGCCTGCGATCGTTGCAGCGAAACCGCGCAAATAGTCATGCACGGCGTTGTCGTCGCCATAGGCGAAGTCGAGCACCGCCTCGCCCATCAGCAGCACCGCCATGCGTTCGAGCCGCTGCCCGAGTTCGGACGTGAAGAGCCGGATCACCGACGCTTCCGGGCCCGGCTGGCCGGTGCGCACGACCTCGGAAATATTGCGGTAGGTCATCGCCCGCAGGGCTGCGACCTCGGCGCGCATCTGTGCGAGCTGATCGGCGATCCGGTCATCGCGGATCATGCCGTTCGCACGCGCGGCCGCGACGAGCTCGGCAATCTCGTGACCCTGTTTGACCTGATCGGCAATGAAGCCCGTGCCCCGCTCGAAACTCAGCGTCGACATCGCGACCTTCCACCCGTTGCCGAGGCCGCCGACGACATGGGCCAGCGGAATGCGGACATCGTCGTAGAAGACTTCGGCGAATTCTGTCTGGCCGGACATTTTCCGGATCGGCCGCACGGTAATACCCGGCGCGTGCATATCGCAAATGGCCCAGCTCAGCCCCGCATGGCGCTGCGACCCTTCTTCGGTGCGCAGCACCAGTTCCTGCCAGTCGGCAACATGCGCAAAGCTCGTCCAGATCTTCGACCCGTTGACGACGAGTTCGTCGCCTTCGATCCGGCCGCGCGTCTTGATGCCGGCCAGGTCCGACCCGGCGCCGGGTTCGGAAAAACCCTGGCACCAGATCGCCTCGCCCTTGAGGATCTGCGGCAGATGACAGGCTTTCTGCTCCTCGCTGGCGTTCAGGATCAGGGTCGGCCCGCCATGGTTGATCCCGACAAAGTTCGCGCCGATCCACGGCGCCTGCGCCTTTGCATATTCCTCCAGCCAGATGACTTGCTGAACGATGGAAAGACCGCGCCCGCCATAGGCGACGGGCCAGTTGATCCCGGCCCAGCCGGCATCGAACAACTGCCGCTGCCAGGCCTTGTCGAAGCCGATCGCGTCGGCGGCATCGAGCGGACGCTTTTCGCGAGGCATGTTCGACTGGAGCCAGTCGCGACACTCTTCGCGAAAACGCGCTTCTTCGGGCGAAAATCCGACGTCCATCAGCCAGTTTTCCCGGCGCCGCCGATCGGCTCGCCTTTCTTTCGCATCGCGGGGTCGAACCCGGCGTTGCGCATCAATTCATGGTTGAGACCCGCGCCGAGAGCCATACCGTCGGTGTCATAGATCAGTCGCTTGTTCTCGGCGTTGCTGTGGCGGCTGTTGCCGAGGATCAGCGCCGCGAGCTCGGCGACCCTGGCGTCAAGCGCGTCGTCGGGGACGCAAAAGTTGGCGAGGCCCATCGCGGCGGCTTCTTCGCCCGTATAGGGTCGGCAGGTCAGCATCATCTCGAGAGTCTTGGCCTGCCCGACGCGGCGCGGCAGGCGTTGCGACAGGCCCCAGCCCGGGACGAGCCCCCATTTGCCATGCGTATCCGCGAAGCGCGCGCTTGTCCCGCAGACGATGAAATCGGCGGAGAGCGCGAATTCGAGGCCGCCGGTATAACAACTCCCCTGGACCTTCGCGATAACGGGCTGCGCAAGCCGGGTCAGCCGCTCGAGGATCAGCATCTCCTGCCGCAGCCAGCCGAGCGCGTCGGGATGCGGCGGCGATTTGAGATCATGCCCCGCGCAGAAATGGCCGCCCGCGCCGGTGATGACGATCAGGCCGATGTCGGCGCCATCCTGTTCGATGTCGCGCACATGGGCGCGAAACGCGCGGAACAGCTCGCGATTGACCGCATTGCGCTGATCGGGGCGGTTGAGGGTCAGCGTGCAGACGCCGTCGGCATCGTGCCGCAGCACCAGGTTGTTTTCGGTCATGCCTTGTCTCCACGGGTTCTTGCGATCGCTGCCTGCGCGGTTCCGCTTTCGCGCGCGCGTTTGCCGAATTGTTCGCGGATCGGCACGAACTCGGGCATTACGAGGCTGCGCCGGAGCCAATTGGCCGCATCGACGACGAGCGTGTGGCCGCTGATATAGGTGGCATAGGGCGAACAGAGGAAAGTTGCCGCCCAGCCGAGTTCGCGCACCTCTCCGACGCGCTGGCCGGGGATCGTGCTGTCGCCGCGCTCGCCGACGCGGTGGCGTGTCATATGATCGGGCAGATCGTCATGCGGAAAGCGGCCCGGCGCGATGCAGTTGACGCGAATGCCGTCCGGGGCCCATTCGACCGCCAGGCTCTGCGTCAGATTGGTGACCCCGGCCTTCGCGGCCGCCGAATGGGCGGTGCCCGGCCCACCGGTCCAGCTATAGGTCGCGCCGATGTTCAGGATCGCGCCCGGCAATCCTGCCGCGAGCCGCCGGATGGCGAACTCGCGGCTGCAATTATAGGTGCCGTTCAGGACGATATCGACGACGGTCCGAAAGCCGTTCGGCGTCATCTCCTCGGCGGGAGCGGGGAAGTTGCCCGCCGCATTGTTGATCAGCACATCGACCGCGCCGAGCCTGGCCTCGATCTCGTCGAACGCCGCCGCGATGGCGTCGGGATCGCGCACGTCGCAGGCCACGGCAATCGCCTCGGCCCCGATGGCGTGGATCGCCGCCAGCCCCGCTTCGAGATGCCCGGGTTTGCGGCTCAGTATCGCGATCTTCGCGCCAAGGCGCGCAAACTCGATCGCCATGCCCTTGCCAAGCCCGGTGCCGCCGCCGGTTACGGCGACCACCTGGCCGTCATAGCTTCCGTCGGGCAGCGCCTTGGCACCAAGGGCGGGGGGAGCGGGGAGGGCCACGCTATTTCCCTTTGTAACGGGGCGCGCGCTTCTCGCGGATCGCGGCGCGGGCTTCCTGATAATCCTCGGTCTTGAAGAGATAGCTTTGGGCATAAAGCTCGGCCCGGGTGCCCGTGCGGATCGTCGAACCATGCATCAAATTGATCATCTCCTTCGCGAGGGCGAGGTTGATCGGCGGCTTGGCTGCGATATCGCGCGCCATCTCCAACGCTCTGACGTCGAGCTCGTCGGGCTCGACGACGAAATCGACCGCGCCCCATTCGAGCGCCGTCGCGGCGTCGATCTTCTGTCCCGACATCACCATATATTTGGTCCGTGACGGTCCGATCAGCGCGGTCATCATCTGCGTTCCCCCGGTGTCGGGAAGCACGCCATAGTTGATTTCGGGCAGCGCCATTTTGAGCGTCGTGTCGCTGATGCGGATGTCGGCCGCAATCGCCAGCTCGCATCCGCCGCCGATCGCGCCGCCCTTGACCGCGGCGATAATCGGCTTGGTCGAGTCCATCATGCGCAGCCGCGATTCCTGGTGACGGCGGACAAAGTGAAAATCGCTTTCGTTGCGCGCGCGGTGACCCAGCACATTGGTGTCGCGCCCCGAGCAAAAGGATTTTCCGGCAGCCCGGATCAGGATGGCGCTCGTTTCACTCTCCTCCAGCGCCGCGAACAGCTGCCGCTGGAACAGGTCCGACATGGCGTCGTCCATCGCATTGTGGCGGTCGGGCCGGTTCAGCGTCAAAATGCGCAGAGATCCGTCGCATTCGCTCAAGATAGTGTCGGCCATCGCCCCGCTCTCCCAAAGCATTTTCACATAGATGTTGCACGAGTTATATAACTAGGTCAATTATGTGGAAGCAAAGATATTGGAGAGAAGGCGGATGCTGAACGGCAAAACGGCGCTGGTCACCGGCGGATCGCGCGGCATCGGCGCGGCGATCGTCAAACGACTCGGTGCGGCCGGCGCGCATGTTGCGATCAACTATGCCGGCAACGAAGCGGCCGCGCAGTCACTGGCCGGCGAGATCGTCGCGGAGGGTGGAAAAGCGTTCATCATCCGGGCCGATGTGTCGTCGCTTGCCGATATCGATAGCATGTTCGCTGCCTGCGATGCGGCGTTCGGCGGGACGCCGAACCTCGACATATTGATCAACAATGCGGGCATCGGGCGGAGCGGCCGCGACGGTACGCTCAAGGCCGGATCCGAAGCGCTGTTCGACGAACTCCATGCGGTCAACGTCAAAGGGCCACATTTCGTTACCCAGGCGGCCTTGCCGCGGCTGCGCGATGGGGGCCGGATCGTCAATATCGGGTCGATGTCGGGCAAGGTCGGCCAGCCGTTCGCCGCCGGCTATGCGATGACCAAGCGCGCGATCCAGAGCCTGACCTTTTCGACCGCGCTCGCGGTGGCCAGGCGGCAGATCACCTGCAACTGCATCGCACCGGGGGCGGTCGCGACCGAGTTTATCGCAGCGCTGCGCGAGCAGCCGGGCTGGGACGAGGCGACCGCAAAACATACACCCATGGGACGCCTCGGCGAACCCGAAGACATAGCCGGCGCTGTGATGATGCTGCTCGGCGACGATGCGCGCTGGGTTACCGGACAGGTGATCGAGGCGAGCGGGGGGCTTTCGATCTAATGGCCTTGATGACCGAAAAATTGCGCGCGATCATGGCGCTCGATCCCGACCGCACCGAGATTGATTTCGAGGGCTGCGATTATAGCTGGCGCCAGATCGCGGACGCGGTTCGGGCGATCGAGGCCGCGCTTGACGCGATGGGGCTGCCCGCCGATGCACGCGTCGGCGTGATGCTGCGCAATCGGCCCGGCCACATCGCGGCGATCGTGGCCGTCCTCTCGACCGATCGCTGCCTCGTCACCCTTAATCCCATCCTGCCCGACACCCGTCTGTTCGCCGACGTCGAAAGCCTCGGCCTGCCTGTCGTGATCGCCGACACGACCGACCTCGCCCGTCCGGGCCTCTCCGGGGCGCTCGGCCGCGCCGGATCGGCAGTCGTCGAAATCGGCCCGCGCCTCGAAACCGTGCGCGTCGTCGAGCCGCAGGTCCGGACCGTTGTCGGGTCCTCACCCGGCATCGCGATCGAAATGCTCAGCAGCGGAACGACCGGCACGCCGAAGCGGATCCCGCTCAGCCGCGAGGCCTTCGATGCGAGTTTTCGCGGCTTTACCAAATATGAGCGCGGACGAAGCTTCGACGATCCGCCGAGGCTCAATTCGGGCTGCACGATGGTCGTCAATCCACTGACCCATATCGGCGGTATCTACGGCTGCATCGCGGCGCTCGCGGCGGGGCGCAAGATCGCGCTGCTCGAGAAGTTCAGCGTCGAGGCCTGGGTCGCGGCGGTCAAGCGCAACCGGCCCGCCGTCGCGCCGGCGGTCCCTTCGGCGGTGCGCATGCTGCTCGACGCCGATGTCGATCCGGCCGATCTCGCGAGCCTGCGCTCGCTGATCTCGGGTACCGCACCGCTCCCCGCCGACCTGGTCGATGCCTTTATGGACAAATATGACATCCCGATCTGCAGCAATTATGGTGCGACCGAATTCGCGGGCGCGATCGCCGGCTGGACGATCGACGACTTCCGGTCGCTGTGGAAGGAGAAACGCGGTGCTGTCGGCCGCGTCCATGGCGATATCGAGGCGCGCATCGTTGACGCGGAAAGCGGGGCTGTCCTCGCGCCAGGCGAAGAGGGGTTGCTCGAGCTGAAGGGCAGGCAACTCAACAATGATATGCAGTGGCTGCGAACCACCGATCGCGCCACGCTCGATAGCGATCGCTTCCTCTATATCCAGGGACGCGCCGACAATGCGATCATCCGCGGCGGCTTCAAGGTCCATCCCGATGATGTCGTCCGCGTCCTCAACGATCATCCGGCGGTCCGTGAAGCGGCGGTCGTCGGCGTTCGCGACGAACGGCTCGGCGCGGTGCCGGCCGCCGCGATCATCCTCCGGGACGGCGCCTGCGCGCCGTCGGTCGGCGACCTCAAGGCGTGGCTCAAGGAGCGGCTGATTGCCTATCAGGTCCCGGTCCATATCCGCTTTGTCGCCGACTTCCCCCGCACCCCGTCGATGAAGCCATCGGCCGACGGGTTGCGAGCCTTGTTCGAAGACGCGTCATGACCGGAGAGTTCTCCGGCAAATCGGTGATCGTCACCGGTGGCGGCCGCGGTGTCGGGCGCGGGATCGGTACGGCCTTCGCGGCATCGGGTGCGCGCGTGATGCTCGGAGCCCGGACGATCGCCTACGCCGAGGATGCGAAGGCCGCGATAGAGGCGGCTGGAGGCGTGGCGGACGTCTGCGCTGCGGATATCGCGCGGCACGACGATTGCCGCGCCCTCGTCGCTGCCGCGGTCGCGGCCTATGGCGGGGTGGACATCGTCGTTCATGCCGCCGCCGATATTCCGCATGGCGGCATCGGCCACGTCGACGACGAGCGCCTCGAGGCGGGCTTCGCGAGCATCGCGAAGGCGGCGTGGTGGCTGCTCGATGCGGCACGTCCTCATCTCGCCGCAGCGCGTGACGGCGGCCGTTTCATTGCCATCGGCTCGATCAACGGGACCTTCAATGTCGTTCCGAACATGACCGCCTATGGTATGGCGAAAGCGGCGCTCGATGCCTTTGTCCGCGCCGCTGCGGGCGATGTGGCGGGCGAACGGATCACGGTCAACGCGATCAACCCCGGCCTCGTCGCCAGCGACCGGGCAAGGGCCGTGCTCGGCGACGACGGGCTTGTCGCCTATGGCGCAACCGTACCCGTGGGGCGCGCGGGAACGCCCGCGGATATCGCGCACGCCTGCCTGTTCCTCGCCTCGGCGAAGTCGGACTACATCACCGGCACGACGATCAAGATGGACGGCGGCTCGACGGTGGCCGCTTCGCCGGGCCGGGCCGGCATCCTGCAGGAACGATTGAAGCTCCAGCAAGGGAAGGCCCCCTGATGGATCTCGGGATTTCGGAAAAGGTCGCGCTTGTCTTTGGCGGCTCCCGAGGGATCGGGCTGGGCTGCGCGCACGAATTCGCGCGTGAAGGTTGCCGCGTAGTCATCGCGGCACGCACGAAGGCGACGGTCGATGCCGCCGTCGTCGAGGTGCAGGCGGCGGGCGGACAGGCGATCGGTATCCCGGCCGACTGCACGACCAGGGACGGCATTGCCGCGAGCGTGGACGCAGCGACCGTCTCCTTCGGCCCGCCCGATATCTTGATCTTCAACGTCGATTCCGGCCCCAAGGGATCGTTCCTCGAGACCGACGACGACACCTTCGCCGCGGCGAACAATAATAATGTCATGGCCTTCCGCTGGGCGGTGCAGGCGGTTGTCCCGCATATGCGCGAGCAAGGCTGGGGTCGCATCCTGACGATCGGCACCAATTCGGTGAAGGCGCCGCACCGTGCGCTCGCGCGCGCGGCGCAGAACACCTATCGTGTCGGGGCGCTGGCACTGGCGAAGACGATCTCCGCCGAGCTCGGCCCGATGGGGATCACCGTTAACACGCTCGGAACGGGCGCGATCGCGACCCCGCAGTTCAAGGAGGTCTTCACGAAGATCGCCGAGGCGCAGGGCCAGACCTACGAAGAGCATATCGCCGAGCGCACCAGCCATTATCCGATCCAGCGCATGGGAACGCCCGAGGATATGGCGGCGGCCGCCGCCTTCCTCTGCTCGGATCGCGCCGGCTTCATCACGGGGCAGGTGCTCGTGATCGACGGTGGCAATCTCGAAGTTCTGCAATAACGACAAGCAATCGAAGGAAACGACATGAAACTCGACAATCAAATCGCAGCCGTGGTGACGGGAGGGGCTTCCGGGCTCGGCCGGGCGAGCGCCGAGGCACTGGCCGGGGCGGGGCTGAAGGTCGCCATCTTCGACGTGAATGAAGAAGGCGGCAAGGCCGTCGCGGACTCGATCGGCGGCCTCTTCTGCAAGGTCGATATCACCAGCGAGGACAGCGTCGTTGCGGGATATGAGACGGCGCGGGCGGCGCACGGGCAGGAACGCATCCTCGTCCACTGCGCGCAAATCTCGAAGGGGGGCAAGACCGTTCGCTACGACAAGACGTCGGGAGGCTATGTCCGCTTTTCGACCGACGATTATGCTTTCTCGGCGCAGGGCATCTTGATCGCGAGCTACCGGCTCGCTTCCCTGTCGGCGCTCGGCATGGCCAATGCCGAGCCGCTGAACGAGGATGGCGAGCGCGGCGCGATTATCCTCACCGCTTCGGCGGCGGCGCAGGATGCGCAGATCGGCCAGGTCGGCTACGGCTCGCTGAAAGCCGGCGTCAACGGCCTGGTGCTGCCGATGGCGCGCGACCTGATGGACCTGGGCATCCGCGTCAATTCGATCATGCCGGGGATTTTTGCGACGCCGCCGATGCTCGCGGTCAAGGATCGCGCCCCGGCGATTTTCGAAGGCCTTTCGGCATCGGTTCCCTTCCCGAAACGGCTCGGCCATCCCGAGGAGTTCGGCAGCCTTGTGCTCGAGCTCGCCCGCAATGGCTATTTCAATGGCCAGAATTTGCGGCTGGACGGTGCCATTCGCATGCCGCCGAAATAGGAGCGTGCCGTTGAACGCTCCCCAGCAATTTCCTTTCGCCCGCCAGTCGGCGGGTCCAGCTCCGGTTCGCCGCCCGGAATCGATCCGGCGGACAACGTCGATCGATTCCGACTGGCCGGACGGTTTTGGCCAGCCGTGGGATATGAAAGGGCGCGCGCGCGACCTGCTGACGCCAGCGCAGGGCGATCCCGTCGAGCTTGCAACGGGTAGCATGGATATCCGGACGTCGCCGATCCGCGAGATACTCGCCATTTCGGCGACGCCCGATCATCCGCGTCTGGCCGAGCTCGTCGGCGTGCGGGCCGGAGGGGCGAGCCGCCACGCGCTCGCAGCAGTGCTCGGCGACTTGCGCGGGACCCCGACGTTCCAGTTGCTCGACGATTTCGCCGGTGCGAGCCTCGTCGCGGGGTGGAACTGGTCGCTCTGGACCGACGACTGGCGCGAGCGGATACGCGGAAATGTACAGAAGACGTCGGGAAGGAAGGGGCGGATGACCAATATCTGCACCGGCTTTACCGAAGGGGCGAGCTCGCTGTCCGACGACGGCGCTCCCGACCATGTCAATCAGTCGTCGACCGAAGTCGGCCCGCTGGCCAATTCCGAAGATCCCGTCGGCTGGCACGCGATGCCCGATCAGGCAGGACGGCCGCAGGCGCGCCGGGCGCGCCGTATCGACATCTGGCGTGCCGAGGGCGTTCTCAAGATCGACGCCGGCTTTCAGGACAGCGGTCCCAATCCGCACGGTACGCGCACCGCGATTCATGAATATCGGGTCTATGCCGAAGTCGATGAGGATAGCGAAACGCTGGTCTCGCTCCAGGTGCTGCCGTTGATCCTGCCGTACCGCGAATGCCCCGGCGCGTCGATCAAGGCGGCGCGCATGGTTGGACAGAATGTCGGCGACTTTCGCCAGACGGTTCTCGATACGCTCGCCGGTACACTCGGCTGCACGCACCTCAACGATGTCTTGCGGGCGCTTGCCGATGTCCCCGTCCTCGCGAAAATGTTGCCGAAAGGGCACAATTGACCCGTCCAGCGACGCATTTCGCGACGGAAAGCGTATCTCACTTGTCTACCTTGTTAGACTTAGTTATATAACTGGCCAAGCGAGGACGCCAGGAAGCCTCGCCGGGAGGATGTTGACCATGATTTTCAGGCACAAGTTCGATTCGGCCCGGATGCTCGCTGCGGCGTCGCTCGCAGCAATCGCGCTGTCGTCGACCTCGGCGTTCGCGCAGGAGGCCGCCGCGAGCGCCCCGCCGGCTGCCGACGAACCCAAATATGACGACGATGCGATTGTCGTTATCGGCATTACCAAGCAAGCCGCGAATATTCAGGAAGTCCCGGTGACGATCACCGCCTTCTCGGGCGACACGCTCGAGACGAAGGGCATCCGCGAAGTCGGCGAAATCGCCAAGTTCACGCCTGGCTTCAACATTCGCGGATCGGGGAACAATCCGACCGCCTTCGCCCTTTCGATGCGCGGCCAGGTCCAGAACGACAATCTCGCGACGCTCGAACCGTCGGTCGGCGTCTATCTCGACGAGATGTATATCGCGCGATCCTATGGCCTGAACGTCTCGCTTCTCGATGTGGCGAACGTGCAGATACTCAAGGGGCCGCAGGGAACGCTCTTTGGTCGCAACACATCCGCGGGCGCCGTCCTTATCCAGACGGCGGATCCCGAACAGGGCGAGTTTTCCGGGCGTCTCAGTGCCACCTATGGCCGCTTCGACGAACGCTCGGTCACCGGCGTCGTCAATGCCGCGCTTGCCGACAATCTCGCCGTGCGCGGTGCGCTCTACTACGGCAAGCGTGACGGTTATCAGCGCGATGTGCGGACCGACCGTGTCTATGGCGCGCGCGAAACGCTCAACGGCCGCCTGAAGCTCGCCTATGAGCCGACGGAGAATCTGTCGATCCTGCTCTCGGGCGAATGGTACGACGGCAAGATCGACGGTCCCGCCCGTCAGAACCTGTTCTACCGCCTGACGTCGACAATTGATCCCGCGGCGGCGGACCGTGCGCTGTTCGGCGGCGATCCCGACAAGGTTGCCGTCACCAATCCGGCGCTCGTGCCCGGCGCTCCCGCGCAGGGCCTGTTCAACGACATGAAGACGCAGACCTATATCGCGAAGGTGACGCTCGAGAGCGATATCGGCCAGTTCAAATGGATCAGTGGCTACCGGCAGATCAAGGGCAACAACCTGCTCGATCTCGATGGCTCGTCGCAGGCGACCGGCAATCACTTCACGCAGGGCATCCAGAATCTCAAGCAATATTCGACCGAACTGCAACTGACGGGTTCGACCGCAGGCAAGGAAGTCGACTATGCCGTCGGTATTACCTATTTCAAGGAAACCGGTCTCGACATCTCGCGCTCGTCGACCAATGCTTCGGCAAACTGGTCGGGCTTCTCGGGTGACATCGACAATGACTCGATGGGCATCTACGCCCAGACGGCGTGGCACATCACCGACAGGCTCAGCCTGAACCTTGGCGGCCGCTATTCGGTGGACGACAAGGGCGTCACCACCCAGTCGGCGGTCTTCCCGAGCAACGGCAATGTGATCGCGGCGTGCCTGCCCAATCCGGCGCAGCTGGTGAACGGCCAGCCGATCATCACGCCCGCCCAATATGCGGCGCTGCTGGCCAATGAATGCCGCCGCGGACGGCGCGACGACTTCCACAATTTCTCCTACACTGCCGGCTTCGACTACAAGCTGACCGATGACATCCTGTTCTTCGCCAAGCACAGCAAGGGCTATCGCTCGGGGGCGGAACAGTTGCGGTCGCTCACGCTGACCGACACCACGCCGGCGCAGCCCGAACTCGTCTACGAGCAGGAAGTCGGCCTGAAGACCCAATTCTGGGATCGCCGCGTGACCTTCAATCTCGCCGGCTTCCATAATGTCGTCAAAGGCGCGCAGCGGAGCGTCATCCTGAGCGTCGGTGGCATCCAGCAAACGATCCTGGAGAATGCGGATACCGAAACCTGGGGCATGGAAGCCGATCTGAATGTCGAGATCGCCGATGGCCTGAACGTCTTCGCCGCCGGCGCGCTGACCGATCCAAAATATACCCGCTATGACGGCTTTTCGGTGCTGAACGGGGCTCTTACGCCCGATGACAAGTCCGACACCCGCTTCACGGGTATCTTGCGGAAGCAGTTCTCTGTCGGCGCGAGCTACGCCGGAGATCTCGGCTTTGCCCGTCTCAAGCTCAACGCCGATTACGCCTGGCAAGGCAAGATGAACCAGTCGGAAATGACGGTTGCGCGTCTGAGCGCCCCGACGACGGTGATCGGCGGTTCGGGCTTTACACCGGCACAGGCCGAAGCTGCGATCGCGGCCGCGACCACCCGGGCCTATGGCGTCACCAATGCGCGCGCCGCGCTCGCGTTCGGACCCAAGGACAATTTCGAGGTCGCCGTCTGGGGCCGCAATATTTTCGACGAACGCGCGACCCAATATTCGCTGCTTCTCGGCGGTCTCAACTATGTTTCGACATCGTGGAACGAGCCCGCGACCTATGGCGTGACCGCAAGCGTGAAATTCTAGGACCAAAGGGCGCTCCTACGGAGCATTGGGGGAGGGACGGGCGACCGGACCTCCCTTTTTTTTATCTGGAAAGGAAGGCAATGACTTCAGTCTCGTCCGGCCGCCGCCAACTCACGCTCGGTCTGCTCGTGATCGTGGCCATATTGAGCTACGTCGACCGCCAGGTTTTCACGCTGTTTCAGGATGACATCAAGGTCGAGCTCGGTCTAGACGACGGCCAGCTGGGTCTGCTGACCGGCATTGCGTTCGCGGCCTTTTACGCGATCGCGGCTTTCCCGATTGCGCGTTATGCGGACCGCGGCGACCGCCGTCTCGTCATCGCGGTCTGCGTTTCGATCTGGAGCGCCGCGACCGCGCTGTCGGCCTTTGCCTTCAACTTCTGGCAAATGCTGCTCGCGCGCGTCGGCCTAGCGGCGGCCGAAGCCGGCGCAGGCCCGGCGGGCCTTTCGCTGCTCACGGACATCTTTCCGAAAGAGCGCCGGACAACGGTGATTGCGGTGCTGCTCGCGGCCAATGCCGTCGGCCTGTCGGGCGGGCTCGCGCTCGCTGGCTGGCTTTCGCAGTGGTATGACTGGCGCACCGTGTTCCTGATCGTCGGTTTGCCGGGTCTCGGCGTCGGGCTGCTCGTCTATCTTCTCGCGGTCGAACCGCGCCGCCGCGGCGTTGCCGTGCCCAAGACCGTCCAGCAGACGAGCCTCGGGGAAGTGCTGCGCACCATGGCATCGAATCCGTCGCTGCGCTGGGTCGGACTGCTGCTCTGCACGGTTCCGGTTACCGGCTTCGCCTTCATTCTATGGGGGGCGTCCTTCTTCCAGCGCGTGCACGAGATGGACAAGACCGAAACGGGCTTCTGGCTCGGCGGAGCGATGGCGGCCGGGCTGGTGATCGGCAATCTGGTCGCGGGCTGGGTGAGCGACCGCTACGGCAAGGCAAATCCCCGTTTCAACGGATGGTTCGCCGGAGCCGGCCTTCTCATATCCTTTCCCTTCGGCGTGGGCTTCGCTCTCGCGTCCGATCCCTATGTCGCGCTTGCCTGTTTCGTCGTCGTCAAGTTCATGATGACGCTTCACCTCGGCCCGATCATCTCGCTCTGCTTCGCGCAGGTGCCGGTCGAGATGCGCGCGATGATGTCGGCAACGATCAATATGTTCATCGGACTTGCGGGAGTAGGGCTCGGCGGCACGATCGCGGGGTATCTGAGCAAGGCGTTCACGCCTGCATATGGCGTGCTGTCGCTCCAGCCGTCGCTCGCGATCATGTCGGGCTGCCTGCTGGTCGGCGGGGCCGCGGCGATCATGGCGGGCCGGACGGCACGCCCGCTGGCGGAAGGGTAAAAAACCCTCCCCTGGAAAGGGGAGGGGAGCTTGATTTCGGCCGTGGTCTGTTTTCAGGCCGCCGCTGTCGCGCTTGTCGCGACCTCGGGGGCGATACCGAACAGCCGCGCGGCATTGAGGCCGAGGATGTCGCGACGGACTTCGTCGCTGACGTCGATGCCCTCGAACAGTTCGTCGACGATGCGGCGGCTGATCGGAAAGGTGCCTTCGGCGTGGGGATAGTCCGATCCCCACATCACATTCTTCGCTCCTGGCAGGCCTGCAGCGGCCGATGCGACACAAGCGCGGTCATGCTGGAAACTGGCCCAGATCTGGTCGTCGACGATCTGGCTCGGGGCACGGCTGAGCTTCGGGAAAACGAAATTGGCGTGCGCTATCGACACTTCGTCCATGCGCTCTGCGAGCGCGACGAGCCAGCTCGCACCGCTTTCGATGAACGCGACGCGCGCGCCCGGGTTGCGGTCGAGGACGCCGCCCGACACCAGATACATGGCCGTCTGCTGCGCGTCGGTCATCTGGTTGGTATAGTTGATGATCCCGGCACCGGGACCACGCTCGATCACGACCGTTTCGAGGCCGGTGCCCGTATGCATCACGAAGACGATCCCCAGCGCCGCCGCCCTCGCGAACACCGGATCCCAGGCTTCGCTATTATATTTGGGCAGGTTCGGCGGCGAGACTGCGGGCAGCATCGCTGCGGTGAAGCCCTTCGATGCCAGATAGTCGAGCTCCGCCAGCGTGTTCGAAAAGTCGAGAACGGGGAGCATCCCGCAGCGAACGAAACGATTGCGGTGGTTGCCGAGGAACTGGTCGTTCCAGTCGTTGTAGAGGCGCGCCGACGCGGCTTCGGCCTCGGGGTTGTCGAGGCAGTAAAGCCACAGCCCAAGCGAAGGGAAGCAGATTTCTGCGTCGATACCCTCCAGCTCCATATCCTCTATCCGGCCGGGGATCTCGCGAATGCCCTTGCGTTCGTTGTCGCCCAGCGCCTTCTCGCGGTGCTGTCCGACGCGGAGCCGGTAGATGATTTTGTCCTTGGTGCCGGTGATCAGATATTCGCCTTCCTTGCGCGCATGGATGGCATGATCCTTCAGCGAGGCGGGCAATCCCTCGAGGAAAAGGTCCGCGGGCTCCATGATATGACTGTCGGCGCTGAACACAAAGGGTTTCATGGCGATTATCCTCTCGACTCGGCTTGATGAAGATTGCCATAACAAATACCTAGTTATATAAGTGGGGACAAGGATAATCTGGACATGGCGCATTTCCATGCCATAAATAGATATCTATATAGAGGAGGGCTGGATGGAAGTGCCGGGTGCCAATGAAACGCTTGCCAGCCGCACCGCGCGGGCACTTGTCAGTCTCAGCCTCGCGGCCGATCCCGGTGATTTTCTCGGTGCCGAAGACGAATTGCTCGGCCGGTTCGGGGTCAGTCGCCCGACGCTTCGCCAGGCTGCGAAAATGGTGGAACGCGAACGGCTGATCAGCGTGCGGCGCGGGACCAAGGGGGGATTTTTCGCGGAGCGGCCAGATGCGCGCGACGCGATCCAGTCGCTGGCCCGCTTTCTGCGCATCCGGGGAGCAAGCCTCGGCGATGTCATCCAGGTCACCCGGCCCGTGTCGGAGGAGGCCGCGGTTGCCGCGGCGCGACAGCGTACCGAAGAGGATGCCGACCGGCTGCGGCAATTCGTCGCGACGATCGACGCGCGCGACACGCCGCGCGACCTGATAGCCGCCGAAGTCGAAATGGCGCGGCTTGTCGCACAGATGAGCGGCAATCCGGTCATCGAGCTGGTGATGGAAATCGGTTACAGCTTCGGCCTCGACGAGCGCGGGAGCGATCTCTACGCCGATGCCGGCCGGCGCGAGCGCACGCGTGTCATGCAGCGCAGCCTGTGCCAGGCAATTATCGATGGCGACCCCGACATCGCCCGGCTGATGATGCGCCGCCGCTCGGAGCAGTTCGATGCATGGCTCCATGCCGGCGTTTCTGTCGAAAAGGGATGCGCATGAGCATCGTTCAATATCGTGGTTTCGCCGGCGTGCGGCTCGAAGCCGAGGCTATCGGTGCGGACAATGACCCTGCCGTGCTCCTGCTTCACGGTGCAGGGCAGACGCGCGCCGTGTGGCGCGGGATCGCCGACGCGCTCGAGGAGGCGGGGCGGCGCGTGATCAGCCTCGATCTTCGCGGTCATGGCGGCAGCGAATGGCCCGAGGATGGCCGTTATGATTTCGAAACATTGGTCGAGGATCTGCGTGCCGTCCTCGCGCAGATGGAAACGCGCCCCGTGGTGGTGGCCTCGACGCTCGGCGGGTGGATCGCGAGCGCTGCGCTCGCGCGCGACGCGGCTCTGCTGGCGGCGGGCCTCGTGCTCGTCGACCTGCCGGTCCGGATCGACCCCCGGATATCGCAAAAATTCGGCGAACGGCTGCGCGAAGCGGCGACGCTTTCTCCCGGCCAGGCGCAATGGGACGTCCGGTTGCTCGGCGCTTTCGACAGCGAGGCAATGGCTGAGCGTCTCGACGGGGTGGCCGCCAGCATCGCACTCCCGACCCTATATGTGCGCGGCGCTATGAGCGAGCTGATCTCGCATGCCGATGCGGCTGCCTTCGTCGAGCAGCTGCCCGACGGCGAACTGGTCGAAGTCGAAAATGCCGCGCTGGTCGTGACCGAGGACCGGATCGACGCGCTCAATGGCCATCTGATCGAATTTCTCGAACGCCGGGTGCCCCGCGCCTCGCCCGAGTATCGCGCGGGATCCGATGCGCGCACCTTTCGCGACGCGCTCGGCTGCTTCGCGACCGGGGTCACCGTCGTCACGGCGACCTGTCCCGACGGGACGCCGATCGGCCTCACCGCCAACAGCTTCACCTCGGTTTCGCTCGACCCGCCCTTGCTCCTCGTCTGCATCGCCAACACTGCCGGAAGTGCCGCGATGCTGCGCGAGGCCGGGCGTTTTGCCGTGAATGTGCTCCAGATCGGTCAGCAGCCGACGTCGAACCGTTTTGCCGGGAAGGGCGAAGACCGCTTCGCCGCCACGGCCTGGGAAATGGGCGAATTTGGCACCCCGGTCCTCACCGGCTCGCTGAGCAGCTTCGAATGCGCCGCCGAAGCGGTCCATGACGGCGGCGACCATTTCATCCTCGTCGGCCGGGTTCTGAAGGCGATATTCGAGCCGCGGCGTGACCCTTTGCTCTATTTCCGCGGCAAATATCGCAAGCTTCATTTCGCTTGACGGCTGGACAAGCACACTCCACCATCATATCCAACCTAGTTATATAAGTCTGAATCGGGAGAGAAGCGGATGGCCTGGGCCAATCAGGACAAGTGCGCGATCGTCGGCGTCGGGTCGACCGACTATTATGTCCGCGGAAAGAGCTGGCCGCGCACGATCAACGATATGGCGGCCGAGGCGATCATGAACGCCTGCGCCGATGCGGGGATCAGCCACAAGCAGATCGACGGCTTTTCCTATTATTCGGGCGCGGGCGCGGGCTATCTCGATAAATTCGACACCGCGAGCCTGATGGAAACGCTGGGCATGCCGCACATCAGCTATTCGGCGACGCTGACCAGCGGAGGCGGCGGCTGTCCCGGTGCGATCGGCCTCGCGACGGCCGGCCTGATGAACGAGGATTGCACCTATTCGGTGACGCTGATGGCACTCCAGCAATTGCCGCAGCATCGTCTCGGCGTCGTCTTCGGTGCCTCGGCGCCCAACCCCGAAAACAGCTTCCTTCAGCCGTCGGGCCTTGTCGGTCCCGGCCATTTGATGTCTGTCCTCGCACGCCGCCACATGCACCTCTATGGCACGACCCAGGACGCCTTCGGCGAGGTGGTGATGGCGACCCGCGCCAACACCCACAACCGGCCCAAGGCGGTGCGCAAGAATGCGCTCGCCAAGGAAGAATATGATGCTTCGGTGATGCTCGCCGACCCGCTCCGCCGCCTCGACTTCTGCCTCGAAACCGACGGCGCGGTCGCGGTGATCACCACGACGATGGACCGCGCGAAGGACTGCCGCCACAAGCCTGCGGTCGTCCATGCCTGTGCGCATGGCGGCCAGCGCGAATGGGGCCGCGCCTTTGCATGGATGGGGATGCCCGACCCGCATTTCGCAAGCTCCGGGCACAAATTCACCGCCGATCGCGTCTGGGCGCAATCGGGGCTGGGCGCGAAGGATATGGATGTCGCGCTCCTCTACGACCATTTCAGCCCGATGGTGCTGATGCAGCTCGAGGATTACGGCTTCTGCGAAAAGGGGGAGGGCAATGATTATGTCCTCTCGGGCAAGCTGCGCTACGATGCGGCGACCGGCAAGGGCGTCAATGGCGGGACACCCGTCAACACCCACGGCGGCAATCTGAACGAAGCCTATATCATCGGCATGACCCATATCGTCGAGGGCGTCGAGCAGGTGCGCGGTACCGCGATCAACCAGGTCAAGGACGCCGAATTCGCGCTCGTCTCGGGCGGCCCCGCTTCGCTTCCCGTCTCCAGCCTCATCCTGCGCAAGGACTGAAACCATGACTTACGGCCCCGCCCGCGCACTCCCCGGCGACCAGATCCGCATCACTACCAATCCGGACACCGAGCCCTTCTGGCTGGCGGCGAAGGAGCATAAGCTGACCGCATGCCAGTGCGGCGAATGTAGCCGTTTCCGCATGCCGCCGACCCCCGTCTGCCCCGAATGCGGCAGCCGCGCGAAGAACTGGCCCGCGCTTCCCGGCACCGCGACGATATTCAGCTATGCGATCTGCAACAAGAATCCGAAGAATGGCGAGGACTATGTCTATGTCCCCGTCGTCGTCGATCTCGACGGCGCGCCGGGCGCGCGGCTCAACGCCAATGTCTCGGGCTGCGACGCCGAAGACGTCCATATCGGGATGAAGGTGACCGTCGACTGGACGCCGATCCAGGACGATTGGGTCCTTCCCAATTTCCGGAAAGCCTGACCGGTGCTCGGCGACCTTCGCATCGTCGAAATCGGCGAGGGGATGGCGGTCCAGGTCGCGGGGCTGATGCTCTGCGAGCTCGGCGCCGATGTCCTCAAAATCGAGCGGTCCGGCGGCGATCCAGCGCGCGGCACCGCCCCTTTCGCCAACTGGAACCGCGGCAAGCGCAGCCTTGTCCTCGATCTCGCGACGGCCGGGGGGCTGGCGGCGCTGAACGAACGCCTCGCGGGCGCCGATGTCCTGCTTCACCAGTTCACTCCCGAACGCGCCAGGGCGCTCGGTCTCGACGATGCGATGCTGGCCAAGGCTTTCCCGCGGCTTGTCGTGTGCGGCGTGACCGGCAGTCCCTATAATCATCCGGATGTCGAACGGAGCGATGACGAGCTGCTCGTGGCGGCGCGCGTCGGTGCGATGTATGAAAATGACGGCCATCGCCCGGGGCCGATCGTCTATCGCTACCGACAGGGGAGCTGGGCTGCCGCGCATCTGGCGGCCGCAGGTATCCTCGCACGGCTCGTTGCACGGCTCCGGTCGGGGCAGGGCGGCGCCGCGCATACGTCGATCTTCCAGGGATTTCTTTCGACCCTGCCGATGGTCTGGGCGCGCAACAGCGAGGGGCCGATGCCCAATCCGGCGACCTATCCGCTCGCCGCACGCCCCACCGCGATGCAGCTCTTTCAGTGTCAGGGCGGCGACTGGCTGCAGATCATGGATCCGACGCAGCAGTTCGACTATGCCTCGCTTCCGACGATGTGGGACGTGATGGCCGAGGGAGTCGATCTCGATACTCCCGACGGCAAGGTGGAAGCGTTCAAGCGCCGCCCGATCGAAAGCTGGCTCGCCGATCTGCGCGCTGCCGACATTGCCGTCGAGCCGGCCTACCCGATGGGCGAAGTGCTGCGGCACTCCGAAGTCGAGGCGAATGGCTATGTCGTACAGGTCGACGATCCCGACCTTGGCCTGACGCATCAACCGAACGTGCCTTTCCAGACCGATGCCGACCTGCCGCAAGGCCGGCCCGCGCCGAGGTTGGGACAGGGCGGCGACGCGACTTGGAAGGCGGCACTTGCCGTCCCGGCAGCTTCTGGCGATGGCGCGGCGCAAGCCGAAATCCTCGAGGGCGTCCGCGTCCTCGACCTCGGGATGTTCCTTGCCGGCCCCATGGGGCCGTCGATGATGGGCGATATTGGCGCCAACGTCATCAAGGTCGAAGCGCTGACAGGCGACCGTATCCGCTTCATGCACCGCTATTATCAGGCGGCCGCACGCTCGAAGCGCAGCCTCGCGCTCGACTTGACGCGGCCCGAGGCGCAATCGATCCTCGAACGGCTGGTTCAATGGGCCGAGGTCGTTCACCACAATATGCGATTCAAGGGCGCGGCGAAACTCGGCCTCAGCGAAGAGGGCATCCGCAAATATAATCCCGACGTCGCGTTCAACTATGTCAGCGCCTATGGCCAGAAGGGCGAGCGCGGCAACTGGCCGGGCTATGACTCGATCTTCAACGCGATCGCGGGCTGGGAGTTCGAAAATGCGGGCGAGGGCAATCGCCCCGTGTTCAACCGGCCCGGAACGATGGACATCACCTCGGCGCAAAGCTGCCTCGTCGAAATCATGGCGTCGCTCTACGCCAAACGTGCAGGCGGCAGGGGATATTCGACGCAAACCTCGTTGCTCGGCGTTGCGGCATTCACCCAGGGCGAGCGGCTGATCGGGCCCGATGGCGATCTCACCGAGACCTATCATCTGACCGGCGATCAGACCGGCTTTTCGCCATATCACCGGATCTTCGAATGCGAGGGCGGCCAGTGGATTGCGATCGCGGCGCACAAAGCAGGCCAGCAGGAGGCACTGCGCGGCATCCTTGGTAACGACGAAGCGGGCTTTGCCGACGCGGCGAAGTCGCGCAACGCCGCTGATCTGCTCGCCGCGCTCGAAACCGCGGACATTCCGTGCGACGCGGTCAATTTCGAGGATGCGATGCATCGCTTCTTCGACGATCCGCTGAACCGCGAATTGAACCTCGTGTCGGTTCTGCCGCAGCCGCTTTTCGGCATGGTCGAACAGCCCGGCGCGCTTTGGCACTTTGGCGATGTGCCGATCATCTTCAAGCGTTGCTGTCCGACGATCGGCGAGCATAGCGACGAGATATTACGCGAGATCGGCTATTCGGACGACGAGATTGCCGCATTCCGTACGCTGGGCATCGTCGGCTGACGATGGACCCGGCCGCGCTGCTGCCCGCAGGGCTCGCTTCGGCCGTCGAAACGGCGAGCGGTGCGCGCATCGTTGCGGTCCGGCCGCGTGGCGGCGGGGGCGCGTCGCGCGAAGGTGCCGAACTCGACCTGGTCTGGCCCGACGGGCGGGCGGCGAGCGCCTATATGAATTATGACGTGCACCGGGCGGGAGCCGGCGACGACGCCGCCTTTTTGCGCGAGGCGGCGGTGCTGCGGGCCCTGTCCGGACCGCTGGCATCCGCGGGCGTGCGCGTCGCGCCCTTTTATGCCTCGGTACCCGAACAACGCGCCTTGCTGTGCGGGCTGGTCGCGGGAGAGGATCGCTTCGGCGCCATCGCGGATGCGGGACAGCGCAGCGCGCTCGCGAAGGATTATATGGCCCAGCTCGCGGCGCTGCACAGGATCGACGTTGCCGCGATGCCCGTCGAGGGCATGGGGGCCGTGGCGCCGGCTGAAACCGTCATCCGCGAGCGGATCGCGGCGCTGCGCGCGGGCAATAGCGGCACCGGCTGGGATCCGCTGATCCATCTGTCGCTGGACTGGCTCGAGGCGAATGTCCCGGCGGACATGCCAGCGCCGGTGATCGTCCATGGCGATGCCGGACCGGGCAATTTCCTGTTCGAGGGGGACCGGGTCACCGCGCTGCTTGACTGGGAGCTGGCACATTACGGCGATCCGATGGCCGATCTCGCGATGCTGTGCCTGCGCATGCTGTTCCAGGATTTCGTGCCGCCGGCCGAAGCCTTCGGGGCCTATGAACGGGCGGGCGGTTACCGGGTCGATCGCGCGCGTCTGCGCTATTGGCGGCTTCTCTTCCAGACGGGGTTCGCGCGCCGCTCGCGCTATGACGATCCCGGTGCCCCGCCGCCTCCGAACCTCGGGATGAATCTCGTCTATTCGACGATCCACCGCCGCGTGCTCTCCGAAGCCCTCGCCGAGGCGGCGGGCATTGTCCTGCCGCCCGTTGCGTTGCCCGATGCACCGCCCGGAGCGCGGGCGCGCAGTTTCGCGCTCGCGCTCGACGATATCCGCGAGGCGATCGTCCCGCGTATCGCCGATCAACAGGCGGCGGCGAAGGCGAAGGGCATGGCGCGGCTGATCAAATGGTGGCGGGCGATCGAACGCTTCGAACCGGGATTTCAGGAGTCGGAAAAGCGCGAGATTGAAGCGGCCCTGGGGCGCGAAGCCGATGATTATGCGGTCGCCTGGTCGGCCTTTCGCGACGCGGTCGCCGACGGACGCATCGAAACGCGCGCCGCGATCATCCTGTGCAATGCACATGAAACGCGCGCCGCCGCGTTGATGGCCGACGCGATGGGCGGGCTCGCTGGAACGAAGTTCGCCGCGCTCGGACCGGAATGAGCAGCCCCGGCGCCGGTTCTTCACATCGCTCGATCCGGGTCTGGTTCCGGCGCGAAACGCCTCAGCATTGCCAGATGATGTTTCCGCCGACCAATGTCAGCCCGACCGCCGCAGGCGCGCTTGCGGCCTCGGGCCAGTCATAGAGGATCAGGTCGGCCGCGACGCCGGTCGCGAGCGGTCCCGGCTGATAGAGCGTCAGCGCGGCAGCGCGATCGATCGCTTCGCTCGCGCCGATGACGATACCACTGCGCGTTCGCCGGTCGATTGCGGCCACGATCGCCACCCAGGGATTGGCATCGCCATAGGGGCCATCGGACCCCCCGCGCACCCGAACACCCCGTCGGCACAGCGATCCGAGGCGATAGAGGTCCCCAAGTTCACCTTCGTCCATTTGCGCGCGATAGCGGTCGCCGCGATCGTGGATGAAGTTGGGCTGCGTCACCACGGTCAATCGCGCCGCGGCAATGTCGCCGATCAGGCTTTCGGGGATGACGCTACCATGTTCGATCCGGTCGCCCGTCCGCGCGCCACCCGCCTGTTGGAGCGCCTCGAGATAGAAGAGCAGTTCGCCCAGGGTGACGCAATGGGCCGCGACAGGGCGGCCGAGACGCCGCGCCGCGGCGATGCGGCCAACGACCGCCTCCAGAGGCGGCAGGTCATTCTCGTCGAGCAGCAGCTTGACCGGGCCGAGCGCATAGCCCTTGCCGGCGGGCAGGGCTTCCAGACCCATGACGACAAGGCGCTGGGGCATCGCTCCCGCAAGCAGCGCCGCTTCGGCCACACCATTTGACGCGCCGGCGTCGGTCACGCCCGTCACGCCCCATCGCGCCAGCCTCGACCCGAGCGCGGCGAGCGACGGTGGAGCCCCGCCGATACGCTCGCGCAGCCACCGGTCGCCGCGCCAGATACGGCCATTGGCCTGTCCCGCCGCATCGCGCTCGACGCAGGCGGGGTACGGCGGATTGCCGAGTTTCGCGATACCTGCGCTGTTGAGCAGCCAGTAGCCGCCGGTGCGATCCTGTATCCGCAGCGGATGGTCGGGGAGCCATGCGTCGAGAAGGTGGCGATCGGGCAGGCCGGCAACCCTTTCGTCATAGCCGGTCGCGCGTACCCAATTGCCCGGTGCGGGCAGGTTGGCGCGCAATGCGGCGATCGCCGCATCGGAGGTGCGGCAACCGGATAGGTCGACCGATTCCATGCGCGCCGCCGTCGCGAGCAGATGAATATGATGATCGTGGAGGCCTGCGCCGGCGATCTGCCCATTAGCGTCATATTCGGGTCCCTTGCCTGCGAGATAGGCGCCCGTTGCGGCGATTTTTCCGTCGCGGATGCCGATCGACAGCGGTGCGCCCCTCGCGTCGCGGGCGTTGCGGATGAGAAGGTCGAAAGAGTCAATCATGCCGAAGCCCCGGCAAATGTCGCGGCCGTACCGGCCAGCGAGACGTCGAGTAGCCCGTGCCGCCCTTCGGCGAGCGCCTCGAGCGCCAGCGTTGCGCCCATGAGTCCCGTCAGTGGGTCCGCGAGCGCATCGCCGACAAAATGCGGTGTCGATTCCTCCCAGCGCACGAGCCCGCCGGCGGCCGCGCAATCGTCGCCGAAGCCGACACGCATCGCGCCGTCACCGCGCCAGCCATGCGCCGTGATGGCGATCCACAGAAGCCCCGGATTCAGTGCAAAAAGCCGGGTTTCGTCGAGTCCGAGCCGTGCGAGCGCGCGTGGCCGTCCCGACGTAATCAGGGCCCGCGCCGTTGCGATCGTCTCGAGCAGATCGGCTCCGTCGAGCGCCATTCGCCGCCGCGTCTTGGCGCTATTGAGTCGGGCGTCGAGCTTGGGCGTATGCCGCGCAGTCGGATCGGGGCGGTCGGGGCTTTCGATCTTGATGACCGGATAACCCGCCTCGGCGATCAGCGCGCCGCAATAGGGGCCTGCCCAGAGCGCCGACAGATCGACGACAGGCCCGGCTGGCGTCGCACCCTTGATGAGGCAGGGCGCCGCGAGCGGAGAGGCTTCGCCGACGAGCGCTACCGGCAGATGCAGATATACGCCAGCGGCCACCATCTCGGCCGCCGATCGCCGCGCTGCGGCGGCGATTACCGCGTCCCAAGGGTCGGTATCGGATGCCGCGCCCGTCCAGGCGGGCACGAGGTCGCGGTCGTCGTCGCGGGCGAGCGAGATTGCCATCCAGCCGTCGCGGCACCGCACGAGACGGCAATGACGGTTCGGCGACCATAGCCCCGGGTCCGCGAGCGCCAGTTCATCGCCGCGCGCAAGCGCGCGCTGCGCGTCGAAACGAATCCGGTTCCCGGAAACTTCGACGAGCCGGTCACCCGCCCGCGCGATGGCGTCGGTCAGGCGGGTCACGCGCGATCCTCGATCGCGTGGATTAGTCCCCAGTCGAGCGCCCGAGCCGTTCCGACCCTTTTGCCCGACAGCAGCATCCATAGCGTGCGATGCCGCCCGATCGCCCGCGCCAGCGTCACGGTTCCGCCCGCGCCGGGGATCAGGCCCATTGCGAGTTCGGGGAGCTGAAACCAGGTATCCGGCGCCGCGATCCGGCGATACGCGGCGGTGGCGACCTCGGCCCCCGAGCCGACGCAGGCGCCGTGCAGCCGGACGGTCGCGCGGTCGCCGAGCGCGTCGAGCGCACGAGCGCAGCTGTGCAGCGTCCGCACCGAATGGGCCTCTGCCAGATCGCGCGCGGTACCGAATTCGGGTAGCGCGCCGCCGGTCGAGAAGCATTTTCCGGCGCCGCGCAGGACGAGCTCGGGCCGGGTGGGGTCGTCGAGGGCATTGGCGAGCGCCTCATACAGTGCGTCGCGCATCGTCGCCGTCATCGCGTTGCGATCGCCGGGATCGTTCAGCGTCAGGGTGATCCGGTTGCCGGTGCGTTCGATCAGGACCGGCTCGGGCGGGGCCGGTGCGCCCGCATCGATCTTCGCCGCTGCGTGCCATCGCGCGAATTCGCCACCGCCGAGCAGCGAGGAATAGGCGAGGGATTCCACCGCGAGAGCATCGGCGATCGCCAGCTTTTCTGCCAGCCGCATGACCTGCGCGGCAATTGTCGCCGCCAGCGGGTTGGCCGAGACCGCTGCGCTCAATCGCTCGACGCCGGCATCGAAATCACGCGCGTCGAGCGAAACCCAAGGCCGGGGGGCGTCGGCCGCCGACGTCAGCAGCAAGTCGAAATCGTCCGTGAGGGTGTCCGGGATGGTGCCCTCGCGATCGATCCCGATCACCACCGCCTGGATCGGGGGTACGGGCCGGCGCCAGGCTGCCGCATCGACCAGCCACGCAGGGCGTCCGCCCGGCGCGGAGAGGCGGTCGGCATCGAGATGGTCGGGCCCGGTCATCGAGCCTACCTATCCGGCGCAGACCTCTTCCGCCAGTTCGGCCTTGAGGACCCGGCGTAACAGTTTGCCGGTCTCGTTATAGGGCAGGGCATCGCGCACGAACCATTGCTCGGGCGTCTTGGTCGAACGCAGCTGCGCGCGTATCGCTGCCGCCATTGCCACCGTATCGGGTTGGCCCGACCTTGAGACGATCACTGCCACCACCTTTTCGCCCCATTGGACGCAAGGAATGCCGAGGACGGCGCAATCTGCGATATCGTCGAAGCTGCGCAGCACATCCTCGATTTCGCCCGGGGAGATATTCTCGCCGCCGCGCACGATGACATCGTCGAGCCGTCCTTCGACGAACAGGTAGCCGCCCTCGTCGAGCCAGCCGGCATCGTTGGTCGCGAACCAGCCATCGTCGGCGATCGCTTTCTTGTGAAGATATTCGCCCGACACCTGCTCGCCGCGGACATGGATCTCGCCCTGCTCGCCGGGCGCACACGGGCTGCCGTCCTCGCGCCGGATCTCGAGTTCGATGCTCGGAAGCGGCTGGCCGACCGACGCGATCCGGCGGCGAACGGCCGGGTCGTTCGAGGCAAAGGCGGCGCGATGATCCTCGGCGCCGAGCAGCGCGATCGTGGAGCTGGTTTCGGTAAGGCCATAAGCATTGACGAAGGCCACATGCGGCAATTTCGCCAGCGCGCGCGCGATGACCGGTTCGGGCATCTTGCCGCCGCCGTAGGAGAGCGCGCGCAGCGCGGGCAGCGTCTCGCCGGTCTGTTCCATCACGTCGAGGATACGGTCGAGCATGGTCGGCACGACCATCGCATGGGTGATCGCTTCCGCGGCGCAGGTCGCGACCCAATCCTCTGCGGTGAACGCGGGCAGATAGACGATCCGCCGGCCGCCATAGGCCGCGGTCAAAATCGCCGAGATTCCCGCGATATGATAGGAAGGGACGCTGACCAGCGCGGCTTCCTCTTCGGCCGCGCCCAGAAACTCGACCGTCGACATGACATAGGATGTCAGATTGGCGTGACGCAGCACCGCCGCCTTGGGATCGCCCGTCGTGCCGCTGGTAAACAGCAGGACGGCAATGTCATTCCCGGCTTCCGGCAGGTCGATTTTTTCGGGGGACGCCCCGGCCATGAATTCAGCCTCGAAATCGCTCCGCGCGACGAGGGCGATGCCGTCGGTTGGCGCAATGCGTGGCAGCATGTCGTCGTCGACGATCAACACCGCCGGCGCGCTTCGCGCGACGAGCTTGTTGAGTTCGCTGTCCGCGAGACGGTAGTTGAGCGGAATGAAGGGCGTCCCGGCCATGCCGCAGGCGAAGAGCAGCACGGGCAGCGCAGTGCCATTCATTCCCAGAAAGGCGGTGTTCGCCTTCCCCTGCGCCGCGAGCCATGCTGCGACAGAGCTGGCGCGGGCGCGATAGGAATTGAAATCATGACCTTCCTCGCCGCCGCCGAGGGCAGGGCGATCGGGGCAGGCATCGGCAGCAATATCGAGGAGCAACGGCGTCCGCATATAGGTCAGTCCGAGGCTGGCAGCGGCTTGGCGCCCTTGATCGCCATCGCGACGCCGTTGAAGGCAAGCGAGCCCGCGCCGGCCTTGGCGCCGAGCACTTCGAGTCCGCTTGCTTCATCGACATAGCGTTTGCCGATCGCGACGCCGTCCGCGAATCCCGGGTCGATCGCACCGGTCGGCGCGCTCATATCGTCGATAGGGACGACCGCGACGCCGCCGCACTGCAGTTCACCGGCGCTGCTCGGCGGGCGGACCACGACGAGTTGCGCTTCGCACACCGCGCTCTTCCAACGCGATCCGGGTTTCAAATCCATCCTCTTCCATCCTTTCCCGTCGCCGTTCGGAACCGGCCACCTGTCGCTTTCCCGACGTCAATAAGTCAATCGACAAAGAAAGTAAACGTAGTTATATAACTCAAAAATCATAGGAGCGGAGAGAGGGACAGGGATGCATCCAAGGCAATTTGCGCAGACGGCCCCTGACCGTCCGGCGATCGTCATGGCTGCGAGCGGTGCCTCGGTCAGCTATGGCGAACTGGAGATCATCGCCAATCGCGGTGCGCAACTCTTCCGTTCACGCGGTATTGCCGCTGGCGACACGGTTGCTATCTGGCTGAAAAATTGTCTCGAATATTTCCAGATCTATTGGGCGGCCCAGCGGGCCGGCCTCTATATCTGCCCGATATCGAGCCAGCTGACCGCCGAGGAAGCCGCCTATATCGCAAACGACAGCCAGGCACGGCTGCTCATAACCCACGCCGATGTCCCGGCAGCCGCCACCCTCGTTCGGGATCGCGCCGTGCTGGTCCCCGGGGTTGCAGACATTTTCGATCTCGGAAGCGGACTTGACGGGCTCCTGTCGTGGGAGAAGGCGCTTGCTGTGCAGCCGGCGGATCGCATCGCGGATGAATCGGCCGGCTTTCACATGGTCTATTCGTCGGGCACCACGGGGCGCCCGAAGGGGATACGCCTGCCGCTGACCGGCGGTCCCGCCGACGAGCCGCACATGCTCGCCGAGCGCATCTCGGGACGTTATGGTGTCGGGGAGGGCAGTATCATCCTGTCGCCGGCTCCGCTCTACCACACCGCCCCGCTCGCTTATGGCATGGTCGCGCACCGCCTCGGCGCAACGCTCGTGGTCATGGACAAATTCGACGCCGAAGAGACGCTCCGCCTGATCGAGCGCTACCGGGTGACCTTCATGCAGATGGTCCCGACGATGTTCGTCCGCCTGCTCGCGCTGCCCGAGGCTGTCCGTTCGCACTACGACCTCTCGTCGCTCGGCAAGATCGTCCACGCCGCGGCGCCTTGTCCGGTCGGTATCAAGAGGCAGATGATCGAATGGCTCGGACCGATCATCTACGAATATTATGGCGGATCGGAGGGCAATGGATCGACCTTCATCACGCCCGGGGAGTGGCTCGAACGCCCGGGATCGGTCGGACGCGCCGACTGGGGAACGCTTCATATCTGCAACGAGGCGGGCGAGGAGGTGGCCCCGGGCGTCGATGGCCTCGTCTATTTCGAAGGCGGCTGGGATTTCCAGTATCTGAACGATCCCGAAAAGACGCGCGATGCGCGCCATCCCGCACATCCGGCGTGGAGTACCTTGGGCGATATCGGTCATGTCGATACCGATGGTTACCTTTTTCTGACCGATCGCAAGAGCTTCATGATCATTTCGGGCGGCGTGAATATCTATCCGCAGGAAACCGAAAATCTGCTCATCACCCATCCCCGCGTTGCCGATGCTGCGGTGATCGGTGTCCCCAATTCCGATTTCGGCGAAGAGGTGAAGGCGGTGGTGCAGCCGCTCGATCCCGCCGATGCGACGCCCGAATTCGCGCAGGAACTGATCGCCTTCTGCAGGTCGAACCTCAGTCCGGTCAAATGTCCGCGCTCGGTCGATTTCGATCCCGCGCTGCCACGGCTCGACACCGGGAAATTATACAAGAGGCTGATCCGCGATCGATATTGGGCCGACACGGGCGCCGGCTGAACCTCGGATCCCCGCCCGAACGCCGCCCGGGCGGACAGCTTACCCAGTTTTCAAGGAGGAACATATATGAGCGAAGAACTGACAACACGCGACGAAGATGGCGTCCTTGTCATCACGATGAACCGCCCCGAGGCGCGGAACGCGATGAACAAGGCTGTAGCCGAAGGAATTGCCGCGGCACTTGACCGTCTCGACGCCGAACCCGCGCTGCGCGTGGCCATACTCACCGGCGCCGGCGGCACTTTCTGTTCGGGCATGGATCTCAAGGGGTTCCTGCGCGGTGAGAGCCCGGTGGTCAAGGGACGTGGTTTCGGCGGACTGGTCTTGAAGCCGCCCGTGAAGCCCCTGATCGCCGCCGTCGATGGTTATGCGCTTGCCGGCGGGCTCGAACTGATGATCGCTTGCGATCTCGTCGTTGCCAGTGCCGGGGCGAAGTTCGGGATACCCGAAGCCAAGCGGGGGCTTGCAGCGGGCGCGGGCGGCTTGATGCGTCTGCCCGACCAGATTCCCTATCGTGTCGCCATGGAGTTGGCGCTTACGGGCAATTTTATCGATGTCGAGCGGGCCATGACGCTCGGGCTGATCAACCGGATCAGCGAAGGTCCGGCGATCGAGGGGGCTATGGCACTCGCCCGCGAAATCACGGACAACGGGCCTGCTGCGGTACGCGTGTCGAAGCAGATCATAAGCGAATCGCGTGGCTGGCCGCAGGGCGAGCGATGGGAAAGGCAGGACGCGCTTCTGCCGGAGGTGTTCAAGTCGCCCGATGCGCGCGAAGGCGCTGCGGCCTTCGCCGAGAAGCGCAAGCCGAACTGGACCGGGCAATAATGGAAAGCGGCCGGGCCTGCCGTCCTCATGGCCGCATATGCTGCCGGCAGGAATGCGGGCCCGCCGGCCTTCATTCGAAGCCGGTTCGCGTGCCTATTCGTCGATGTCGACCGGACCCCGGTCGATGCCGATCTGCGGATTGATGCCGCCGATGCTCTCGAAATATCCCGCTATCGCTGCCCCTTCGCCGGCAAGCCATTCAGCCGTCGGCGTGCGGTTCTGGACTTCGACGAGGATATGGCGGCGCCCGACGCCCCGAGCTTCGACGCCGCAGGCTTCGGCCTGGGCGAGAGCCGATGGCAGATTACGACTTCCGCACGAGAAAAGCAGGCGCACGCCTTCGCCGAAATCCTCCGGCCTTCTCGCCGCACTCGCCGACAGGTCGGTCAGTTGCGATCGAAAATCCGCGATGCTGCTCATGTTCCAGTCTCCGGTCGGCGGTTGGGGGCGATCATAGATGGCTATGATCGGAACGGTCAAATCTTTCGCGGAACGGCGACGCGGGATCTTGCTCGAGGTGACGGCGGAGCGCGCTCCGGATGCCGGCGACGCGGCGGCTGGCGTGCGCCGGATCGAAATATGATGACGTTGACAGGATCGATGAAATTGCAGGACCATGCAGCCATCCGCGAAGAAGTTGCGAAGCTCTGCGCCGCCTTTCCCGGGGCCTATTGGCAGGCCAAGGACCGGGCGCGCGCATATCCGTCCGAATTCGTCGCCGCGCTCGCCGAAGCGGGCTATCTTGCCGCGCTGATCCCCGAGGAATATGGCGGTGCCGGCCTGCCGCTCTCGGCTGCTGCCGCAATCCTCGAGGAAATCCAGCGGCAAGGCTGCAACGGCGGCGCGGTGCATGCGCAAATGTATGTGATGGGCACGGTGCTGCGCCACGGGTCCGAAGAGCAGAAGGCGCGCTACCTCCCCAAGGTCGCGACCGGCGAACTGCGCCTGCAGGCCTTCGGAGTCACCGAACCGACCAGCGGCACCGATACGCTCAGCCTCAAGACGACCGCCAAAAAGGACGGCGATCATTATATCGTCAACGGCCAGAAATTATGGACCAGCCGCGCTGAACATAGCGACCTGATGATCCTCCTCGCGCGTACCACGCCGCGCGAAGTAGCCGCGAGCCGCACCGGGGGCCTGTCGGTCTTCCTCGTCGACATGAAGGAAGCGCTCGCCGCGGGGTCGCTGACGATCCGCCCGATCGACACGATGATGAACCATGCGACGACCGAGGTTTTCTTCGACAATATGCGCATCCCCGCCGCGAACCTGATCGGCGAGGAGGACAAGGGCTTCCGCTATATCCTCTCGGGCATGAACGCCGAGCGGCTGCTGATCGCCGCCGAATGTATCGGCGATGCGAAATGGTTCATCGAAAAGGCATCAAGCTACGCGAGGGAACGTGTGCTGTTCGGCCGCCCGATCGGGCAGAATCAGGGCGTCCAGTTCCCGATCGCGCGTGCCTATGCGCAGATGCGCGCCGCTGAACTGCTCGTCCGCGATGGCATCGCAAAATACGAGGCGGGCGACAATGCAGGCGCCGAGGCTAATATGGCCAAGATGCTCGCCGCCGAAGCGAGCTGGGCCGCAGGCGAGGTGTGCGTCCAGACCCATGGCGGCTTCGGTTTCGCCGCCGAATATGACATCGAACGAAAGTTCCGCGAAACCCGCCTCTACCAGGTCGCGCCGATCAGCACGAATATGATCCTGTCCTATGTGGCGGAACATGTGCTCGGCCTGCCGCGGAGTTATTGAAGTCGATGGATCGTCCCACGGCCCCCGAGAGGATCGTACCGGTCCTCGACCTCTACGGAAGGCGGTCCGCCTCTGATTTGCCGGGGTGCGGGGCAAAGGCGCGGCCAACCGTGCAGCTGTCCGCCCTAGCCGGGACGGCGCCGCGTATCGGCTTGCGCGGGCCGCTTCACGCCCATCAGGATCAGATCGACGAGACTTGTCACAAACTCGTCGAAACCGGCTGTCATCACGCCGCGCAGCCGCTCGGGCGTCGACACGACATGATTGATGATGGCGCCAATCAATATATCGAGGATCAACGCGGGGCTGGTCCCTGTCGGGATCTCCTCGCGCGCTACGGCGCGCTGGATGATGGCTCGGCCCTGCAGCACCATATATTCGCGCCAGGGATCGGCGAACTCCCGGACTTCGGGAAAGCTTTGCGTATCGGCGCGCAGATAAAGCGCGACCGCGCCATAAGGGCCTGTGAATGCCTCGAAGACCGCGTGCCCGAGCGCGAGCAGATCGGCACGCAGCGAGCCTTCGTCGATCGACCCGACCTGCACCCAATGACCCCGCAGAGCATCGTTGAGCAGCGCGCTTCGCGTTGGCCAGCGGCGATACAGGGCGTCCTTGCCGACCCGGGCCGCCTTCGACAGGAGATCAAAATTGAAGCCGCGCCAACCTTGCTGGCCGTAGAGCAGGATTGCAGCTTCGAGGATGCGTCTTTCCATCGCGGGATCGCGGGGGCGCCCGCGCTGCCGGGGCGAATCTTGAGACTGCGACGCTTGCACTCAGGGTCTCCATCAATATACAGACGATTATCAACTGATAATCGAATCGTCCAGATTCCGATAGATTAGCAAAGGAGAGACGCCGTGACGATGATCACCGCCGACGAGAGGGCTGCCATTCGCGAGAGCTTTGCGCGGCTCCTCACCGACCAGTGCAGCGAAGACGATGTTCGCCGGACAATGGAGGTCGAGGCGGGTTACGACCCGGCCCTGTGGCAGTCGATGGCCGACATGGGGATATTGGGCCTGATCGTCGCGCCCGAATATGGCGGGATTGGTGCGGGCCCGGTGGAGGTCGAAATGATCATGGAAGAAGCAGGCGCGCGGCTTCTCGCGGGTCCGCTGCTGTCGAGCGCAGTGCTTGCCGCCGGCCTTCTGTCTGCGTCGAAGGACACCGGGGCCCAATCCCGCCTGTTACCCGCGCTTGCTTCGGGCGAGCAAAAGGCGACCGTCGCGCTGACGGGTGACAAAGGCAGCTGGACGACCGATGGCGTGTCCGTCGAAGCGAGGGGCGAGGGCGACGTCACGAAGCTCTTTGGAACCGCGTCCTTCGTTACGGCAGCGCATGTCGCGGATATCCTCCTCGTCGTGGCCACGACGCCCGACGGCCTTGGGGCTTTCGAAGTCGATTCCGCGGCGCCCGGCCTCAGCATCGAGCGGCTCGAGAGTTGGGATCGAACCCAACGGCTCTCGCGCATCGTCTTCGATGGCGTCTCTGCGAGGGCACTTGAGGGGGCAGACGAAGCGGCGATCGAGCACGCGCTCGACCTCGCGCGGGTGGCGCTTGCCGGCGAGCAGGCGGGGGCCGCGCGCCGGATTTTCGATATCACCATCGAATATCTCAAGACGCGCGTCCAGTTCGGCCGTCCGATCGGCGGCTTTCAGGCAATCAAGCATATGGCGGCCGACCTGCTCATCGAAGTCGAGTCTGCAACCTCTGCAGCGCGGGCTGCGGCACAGGCGATCGAAGATGACGCGCCCGACCGTCAGGTGCTGGTCAATCTCGCGGCCTTCGCTTGCGCCGATGCGTTCGGCGAAGTCGCCGCAACGGCGATCCAGATGCATGGCGGCATCGCCTTCACCTGGGAGCATCCGGCCCACCTCTATCTTCGCCGCGCCCGCGCCGACGCGCAATTGTTCGGCAGTTCCGACCTTTATCGCGAGCGCTATGTCGCCGCACTGGAGAATGCAGCATGAGCAACGAACAGGTCGATGTGCGCAGCGAAGTCCGCGCCTGGCTCGCCGAACATTGGGATGCCGATGCCCGCCGCCCGCGGGCGGGTGGCAGCACGAGCGACTTCATAGCGAAGGTCTTCGAAGCAGGCTGGGCTGCCCCGAGCTGGCCGCAGCAATGGTGGGGGCGGGGGCTCGGGAAGGAAGACGCGAGCGCGGTGATTTCCGAATTCCGCAAGCAGCGCGCTCCGGGCGCCGGGCAAGACCGGACCAATATTACGGCCAATACCGTGATGAACTTCGGCAGCGACGCATTGAAGCGAAAGGTCGTGCCCGAATTTCTGAGCGGCCGCGTGCACCAGTGCCTGCTCTACAGCGAGCCTGGCGCGGGATCCGACCTTGCCGCCATTCGCACGCGCGCCGAGCGCGATGGCAGCGACTATGTGATCAACGGCCAAAAGATATGGACGTCGGGCGCGATGAGCGCCGACTATGGCTTGCTGATTGCGCGGACCGACTGGGATGTGCCCAAGCATGACGGGATTAGCTTCTTCCTCATCGAGATGCGGCAGCCCGGCATCGAAGTGCGGCCGATTAACCAGATCACCGGCGACAGCCATTTCAACGAAGTGTTTCTCGACAATGCGCGGGTGCCCGCTGAAAATCTGGTCGGTGCAGAAGGGCAGGGCTGGAAGGTGCTCCAGACGGCGCTCGCGGTCGAACGGCTCGTCATGGGCGAGGGGGCAGGCGAACGGCGCCAAGGCTCGGCCAAGAGCAATATCGTCAGCCTGATCGACATCGCGCGCGATGCCGGGAAGCTCGGCGATCCCGTCGCCCGCCAGGAGATCGCGCAGGCGATGGCCTATCGGCAGCTCAATACGCTGAACATGATGCGCGCCAAGGCCGAGATGGCGGCCGGCAGTTCGTCGCCGATCATGTCGCTCGGCAAGCTTGCCATGTCGCGCATCCTTCACGAGGATGCGCGGGTCATGACCCGGCTGCTCGGCGCGGCCTCGATGCTCGACGGTTCCGACAATCCTCGCGCCGCCGACGTCAATTATCGCACGGCCAATGCCTATATGACGTCGATCGGCGGAGGGACCGACCAGATTCAGCGCAACATCATCGGCGAGCGCGTGCTCGGGCTGCCCCGCGAGACGGAAGTCGATCGCAACCTGCCGTTCCGCGAATCGCGGGCGGTGACGGGCTGAGCCGCCTCTATCGTTTCAACGCACTTGCCCGGGCTGGCCATCCGCCGATCCGGGATATGATCCGGACGAATGGAAATCGCGATGACAGAAGCTGAAGCGAGCAAGCCCCTGGCCGGGGTTCGCGTGCTCGACCTGGTGGTCGGGCCCATGGCGGCCATCGGACGCCAGCTCGCCGAACTGGGCGCCGACGTGCTCCGGCTCGAACCCGAGGGCGGCAGCGCCGACCGGCGGACGGGACCATCTGCCGGCGGCGTCAGTCTCGATTTCACCGCCGCCAATCTCGGCAAGCGGGCGGGCCGCCTTGACCGGTTGGACGACCTGCTGGCGGGCGCCGACATTCTGCTCGCCGGCGCCGATTATGACGGCGCGGCTGCGCTTGCCCGATACCCGCGGCTCGTCGCGACGAAGGTGAGCCCATTCGGCGACACCGGCCGTTTCGCAAGCTGGCAGGCGACGGGCCCCGTCTATCATGCGCTGACCGCCGAACTCTCGCGTTCGGGGGTGCCCGGGCGCGAACCGTTGCTGCCTCCCGGCGATCTCGCTCAAGCCTGCGCCGCGGTGCAGGGCGCCTATGTCGTGCTGCTTGCCTATTATAACCGGCTCAGGACCGGGGTGGGTGACCTTCTCGACTTTTCGGTCCTCGATGGCGCCGCGCAGGCACTCGATCCCGGTTACGGCATCGCGGGTAGCGCCGCCGCAGGCATCCCCGCGTCGAAGCTTCCGCGCG